>JAEAMG010000698.1_pt1 | contig 34402 bp, 30 predicted proteins | sample 8958741 | NCBI WGS metagenome assembly JAEAMG01 (sample SAMN16933256, study PRJNA681125) | bioreactor sludge metagenome | isolation source: anaerobic bioreactor treating anionic surfactant - SDBS | place: India: Bengaluru | collected 2019-02-28 | reverse complement strand
GCAAGAGGAATATGTACAGCGTTGTCATAAAGTATTTGATCGTAAATTTCATCGGTGAAAACAATCAGGTTATGTTTTTCCGCCATTTCTACGATTTTTAACAGTATGCCTTTTTCGTAAACAGCGCCTGTGGGATTATTGGGATTAATCACAACGATGCCCCTTGTCCTGGAGGTAATCTTTGATTCCATATCTTTCAAATCCGGATTCCAGTCGGCTTTTTCATCGCAGATATAATGGACTGCCCTGCCTCCCGATAGCTGAACAGCGGCGGTCCACAGGGGATAATCAGGAGTGGGAATCAGCATTTCATCACCGTTATTCAGAAGCCCCTGTATGGCCATCATGATCATTTCGCTCACACCGTTGCCGACATAAATGTCTTCAATCTCGACACCTTCGATGCCTTTAACCTGGCATTGTTGCATAATGGCCTTGCGTGCGGCGAAGAGCCCTTTTGAATCACCATATGCCTGTGCTGATCTGATATTAAGAACAACATCATGAATGATTTCATCCGGTGCGTTGATATTGAAAAGAGGAGGATTACCGCTGTTTAATTTTATTATCTCATACCCCTCTTCTTCAAGACGCTTTGCCTCTTTGAGGAGAGGTCCGCGAATTTCATAGCACACGTTTTGCAACTTTTTTGATTTTAAAATCTCACGCATAAAACCCTCTCAGACTATTTTATACCATTGTGCGGTGAGAATCATTATTCAGGAAAACGCGACATTTGTCAATCAGAACCTGATGAACCGAATATGGCAAGTCGCGCAAGAATCCTGTCGTAGAGATTGTCAATGACAGTCACCGGCGTTTTGTAGTTGTTACAAAGTAACGAAAAGGCCAACAATTCACCGTTCATTGTACGGATATAACCGGAGAAGTTTCTTACCTGTGTCAATGTCCCTGTTTTAGCCCTTATATTCATGAGAGTTACTGGGGATGCTCCTTTTTGACGGTTTCTGAGTGTGCCTTCCTCTCCGGGAACAGCCAGTGAATCAAGGAATAGTTCAGCATAGGAACTTCTATTCATAATCTCGAGCAATTGGATAGTCTCACGGGGTGTAATGAGATTAAAACGAGAGAGACCGGAACCGTCAGCCATATAAAATCCTTCCGGATTAAATCCTGCCTTTTTGAGTATTTCAATAACACTTAATATTGCCTGTTTTGAATTTCCTTCGTTGCCTGTTTCTTTCGCAATGGTGAGAAGAAGATTTTCCGCGTAAAGGTTATTACTTATCTTGTTGACGACCTTAATGATCTCAGATAATTTTGGGGAACGATAAAGGGCCAGTGTTGTCAGGGGTGATATTTTTCCCTCGGTTGTTATCTCTTTTACATGAGTACAGCCGCCTCGAGTGCACACGATGTTTCCGTTTATTTCTATACCTTTGCGAAATAGTGTTTCTTTTAAAACATACGCGCCGAACTCGGCAGGGTTTTTCGCGGCCACGTATATGACGGAATTCTTATGATCAAGCGGTATTGCCCCTGATATGACGATATTATTGGAATTATCGACGTATCCTGCCTTAATATTTGCGGCAGACTCACGACTGCCGGTTATTACCCTGCCTGACAGGGATATATAGTCAGTTTTCGGTTCCACGTTTATTTTCGCGGGTCGGCCTTTTTTAACGTCAGGGGATATAGTGAGTGAAATGCAATTGTTATTAAAAGAAAAGGCGTCTTTTGCCGCGGAATAGCAGCGCGACATGTCGTCCCAGTGCCATCCGGTACCGAAAGGGCTGTCATTAAAATACGTGTTGTCAATAACGATATTACCGGTTATTTTTTTGATCCCTTTTTGGATCAACGCGTCAGCCCAGCTTTCGAAGACCTGCGTAGGATTATTGTTGTTGAAATGACCCGAGATGGTTGGGTCCCCTGAAGCGACAATTATGAGATCCCCATTGAGGATCTCTTCAACGATCGCGCCGTTTGTCATGACTTTTGTTTCATAGGTAAAATCAGGCGAAAGCGACAAAAGCGCTGCGGCAGCGGTATAGAGCTTCATATTCGAGGCCGCAATAAAAGATTTATTTTCATTATGGAAAAAGAGAGGCGTTTTATTTTTGAGCGATTGAACGGCAATTCCAATATGGGCAGACCGAAACGCTTCGTTGTTCACCATGCTCGTTAGATCAGCCTTAAGAGATTCAATTTCTGTTGAAGCATGTACTGTAAATGATGAAAAAAAGAAAACGGTAAGGCATATGAAAATTATTAACAGAAATATTCTGGTTATTGGTATGGTCTGTGTGCCGGTATACATGGGTCAATAGTTTGTCACGAGACATCTTTCATTTTCGCAAGCCTGAATATGAATACGCTCTGGAAACATGTCCTGAAGTCTTTTAAGTCGCTTCTGCTTGGTAACGAAAAGGACCTTTTTATCGGATGAAAGAAGCCTAAGAAATTCTCCTTCGCTGATAAAAATATTTTCCACGTCTTTGTATCCTGATCCCATTTCGAGTTCGCCTTTATATGATGCCACTATAATACCTTTTTTTATGTAGAAAGGGATGGTCTGAGCATACGATGAATAGCTGATGATATAATCCGCATGTGTTTGATGTTCGTTGATCATCATAGCCAGATTTTTATTGGTGTTGATCCTGTCGATGACGGGAAGATGAAAGAGGATCCCCAGCATGACTGCGAGGGAAAAAGACGAAAGCAATACAAAAGTCCACGCGTAGGTTGTGAATTTTTTAAAGATAAAAAAACATACTATGATAAAAGAAGAAAGGGAAACCCACAATGAAAATAACATCATCTCTTTTAAAACGGACGCCGTAGAATCTCCTAATAAGGCTTGAATGTATGTGTTTAACGAAGAAACCTGACATAAGAGAGAAGCCGCGCCAAAAACAAAAAAGATCACTATATAAATTGCTATTTCTCCCTTCCTGTTTGCATATGTTTGCCATTTTTCATGAAAGAAATGGCCGAGAATGATTGCTGTCGGAGGAAATAAAGGAAGAATATATGGCGGCAGTTTTGAACCGGAGATACTGAAGAAAGCAAAAACGACAAAAGCCCATATGAACATCAGTCGCAATTCTTTTATCTTCCATGTTTGAATAACGGCCCTGGGAAGGAAGATCGACCATGGGAACAGACCGCCAAAGAGAACGGGCAGAAAATAATACATCGGCCCGGTCCTTTTGTGCTTTGACGTGAGAAATCGAAGAATGTGCTGGTCTACAAAAAAGAAATAGAGGAATTCTTTTTCTCTCAATGAAATGGCGATGATCCAGGGAAGGGTAACGATTAAATAAATTGCCAGTCCCTTTACAATTTTCATTTCTGAAATAAAATGTAAGTTGCGTTCAGTGAAAAGGAATATCAGGATAGTGCCACCCATAAGTATGAGGGCCACAGGTCCTTTAGCGAGAGTGGCAGCTCCCATTGCCACATAAAAAAGATAGATAAAGAATGATTTTTTTTCACGGTAATACCCGTAGAAAAGAAGGAGTGAAAGAAAGAGGCAAAACGTGAAGAGCATGTCTGTCGTGACAATACGTGCCATGGATAAAAAGCTGAAAGAAGTGGTGAGAATAACGGAGGAGAGGAATGCCACAGGTTCGCCGGACCACCGACGGATAAAAAAATAAAGGAAAATGACACAGAAAAGAGCGCAGAGAGAATTTGGAAACCTGAATGCCCATTCATTCGTACCAAAAAGCTTGAAAGACGCTGCTGTCGTCCAGTAGAGAAGAGGAGGTTTTTCAAAATATCTCACATAATTAAGATGGGGAACAGTATAGTCATGGAGTTCGTTCATCTCTCTGGGTATTTCGGCATATCGACCTTCGTCAGGTTCTTTCAACGAATAATCGCCAATACCGTAAAAGAAAAAGACATAGGAGAGAAGAAGGAGGGCGATAATATGTTTTATTTTTTGTTCTTTTATCATAAGGTTTTACTTAATTTCATCGCGGTCTGTGCTTGTTCTGATAAGATTTTATGATCAGGTCAAGGTCGTTCATGGCGTCATTCATAGTAGCCGTGTTTAAGATGTAAGCGTCTGCGTATGCGATCGGTATTGCCGCGCCATAGGCAATTTCTCTTTGGTCTCTTTCGTCAAAGGCGGAAGGAGAATCATCGGAACGACCCCGCGATATTATCCTTTGCCGTCTTAATTCTCTGGGGGCAACGAATGCTATAACCACGCAGTCGGATTGTCCGCGGAGCAAACTGATTTCAGGCCATGAACGCATGCCTTCCAGAAAGACAATATTGCCTTTTGAAGCAAGGGCGGTATCAAGGGCAATCCGTGTCACGCCCAGGCCGTCACCGCCTCTTAATTTTGTTGAAACTTCCGCTGTGTTTTCGGCATCAGGTTCAAGACCCTGTCTTCTCACTTCCTCGCGGACAATATCGCCGGTAGCAAAATATGGGATATCGTTTTTCTCGGCGTATTCACGTGCGATATTTTTACCCGATGCGGGCATACCGACAATGATAAAGATGGTCATGCAAACCCCCAAGGAAAAATTATCAATGACCAAATTACAATAATCAAACAAAAACGAATTATCAATAACAATTCAAATTGAAAGAGTGCAGAGTCAATAAACTTACCCCCTCCACGAGCAAAAGCCCGTGGAGCCACCCCTTTTCGCCCACTCCCGTGGGCTGTTTTTTTGATCAATTGGAATTTGGTCATTGGTCCATTATCTTTAAAAAAGGGGTAGACTGTAAGCCGGGTTTTGTTTCCCGCTCACGCGGGATGGTGATCATTCCTCTTATAATCCAGGTTGCCCTTGGATCTTATGCGGCCTACCCGGGTTTTGGACGGGCCATCCACGCTTCCTTTTGGAAGCACCCTCTTTGGCCTTGCATCGAATGGGGTTTACCAAGCTCCCGTGTCGCCGCGGGACTGGTGAGCTCTTACCTCGCCTTTTCACCCTTACCCCGCGTGACGCGAGGCGGTATGTTTTCTGTGGCACTTTCCCTGGGGTTGTCCCCGGTTCCCGTTAAGAACCATTCTGCCCTTTGATGCCCGGACTTTCCTCCCCGTTTTCGGGGCGATCACCCGTCTACCCCTTTTTTTATTCCTCCCTTTGCGAGCCTGTCAGCAATTTTATTTTGTTCCCGCGGTATATATTGTATCGTAAAGTGATCGAAATTGCTTATAAGTTTTTTTATCTTAAGTACATATTGCCGCAGCGTATCGTTGTTAATTTTATAGGCGCCGATAACCTGATTAGCTATAAGCAGGGAATCGGTATGGACAACAATATCACGGATACCGAGTTCATGGGTTTTTTCAAGCGCGCGGAGGAGCGCTTCGTATTCAGCCATGTTGTTTGTCATTTTCCCGAGAAAAACACTGTCTCTGTAGGTTTCAGTATTATTTCCGTCGAAAATAACCATACCCGCGCCGGAATCCCCCGGGTTTCCTGATGAAGCGCCATCAACGTAAACTTGCCAGGGCATTATTCGTTTAAGGAGAAGTAGAGTATTCTGCCGCAACTGGGGCACTGAATAAGTTTTCTGTTTTTTGTGACTTCGATAAAAAGCTGAGGCGGGATATTCATGAAACAACCGAGACAAACGCCGTTTTTTGCGGTTGACACAGCGATACCGTTTCGCTTTTCTCTGAGCATCAGATATGTGGACCTTAAATGCTCATTAACAACAGATAAAAGATTATCTCGTTCAGTTTTCAGTTCCATTAAAGTTTTATCCATGGATTGAATGTCTTTTTCGATTTTGGTTTTTTCCGCTTCAATCTCCTTCTCTCTGACTTTCAAATGTGATGTAGAGGCAGTATAGTCTTTTTTTATGTCTTCTATTTTATCCATGAGGATAAGGATATCTTCTTCTGTTTTATCATTGGTTATTTTTGCGGCTTCAATTTCTTTTAAAAGCGCCTGATATTCTTTATTTGTTTTTACCTCATAAAGCTTTCCTTCGAGTTTTTTAATTTTTTCTTTATCTACTTCCAGTTCTTTTTCTTTTTTTCTCCTCTCTTTTTCCAATTCCTCAATAATCTCTTTTTCTTTTTCCACCTTCATCCGTGTCGTATTCAGTTCATTGTCCATTCCCTGAATTTTTTTTGGTGTTGAAAGGAGCACACGCTCCTTTTCTAGTATTTTCAAATCTATCTTCTGTGCTTCATAAATAGTGCTTAGTTCCTGCTCCACTGATATCCTCCAAAATTTTAAAGGGGGTGTACCAGATGGTGCACCCCCTTTGTCTGCGGTTGGTTATTTTTTTGAAATAATTTTTTATGTCCATAACCATATTTTATATGGGCCCACCTGGGTTCGAACCAGGGACCTACCGGTTATGAGCCGGTGGCTCTTCCAGCTGAGCTATAGGCCCATTATTTGTCTATAAAATAAACGATTTGGTTATGTTTTGTCAATGACTCTGTTTGGCGGACCGGGAAATGCCCGTGATGATAAATTTACGGAAAGCCTGCAAAACGTATTTCATTTTATCCGGTAAATGTGATATGAAATGACGACTGTATGAGCAAAGAGAAAAAAATTGGAGCTTTATTGATTATTTCAGGTATCTGTCTGCCCCTCATTTTCCTTCCCTTTGTGTCGGGCTATGAAAAAGACAAAAATATGATTCAAAATATTTTCAAAATCAGCATAATATTGAAAAAAGAAAAACAGAACACCGGTGAAACAGCAGTTCCATCATCCTTTGTTAAGATGATCCCCGGCAAACTCCCTTTTAGATTTGTGCTGGCTGCCGGTATTTTTCTTATTTTTGTAGGTATTGTTAAGATAGACACATCAAGACGGAAAAAGAGTGATTTAAAACCGTAGATGATGTCTCTTCTATAAGTTTTGTTCTAAAAAAACGGAGAATATTTCACTGCTATTACGCGGAGCTATGAATTTAGGTGATATTTTCATTTTCTTTTTTATCTGATTCTTTATAGAATGTTCAGATAAAAAACAAGCGTTCATTTGGAGGAAGTTGTGGATGATTCAAGAATAACCAAAGAACAACTCATCGAAAAAGCCAAAAAGCCCGCCCAGGATGCTTTAAAGATGCACCCCTACTACAAAGGAAAAATAGAAGTAGTACCCAAGTGCGTAATCAGGGATATCAAGGACTTTGCCATCTGGTACACACCCGGCGTGGCAGAACCCTGTATGGAGATCTTCCGTAATCCCGAGAAGGTTTTTGATCACACGAACAAGGCAAATATGGTCGGTATTGTCTCTGACGGTACCCGGGTGCTGGGCTTAGGAGACATCGGGCCCATGGGTGCATTGCCGGTCATGGAGGGCAAAGCGCTGCTTTTCAAATACTTAGGCGGTGTCGACGCCTTCCCGATCTGTCTGGACACAAAGGATGCCGATGAGATTATACGGACAGTGAAGATCATTTCGCCTGTCTTTGGCGGTATCAACCTTGAGGACATAGAAAATCCCAAGTGTTTCTATGTGCTGGAAAAACTCCGGGCTGAAGCCCCGATCCCCGTGTGGCACGATGACCAGCAGGGCACCGCGGCAGTGACCCTTGCAGGCCTCATCAACGCCCTGAAGATTGTCAAAAAGAAGTTGAGTGAAGCAAAGATCACCATGATCGGCATTGGCGCCGCCAATGTCTGCATCGTGAGAATGCTCATCAAAGCAGGGGCAGACCCGAAAAAGATCATCGTCGTCGACAGCAAGGGAATTCTCAACAGAAAGAGGGATGATATCAAACCTGTCAATAAGGAAAAGCTCGAGTTCTGTCAGATAACCAACGGAGAGAATAGAGACGGCGGCACTGCCGAAGCCATGAAGGGCCAGGATGTGGTCATCGCCCTCTCAAAACCGGGACCTGACATTATCGAAAAGGCATGGGTAAGCGCCATGGCGGATAATGCTATTGTCTTTGTCTGCGCCAACCCCATTCCTGAGATGTGGCCCTGGGATGCCAAAGAAGCAGGGGCCAGGATAGTGGCTACCGGCAGGAGTGATTTTCCCAATCAGGTCAACAACTCTGTGGGATTCCCGGCTATATTCAGGGGCACCCTCGATGTGATGGCGAAAACCATTACCGATGAGATGTGCATTGCCGCTGCCTATGAGCTGGCCAAATGTGCCGAGGACAGAGGTATCCATGAAGATTATCTCCTCCCCACCATGGATGAGTGGGAGGTCTTCCCCAGAGAGGCTGTGGCTGTCGCAAAAAAAGCAATGGAACAGAACGTGGCGCGCCTGAATATCGGCGAAAAGGAACTCTTTACCATGGCTGAGCAGAAAATACGGAAAGCGCGGGATGAAGTGGGACTACTCATGGACAAAGGGATCATAGCCCCCTATGTGGAGTAAAGAAGATATGCGGGAAGTACATATTGACACCATCATTTCTGCCTTGGAGAACCTCTTCATTGATGCCAATATCAACCTGTCTCAGAATCTCATGGATGCCATAGAAGGCGCCATTCTGAAAGAAGAATCCCCCGTGGGGAAAGAGGTTCTCCGGGAACTGATAAAAAACGCTGAAATAGCAAAAACGGAAAGACTGCCTGTCTGTCAGGACACGGGTCTTGCCGTGACCTTTGTAGAAATCGGCCAGGATGTCCATATTGCCGGAGGAGACCTCACTGAGGCCATTTCTGAAGGGGTGAAACGTGCCTATCAGAAAGGTTATTTGAGGAAATCCTGCTGTCATCCCTTTACCCGGAAAAATACCGGTGATAATACACCGCCCATTATCCATCTGAAGATAGTTCCCGGCGATACCATCAGGTTAGTTGCCATGCCCAAAGGCGGCGGCAGTGAGAACTACGGTGAAGTGAGGATGCTCACCCCCTCACAGGGCAGGGAAGGGGTAAAGACCTTTGTCCTCGAAATGGTGAAGAAGGGCGGCCCGAACCCCTGTCCGCCGATAATTGTCGGTGTGGGGATAGGGGGGAATCTGGAGACTTCAGCGCAACTGTCCAAGGAAGCCTTAATGGTTCCCCTGGGCAACAGAAACAGTGACCCAGAGATAGCCGCTCTTGAGATAGAACTCCTCGACGAGATCAACAGGACCGGCATCGGTCCCCAGGGCTATGGGGGGACCGTGACAGCATTGGATGTACACGTTTTAATGCTCCCCTGTCACATTGCCTCGCTCCCGGTGGCGGTCAATATCCAGTGCCACGCCCATCGTTTGAAGGAAGTAACACTCTGAGGGGACTCTATGGAGATAAAACGCATTACCGCGCCACTCGATGACACAGCGATAAAAAGCCTCACAGCAGGGGAAAAGGTATTTTTGAGCGGCTCCATATACACTGCCCGCGATAGCGCGCATAAGAGGTTTGTGGATACCCTGAATGCCGGCAAAGAGCTGCCCTTTGACATAAGAGATCAGATTATCTACTACTGCGGCCCCTCACCGGCTCCTCCCGGGAAAGTCATCGGCGCCTGCGGCCCCACGACAAGCTCCCGGATGGACCTCTATACCCCAAGATTATTATCACTCGGCTTGAGGGGCATGATCGGGAAAGGCAAAAGATCGCCTGTTGTTAAAGAGGCAATGCAGCAGTATAAAGCGGTCTACTTTGGCGCCACGGGAGGCGCCGGCGCTCTCCTATCTCAGTGCGTTATTTCTTCCGAGGTTATAGCCTACGAAGACCTGGGCCCTGAAGCTGTTGTGAGACTTGAAGTAAGGGACATGCCGCTTTTTGTTATTAATGACATATACGGGAATGACCTTTATGAATCAGGTATGGGGCGTTACAGAAAGTGAGTTTATATTTTTTTGACTTTTTAAAACAAATATTTTAAAAGAAAAAAAGCAGAGGATATAATGCGAGAAATTCGTGTTGCTGTTGTCGGTATTGGAAACTGCGCAAGTTCACTCATCCAGGGCATACAATATTATTCGGATAAACAAAGAGAAACCGTAGGGCTTATGCACTATGAGATTTGCGGATATACGCCAAAGGATATTAAAATTGTCGCCGCTTTCGATATAGATAAAAGAAAGGTGGGGAAACCCCTTGAAGAGGCGATATTTTCTCTCCCGAACTGCACAAAAACGATTAAAAAGGAACTCACCCCGTCGGATGTAGTTGTTTCCATGGGACATGTCCTTGATGGTGTTTCACCGCACATGAAGAAATATCCCGTCGAGAGGACTTTTATTGTTTCAAAGAAAAAACCTTCAGATATAGTGAAAATCCTTAAAAAGACAGGAACCGACATACTTATAAACTATCTGCCTGTAGGTTCTGAAAAAGCGGTCATGTATTATGCTCAGTGTTGCCTTGAAAGCGGAGTAAGTTTTATTAATTGCATTCCGGTTTTCATTGCCTCAGAGCGTGAATGGGCAAAAAAATTCCGGGAGAAAAAAATTCCCATTATCGGTGATGATGTAAAATCGCAGATAGGGGCCACGATCATCCACCGAAACCTTGTTAAGTTGTTTCATGACCGTGGTGTGGCAATAGACAGAACATATCAGTTGAATACCGGTGGAAATACGGATTTTCTCAATATGCTCAACAGGGAAAGGCTTGTTTCAAAAAAGATTTCAAAAACTGAAGCCGTACAATCAATGCTGGATATGCCTATACCGTCCGAGAATATTCATATCGGTCCATCAGATTATGTGCCATGGCAAAAAGATAATAAAGTCTGTTTCATTCGTCTCGAAGGAAGAATATTCGGTGACGTGCCGATCAATCTCGAATTAAGGTTATCTGTGGAAGATTCACCGAACAGCGGGGGGTGTGTGATCGACGCTATCCGTTGCTGTAAGGTTGCGCGGGATAGGAATATCGGCGGTGTTCTTGAGTCCATTTCCGCTTACACCATGAAACACCCTCTGCGACAATATACTGATGAAATTGCCCGGAATATGGTAGAAGAATTCATACGGGGCGAGAGAGAAAGATAAATAAACAGTGAACGGTTGATAGTGAATAGTCGAAAACGAAAAGGATTAAAAGATATAATATTGCCCTTTAGCTCATTCTTGAACAAGAAGGGAAAGCTCCGTGAGCTTTGCTTGCGGAAGGGGCGGCGTGAGCCCTTCGTATGGTAAGTTCAAAAATAGGCCATTCTCTTGATCCGTATCTGATCAAAACGTACAATTTTATCTTTAGAAATAAGCCTGTGAATCCCAATCTGTTTACTATCTTGGGGACATGTTTTGGATTTCTCGCTTCGGCATGCATTATTTTTAATCATTTCCTTCCTGCAGCCTTGTCTCTTTTTGTGTCGGGTTTTCTTGATATGCTTGACGGGGCTGTGGCGCGCAGTTTGAAAAAGGTCACAGTCTTTGGCGGTTTTCTTGATTCTGTTCTTGACAGGTATACTGATCTTCTGATTTTGGGGGGCGTTTTATTTTTCTATATAAAACATGGTTCCATCTGGTATGCCTCCATAACTTTTGTAGCAGCTGTCGGAACTGCAATTATTCCCTATGCCCGGGCAAGGGCTGAAGCAGCCGGAATACAGTGCCAAACAGGTTTATTGGAGAGACCGGAGAGAACAGTTCTTTTACTCATAGGTCTTTTTGTTCCTCTTTTATTATCATTTGTAATAATCGTCCTTGCCGTTTTGACCCACGTAACGGTCATTCAGCGTATTATCCATGTAAGGTGGACAATCAAAGAATAAACACAGGTACTCATCTTCAAGAAAAATAGGGATAAACTATCTGGTACATATTTTCCGTTGATGAGGATGTTTCAACTGATCATACTGTGGATTTCTTCTTTAAGGATATTTCTCGCAAGCTCTTTCGGTATATCGGTTTTTATGACCGTTCCTTTTTTGAAGAGAATTGCCTTATTGGCGCCAAAGGCGATACCTATGTCTGCTTCTTTTGCCTCACCGGGTCCGTTTACTTCACATCCCATGATGGCGACATTTAAATAGATATCAAAATCACTGATGTCTTTTTCGAATTCTTGTACGATATCCATGAGATTAGTTTTACATCTTCCACAGGTTGGACAGGATATGATGTTGATTCCTCTTTTTCTGAGACCTAAATCGCGCAGGATATGATAAGCCGCCGCAACCTCGTATACCGGATTTCCCGTGAGAGATACCCGTACGGTGTCGCCAATGCCCTCATATAAGAGTATGCCAATACCGACCGCCGATTTAATTGCCCCGGAGAATATGGGACCTGCTTCGGTAATTCCTATATGGAGAGGGTAGTGTGATTGTTTTGAAAATTTTTTATAGGCCTCGATAGTCTGATACACGTCTGATGCCTTCAAAGAAACCTTCAATTCTGTCCACCCGGCATCTTCAAAAAGTTTTGTGTAATAAAGGGCGCTTTCGACCATCGCGTCAGCAGTGGGTTTCCTGTATTTTTTCAGAATCCTTTTTTCGATAGAGCCGACGTTCATGCCGATCCTGATCGGTGTTTTTGTGTCCCGGGCCGCATTGGCCACTTCCTGTACTTTACGCACATTATTGATAGTACCGGGATTGATCCTGACGGCATTGATGCCAAGTTCCATCGCCTTCAGGGCGATTTTATGATTAAAATGGATATCGCCAATTATGGGCATATCAACTTCCTTTCTGAGAAAAGAAATGATTTTACAGGTCTCTTCATGAGGAAGGGCGATTCGTACAAGTTCACAACCGGCCTTTTTCAATTCCCTTGTCTGATTGAGTGTATCGCGAAAATTTTCAGGGTTGGTTTTTAGCATGGATTGAACGACAATGGGACTGTCACCGCCAATAGGTATGCTGCCTATTGTGATTTTCTTTGTTTTTTTCCTTTTCATATCCTGTTTTATTGAAAAAAAATTAGTGCATTTATAATATCCCGCGGCACAGTTGTTGTCAATGATAAGAACGTTTTTATATGATTATTTTCTTTTTTACCGGTACTTGCGCATGCTTGGAAAAGAATCTCGTTTACATTGAACAATTTGTCTATCAAAAACGACAATTTGAAATAAATAATAGTTTGTTAAAGATTTCACTTGACTCTCTATCAAGGGTGTTATAGTTAATTTGTTGTGTATTTAAAATGCTGTAATTAAATTTTGTATTAAAGTTACACAATCTGTGAGGAGGTGGTTTTTATGGATAAAGTGACCTTTGGGGTAACGATGCTTGTTGTGGGTATGGGAGGAACGATCGTGACCCTTATAGTTTTTAGCCTTATCATGGCCGCGCTTAAAAAAGTTTTTCCTTATCGAAAAGAAGATGAAGAATAAAAGATAATCAAGAAAAGTTGAATAATTTTGTCAAGGAGGGAAGGAAATGGCTGATGCTTTTATGAGTGGATTGATGGGGCTCATTGCCGGTTTTGGCGCGTTGCAGTGGTCAAACGTGGTGATGATGCTTATCGGAGGCCTCTTACTGTATCTCGGTATTAAAAAAGATTGCGAGCCCTTGCTTTTAGTCCCTATAGGTTTTGGTTGTATTCTTGTGAATATTCCCCTTGCCGGGCTTATGGAAGGGCATGGTTTCTTAAAAATTCTCTATGATGCGGGTATTCTTACTGAGTTATTTCCTCTTCTGATATTTGTGGGAATAGGCGCTATGACTGATTTCGGTCCTGTGCTTGAAAATCCCTACACCTTTCTCCTTGGCGCAGCAGGGCAGTTTGGAATATTTCTGACGCTTCTCTTAGCTCTCGCCCTTGGTTTTCCCCACAAAGACGCGGTGACAATCGGTATCATCGGCGCCTGCGATGGACCTACCGTCATCTATGTTGCATCTCAGTATGCGCAGCATCTGCTTGGTCCTGTTTCTGTTGCGGCTTATTCGTATATGTCGCTGGTTCCTGTGCTCCAGCCGCCGATTATGCGGATGCTCACAACGAAAAAAGAGCGCGAAACAATTATGAAGACACACCAGAAGACCGTCTCAAAGACGACAAAACTTCTCTTCCCAATAATCATTACTATTGTCGGCGGTCTCATTGCTCCCATGGGTCTACCACTGCTTGCCACGATTATGCTGGGCAATCTCATGAAAGAATCCGGTGTGGTACCAAGACTCGCAAATGCGTCACAAAACGAAATCGCGAATATCGTTACACTTCTGCTTGGAATTTCCATTGGCGCGACCATGAGCGGTCCCGTATTTGTGCAAAAAACAACATTAATAATCCTTATCCTCGGCCTTATTGCAATCTGTCTTGATACTGTTTTTGGGGTCCTTTTTGGAAAAATACTGTATTTGGTAACAGGCGGAAAAGTCAATCCGCTTATCGGCGCGGCCGGTATTTCAGCGTTTCCCATGTCTGCTCGTGTTGTCCAGAAAGAGGGGCAAAAATATAATAAAAAGAGTTTCCTCCTCATGCACGCCATGGGCGCCAATGCGGGAGGCCAGGTCGGTTCCGTCATGGCTGCGGCAGTTATGCTGTCAGTTCTTAAAGGCATGGGAATTATTTAAATAGACAAATCTCTCGTTTGCTCGAAAATATAAAAGGCGGGAAAACATCCCGCCTTTTTTTAGCAAAAATCAGAAAATAAAGTGAATTATTTTTTTTGCCATATTGCTCAACAAAAAAATCAATGTTGTTGCTAACCTGATTGAACAACCAGTTGTCTATTGATCTTGTGGCAAAAATATTGTATAAAAATTATCAGATGAATGGTTGCAGAAATAAATTCTGCAATGAAGAAAGAGGTCCGGAGATTGATTTGGTCTTCGGAGGATAAAGAAAGTGGTCGGGCCGCCATTGGGAAAGGAATTTCTCGTGACGGTTTTTTTGTATCCAAAATCGGCCATGTTTTGAAGGTTAAGCTATGTATTTTCTTTGCGAATGAATGAGATTGATTTTCATGTCGAAAAAGGATAGTTTTGAATAGGGCGTTTATTTTGAATTTTAAATAGAGGAGGAAATTTCAATGACAAAGCACACCTGGCATGCCATAGAGAACGCTGATGTCTTAAATGAACTCAATACCAGTGCGAATAACGGCCTTGCTGATGAAGAAATAGAGAAGCGTTTAAACGAATACGGTTATAACGAATTAAAAAAAGAGGAAAAAGTCTCCGCTTTTACCCTCTTTGTGAATCAGTTCAAAAACGTCCTCATCATCATCCTGCTCATTGCTGTTGTATTGTCCTTTGTTGCTGGCGAAGCGGTTGATAGTATTTTTATACTGGTCATCGTCGTTTTTTGCGCTATTCTGGGGTTCATTCAGGAATACCGGGCGGAGAAAGCCCTGGACGTGCTCAAAAAGATGCTCTCTCCTACCATCACGGTGCTGAGAAACGGTAAGGAAGAAGAAGTCTCCTCAAAGGAACTTGTTCCCGGTGATGTGTTGATTATTGAAGCGGGTGATAAGATACCGGCTGATGCCAGGATTATTGAGGCACATGCGATGAGGTGTGATGAGGCTTCCCTCACCGGCGAATCACTGCCCGTGGGGAAAAACAGTGGTACCCTGCCTGAAAAAACAGTCATAGCAGACAGAAAAAATATGATCTTTGCCGGGACAACAGCCCTCTACGGGAGAGGGAAGGCTGTCGTCACAACCACAGGCATGAACACGGAATTTGGAAGTATTGCTCAGGAGATGATGGCAGTTAGATCAGAGAAGACACCCTTGGAGAAGAGAACTGAGGAAGTGGGAAAATGGCTCGGTATTGCTTCCCTGGTGATATGCTTTCTTGTGGCGGCCATCAGTGTGGTAAGGGAACTCGTTGGCGGCGGCAGGGTTGATCTCCCCTTTATTGTCACCATGGTCATGTTTGCCGTGGCGCTTGCCGTAGCGGCGGTTCCGGAGGCACTGGCAGCTATCGTTACCGGTGCGCTTGCCATAGGTATGCGCCAGATGGCAAAGAAGAATGCCCTCATCCGGAAGATGCCGGCAGTTGAGACCCTGGGATGTACCACCGTCATCTGTTCCGACAAAACAGGCACCCTGACCAAAGGTGAAATGACAGTAAGACAGATGTATTTCGGAGGCAAGACAATAGAAGTAACCGGTGTGGGATATGCGCCGGTAGGTGAATTCAAAGGTTCCGGATCGATGGACGTCAAGGGGGACAAATCGCTCCAAATGTTCCTGAAGGCCGGGGTACTCTGTAATGATTCCGATCTCTATGAAAATGAAGAAAAAAAGTGGTTCATTAAGGGAGATCCGACAGAGGGATCCCTGATTGTGGCAGCCGCAAAAGCGGGAATGCATATTGGAGAAACACGTCTGAAAAACCCGCGGATGGAGGAATTGCCTTTCAGTTCCGAACGAAAGAGGATGACGACAATCCATGAAACTGAAGGCGGGAAAAGGATAGCCTGCATGAAAGGTGCCCCGGAGGTACTCGTCGGTAAGTGTTCTCATATCCAGGGAGACACCGGAATCAGGCATCTTACTGAAGCGGATAGGTTACAAATCATGCGGATCAATGAAGAAATGGCCCAGAATGCACTGAGGGTACTCGGAGTCGCCTATCGGGAGCTTGCAGAGGTCTGCGAATGCAGTGAGGATGGCATAGAACACAGTATGATTTTTCTCGGCTTGATGGGTATGATGGATCCGCCGAGAGATGAGGTCATCGAAGCCACGAAGACGTGTAAACGTGTGGGAATAAGGCCCATTATGATCACCGGTGATCAAAAGCTGACAGCGCTGGCAGTTGCGAAAGAGATAGGTTTTTATCGGGAAGGTGATATGGTTTTAGCGGGTGAGGAACTGGAAAAAATATCTGATGAAGAGTTTGAAAAAGTTGTCGATAAAGTATCTGTCTACGCTCGGGTCTCCCCCATGGACAAGCTGAAGATCGTCAAGGCCTGGAAAAAGAGAGGCGATGTTGTCGCCATGACCGGTGATGGCGTCAATGATGCCCCGGCGCTCAAGCATGCCGACATCGGAATTGCCATGGGCATTACAGGCACCGAGGTTACCAAAGAAGCGGCCGATATGGTCCTCACTGACGACAACTTTGCCACCATCGTGAAGGCGATCGAACTGGGACGATGGATTTATGATAACATTAAGAAATACCTGACCTTCCTCTTGCGCTGTAACATCACCGAGGTGGTTGTCATTGGAGGTGTCGTGCTCATATCAGGTCCGGAATACCTTCCATTGGTACCTGCCGCCATCCTGTATATCAACCTGGCCACTGATGGTTTGCCGGCCCTTGCCCTCGGTGTTTCACCTCCTGACCCGGATATTATGGAGAGACCACCAAGAGATCCGAAAGAGGGTGTCTTTACAGCGGATGTGCTGGCTTTTATTGGCCTTGCATTACTGGTAGAAATCCCGTTCTTCTATTTTCTTTTTTATCATGATTACGGCCATATCGAGTATGCCCGGACAGAGATGTTCTTCCTCTTCATCATTATAGAACTCGTAATTGCCCTCAACTTCAGGTCAATGAAGTACAGCGTTCTCAAGGTATTTCCCCACAAGTGGCTCTGGTACGCTATCGGCTGGGAACTGCTCCTGATCGGTGTGCTCATACAGTTCCCCATTATCAGGGATGCCTTCGGGATCAACATGCCGACTGTTTCCACGATCGGATTAATCATCGGTTTTGCCTGCGTTGTCTTTATTTTGATGGAGGTAGTAAAAGCAATCTTGAGGAAAAAGATGCAGAGAAATAAAGGAATGGAAACTGCATAACAGTATAAACAGCTTCTAATTAAAATGGGTGTTTTTAGAGAAAAACACCCATTTTTTAGGAAGTAAGACATGGCAATAACTTCCGATCTGGACATTTACTCTACGTTTTTTGAATTTTTTGTGAAGAAAGCCCTGTCTGCTAAAATTCAGATCATTTATTAAAGTTTCGTTATGATCAATGACAAAAAAAGAAGAGAAAATAAAATATCGAAAATATTCTATGGAAACTCCTCGTAGAACAGGTACAGATTACACTACCGATCCAGCATAGCAGTAATACATTTTATTACATATCTATTGATCTCGAAGTTATAAAAATGACAGGGGATATGGTTTTTGATTGACACCTTTTTTGGAATAAGTTCTAATATTATAGGTGTTGTTTTTGCAGGTAAATTGGTATAAAATTCATATAAATGTATATATCAAAAGTAAAGAAATGAAAATATTGTGCGATAATAAATATGTGAGAGTATAAAAATATAGAAGAAGGGAAGTCATGGAAAAACTTTGTATCGTAAAAAGAAGAAGCAGACCTATAGAGAAGGGGGAGGATTCAACTACTACTATCGTAAGCCAGGTTCAGGAAAACGAAATTGTAGTTCAGGAACATGAAATTCAGGAAATAGCTAATGAACCAACCTTTAACAAGCCTGATAGCTTCAATGTGCATGATGGCGACAATCTGATTTTTAAGGAAGTTACAGGCGAAGAGGAACAGATTTTTTCTATCCAGTTGACACCCCAGCAGTCACAGGTTGTTCAGTCTATGAATTGTATCAAGGACCTTCTGTCCGGGAAACACCATGGTGTTAAAATGTCCATGGAGCAGACAGAAGATGGAAAAACGGCATTTAATTTCCATTTCAAACCTGTGTATACCACCCGAATGCTCAATGCGCAGGACGTGGCCGCAATGTTGCAAGTTAGCAAAGGCATGCTTTACCGGTTAGTGAAAGATAAAGAGATCAAAAGCTATAAAGTTGGAAAATTAAGACGGTTTTTACTGGAAGATGTTGTTGAATTTTTGAGTAGCGGGATACATACATGAGACACGATACGGGGGAAATATATATGATCCTAATGCCCTGTTTATACATACGTTGCTGCTGAAAACAAGGAGGATATACACATGTACACCGATTTTTGGGGACTTAAAAAACCGCCATTTGATAATGTGCCGGACCCTACAATGTACGTTGATTCTCATGTGTCGGTGGAAAATACTATAGCGGAAACCCTTTTTGCTATTGAAGAAGGAAACGAATGTCTTACGGTTATAGTAGGCGATGTCGGTTTAGGCAAAACCATGTCATTAAGAATGATCCTGGATTCACTGGATCATGAAAAATATAAAATAGCTTTTGTGACAAATCCTGACATGTCATTTGTTCAGCTCCTCAGGGAAATTATCGGGCAGCTCATGGGTAAGGAATGTGAAATCAAAGGTAAGATTGAGCTTTTGGAGGTTTTTAATAAACTTCTTTTCGAAACTGCTGATGAAGGAAAAAAAATTCTCATTTTTATTGATGAGGCCAACGCTATTTCTCCCGCAAACCTTGAAAGCCTGAGACTTCTCACGAATATGCAGGATGATGACAGGAATCTCTTTACGATTGTTCTGGCGGGACAATTGGAATTTGCGAAAAGAATGGAACACCCAAGCAGGGCTAATTTATACCAGCGAATCGGTACTTATAACAAGCTTGAAAAAATGGAAAGCGAGGAAGTTATAAAGAAATATGTCGAAACAAGGTTAAAACTGGCAGGAGGTGCAAGAAAAGTCTTCACCGATGATGCCATTCACTGGCTTTGGGAATACTCCGAACATGGCGTACCCCGTCTTATCAATAAAATAGCGAAATTATGTTTGAAGGCTGGTGAAACAAATGATTTTCATGAAATCAATGGCGATGTTGTGCGACAGATCGGTGAACGTTTTGACAAAATGTCGGGGCCGGCTGTCCAGAAAAAAAGATCAGCATCCGGTCCTCGTGGACAAGTCCCGAAAAGAGAAACAGCCCCGACAATACCCGACACGGAAAGACTGAAAAAAGCCTTCGCAGTTGAAGAAGAAGCTCCTGTTGCCTGGTCCCCTCCACCACCACCGCCGCCACCACCTCCTCCAGCATTTAAAAAAGCTCCTGAACCGAAAATTACCATGCCACCTCCGCCACCCCCACGGCCCAAACCTGAGATACCGAAAGAAAGGCCGTTAATCAAACGGGTTGAAGAAAAGAAACCTGAAGAAGAACCTAAAGTAAAACTTGAGGAACCTATTATAGAAAAGGTTGCGCCACCACCACCTCCTCCTGTATTTCAAAAAGCCCCTGAGCCGCAGATTGTTGAACCTCCTCCTCCGCCAAAATCCGAAATATCAGAAGAAAAACCGATAATCAAACAGTTTGAAGAAGAAAAGTTAAGATTAGAAACTAAAATAAAATTTGAAGAACCTCTTATTGAAAAAGCTGAACCGCCTGCGCCTCCGGTACCTCCACCTCCTGATGAAAAAATCTTTAAGCCTGTGGAAGAAAGATTTTCTGAAACAAGAACGGATGCTCACCCGCCTGAAAAAGAATTTGTTGAAGCCGAGGAGGATAAAGATTTAATAACTATTGCGGGATTTAAGATCAGGATAGAAATTCCACAGCATATTCTGGAACAGGCACAATCGGCAACAAGTGAGCAAAGAAAGAAAATAGCAGGAGTGCTTGCCGCCCAGACACTCGAGAAAAATCCACAGTTGACCGCTACACCCACTACTGATCCTGTGTCTGTCTGGAGTGATATACTCAATGCGATTATAAATAAGCTTTAGTGACGAATAAGAATACAATTCGCTTTCTTTTGCCTACTCCAGTATTTTTAAAAGTTCCCTGGCGCCAAAGTGGTTGGGATTGACAGACAAAACAAACTCCAATCTTTGCTTGATCTCTTCATTTTTTTCAGGGTCATGATTTGACGAACTCACAAGGTATTGCAGTCTTGCGATGTGAAAGTTGGCATCTTCCTGATAGTTGTTTATTGCAAGTGATCTACCATAAGCATAGATGGCATATTCGATACTTCCCAGTTCCTCGTAAATAGCGCCGAGATTATTCCATGCCTCAACATTATCTTCGCTGATCTGAATAATCTGATTGAAGCAGTCAAAAGCTTTTCGGGGTTCTCCCTGCTGCATATAAAGACGTCCCAGGTTGGATAGTGTTTTTAAGTGTTGAGGATCAAGCTCAAGAACAATTTTGTATTCCGCGATTGCTTCGTCGAACATATCGTGGCGATCATAAACAGAAGCGAGATAAAAACGTGGTTGGGCGGCATTGGCGTCAATACTGATTGCTTTTTCCCAGAGTTCTATGGCACCGTTATAATCGCCCTGAAGTTCAGCTATATGTGCCAGGTTAATAAAAGACTCAATATGTCTAGGGTCCAGTTTTAAAGCGAATTCATACATCTGTTTAGCGCTGCCGAATCGCTCCATTTTTTCATAAGCGTATCCGAGATTGTTATACGCTTCAATATTTCCCGGTTCCAGTTGAACGACCTTCGCGAAATAACCTAGCGCTTTTTCGTATTCTTCTTTTTTGATGTATATAAGCCCAAGGTTAACATATGCCTCTGTATACTGAGGATCGAGTTGGATACATTTTTTGTAAGCTTTTACGGCCTGGTCAACTGACTGTTCCAACAGATGAAGGTTATAGGCTTCCAGAAACCATTGCTGGGCAGTCTTTTTTACTGCCATTTGCTCCCCACAGATAATATAAGAAATGAAATACGATCATTCGGGCGCAAAAACATATATGGTTTCATATAGATCAACACCAATCTCATGTTAGCAAAGAGGTGCTTTGTTGTCAAGGGCAAAAGGCTTACTGACTGAGTAGGGTGTGACCTTTGTCACATCGATGTTTGTTGTGAATACCGCTCTATTTTTTTGATGAGGTTTTTGAGATTTTTGATATCCTGTTGCTCAAATTTTTTGTCTTTATAAAAAATATTCTCAAAGCCGGTCACAAATTGATAGGCACTGTTTTTGAGCTCCGTATCATCAACGAGAGAAACAAATTCTTCAAGTCCCTGCGAACCGATTTTTTTATAACCTGCCCGCTCCATCTTTTTGAGAAACAGAGAGAGCGTTTTTATTTCTTCCGTCTTCTTATGTGAGAGAAAGGATTTTATTGCAAAAACTAAAAAGATGGCTACCATGATTATAGAAAGGGATATCGTTAACGATTGCCTCTTAATAGACAAGCGAAAGGAAGGTTTTTTAATCCCGCTGACTATTGTTCGTGCTATTGAGAGCTGTCTTTCAAGATTATAGTTTATAATGATGGTATTCCAGTAATAATTTATCGTATCAAAAAAAATCCGTATCTTCAGGTACAAATTTCCTTCCCGTTGATATGCAAACACATCAGTTGAAGCAGGTGTCGGATCCAAACGAACCCACCCTTTTCGGAGCAGGAAAACCTCTACCCAGACATGGGCGTTTTTTTGCGGTACCAGATAGTATTTACCCACCTCATTGTAATATCCTCCCCTGTATCCTCCGACCATTCTTGAAGGGATTCCGGCGATTCTCAGCAAAACGGTAAGCGCGGAAGCAAAATATTCACAATTGCCGTATTTTGATTTAAAGAGGAAATCCTCAAGGGGATTCTTTGTGATAGGGAGAACCTGCAACGAATATTTATATTGGCCCCCGTTCAGGTATTGAAAGAAGTTTTCCGCGGTCTTTTCCTTGTTTTTTTCCACCACTAGTGTCTGTGCAAGCTTAATAATGTCCCGTGATATGTTTTGCGGTATTTGCAGATATTTGTTTTCATCGATCTGTTCTTCAAAAATGGTATCTGTCAGTGTTGATGTTACTTCATAACGGATTTTTCGTTCTATATAAAAAGGGGCTATAAACGTGAGATCATCAAGTTTTCTTGCACGTCGCTGGACTATGAAAAGAGGTTTATCAAGAGTGAAATAGTATGAACTATGATATGGCTCAAGATAAATAATCTGCTTTATAGTATTACCGATAACTTGTGGCCTGTCAGATGCTGATTCGATATAGGTTTTTCTTTCCGTTCCTTTCCATGACGTGCCGTCAAAATAATCAAGCGTAATACCTCTCCAGTAGAGGTCTTTTTCATCAATTTTTTCCATGGCAGCTCTGAATATTATGCTTGTGTCTTCCTGGATGCCTGAAACATCACCGAGACGGACATTATCAGTAAAACCTGTTTTTGCCTTATCGGGTCTATTGAGAAAATCGAGAATCGGATAATGACTTCTGGGCAGTATCACGAATATGATCACTGAAAGAGGAAGTGCCAACGCAGGTATCCAGAGACATTTGAGGACAATTTTTTTAATGGTCTCTTGCGTGAATTCCAGATTTGGATCCTGGGAGTAATATGTCAGGAATATAAAATTGATGGATAAAATAAATATAAAGAACAGGATATATACCACGAAGATTATCCCGGGCGCGAGAAGACCGAGACCGGCCAGAAGAAAGAGGGAAATGGCATAAATCTGCATGTAGTCTCTAACCTTTTTCTGTTCAAGGAATTTTATGCCCATCAATATGAACAATGCTTCCATCATTTGCGTTACAAAATCATCCAGATTGACTATTGTGAGAAAAAAAATGATTATCGCTATGGAAAGAGCGGTGAGTATCCATCGTGATATTACGATCTTCTTGAATTCAAAATAGAGCGAAAGGACAAGCATGACAAGAAACAAGAGAGAATATACGCTGTTGATGTGTCTGAATACCGCGGCAAAAGAAAGCGCGCCGATAATGTACGTTAGTCCTTTTACGATTGATATGATCTTGATTTGTCGAAAGTCAGCCGCAATCATTGGTATGTATTATCCCTGACGGATGTTTTCTTTGGATTGACGCTGCCTGTTGTTTTAACATCTTCTGTCGCGAAAAAGTGAAATCCAGTGGGTTTTTGATCATGGAGCAGACTTTGTGAATCCATCTGGTAGAGAGCGAGTTCTTTGAGCAGCGTTATCTTATGAGCGGGCGACACATCCGGCAGATAGAGATTGTTGTTTATCTTCAGGCCGATTGGGATATTCTTTTTGCAAAATTGCACGACGGCGTAAGCAATGGAGGATATCCTTTCTTCAATATTTTCAATAGGGACTTTTTCAAAATCTATGATTACCGGCCGGTGAGCGAGAGCGGAGAGTTCCTTTGTCTTTAATTTTCCAGTTTTTGCTGTTGCTTTCCAGTGGATATACTTTAAGGGATCGCCGCGCACATATTCCCTGATTGAAACAACATCGGATTCATATCCGAGCCTGTCTGATATTTTCTCACCTTTCCTCTTTTTTTCATCTTCATAAAGAGAAGACAGATCGCACGGTTTCAATACGGGGAAGACAATACAATTAAACGTGTGATGGATATCTTTAAAGCGGGTAAAGAAATTAAAAGGGAATACGGAATTAATGCGTATATTATCGATTGTGTGAGGGCCTCTTTTTTTGAAGGAAATACCGGTATAGAGGGATAATGAACTACGAATGCTTGTGAACGGAAAAAGGATTTCAAAGCTATCTGTTGTCAACCGTATAAGAAATGCCGGTAAAAATTTTCTATTATTTGTCAGAGTAATTTTTAAGGGGAAAGGCATTTCAGCGTATATTTCCGGCGGTAGATCAACGGTAAAACTTAATTTGGAGAGATTGCTTTTTCCAAAAATACCGGAGATACTCATAAAACTCAAGAGCATGGAAACAATGATATAAACAAGATTATTGTTTGTGTTGGTAGCCGCTATTCCAAGGAATATTGTGAGAATTATATAGAGAAAGCCGGCCTTGGATATTTTTATTACAGAGGTGTTTGCACGGCGTCTATGACGGATTTTATTATCTCCCTTTTATTGAGGTTTTCATATTCCTCTTTAAATATGACTCTGTGGGGGATCGTGTATTCTGAGAGTTGTTTAATATCTTCGGGGATAACGAAATCTCTTCCATTAAAATAAGCGTTGGCTTTCGCTGTATTTGTTATTGTCAAGGCACCCCGCGTAGACAGGCCGGCCGAAAGGTAATCACTCTCTCTCGTCGCGTGGAGTATCGAGAGGGTGTATTCGAGTATTTTATCGGAAATATAGACATTTTTTATGATGTCGTTTTGAATAAATGCCGCTTCTTCCTGGCTGACAACCGGCTCAATAAGGTACAAATCTTCAAGCCTGCTGCCCATTTGTAATATTTCTTTTTCGGCATCTCTGGAAGGATAGCCGATACTGATTTTCATCATGAAACGATCAAGCTGAGATTCAGGCAGAGGAAATGTCCCGAATTGCTCTGTCGGGTTCTGTGTGGCGATGACGCAAAATAACTTGGGGAGTTTATATGTTTTTCCTTCAATTGTTACCTGTTTTTCCTCCATTGCTTCAAGGAGGGCGCTCTGCGTTTTTGGAGTCGCCCTGTTAATCTCATCACAGAGAACGATATTGTTGAATATTGGCCCGGGGTGAAATTCAAATTCGCCGCTTGTCTTGTTATACATGGATAAACCGGAGATGTCTGTCGGTAAAAGGTCACTGGTACACTGAATCCTCCCGAATGAGAGACCGAGCGATCTTGCAATGGCAATGGCAAGTGTAGTTTTTCCAAGCCCCGGCAGGTCTTCAATGAGAAGATGCCCTCTTGAAAAGAAAGATATCAATGAGAGACCCAGGGCTTTTTCTTTTCCCTGTAAATATTTTGAGAGTGACTTTGTAATGTATTCGATTTTATCGGAATGTGTTCCCATAAGATAAGCTCAGAAATCCTCTGATAATTTTAGCACATTTTAAGAAGAAAGGCTTTGATTAACGGAGATGTTTGACAAGAAGATGGTTTTTATATTCTATTATAGCCATGTCTCAGCCTGAGTTCCCTTATTTTAAGCCACTTGAGCTTGATGACCGCGGATTTATCAATCATATGCTGCGGAAATATGGATCCGGAATATCCGAAATGACATTTACAAATCTGTTTATATGGAGAAAGCATTATGGCTTTGAATGGGCGGCATACAGAGACTGGTTTTTTATTATTTCCCGGAATGGCAAAAACGGTGCGTACGCGTTTCAGCCCGTGGGTCCCTCTTCACGAAAAGAAGCTGTTATTATTTTACTGGAGTGGCTCCGCGGCGAGAAGAATATTAATAATCCAAGGATAGAGCGGGCTGACGAGAGATGCGTTGCCGAGTTGAACGACATTTCGAATCTTGTAATTGAACCGCTCCGTGATCATTTTGATTATGTCTATCGTAAAGAAGACCTGGTACAACTGGCCGGGAGCAGATATCGATCAAAGAGAAATCATATCAATCAGTTTCTTCGTTTATATACCTTCGGTTATGAACCCTTGCAGGAGAAGCATATCGGTGATTGTCTCGCTTTACAGGAGAAATGGTGCCTGATGAACCGTTGCGAAGATGATCTTGACCTTCTCGGAGAGGACGAAGCTGTTCGGGAAATACTTACGTGTTTTAAGACTCTCCAAGTTCAGGGCGCGGTTATTACCATCGAGGGGAGAGTGAGGGCATTTACTGCCGGAGAAAGACTTGGTAACGAGACGGTTGTCATTCATATAGAGAAAGCAGACCCGGATATCCCCGGTCTTTACCAGCTCATCAATCAACAGTTTTGTAAAAACATGCCCGACGATGTAATTTATGTCAACAGAGAACAGGATCTTGGTATTGATGGACTTCGCAAAGCGAAACTTTCCTACTATCCTGACCATTTTATCGAAAAATATCGGATAACAATGAAGTAAATCGGTGAATAGTTATTAGTGAACAGTGAATAGTTAAAACAGAAAAAGCAGCGGAGGTTATCTGCGAATGGTTAAGAGTATTGTGTCTGAAATGTTTTGTTTTTTGTTCCTTACTATTCACTCACGACTATTCACTGCCTTTCCATTTCCACGGGGGGACCGAAACCGGTTGATTGAGTTCGATAAGGAAAGGCTCGTCCCAGGTAACGTTGTTCCGGAATATCTTCTCTAATCCCTTTAAACTATCTGTCCGTCTTGCCTTAATGCCGAAAGCCCGCGCGATCTTCACAAAATCAGGGTTTGTGAGATCCATTGAATTATGAACACCATAACGATCGACCATGACATCTTCAAGTATTGCAAAACTATTATTGTTGTGAATGAAAATGACGACAGGAACATTGTATTTTTTTATGGTGGCAATCTCACTTATTGTGGGAAGAGCTCCTCCGTCACCGCAGAGTGCGATGCAAGGTCTCTCCGGCCTGCCGAGTTTTGCCCCGATACTTGCCGGAAGCGAATAAAAGATTGGGAATATGCCGCGGGGCATAAGGAAGCTGTTCCGGCAGAATACAGGAAGGTAGTGTTCGCACCAGTAGGAGGGCATGTTCAGATCGCAGACAATAGTGGTATTTTCGGGTATTTCTTTCCGTAAGAGCTTCACAAGGGCGAACGAAGAGGATTGTTTCAGAAGCAGAGATTCTTCCTGCTCGCGGGAATGAAGAAGATCTTTCAAGTTCCATCCGAAGGTTTTATTTCTGAAAACGCGCTGAATAACGCGAAGCGCCTCTTCGAGATTGCCGGTATATTTCAAACGTGAAGAATAATTTTTGTCCATCCACCGGTTGTCGATATCAATATGTACAAGTTCCACACTCTTCAGGATTTTCTTTTGTACGTCAACATCGCGGAGCCTTGTCCCGATGGCAATAACGATATCAGAAGATGTGACGAGTTTTCTGGCCGTGCCTTTACTTACGATGTTTCCAAAAACATACGGGTTCTCTTCGCGGAGAATGCCCTTTCCCCCTGTTGTGGTCAGTAACGGGATAGAACCATTACGGCAGATTTCGTCAAGAATGAACGCCGGTTCCTCTTTCATCAGCGCTTTTCCGCCGATGATAAGAGGTTTTCTTTTCACGCGCATCAGGTCTTCAAAGTGCTTAGAAAAAAGATCAAGATCCCTTTGTGTATTTTCCAGTGCTGTATGGCAGACAGCCTTTGATCCTGTATTCTGTGATGAAAGATCGTTTGGCACTTCTTTTTCAAGTAAAGTGTGGGGGATGGATATAAGAACAGGTCCTGTGCGGCAGGAGAGACATTCGTTATAAGCATCATTAAGAAGATCAATAATATTTCCGGCATCTGACACGCAATACGTTTTCTTTGTTATATGTTTGAATATTGCCTCGGGCTCAGTCAATCCGTGGAGGATTCCCTTGCCGATATCCTTTCTTTCTACATCAATATGTATCGCGAGAAGAGGAACATCACTATTAAAAGCCTCCATACAGCCTGATACAATATTGCCGAGGCCGGGTCCTGCCGTCACAATCAGTACACCCGGTTTTCCTGATGCACGGGCATATCCGTCAGCCATGAAAACCATGTTGGATTCATGCCTGGCTGTGATTGCCGTGATATTCTTTTGTTGAGAAAGCAGCGTGTTAAGAGGAAGCGTCTGCAGTCCGGGCAAATGAAAAATATGAATGATATTATTTTTAATAAAAAATTCTATAATTGCATCTTTCCCAAGCACTTGGCACCCGAAGAAAAAAGTTTAGCATAGTGAACATAAAAGTTAAATAAAAATTTACTTGACAAATACTGGAAGAATAAATTAGTTTAGTAATATAAACAAATGGTGAATATATACTGTTATTATGAAGATTGACAAAACAAGTATTGGCGAACGAATCAAAATGCTCAGGCAGGCAAAAAACCTTACTCAGGAGGAATTGGCCGGCAGGGCAGGACTCACGAAAGGGTTTATCTCTCAGGTAGAAAGAAACCACACATCCCTTTCAGTGGAGAGTCTTATCGGTATTCTCGATGCCCTGGATGAAAAACCGTCTGCTTTTTTCGACGGTACTTTCGATGAAAAAATTGTTTTTAAGCCGAAAGACAGAGTGGAGCTTGAAATGGAAGGCGTGAAAACTTTCCAGATACTTGTTCCTGCTGCTCAAAACAGAATGATGGACCCGGCGTTACTTGAACTTGGTCCGAATGAAAAAACACCGGAAGAAAAACCACATGAAGGTGAGGAATTCGGCTTTGTGCTTTCGGGAAATATTGAGCTTGTCATTGGTGTAAAAACGTATAAATTGAAGAAAGGCGAATGTTTCTTCTTTGAAGCGACGAGAAGGCATTCTATAGCAAACAGACGGTCACAAAAGGCTTTGGTACTATGGGTATCATCTCCTCCCAATTTTTAGTGTTATTTGTAATGAAGCACGAAAAATGGGAGAAAGGTCACATATAGATTCATCAGAAGGCTCTACGCTGACTGAATATTATTGTTGCGATCAGAGAGATAGGAGGACGGGAAAATGACCCCAAAGAAAATATTCTTTACAAAAGGTGTGGGTGTTCATAAAAACAAGCTTTCATCTTTCGAGCTTGCATTAAGAAACGCCGGTATTGAAAAATGTAACCTTGTTTATGTATCGAGTATATTCCCGCCCAAATGTAATATAGTTTCGCGCACAGCGGGTCTCAAGATCCTCAGACCAGGACAGATTACCTATTGCGTGATGGCCAGAAATGAGACAAATGAACCGAACCGCCTTATTTCAGCGGCAGTCGGTTTCGCCATGCCTAAAGATTTTACTAACTATGGTTATCTCTCCGAACATCATGCTTTTGGTGAAAAGGCTATTTTGTCCGGAGAATATGCGGAAGACCTGGCGGCTACCATGCTTGCGACAACGCTTGGCATCCCTTTTGATCCGGACCAGGCATGGGATGAGCGTAAACAGTTTTATAAGGCGAGCGGTCATATTTTCAAAACAAAACATATCTGCCAATCCGCTGAGGGTAATAAAGACGGTCTCTGGACAACGGTATTAGCTTCAGCGGTGTTTATCATAGACTGAAATGTCAGGGTTTCTTTTGAGTTTTTGCGGATTATCAGGAAATAAAAGCGATTACGCTCGGGCATCGGTAGTCATACTGCCCGTTCCATTCGACAAAACAAGCACGTGGATCAAGGGTGCCGACAAAGGTCCGGCAGCTATCCTCGAGGCTTCACAATATCTCGAATTCTATGATATTGAGACTGACAGCGAGGTTCTTAAAAAAGGGTTTTTTACCGCCAGGCCAATTCTTGCGGCCACATCTTCAGCTTTACTGCGAAAGACGGATTCGGTAATTTCGAAATACCTGAAAGACAATAAACTGGTAGTGACCCTTGGAGGGGAACACTCTGTTTCTATTGGTGTGATTAAGTCTTATGCCGGGCATTACAAAAATTTAAGTATATTGCACCTCGATGCGCACGCCGATTCCCGTGATTCTTACGAAGGAAGTCGCTATAATCATGCCTGTGTCATTGCCCGTGCCCGTGAATATGTCAGCAATACTGTGTCTGTTGGAATACGCAGTATGGATGTCTCAGAGCGCTCTGGTATTGACAGAAAAAAGGTGTTCTTTGCCCATGAGATATACAACTCTGACAACTGGATGTCCCATATGATCCGTCAACTTACTGATACAGTCTATATTACCGTTGACCTTGATGTTTTTGATCCGGGTATTATGCCCTCTACGGGGACACCGGAGCCGGGTGGATTAGGCTGGTATCAGGTTTTAAAACTCCTCAGAGTTGTTGTATCGTCAAAAAACGTTGTTGGATTTGATGTCGTTGAGCTTTGTCCGTCGAATTCCAAAGCCCCGGATTTTCTTGCGGCAAAATTAGTCTATACACTCTTAAGCTACATCTTTCAAAGGAGCTCACGTCGCCCCCTCCACGGGCGAAAGCCCGATGGAGCCTCCTCCTCTCGCGGCAAAAGCCGCTGATTTCAGGAACCAATCCATTCGGTTGAAGACCACAGGCATCAAACATTATGAATCGGCATAAATAGCGCATAATGCCGGAAACTGTGAATGATTCGTGCTGAATAGTCGAGAAAAATTTAATGTATAATATTTCTCTTTAGTTTATTTGCTTTTTTCGGTTTTTTCCACAAGGACGAGGGCTGTTTTTGTTCCGATTGAAAAGGCTTCCCTTACGGTTCCTGTGACTTTAATTTTTTCACCCTTTGCAGGCAGCGCCCTTTCTGTAACAACTGAGATCTCTCCTGAGTCGTCACGGACAGTGAAATATTTCACGACAAAAAGCGAGAAGGTTTCAACTACCTCGCCCGAGACAGTGACTTCCTTATCGGCATAATCTCTCGGATGGCCGATAATATCACCAATCTTTGTGGAACTCAAACCGCAGGAGAAGAGAGCAAGCGCAAGAACACATATAAAAAGACCGCTCATAAACATCCTGGTGTTCACTTTATTCATCTTTTATCCCTCCCGACAGTTCATTCTGCTGCTGATCATGATTTGCTTTTGTCTTTTTGAAAAGAATACGCCCCCCTTTATACAGCAGATAGACGGCAAGGATTACAACAAGTATAAAACCGATAATAGGGACAAGGATAGCGAGGACAGAAGTAATTACTGATCCTCCAAGCTCAACCGTTGAGACGACAGGGTTGGCTGCACCGCCGGTAAGTAAAGACGATTTGCCGCGCAATAATGCGGTTGATCCCTGAAGGAGGCCGGCGATGCCTCCGCCTGCAATGATTGCCACCAACCATTTCAGCGAGGAGGGCATGTCAGTGATTATTGATGCAGTCGCGATTGTCCCGGCGATAACGGAGACAGGCGAGGCGATGGTGTCCATAACGTTGTCAAGCCAGGGGACATAATACGCAATGATTTCCAACACGGTAGCCAGGGCGAAAGTGATAGTGGCATAATAGTTACCGATCCATTCAAAACCGGATGAGAGGTGAATAAATCCGAATATGGAGGCGAGGTTTAGAAGAAGAAGGGGAACAAAAATCCTGAAACCGCAGGCAGCGGCCAATCCGATTCCGGTAATGACGGCAAGTATTGTTTCCCCGTATCCCATAAAATTAATCCTTTACTTATTTTCTTCTCATTTTATGAAAAGGTCAATTAAAAAATAGAAAGATGTCAAAGCAAAATAGAAAGAGAATTTGTTTTATCTTTTATGATTGCCTGTTACGATAATCCCCGTAACCAAATCTTCTCACTGTTTCTATTTTCCCGTCATTCCTTATCACTGCGATATCGGGGAGGTAGATACCGTTGAAGGTGGTGTTTTTTACGATGCTATATAATGCCATATCGGTAAAAACGAGCTTATCCCCGATGTTAAGCGGTTTATTAAAAGAGTAATCACCGATGATATCCCCCGCGAGACAGCTTGGTCCAGCAAGACGATAAGTATATTTCTTTTGGCCCGGCTGTCCGGATTTCATAACATTCGGCCTATAGGGCATAAGAAGAACATCGGGCATATGTGTCTCAGCCGATGTGTCCATTATCGTGATCTTCATTTTGTTTTTTACAATATCCAGAACAGATGAAATTAAAACCCCTGCATCTAGCACGCTCGCTTCTCCAGGTTCAAGATATACCTGAACACCGTACTTATTTTTGAATGTGTTGATGAGTTTGATAAGCAGTTCCAGATCATAGTCGTCACGCGTGATGTGATGACCGCCGCCGAAATTCACCCACCTTAATCCTTTGATGTATCGGCCATAGAGCTTTTCGAAAGACGCGAGCACTCTTTTCAATACATCTGAATTTTGTTCACAGAGGGCGTGGAAATGCAATCCGTCAATCATATCCCTGTTCCGGAGAAATTCCCTTATAAAAATATCATGGATAATACCAAGCCGTGAATTGGGGGCGCAGGGATTGTACATCTCGGTTGAGACCTCCGCGTACCCGGGATTTACTCGCAAACCGATTTCGACACTATTTTTCCGTGCCATGTTCCCGTATTTCTCAAGCTGATGGAAGGAGTTAAATATGATAGAGTCGGAATACTTGAGTATCTGTTTGATTTCGCTCTCCCGATATGCCGCTCCAAATGTATGAACCTCTTTTTTAAATTCCTCACGACCAAGCCTGGCTTCATTAAGACCACTGGCACAAACCCCGTCAAGATATTTTGCCATTATAGGAAAAGTGGCGAAAGTCGCGTATGATTTCAAGGCATGAAAGATTTTACATCCTGTGCGGTCTTTTACGTATCGCAAGATACGCATGTTTTCTTCAATTAATATTTCATCGAGGAGGTAAACCGGAGTATTTATGGTTACTGCCGCTATTTTGAGGAACCGTTTGTTTGCCTCTGTAAGAGTTTTCTTTTTTACATTTTTGAGCAAACCCGTCAGAGATTTGAGGTTATTTGCACTCAATGAAGCGAGCGCGGTCTTTCTCACCGCGTCGGATAAAAGGTTATACACAGTTATGGCCGATGTGTTTTTCTCCGAAATCGCCCGGATTATTTCTTCGATATGCTTGTTGTTGGCCATGGTATGTAACTTCACATCTTTTCAGGCAGCGGAGCGTGTTCAACTATCTGCCACGGGAGACCATATTGGTTTAAAGCCTCCATGAATTTATCAGGGTCAAGTTGCTCCATATTATACACACCGGTTCCCTGCCATACTCCCGTGAGCACCATCATCGCCCCGATCATAGCGGGAACCCCTGTCGTATAGGCGATTGCCTGTGTGCCCGTTTCCTTGAATGCCTCTTCGTGATCACAGACGTTGTAGATGTATCTGGTAATGGTCTTCCCGTCCTTTTCCCCCGTCATAATATTGCCGATGACTGTTTTTCCCGTGTATTTGGTTCCAAGAGAAGCAGGTTCAGGGAGAAGAGCTTTTAAAAATTTTATGGGAACAATTTTGTGTCCTTCGTAGTCGACCTCGTCGATGCGCGTCATGCCGATGTTCTGAAGGACCCGCAAATGATTCAGGTAATTATCAGAGAATGTCATCCAGAACCTTGCCCGTTTGAGCCCCATTATGTTTTGAACGAGAGATTCCAGTTCTTCATGGAAGAGCAGGTAGCTGTCTTTTACTCCGGCAACCGGGTAATCAAAATTGAAATGGATACTGCCTTCTTCAATGATGGGTGGTGTTGCAATCCATTTTCCGTCTTCCCAGTGCCGCACTACCTGCGTTACTTCCCTGATGTTGATCTCAGGATTGAAATTGGTCGCGAAGGGATGGCCATGTGATCCGGCATTGCAATCAAGGATATCGAGATAATTAACCTCATCAAAAAGATGCTTCAGCGCGTACGCGGTAAAAACATTGGTTACGCCGGGGTCGAATCCTGATCCGAGGACCGCTATAGTCCCTTTCTGTTTGAACCTGTCCTGATATGCCCATTGCCAGCTATATTCAAAGTGTGCCTTGTCCGGAGGCTCATAATTGGCGGTGTCGATATAGTGAACTCCCGTTTCAAGACAGGCATCCATAATATGGAGGTCCTGATAGGGGAGGGCCAGATTAAGAATAACATCCGGCTGAAATCTTTTTATGAGTGCAACAAGTTCCGGCACGTTGTCGGCATTCACCTGAGCTGTCTGAATATCTTTTTTGTAACGTCTTTTAATTTCTGTCTTTATCGCTTCGCACTTAGAAAGTGTTCTGCTAGCAAGCAGTATTTCTTTAAAAACCAGGGGAGCCTGAACGCATTTATGGACCGCAACGGTGGCCACGCCCCCTGCGCCTATTATCATTATTTTTCCACGATTTTTTATATTATTCATGAAGGCCCTCCCAACCAATAAATTTCACGTATGTATTGTATATTACTTATTCGATTTTGATCCTTAAATCAAGTAACAAAATAGGGGAACTTCCAAAAGGTTGATGAGGCGCGGATAATAGCTGATATTCAATCAGTGTAATCCTCAATTGTCATTATAGTATGAATGTCGGGTTATCCTTAAGCAAACCGTTGTGAAGCAAGGAAACTTGGTCTTTTGCGAAAGCAAAAGTTCCGAAGCCGAACACGAGC
>JAEAMG010000697.1_pt1 | contig 34413 bp, 24 predicted proteins | sample 8958741 | NCBI WGS metagenome assembly JAEAMG01 (sample SAMN16933256, study PRJNA681125) | bioreactor sludge metagenome | isolation source: anaerobic bioreactor treating anionic surfactant - SDBS | place: India: Bengaluru | collected 2019-02-28 | reverse complement strand
TCTAACAGGCGCTGCATACCTTGTGGCAAACACCTGTCTGCCCTGATGCGATCCCCGTGGGAGTTGGCTTGCCGACGATGGTTCGCAAAGCGGCCCCAAGGCCTCAGCCCTTGTTACCGACCAGGCTGTCGACCGCCGGCACGCGCGTGTCGCTCTCCATCTGCGCATCGTGTTCCAGCTGGTGGCTGAAGCGCTCCAGCGAGGCATTGGCCGGCTGTGAATCGCTGGCAAACACCGGCGGGCTGAGCAGGTACGCCGACAACAACTGGCTCAGGGCCGCCAGGCTGTCGATGTGCGTCCGCTCATAGCCGTGGGTGGCATCGCAGCCGAACGCCACCAGCGCGGTGCGAATGTCGTGTCCGGCCGTTACCGCCGAATGGGCGTCACTGAAGTAGTAGCGGAACAGGTCGCGGCGTACGGGCAGGTCGTGGTCGCCGGCCAGTTTCAGCAAGTGCCGCGACAGGTGGTAATCGTAGGGGCCCGACGAGTCCTGCATGGCCACGCTCACGGCGTGCTCGCTGGAGGCTTGCCCCGGCGCCACCGGCGCAATGTCGATACCGACGAACTCGCTGACGTCCCAAGGCAGGGCACCCGCTGCGCCCGACCCGGTTTCCTCGGTAATGGTGAACAGCGGGTGGCAGTCGATCAGCGGTTGTTGGCCGCTCTCCACCACTGCCTTGAGCGCGGTGAGCAGCGCCGCGACACCGGCCTTGTCATCCAGGTGACGGGCGCTGATGTGGCCGCTGTCTGTGAACTCGGGCAGTGGGTCGAAGGCCACGAAGTCACCAATGCTCACCCCCAGCGCCTCGCAATCGGCGCGGGTGGCGCAATAGGCGTCCAGGCGGACTTCCACGTGTTCCCAGCTCACCGGCATCTGGTCGATGGCGGTATTGAAGGCGTGCCCACTGGCCATCAGCGGCAGTACGCTGCCGCGGAACACGCCGGTGTCGGTGAACACACTGACCCTGCTGCCCTCGGCGAAGCGGCTGGACCAGCAGCCAACCGGCGCCAGGGCCAGCCGGCCGTTGTCCTGCAGTTGGCGCACGCTGGCGCCGATGGTATCGAGGTGCGCGGATACGGCGCGGTCGGGCGAGGTTTGCCGGCCCTTCAAGGTCGCGCGAATGGTGCCGCGACGGGTCAGCTCGAAGGGGATGCCCAGTTCGTCCAGGCGTTCGGCCACGTAGCGCACGATGGTGTCGGTGAAACCGGTCGGGCTGGGGATGGCCAGCATCTCCAGCAGCACGCGCTTGAGGTATTCGAGATCGGGTTCGGGATGTCGCTCGGACATGGTTGAATACTCCTTGCTCCTGTGCCGGCCTTTTCGCGAGTGAACCCGCGAAGAGCCCGGCACTGGTTTACGCCAAAGGCCGGCTATGCGGGAACAGCAGGTCGATGAAACGCTCGGCCGTTGGCTGCGGTTCGTGGTTTGCCAAGCCGGCGCGCTCGTTGGCTTCGATGATCACGTACTCGGGCTGTTCGGCATCACGCACCATGAAGTCCAGCCCGACCACCGGTATTTCCAGCGCCCGCGCAGCGCGCACGGCTGCGTCGGCCAGCACCGGGTGCAGGCGGGCGGTAACGTCTTCCAGGGTGCCGCCGGTGTGCAGGTTGGCGGTGCGCCGCACGGCCAGGCGCTGGCCGGGTGGCAGCACGTCGTCGTAACCCACGCCAGCAGCGCGCAGGGTACGTTCGGTTTCTTCATCCAGCGGGATACGGCTTTCACCCGCCGTAGCGGCCTGGCGACGACGGCTTTGGGCCTCGATCAACTGGCGCACACTGTGCTTGCCGTCACCCAGCACCTGGGCCGGGTGGCGAACGGCGGCCGCCACCACTTCATAGCCGATCACCACGATGCGCAGGTCGAGGCCGGCATGGAAGCTTTCCAGCAACACCCGGCTATCGAACTGGCGGGCATGGCCGACCGCCTGGGTCACGTCGTCGATGCAGGTCAGGTTTACCGCTACGCCCTGGCCTTGTTCGCCGTCAACGGGCTTGACCACCACCGCGCCATGCTCGTCGAGAAAGGCCAGGTTATCGTCGGCATTACCGGCCAATTGTTGCGCCGGCACCTGCAGCCCGGCAGTGCGCAGGGCATGCTGGGTCAGGCGCTTGTCCTGGCACAGGGTCATGGTCACGGCGCTGGTCAGGTCGCTGAGCGACTCTCGGCAGCGGATGCGCCGGCCGCCCAGGCTGAGGGTGAACAGCCCGCCGGCGGCGTCATCCACCTGTACCTCGATGCCGCGGCGCAATGCCTCGTCGACGATGATGCGTGCATAGGGGTTGAGGTCGGCCTGTGGGCCGGGGCCGAGGAACAGTTGCTCGTTGATGCCGTTCTTGCGCTTGACGGCGAAGGTGGGCAGGTTGCGAAAGCCGAGCTTCTGGTACAGGCGCTTGGCCTGGCGGTTGTCGTGCAGCACCGACAGGTCGAGATAGGCCAGGCCACGGCTCATGAAGTGCTCGATGAGGTGGCGCACCAGCACTTCACCCACGCCGGGGCGGGTGCAGTGCGGGTCGACTGCCAGGCACCACAGGCTGCTGCCGTTCTCGGGGTCATCGAAAGCCTTGGCATGGTTCAGGCCCATGACGCTGCCGATCACCGCGCCGCTGTCTTCGTCTTCAGCCAGCCAGTAGACCGGGCCGCCCAGGTGCCGAGGGGTGAGCAAGTCGGCATCGACCGGCAGCATCCCGCGCACCTGATACAAGGTGTTGATGGCCTGCCAGTCAGCCGGGTTCTGCGCCCGCCGCACGCGAAAGCCGCGGAATACCCGCTGGGCTGGCCGGTAATCGGTGAACCACAGGCGCAGGGTGTCGGATGGGTCGAGGAACAACTGTTGTGGCGCCTGCGCCAGCACCTGCTGTGGTGCTGCCACATACAGCGCGATATCGCGTTCGCCTGGGCATTCGCCCAACAGGTCGTCGGCCAGGTCGGCCGGCTCGGCATAGGTGTGGCCAATCAGCAGCCGGCCCCAGCCGCAGTGCACGGCACGCGGCTGTTGGTGGGGCTGGCTGCCGTCGCCGGCCAGGCGCGCCTGCAGGCGCTCGTAGGACGGCGCCTGGCCACGCAGCAGGCGCTGACCGTAGGCGATTTCGTGGGGTTTCATCGGTCAGAGTCCTTGTTCGCTCAGCCACAGGTTCAATGCTGCCAGTTGCCACAGCTTGGAACCGCGCAGTGGCGTCAATTGGCCGTGCGGGTTGCTAAGCAGGCGGTCGAGCATGGCTGGGTTGAACAGCCCACGGTCCTGGCTGGGGTCGGTCAGCAGCTCGCGTACCCAACCCAGTGTGGCGCCTTCCAGGTGCTTCAGGCCCGGTACCGGGAAGTAGCCCTTCTTGCGGTCGATCACTTCATGCGGGATCACCCGCCGTGCGGCTTGCTTGAGCACCTGTTTACCGCCGTCTGGCAGCTTGAAGCGCGCCGGAACGCGTGCCGACAGCTCTACCAGGCGGTAGTCGAGGAACGGGGTGCGTGCTTCCAGGCCCCAGGCCATGGTCATGTTGTCGACCCGTTTGACGGGGTCGTCGACCAGCATCACGGTGCTGTCCAGGCGCAAGGCCTTGTCCACCGCCTGCGGCGCGCCGGGGCGCGCGAAATGCTCGCGCACGAAATCGCCAGCGGCATCGGTATCCAGCAACCATGGCGCCTGTACGGTATCGCGGTACTCGTCGTGGCTGCGGTCGAAGAAGGCGTTGCGGTATGCCGCGTAGGCATCGTCGGCGCCGTCCACCTGCGGGTACCAGTGGTAGCCGGCGAACAGTTCGTCGGCGCCCTGGCCGCTTTGCACGCCCTTGCAATGCTTGGCCACTTCCCGCGACAGCAGGTAGAAGGCGATGCAGTCGTGGCTGACCATCGGCTCGCTCATGGCGCGGAAGGCGGCAGGCAGCTGGTCGATGATTTCGTGCTCGGCAATGCGCAACTGGTGGTGGCGCGTGCCGTAGTGCCTGGCGATCAGGTCGGAGTACTGGAACTCGTCGCCGCGCTCGCCGCCGGCATCTTCAAAGCCGATGGAGAAGGTCGACAGGTCGTCCACACCGACTTCGCGCAGCAGGCCGACCAGCAGGCTGGAGTCGACACCGCCGGACAGCAGCACGCCCACGTCCACGGCGGCACGCTGGCGGATGGCCACGGCTTCGCGGGTCGCGTCCAGTACGCGGGTGGTCCAGCCTTCCAGGTCCAGCTCACGCTCATCGGCGTTGGGCCCGTATTGCAGTTGCCACCAGGTCTGGCGCTCGATTTCGCCGTGGCGGTCGATACGCATCCAGGTGCCGGGTTCCAGCTTTTGCACGTTCGCCAGCAAGGTGCGCGGTGCCGGCACCACGGCATGGAAGTTGAGGTAGTGGTTGAGCGCCACCGGGTCGAGCATCGGGTCGATGTCGCCGCCCTTGAGCAGCGCTGGCAGGGTCGAGGCAAAACGCAGCCGCTCGCCGTTGCGTGACAGGTACAGCGGCTTGACGCCCAGGCGGTCGCGGGCCAGGAACAGGCGTTGGTTATCGCGTTCCCAGATGGCCAGGGCGAACATGCCGTTGAGTTTCGGCAGTAGCGCCGCACCCCAGGCGTGGTAGCCCTTGAGCAGCACTTCGGTGTCGCCGTCCGACCAGAACTGGTAGCCCAGGGCCTGCAGCTCCTGGCGCAACTCGGGGAAATTGTAGATGGCACCGTTGAACGCCAGGGACAGGCCCAGGGTGTTGTCGACCATGGGCTGCGCCGAGCCGTCGGACAGGTCCATGATTTTCAGGCGGCGGTGGCCGAGGGCTATGGGGCCCTGGCTATGGAAGCCCCAGGCATCCGGGCCGCGTGGCGCCAGGTGATGGGTAATGCGCTCTACCGCAGCCAGGTCGGCTGGGCGTGGCGCTTGGCCGATGGGGGTGAAACGTAACTCTCCTGCTAATCCGCACATAAGTCCTTACCGGTTTTTCCGTTGGGGAGGTGATGCCCCGGATTAGGGCACCTTAAGGAACTGACCCATGTGCTTTATGAGAGTTTTAGAACAATCTGTTATATGCGGCTGCGGCCTGCGACGCTTTTCTGCCCAATTGCGACACCGGTTTTGCCTTGCCGGAACGGCCCGGTGTCGCGATTGGGCTGCACCGCAGCCCCCGGTTCCATCACTTGCCCCGTATCAGCCTGCGCAGGGCAAACCGGTTAGGATGGCAAGCCTGCGCCACCCCTTGAGGCACCGGCAGCGGCTCCCCGCACACCCACGCCGCTAGCAGTTCCCCACTCAACGGCGCGGTGATCAACCCGCGCGAGCCATGCCCGCTGTTCACATACAGCCCGCCCAGCCAGGGGCAAGGGGCTTGCGGCACCTGTCGCGCATCACGCGCCAGTACCGCGTAGGTGTCGGCAAACGCCTGTGCATCGGCCAGCGGCCCGACAATCGGTAGGTAATCCGGGCTGGTGCAGCGGAATGCGGCCCGCCCTTGCAGGTGCTCAGGGTTCAGCGTTGCCACGCCCAGGCGTTGTGCCAGGTCGGTCGATATCTCGTCCAGCAACGCCAGGTTGCCCTGGTGTTCGGCCACCGTCGGCGCCAGGTTGTCACTGTTGAAATCAAAGCTCGCGCCCAAGGTATGTTCATCACCACGCGGCGGTGCCACGTAGCCCTCGGCGCACACCACGGTGCGCAGTGCGCGGCTGCCGACGGTGGCCGGCAAGCGGGTGATCTGGCCGCGGATGCGCTTGAGCGGCAACCCGGCACAGGCGTCGAAGCGGCGGACCTCGGCGGCTGCGGCCAGAATCACCACCGGCGCGCTGGCCAGCAGGCGCTCGCCGGCCCAGGCTTGCCACTGGTCAGCCACTTTCCGCAGCTCGATGACTTCCTGGTGGGTCACCAGCCGGATACCAGGGTGCTGCAACTGCTGCTGGCACAGGGCAGGCGGGTGGACCCAGCCGCCTTCGGGGTAGAACAGCCCGCCAGCCGGCAGGGCGACGCCGGCGACGGCTTCGGCCTCGGTACGTTGCAGCGCGTGCAGCAGGCCGTGGTCGAACGCGCCAGCCAGTTTGCCCTGGCGCTCGGCTTCCTTGGCGTCGAACGCCAGTTGCAGCACGCCGCAGGCATCCCAGTCCTGGCCCCGTTGCAGGCGTTCGAGCTGGCGCCGGGTGTAGCCGAAGCCGGACAGGATCAGCTGCGACAACGCCGTGCCATGGGCGGACAGCTTGAGGTACAGCACCCCCTGCGGGTTGCCCGAGGCTTCCTGCGCGGCGGCGGCATGGCGTTCCAGCACGGTCACCTGCCAGCCACGCCGGGCCAGGCTGGCCGCGCTGGCGCTGCCGGCGAGCCCGGCGCCGATCACCAGTGCCTGGCGCGGGCCCGGCGTGGCGGGCGGGCGTGCATACCAGGGGGCGCCAGGGGCGGGCAGGGCGCCGACGTAGGCGCCGCTCATCACTTCCCACTTTTTGCCGATACCCGGAACCTTCTTCATGGCGAAGCCCGCTTCGACCAGGCTGCGGCGCACCCAGCCGGTGGTGGTGAAGGTGCCCAGCACTGTTCCGGCGTGGGACAGCCGCGCCAGCTGGGCGAACAGCTGCGGGGTCCACATGTCGGGGTTCTTGGCCGGGGCGAAGCCGTCGAGGAACCACACGTCGACCTGTGCATCGAGCTGCGGCAGCTGCTCCAGCACATCGCCGATCAGCAGGGTCAGGGTGACCCGGCCTTCGGCAAAGGTGAACTGCTGAAAGCCGGGGTGCACCGCCACATACTGGGCTAGCAGCGGCTCGGTGTAGGCGGCGAGCTCCGGCCACAGGCGTACTGCGCGGGCCATGTCGGCAGCGCCCAGGGGGTACTTTTCGACACTGACGAAATGCAGGCGTGCACCGCTGGGCGCATGCTTGTCGAACAATTGCCATGCGCAAAAGAAGTTCATGCCGGTGCCAAAGCCGGTCTCGCCGATCACCAGGCTGCTGTGTGCGGGCAGGTTGGCGAAGCGTTCGGCCAGGCGGGTCTGGCCGAGGAACACATGCTTGGTTTCTTCGATGCCTTCGTTGACCGCGAAATAGACGTCGTCGTACTGCCGCGAATGGGGGCGGCCCTGGTCGTCCCAGTCGATCTGGGCGTGCTGGAGAAGGGTGGATTCAGGCATGGCTGGTTCGCTGGAGATGAGTGGCAAGTGGCAAGTGGCAAGTGGCAAGTGGCAAGTCGCAAGTCGCAAGTCGCAAGTGGCTAGAAAAAGCAGATGGTGGCATGGCTTACGTTTTCTTGCAGCTTGCAGCTTGCAGCTTGCGACTTGCCACTTGCCACTTGCCACTTGCAGCTTGCAGCTTGCAGCTTCGAATTCCGCTAGTCTTGGTTATCCATTGAAGGAGCCATTGCATGTTCGAATCCGCCGAAATCGGCCATAGCATCGACAAGGAGGCTTACGACGCCGAGGTGCCCGCGTTGCGCGAGGCCCTGCTCGAAGCCCAGTACGAACTCAAGCAGCAGGCGCGCTTCCCGGTGATCGTGCTGATCAACGGCGTTGAAGGCGCTGGCAAGGGTGAGACGGTAAAGCTGCTGAACGAGTGGATGGACCCGCGCATGATCGATGTGCTGACCTTCGACCAGCAGACCGACGAAGAGCTGGCCCGGCCGCCGGCATGGCGCTACTGGCGGGCCTTGCCGCCGAAGGGGCGGATGGGCGTGTTTTTTGGCAACTGGTACAGCCAGATGCTGCAGGGGCGGGTGCATGGGGTGCTCAAGGATGCCGTGCTCGACCAGGCCATCACCGGCGCCGAACGCCTGGAGCAAATGCTCTGCGACGAAGGTGCGCTGATCATCAAGTTCTGGTTCCACCTGTCCAAGAAGCAGATGAAAGCGCGCCTGAAATCGCTGAAGGACGACCCGTTGCACAGCTGGAAAATCAGCCCGCTGGACTGGCAGCAGTCGAAAACCTACGACCGCTTCGTACGCTTTGGCGAGCGCGTGCTGCGCCGTACCAGCCGCGATTATGCACCGTGGCACATCGTCGAGGGGGTCGACCCCAACTACCGTAGCCTGGCGGTCGGGCGCATCCTGCTGGAAAGCTTGCAGGCCGCGCTGGCCAACAACCCCAAGGGCAAGCACCAGGGGAACGTGGCCCCATTGGGGCGTAGCATCGATGACCGCAGCCTGCTGGGGGCGCTGGACTTGAGCGTGCGCCTGGACAAGGCCGATTACCAGGAACAACTGGTAACCGAGCAGGCCCGCCTCGCCGGGCTGCTGCGGGACAAGCGCATGCGCCGCCATGCCTTGGTGGCGGTGTTCGAAGGCAACGATGCTGCCGGCAAAGGCGGGGCCATCCGCCGGGTGGCCGCTGCGCTGGACCCCCGCCAGTACCGTATCGTGCCGATTGCCGCGCCCACCGAAGAAGAGCGCGCGCAGCCTTACCTGTGGCGCTTCTGGCGGCACATTCCGGCGCGGGGCAAGTTCACCATTTTCGACCGTTCCTGGTATGGCCGGGTGCTGGTGGAGCGGGTAGAGGGGTTCTGCACGCCGGCTGACTGGATGCGCGCCTACAGCGAGATCAATGATTTCGAGGAACAGTTGGTGAACGCCGGGGTGGTGTTGGTCAAGTTCTGGCTGGCCATCGACCAGCAGACCCAGCTGGAGCGCTTCGAAGAGCGCGAGCAGATCCCGTTCAAGCGCTACAAGATCACCGAGGATGACTGGCGCAACCGGGACAAATGGGATGACTACGCCCAGGCCGTGGGGGACATGGTCGACCGTACCAGCAGCGAGATTGCGCCATGGACATTGGTAGAGGCCAACGACAAGCGCTGGGCCCGGGTGAAGGTGCTGCGCACCATCAACGAGGCGCTTGAGGCGGCGTTTGCCAAGCACAAGAAGTAGATTGCCGGGTTTGGCCTCAAGCCATGCTGCAAAAGAATGACCTGATGAATTCTTTTCTCGGCACGTTCCCCCGCACCTCCCCAGCAAGCCCGTAGAATCAAGCAATCGCCACCACGGGCTTGATCGAGGACTTTATGCATACCACTTCCGGCCGCTGGGGCTATGGCCTGTTCCTGGCACTCTTGACGGCGCTGCTCTGGGGCATTCTGCCGATCAAGCTCAAGCAGGTACTGCAAGTGGTCGACCCGATCACCGTCACCTGGTACCGCTTGCTGGTCTCGGGCGGCCTGCTGTTTGCCTGGCTGGCGGCCCAGCGGCGGTTGCCCTCCATTCGTAAACTGCCAGCAAAGGGCAAGGGCCTGGTGGCCGTTGCCGTCTTCGGCTTGATGGGCAACTACGTGCTGTACCTGATCGGGCTCAACCTGCTTAGCCCGGGTACTGCACAGTTGGTGGTGCAGATTGGCCCGGTGTTGCTGCTGGTGGCCAGTGTGTTCGTATTCCGTGAGCGCTTCAGCCTGGGGCAGGGTGTAGGGCTGCTGGTGCTGCTGGCGGGGTTTGGCCTGTTCTTCAACCAGCGCCTGGACGAACTGCTGACCTCGCTGGGGGCCTACACCACGGGTGTGCTGACCATATTGCTGGCCACCAGCATCTGGGTGTTCTATGCCCTGAGCCAGAAGCAGTTGTTGACGGTGTGGCATTCGCAGCAGGTCATGATGGTGATCTACCTCAGTTGCGCCGCGCTGCTCACGCCCTGGGTGCACCCGCTGCAGGCGTTGCAACTGACCCCGGTGCAGGGCTGGCTGTTGCTGGCATGCTGCCTGAATACCCTGGTGGCTTATGGCGCGTTCGCCGAAGCGCTGGCGCACTGGGAGGCATCACGGGTGAGTGCCACGCTGGCACTGACGCCGCTGGTGACTTTTGTTGCAGTGGCGTTGGCGGCGCTGGTATGGCCTGACTATGTGCACGCTGAAGACATCAATGCGCTGGGCTATGTGGGGGCGGTGACGGTGGTGTTCGGCTCGGCCCTGGTGGCGTTGGGGCCATCGCTGGTAGCCGGCTGGCGTGCCCGCAGGGCGCGGTTGGCCCATGTTCCTTGATCGCCTGTACTGGCCCCATCGCTGGCAAGCCAGCTCCCACAGGGGTTACCTCAGGCCTGAGCATTGCGCACCCTGTGGGAGCGGGCGTGCCCGCGAACACCGGCGCAGCCGGTGCCAAGCACCGCGTTGGATTCTTCGCGGGCCAGCCCGCTCCCACCCTGTAGGAGCTGGCTTGCCAGCGATGGGGCCAGTACAGGCAATCAATAATTTAGCCCTTACCACCCGGTGCCAGCATGTTCTCCGGCCTTACCCACTGGTCGAACTGCTCATTGGTCAGGTACTTCAACTCCAGCGCGGCCTCCCTCAGGGTCTTGCCTTCGCTGTAGGCCTTCTTGGCGATCTCCGCGGCTTTGTCATAACCGATGTGCGGGTTCAACGCGGTCACCAGCATCAACCCGCGTTCCAGGTGTGCGGCCATCTGCTGGGCGTCGGGCTCGATACCCGCCACGCAGTGCTGCTGGAAGTTGCGGCAGCCATCGGCCAGCAACTCGACCGACTGCAACAGGTTGTGGATGATCACCGGCTTGAACACGTTCAACTGCAAATGCCCCTGGCTGGCGGCAAAGCCGATCGCCGCATCGTTGCCCAATACCTGGCACGCCAGCATCGACAGCGCCTCGCACTGGGTAGGGTTGACCTTGCCCGGCATGATCGAGCTGCCCGGCTCGTTGGCCGGCAGGCGTACCTCGGCCAACCCGGCACGCGGCCCGGAGCCCAGCAGGCGCAAGTCGTTGGCGATCTTCATCAGGGCCACTGCCAGGGTCTTCAACGCGCCGGCCAGGCTGGTCAGCGGTTCATGGCCGGCCAGGGCGGCGAACTTGTTTGGCGCGGTGACGAACGGCAGCCCGGACTCGGCTGCCAGTTCGGCGGCAATGGCTTCGGCAAAACCGTGCGGGGCATTCAGCCCGGTGCCCACGGCGGTACCGCCCTGGGCCAGTTCGCATACGGCCGGCAGGGTGGCACGAATGGCGCGTTGGGCGTAGTCCAGCTGGGCAACAAAGGCCGATACCTCCTGGCCGAAGGTGATCGGCGTGGCATCCATCATGTGCGTGCGGCCGGTCTTGACCAGTTTGTTGTGCCGCGCCGCCAGTTCGGCCAGCCCGGCCGACAGTTCGCCGATGGCAGGCAGCAGTTTTTCCTGCACGGCCTGCGCCGCGGCAATGTGCATGGCGGTCGGGAAGCAGTCGTTGGAGCTTTGCGAGCGGTTGACGTGGTCGTTGGGATGCACTGGCGTTTTGCCGCCCCGGCCCTGGCCAGCCAGTTCATTGGCCCGCCCGGCAATCACCTCGTTGACGTTCATGTTGCTTTGGGTGCCGCTGCCCGTCTGCCACACGACCAGCGGGAACTGGTCGTCGTGCTTGCCCGCCAGCACCTCGTCGGCGGCCTGTTCGATCAGCCGGGCAATGTCGGCCGGCAGGTCGCCATTGCGGTCGTTGACGCGTGCCGCGGCCTTCTTGATCAGCGCCAGGGCGTGCACCACCGCGAGCGGCATGCGTTCCTTGCCGATGGCGAAGTTGATCAGCGAACGCTGGGTCTGCGCACCCCAGTAGGCGTGCTCAGGAACTTCGACCGGGCCCAGGCTGTCTGTCTCGATACGGCTCATTCTGTACTCACTCCTGTGTAGTTCGAATTCGCAGTTTAGGCCTTGATTCGACCGAGCGGTTCAGTCGCTCGTCGTGCCACTTGAGCACCGCGCTACCACGGCGCAGAATGCTCTACTCTGAGGTACCCGCCTCCCTCTCTCTGAAGGAAATGCAATGACCCGTCTCCGTGTCCTTTGTGCCGCCGTTGCCCTGGTTTGCGCCAGCGGCCAGGTACTCGCTGCCACCGCCAGCCACAACGCTGCTGCCGAGAAATTCCTGACCCTGGCCAACGCCGACAAGTTGGGCACCCCGGTGTACATGCAGGTCCAGCAGATGTTCGCCCAGCGCTTCGCCCAGACCAAAGCCCCGGCCAGCAAGCAGCCGGTGCTGGAAAGCTACCAGGCCAAGGCCAACGCCGCGCTGGACAACGCCATCGGCTGGAACAAGCTGAAGCCGAAGATGGTAGACCTGTACACTCAGACCTTCACCGAGCAGGAACTCAAGGACCTGGTCAAGTTCTACGAGTCGCCGCTGGGCAAGAAAGTGCTGCGCGAAATGCCCAAGGTCACCCAGCAGTCGGCGCAGCTGACCCAGCAGAGCCTCGAGCCGGCCGTACCGGTGGTGAACAAGCTGCTCGAAGACATGACCAAAGAGCTGGACCCGAACGCTGGCAAGGCCGCCGCCCCAGCGAAGAAGTGAGTAAGCCGCAATGACCATGCAACAGCGTATCGAACAGCAGCTGGCCAGCCTGGCGCCGCAACACCTGCAAGTGCTCGATGAAAGCCACATGCACAGTCGTGGTCAGGAGACCCACTACAAGGCAGTGATCGTCAGCGAGCAGTTTGCCGGGTTGAACAGCGTCAAGCGCCACCAGAAGGTGTATGCCACCATGGGTGAGCTGATGGGCCAGATCCACGCCCTGGCCATTCATACCTACACCGGCGAAGAGTGGGCCAAGGTCGGCGCTGCACCGGCCTCGCCGGTATGCGCCGGCGGCGGGCACTGAAACCTTGCTGTTGTTCTGGTAGAATCCTGCAAGATCCGGGGGCCGCTTTGCGGCCCTTTCGCGACACGAGGCCGCTGTTACAGCGACTGCACAGCCTGATGGCGGGTGCGGTCCCTGTAGGAGCGGCCTTGCGTCGCGAAAGGGGCGCAAAGCGCCCCCTGTTTTTTTGCCACACCGTCAAACCCGGTCCGCCCCTTACGAGGGCAACCACCTGGAGAACCTGCTTCATGTCCCAAGCCATCGTCGTCGCGGCGCTGTACAAGTTCGTTACCCTGCAAGACTACGTCGAGTTGCGCGAGCCACTGCTCAAAGCCATGCTCGACAACCAGGTCAAGGGCACCCTGCTGCTGGCCCATGAGGGCATCAACGGCACCGTGTCGGCCACCCGCGAAGGCATCGACGGCCTGCTGGCCTGGCTGCGCAGCGACCCACGCCTGGTCGATGTCGACCATAAAGAGTCGTACTGCGACGAACAGCCGTTCTACCGCACCAAGGTCAAGCTCAAGAAAGAGATCGTCACCCTCGGCGTGCCCGGCGTGGACCCCAACCAGGCCGTGGGCACCTACGTCGAGCCCAAGGACTGGAACGCCCTGATCAGCGACCCGGAAGTGCTGCTGATCGACACCCGCAACGACTACGAAGTGGCCATTGGCACCTTCAAGGGCGCCATCGACCCCAAGACCGAAACCTTCCGCGAGTTCCCCGAGTACATCAAGGCCAACTTCGACCCCAGCAAGCACAAGAAGGTGGCCATGTTCTGCACCGGCGGCATCCGCTGCGAAAAAGCCTCCAGCTATATGCTCGGTGAAGGCTTCGAGGAGGTCTATCATCTCAAGGGCGGCATCCTGAAGTACTTCGAGGAAGTGCCTCAGGAACAAAGCCTGTGGGATGGCGACTGCTTCGTCTTCGACAACCGCGTCACGGTGCGCCATGACCTGAGCGAGGGCGAGTACGACCAGTGCCACGCCTGCCGCCACCCGATCAATGCCCAGGAGCGCGCGTCCGAGCACTATTCGCCAGGTGTCAGCTGCCCGCATTGCTGGGACACCCTGAGCGAAAAGACCCGCCGCAGCGCCATCGACCGGCAGAAGCAGATCGAGCTGGCCAAGGCGCGCAACCTGCCGCACCCGATCGGTTACAACTACAAAGCCGAGGCCTGATGCATGTCTGCCCGCCTGATCTATGTGATGGACCCGATGTGCTCCTGGTGCTGGGGTTTCGCGCCAGTGGCCGCGGCCCTGATCGCCCAGGCGCATGAGGCGGGTGTGCCCACCCACCTGGTGGTGGGCGGGCTGCGCACCGGCGGCAGTGCGCTGGACAGCGCCACCCGCAAGTACATCCTCGAACACTGGCAGGCGGTGGCCGATGCCACGGGCCAGGCGTTCCGCTTCGAAGGGGCCATGCCGGACGGTTTCGTCTACGACACCGAGCCGGCCTGCCGTGCCCTGGTCAGCGCCCGCGAACTGGGTGGCGAGCGCGTCTGGCCGCTGCTGGCGCTGATCCAGCGCGCGTTCTACGAGCAGGGCATGGATGTGACCACCGCACCACAGCTGGTCGACCTGGCTGAACAGGCCGGTTTCGACCGTGCCGTATTCGCCACCACCTTCGCCCAGGCCGATACCCGCGCCGCCACCGCGGCCGATTTCGTCTGGGCCCAGGACCTGGGCATCGCCGGTTTTCCGACCCTGCTCGCCGAGCGCAACGGCCAAGTGGCGCTGTTGACCAACGGCTACCAGCCGTTGGAGCGCCTGCAACCATTGCTCGGCCGCTGGCTGCAGCAGGCCACCTGTGCTTGACCTGCCTGGGTCCCCGGACCCGGTACCGGGCAAGCCCTGCACGGCGGCCGATCGGCTGAGCTGGGCGGAAATCCGCCGGCTGGCCCTGCACCACCGCAAGCAGCTCTGGTCGGCCAACCTGATCGCCGTGCTCGCGGCCTGCTGCAGCGTGCCCATTCCGCTATTGCTGCCGTTGCTGGTAGACGAAGTGCTGCTCGGCCATGGTGATGCGGCACTGAAGTGGATGAACCACCTGCTGCCGTCGGGCTGGCAGGTGGCTGCCGGCTACATCGGCCTGATGCTGTGCCTTACCCTGTGCCTGCGCCTGGCCGCGTTGGCCTTCAACGTGGTGCAGGCCAAATTGTTCGCCGGCCTGGCCAAGGACATCGTCTACCGCCTGCGCATCCGCCTGATCGAGCGGCTCAAGCGTATTTCGCTGCAGGAATACGAAAGCCTGGGCAGTGGTACGGTCACCACGCACCTGGTCACCGACCTGGACACCCTCGACAAGTTCGTGGGCGAAACCCTCAGCCGCTTCCTGGTGGCCATGCTCACCTTGACCGGCACGGCCGCCATCCTGATCTGGATGCACTGGCAACTGGCGTTGCTGATCCTGCTGTTCAACCCGCTGGTGATCTACTTCACCGTGCAGTTGGGCAAACGCGTCAAGCACCTCAAAAAGCTCGAGAACGACAGCACCGCGCGGTTCACCCAGGCCCTGGCGGAAACCCTCGATGCCATACAGGAAATACGTGCCGGCAACCGCCAGGGCTATTTCCTCGGCCGGTTGGGCCTGCGTGCCCGTGAAGTGCGCGACTATGCCGTCGACTCGCAATGGAAAAGCGACGCCAGTGGCCGCGCCAGCGGTTTGCTGTTCCAGTTCGGTATCGACATTTTCCGCGCGGCGGCCATGCTGACCGTGCTGTTTTCCGACCTGTCGATCGGCCAGATGCTGGCGGTGTTCAGCTACCTGTGGTTCATGATCGGCCCGGTCGAGCAGTTGCTCAACCTGCAATACGCCTACTATGCCGCCGGCGGCGCCCTCAACCGCCTCAACGAGCTGCTGGCGCGGGCCGACGAGCCGCAGTACCCGGCGGCCAGCGACCCGTTCGCCGGCCGTGACACGGTCGGTATCGAGGTGCGTGACCTGCGCTTTGCCTATGCCGATGAGCCCGTGCTCGACCACCTCGACCTGTCGATCGCGCCGGGTGAGAAGGTGGCCATTGTCGGTGCCAGCGGCGGCGGCAAGAGCACCCTGGTGCAACTGCTGCTGGGCTTGTACAGCGCCCAGGCCGGGACCATCCGCTTTGGCGGGGCCAGCTTGCAGGAAATCGGCCTGGAAACCCTGCGCGAAAACGTGGCAGTGGTACTGCAGCACCCATCGCTGTTCAATGACACCGTGCGTGCCAACCTCACCATGGGCCGTGACTGCAGTGACGAGGCCTGTTGGCAGGCGCTGCGCATCGCCCAGCTGGACGCCACCATCGCCGCCTTGCCGCAGGGCCTGGACAGTGTGGTGGGGCGGTCGGGTGTGCGCCTGTCCGGCGGCCAGCGCCAGCGCCTGGCCATCGCCCGCATGGTCCTGGCCGAGCCCAAGGTGGTGATCCTCGACGAGGCCACTTCGGCGCTGGACGCGGCCACCGAATACAACCTGCACCAGGCCTTGGCGCGCTTCCTCAGTGGCCGCACCACGCTGATCATCGCCCACCGCCTGTCGGCCGTGAAACAGGCCGACCGGGTGCTGGTGTTCGATGGTGGGCATGTGGCGGAAGATGGCGACCACCAGCAGTTGATTGCCGAAGGTGGGTTGTATGCCAAGCTGTACGGGCATCTGCAACAGAGCTGAATCCTGGGCCGACCCAGGCTGCGCAAAGCCCCCGCTGCCTTGTCATAAAAATCCCCTTCACAGCGATGGCAAATGGCCTACGCTGTGCTTGTCTGGGTCGATTTGCGCCTTATCTGCTCTGTGACAGGGACTCCATGAAGGGACATCGCACACTCGAAGCGCCAAAGTTGCTGGGCATCACCTGGCCCTTCATCGCCGTCGTGGTCTTCCAGGTGGCACTGGGTAGTCTCAGCCTGTACACGCTGTCGTCCGTGCGCGCTTACGTTGCGGGCGAGAGTTTGTGGTCCAAGGCGCAGAAAGATGCCATCTATTACCTCAACCTATACGCCGAAACCCGCGACGAGAGTACCTACCAGCGCTATCGCCAGGCCATAACCGTGCCCCAGGGCGACCAGAAGGTGCGCGAGTTGCTCGACCAGCCGCACCCCGACCTGGAAGCCGCGCGCCAGGCGGTACTGCAGGGCGGCAACCATGCCGACGACGTGCAACGGATCATCTGGTTCTACCGCAACTTCCGCAACATCAGCTACATGCAGACCGCCATCGACTACTGGAACGTCGGTGACGATTACCTGGACAAGCTGGATGTGCTGGCAGGCGAGATACACCAGCGTTTTGCTGCGGGCCCGGTGGACGCCGCTACGGTCGCAGCCTGGAAAGCGCGCATCGTCAGCATCAACGAAGGGGTAACGCCGGCGGCCAAGGCCTTCAGCGATGCGCTGGGCGAAGGGTCGCGCATGCTGCTGCGGGTGCTGCTGTTCACCAACCTGCTGACGGCCATGTTCCTGATCAGTATTGCCTGGCGCCGCTCCAGCAAACTGCTGGCCCAGCGCCAGGCTTTCGCCAGTGCCCTGCAGGAAGAAAAAGAGCGGGCGCAGATTACCCTGCAGGCTATCGGCGACGCGGTGATAACCACCGATGTGGAGGGCTGTATCGGCTACATGAACCCGGCCGCCGAACAGCTGACCCACTGGCAGGCCGCCCAGGCCCAAGGGTTACCGCTTTCGGCATTGTTCAGCCTGGTCGACGAGCACGCCGAAGAAAACGGCACCAGCCTGGTCGAACAGGTGCTAAACGGCAGCCTCAACGGCGGCGCCGAGCATGCGCGGCTGATCCAGCGCCTGGACGGCAGCACGGTATCGATCAACCTGGTGGGCTCGCCGATCGTCAATGACGGCCAGGTTGCCGGCATTGTGCTGGTGCTGCACGACATGACCCAGGAGCGCCAGTACATTGCCAATCTGTCCTGGCAGGCTACCCATGATGCCCTGACCGGGCTGGCCAACCGCCGCGAGTTCGAATACCGCCTGGAGCAGGCGCTCAATGGCCTGGCCCGCCAGGCCGGGCGGCATTCACTGATGTTCCTGGACCTGGACCAGTTCAAGCTGGTCAATGACACCTGCGGCCACGCCGCTGGCGACGAGCTGCTGCGGCACATCTGTGCCGTGCTGCAGTCTGGCCTGCGTGAGGGCGACACCTTGGCGCGGCTGGGGGGCGACGAATTTGGCGTGTTGCTGGAAAACTGCCCTAGCGACCAGGCCGAGCGCATCGCCGAGCAACTGCGCCAGCTGGTGCAAAGCCTGCACTTCGTGTGGAAAGGCCGCCCGTTCGTGACCACGGTCAGCATAGGCCTGGTGCACATGGCCCAGGCCCCCAGCACCCTTGAAGCCTCGTTACGTGCCGCGGACATGGCCTGCTACATGGCCAAGGAAAAAGGCCGCAACCGCGTGCAGGTGTACCACGCCGACGACAGCGAGCTGTCCATGCGCTTTGGCGAAATGGCCTGGATCCAGCGTTTGCATGTTGCCCTGGAAGAGAACCGGTTTTGCCTGTACGCGCAGGAAATCGCCCCGCTGAAAACCTTCGAGGGGCCGGGCCACATCGAAATTCTGCTGCGCCTGCACGACGAAAGCGGCCGCACCATCCTGCCCAGCAGCTTCATTCCGGCGGCCGAGCGCTATGGCCTGATGACGGCGCTGGACCGCTGGGTGGTACGCAATGTATTCATGGTCATCCGCCAGTGCCTGGACGAGGGGCGGGAAGGGCCGTTGTCGACCTGCGCGATCAACCTGTCGGGGTCGAGCATCGGCGATGACAAGTTCCTGGAATACCTGCAGCGGCTATTCGTCGAGTACGCCATTCCGCCGCGGATGATCTGCTTCGAAATCACCGAAACCAGCGCCATCGCCAACCTGGGTAGCGCCATCCGCTTCATCAACGAGCTCAAGGGCCTGGGTTGCCGCTTCTCGCTCGATGATTTCTGCGCCGGCATGTCCTCGTTCGCCTACCTCAAGCATTTGCCCGTGGATTACCTCAAGATCGACGGTAGTTTCGTCAAGGACATGCTCGACGACCCGGTCAACCGGGCCATGGTCGAAGTCATCAACCATATCGGCCATGTGATGGGCAAGCGCACCATCGCCGAGTTTGTCGAAACGCCCCTGATCGAGCAGGCCCTGCAGGAAATTGGCGTGGATTACGCCCAGGGCTACCTGATCGAACGCCCCCAGGTGTTCACCTGTGACAGTCTGCAGCGCCAACGGATCGCCGCCCGGCCTCTGTTGCAGCGTGCACCTGGCACCTTTCGTTAGCTGGAAATCACAAGGATCAAGGAGCTGAAAGTGATTGATGCATTCGTTCGTATCGGGCCGTTGATGGACCCGGCCAGTTACCCTCAATGGGCTCAGCAACTGATTGAAGATTGCCGCGAGAGCAAGCGCCGGGTCGTGGAGCATGAGTTCTATGCACGCCTGCGCGATGGCCAGCTGAAGCAATCGACCATTCGCCAGTACCTGATTGGCGGCTGGCCGGTGGTGGAGCAGTTCTCGCTGTACATGGCCCACAACCTGACCAAGACCCGCTACGGTCGGCACCAGGGTGAGGACATGGCACGGCGCTGGCTGATGCGCAATATCCGGGTCGAGCTCAACCATGCCGATTACTGGGTGAACTGGTGCCAGGCGCATGGTGTGCACCTGCACGACCTGCAGGCCCAGGACGTGCCGCCGGAGCTCAACGGCCTGAACGACTGGTGCTGGCGGGTGTGTGCCACCGAGAACCTGGCCATTGCCATGGCCGCGACCAACTATGCCATCGAAGGTGCGACGGGCGAATGGTCGGCAGTGGTGTGTTCGACCGACACCTACGCCATGGGCTTCCCGGAGGAAGGGCGCAAGCGGGCGATGAAATGGCTGAAGATGCACGCCCAGTATGACGATGCGCACCCGTGGGAAGCGCTGGAAATCATCTGTACCCTGGCCGGCGAGAACCCCAGCCTGGGCTTGCGCACCGAGTTGCGCAGGGCGATCTGCAAGAGCTACGACTGCATGTTCCTGTTCCTGGAGCGGTGCATGCAGCTGGAGGGGCGCCAGCAGGGGCGTATGCGCCCGGCGTTGGCCGCCGGGTAGGCCCGCCCCGCTGCGAAGCAAGGCCGCGATGGGCCGCGCTGCGGCCCCGGCAATCTCGGCCGTTACTGGGCGTTCAGCGCCTGCCCATTCACGGCCTTGCTGTCCGGCCCCATCAGGTACAGGTACACGGGCATGATTTCTTCAGGCAGCGGGTTGTTCTGCGGGTTCTCGCCAGGGTAAGCCTGCGCCCGCATCGCTGTGCGCGTGGCCCCGGGGTTGATGCTGTTGGCCCGCACCGGCGCCACGCCTTCCAGTTCGTCGGCCAGGGTCTGCATCAGGCCCTCGGTGGCGAACTTGGACACGCCGTAGGCGCCCCAGTAGGCACGGCCCTTGCGCCCCACGCTGCTGCTGGTGAACACCACCGAGGCGTCTTCCGACAGCTTCAGCAGCGGCAGCAGGGTACTGGTGAGCATGAAGGTGGCATTGACGTTGATGTGCATCACGCGCATGAAATGGTCGCCTGACAGCTGTTCCAGCGGCGTGCGCGGGCCGATGATCGAGGCGTTGTTGAGCAGGCCGTCAAGGCGGCCGAACTGCTCTTCGATCATGACCGCCAGGTCGTCGTACTCATGTGCCTGCGCGGTTTCCAGGTTGAACGGAACGACCACCGGCTGCGGATGCCCGGCGGCCGCGATCTGGTCGTAGACCTCGTTCAGGTTGGCTTCGGTCTTGCCCAGCAACAGCACGGTGGCGCCCAGTGCGGCGTAGGCCTTGGCAGCAGCAGCGCCGATGCCGCGGCCGGCACCGGTAACCAGGATGACCCGGCCTTTGAGCAGGTCGGGGCGGGCGGTGTAGTCGAACATGGTTCTGTCCTTGATTCGGGGCTTTAGCTGCAAGCTTCAAGCTTCAAGCTTCAAGCTTCAAGCTTCAAGCTACAAGAAAAAGCTGGGCGATGTGGGCTGCTGCAGCTTGTGGCTTGTGGCTTGTGGCTTGTAGCTTGTGGCTTGCAACTTGCAACTTGCAACTTGCAACTTGCAACTTGCAACTTGCAACTTGCAGCTTCAGCAGCCGCACAACGCGCTGTCGATCACCTTGCGCAGGTCCAGCGGGTGGTCCACCACCACGTCGGCGCCCCAGTGGTTGGGGTTGTCTTCTGGGTGAATATAGCCGTAGCGCACCGCGGCGGTACGGGTGCCGGCGTCACGGCCCGACTCGATGTCGCGCAAGTCGTCGCCGACGAACAGCACACTGGCCGGGTCCAGGTTCAGGGTGTTGCAGGCCAGGATCAGCGGCTCTGGGTCCGGTTTGCTGTTTTTTACGTGGTCTGGGCAGATCAGCAGCGCCGAACGCTCGGCCAGGCCCAGTTGCTGCATGATCGGCTCGGCGAAGCGCACCGGTTTGTTGGTGACCACGCCCCACAGCAGCTTGCCTTTCTCGATGTCGGCCAGCAGTTCGGCCATGCCGTCGAACAGCTTGCTGTGCACCGCGCAGTCGCGCTGGTAGCGCTCGAGGAACTCCAGGCGCAGGGCCTCGAAGCCTTCGGCTGCAGGGTCCATGGCGAAGGTGGCGGCGACCATGGCCCGCGCACCGCCGGAAATCACCCCGCGGATCAGCGTGTCATCGACCGGCGGCAGGCCGCGTTCGGCGAGCATGGCCTGGCAGATGGCGATGAAGTCCGGCGCCGTGTCGAGCAAGGTGCCGTCCATGTCGAAGAGTACCGCTCGCAAACGCATGCTCATTCCTCGCGCAGGGTCTGGATCATGTAGTTGACGTCGACGTCGCTGCTCAGCTTGTAGTGCTTGGTCAGCGGGTTGTAGGTCAGGCCGATGATGTCCTTGACCTGCAGGCCGGCATCACGGCTCCACGCGCCCAGTTCGGAGGGGCGGATGAACTTCTTGAAGTCATGGGTGCCGCGCGGCAGCATCTTCAGGATGTACTCGGCGCCGACGATGGCCAGCAGGTAGGCCTTGGGGTTGCGGTTGATGGTGGAGAAGAACACCTGGCCGCCCGGCTTGACCATGCGGTAGCAGGCACGGATCACCGACGACGGGTCGGGTACGTGCTCGAGCATTTCCAGGCAGGTGACCACATCGAATTGTTCAGGCATTTCTTCGGCCAGCGCTTCGGCGGTGATCTGCCGGTACTCCACCTGCACGCCAGACTCCAGCTGGTGCAACTGGGCCACGGCCAGTGGCGCCTCGCCCATGTCGATACCGGTAACGCTGGCGCCGCGCAGGGCCATGGCTTCGCTGAGGATGCCGCCGCCGCAACCTACGTCCAGCACCTTCTTGCCGGCCAGGCTGGCGCGTTCGTCGATCCAGTTGACGCGCAGCGGGTTGATTTCATGCAGCGGCTTGAACTCGCTTTCACGGTCCCACCAGCGGTGGGCCAGCGCTTCGAACTTGGCGATTTCGGCGCGGTCGACGTTGCTCATTGGGCAGTCCTCAAAAGCTTGGCTATTAAGCTGCAAGCTGCAAGCCCCAGGCAGCAAGAAAAAGCAGACCTTGTACGCATTCGCTTTTTCCTGCCGCTCGTAGCTTGCGGCTTGCGCTCGAAAAGGCCGGAGTATACCCGAGCGCTCGGCCCCCAGGCTCGCTATAATCGCCGGCTTTTGATATCCGAACGACAGGGAGAGGCAATGCGCGAGCGACTATTGGCGGCGGAGAAGGTGACCGCGATCCGCTGGCAGGGCGGCGTCCTGCACCTGCTCGACCAGCGCCTGCTGCCGTCCCGGGAGTGCTGGCTGGCCTGCGACAATGTCGCGCAGGTGGCAGCCGCGATCCGCGACATGGCGGTGCGCGGTGCTTCGGCGATCGGTATCGCGGCGGCCTACGGCCTGGTGCTGGCCCTGGAGGAGCGGCTGGCCGAAGGTGGTGACTGGGAGCTGGACCTGGAAGAGGACTTTCTCACCCTGGCCGAGGCGCGCCCCACGGCTGCCAACCTGTTCTGGGCACTGAACCGCATGCGCGAGCGCCTGCAGCGCCTGCGCCCGGACGAAGACGTGCTGGCCGCGTGCGAGGCCGAAGCGCTGGCCATTCACGAAAGCGACCGTGAAGCCAACCTGACCATGGCTCAGCACGGCACCGAGCTGATCCGCCGCCACCAGGGCAACGCCCAGACCCTGCTCACCTATGGCAATGCCGGTGCGCTGGCCAGTGGGGGTTTCGGCACCGCGCTGGGGGTGATCCGTGCCGGTTACCTCGAAGGCATGGTCGAGCGGGTGTATGCCGGCGAGACGCGCCCCTGGCTGCAGGGCTCGCGCCTGACCGCGTGGGAGCTGACCAACGAAGGCATCCCGACCACCCTGTGCGCCGATTCGGCGCTGGCCCACCTGATGAAGACCAAGGGCATCACCTGGGTGGTGGTGGGGGCGGACTGCATTGCCGCCAATGGTGACATGGCCGGCAAGATCGGCACCTACCAGCTGGCGGTCAGCGCCATGCACCATGGCGTGCGCTTCATGGTGGTGGCGCCCAGCACCAGCATCGACCTGAACCTGGCGACCGGCGAGGATATCCCCCTGGAAGTGCGTGAGGCCGATGAACTGCTGGATTACGCCGGCACCCGGGTGGCCCCGGAGGTCGAGGTGTTCAACCCGGTGTTCGACGTGACCCCGGCAGACCTGATCGACGTGATCGTGACCGAGCGCGGCATTGTCGAACGTCCGGATACCGCCAAGCTGGCGCAGTTGATGTGCCGCAAGCGCCTGCATTGACACATGTGCCGGCCTCTTCGCGGTAAACCCGCGAAGAGGCCGGCACAGGCACCAGCAAATCAAGATTCGAACCTGCTTCTGGCTGCCCGCCACATCTCCCCACCGCACCCGCCTTTGTGGTAACATCCGGCAGTTTCCAAGGCCGCCCATCACGGCGGCCTTCATTGCGCAGATCCATGGCACAACTCATTGATTTGTCGTAAGTCGTCGCACCCTTATGCGCTGCGGCGGCGAGCTTCGTTCGGCCCTTGATGGAGCTGCGAAGTTTCACCAGAAAAAGGAATCAGGCTTCTCATGGGCGAACTGGCCAAAGAAATCCTCCCGGTCAATATCGAAGACGAACTGAGACAGTCCTACCTCGACTACGCGATGAGCGTGATTGTCGGGCGAGCGCTGCCCGATGCACGTGACGGCTTGAAGCCCGTGCATCGTCGCGTTCTCTATGCGATGAGCGAACTGGGCAACGACTGGAACAAGCCGTACAAGAAATCCGCCCGTGTGGTCGGTGACGTGATCGGTAAGTACCACCCGCACGGCGACACTGCGGTCTACGACACCATCGTGCGTATGGCCCAGCCTTTCTCGCTGCGCTACCTGCTTGTCGATGGCCAGGGCAACTTCGGTTCGGTGGACGGCGACAATGCCGCGGCCATGCGATACACCGAAGTGCGCATGACCAAGCTGGCCCACGAGCTGCTGTCCGACCTGCACAAGGAAACCGTCGACTGGGTGCCCAACTACGACGGCACCGAGCAGATCCCGGCGGTCATGCCCACGCGTATCCCCAACCTGCTGGTCAACGGTTCCAGCGGTATCGCCGTGGGTATGGCGACCAACATTCCGCCGCACAACCTTGGCGAAGTCATCGACGGTTGCCTGGCGCTGATCGACAACCCGGAAGTCACCGTCGATGAACTGATGCAGTTCATCCCCGGCCCGGACTTCCCGACAGCCGGCATCATCAACGGTCGCCAAGGCATCATCGAGGCCTACCGCACCGGCCGCGGCCGCGTCTACATGCGTGCCCGATCCGAGGTCGAAGACATCGACAAGGTCGGTGGCCGCCAGCAGATCGTGATCACCGAGCTGCCGTACCAGCTGAACAAGGCGCGGCTGATCGAAAAGATCGCCGAGCTGGTCAAAGAGAAGAAGATCGAAGGCATCACCGAGCTGCGCGACGAGTCCGACAAGGACGGCATGCGCATCGTCATCGAGCTGCGCCGCGGCGAAGTGCCGGAGGTGGTGCTCAACAACCTCTACCAGCACACCCAGCTGCAGAGCGTATTCGGCATCAACGTGGTGGCCCTGGTGGACGGCCGCCCGCGGCTGCTCAACCTCAAGGACCTGCTCGAAGCGTTCGTCCGTCACCGCCGTGAAGTGGTGACCCGCCGCACTGTCTTCGAGCTGCGCAAGGCCCGCGAACGCGGCCACATCCTTGAAGGCCAGGCGGTTGCGCTGTCCAACATCGACCCGGTCATTGCCTTGATCAAGGCTTCGCCTACGCCTTCCGAGGCCAAGGAAGCCCTGATTTCCACGCCGTGGGAGTCCAGTGCCGTGCAGGTCATGGTCGAGCGCGCCGGTGCCGAGGCCTGCCGCCCTGAAGACCTGCCCGAGCAGTATGGCCTGCACGATGGCAAGTACTTCCTGTCGCCGGAACAGGCCCAGGCCATTCTCGACCTGCGCCTGCACCGCCTGACCGGCCTGGAGCACGAGAAGCTGCTGGCCGAGTACCAGGAAATTCTCGAGCAGATCGGCGAGCTGATCCGCATCCTCAACAGCGCCGAGCGCCTGATGGAAGTGATCCGCGAAGAGCTGGAGGCCATCCGCGCCGAGTACGGCGATGCCCGCCGCACCGAAATCCTCAATGCCAGCCACGACCTCAACTACGGCGACATGATCCCGGAAGAAGAGCGCGTGGTCACCATTTCCCACGGTGGTTACGCCAAGACCCAGCCGTTGTCCGCTTACCAGGCCCAGCGCCGTGGCGGCAAAGGCAAGTCGGCGACCGGCGTGAAGGACGAGGACTACATCGAGCACCTGCTGGTCGCCAACAGCCACGCCACGCTGCTGCTGTTCTCCAGCAAGGGCAAGGTGTACTGGAAAAAGACCTACGAAATTCCGGAAGCATCGCGTGCGGCCCGTGGTCGCCCGCTGGTGAACCTGCTGCCGCTGGAAGAGGGTGAGCGCATCACCGCCATGCTGCAGGTGGACCTCGAGGCGCTGCAGCAGAACGCCGACCTTGACGAAGAGCTGGAAGACGCCGACGACACCGTGCTCGAAGGTGAGCTGGTCGAGGCCGAGGAAGTTGACGAAGAAGACGGCGACACCCCTGAGTGGGTGGCAGAGCCGACCGGCGCGTACATCTTCATGGCCACCGCTTCGGGTACCGTCAAGAAGACCCCGCTGGTGCAGTTCGCCCGCCCGCGCTCCAATGGCCTGATTGCCTTGAAGCTCAAAGAAGGCGATACCCTGATTGCAGCGGCCATCACCGACGGCGCCAAGGAAGTGATGATGTTCTCCGATGCTGGCAAGGTCATTCGCTTTGCCGAGAGCGTGGTGCGTGAAATGGGCCGTAACGCCCGTGGCGTGCGGGGCATGAAGCTGGGCAAGGGGCAGCAGATCATTTCCATGCTGATTCCGGAGTCCGGCGCGCAGATCCTGACCGCTTCCGAGCGTGGCTTTGGCAAGCGTACCCCGCTGTCCAAGTTTCCACGCCGCGGCCGTGGCGGCCAGGGTGTGATCGCCATGGGCACCAAGGGGCGCAATGGCTTGCTGATTGGCGCCATCCAGGTGCACGAAGGCGAGGAGATCATGCTGATCTCCGACCAGGGCACGCTGGTGCGCACCCGGGTTGGCGAAGTGTCCAGCCTGAGCCGTAACACGCAGGGTGTGACCTTGATCAAGCTGGCTGCCGACGAAACACTGGTTGGCCTGGAGCGGATCCAGGAACCGTCCGAGGACGAACTCGACGATATGGTCGAGGCGGGCGAGGAGGGTGTCGAGGCCGAAGTGCCAGACAATGACGAAGCTGCAGGCGCCGAAGAGGCCCCGCAGGAGTAAGCAGGTGTAAAACCCGAACGGGGCGACCAAGGTCGCCCCGTTTGACTGATAACTGCAGGCAATGCCTGGCCGGGTGCGAGCAAGCTTTTTGTAGGAGCGGCCTTGTGTCGCGAAAGGGCTGCAAAGCAGCCCCAGGATTTCAGCGGCGCTGCAAAAAGCTGGGGCCGCTTCGCGGCCCTATCGCGACACAAGGCCGCTCCCACAAAGAGGCGCGTGCGGCCTGCAAGAAATGAATTTGTACCATTTGGCAGAGCGAGAGTGGATGTGAGCAACCGAGCCTTTAACTTCTGCGCAGGCCCTGCCGCGCTTCCTACCGCTGTTCTGCAGCGCGCCCAGGCTGAAATGCTGGACTGGCATGGCAAGGGCTTGTCGGTGATGGAAATGAGCCATCGCAGCGACGATTACGTGGCCATCGCCGAAAAGGCCGAGCAGGACCTGCGTGACCTGCTGTCTATCCCCTCCAACTACAAGGTACTGTTCCTGCAGGGCGGTGCCAGCCAGCAGTTCGCTGAGATCCCGCTGAACCTGCTACCGGAAAACGGCACTGCCGACTACATCGAGACCGGCATCTGGTCGAAAAAGGCCATCGAGGAAGCGCGCCGCTTCGGCAACGTCAACGTCGCCGCCAGCGCCAAAGCCTACGATTACCTGGCCATTCCGGGCCAGAACGACTGGAAACTGACCAGCAACGCTGCCTACGTGCACTATGCGTCCAACGAAACCATCGGTGGCCTGCAGTTCGACTGGGTGCCGCAGACCGGTGACGTTCCGCTGGTGGTCGACATGTCCTCCGACATCCTCTCGCGCCCGATCGACGTGTCGCAGTTCGGCCTGATTTACGCCGGCGCGCAGAAAAACATCGGCCCCAGCGGCCTGGTGGTGGTGATCGTGCGTGAAGACCTGCTGGGCCACGCCCGCAGCAGCTGCCCGACCATGCTCGACTACAAGGTGTCGGCCGACAACGGCTCGATGTACAACACCCCGGCCACTTACTCCTGGTACCTCTCGGGCCTGGTGTTCGAGTGGCTCAAGGAGCAGGGCGGTGTCGAGGCCATGGAGCAGCGCAACCGGGCCAAGAAAGACCGCCTGTACGGCTTCATCGACAGCAGCGAGTTCTACACCAACCCGATCAGCGTCAATGCCCGCTCGTGGATGAACGTGCCGTTCCGCCTGGCCGATGAACGCCTGGACAAGGCCTTCCTCGCCGGTGCCGATGCCCGCGGCCTGCTCAACCTCAAGGGCCACCGCTCGGTGGGCGGGATGCGCGCCTCTATCTACAATGCCCTGGGCCTGGACGCCGTGGAAGCGCTGGTGGCCTACATGGCTGAATTCGAGAAGGAGCACGGCTGATGTCGGAACAGGAACTCAAAGCCCTGCGCGTTCGCATCGACAGCCTCGACGAAAAAATCCTCGAGCTGATCAGCGAGCGCGCCCGGTGTGCCGAAGAGGTTGCGCGGGTCAAGACCGCTTCGCTCAAAGAAGGCGAGAAGCCGGTGTTCTACCGCCCCGAGCGCGAAGCAGCAGTGCTCAAGCGGGTGATGGAGCGTAATAAAGGGCCGCTGGGCAACGAAGAAATGGCGCGGCTGTTCCGCGAAATCATGTCGTCGTGCCTGGCCCTGGAAGAGCCGCTGAAAATCGCCTACCTGGGCCCTGAAGGCACCTTCACCCAGGCGGCGGCCATGAAGCACTTCGGCCACGCGGTGATCAGCCGCCCGATGGCGGCCATCGACGAGGTGTTCCGTGAAGTTGCGGCCGGTGCGGTCAATTTTGGCGTGGTGCCGGTGGAAAACTCCACCGAAGGCGCGGTCAGCCACACCCTGGACAGCTTCCTCGAACACGACATGGTGATTTGCGGCGAAGTCGAGCTGCGTATCCACCACCACCTGCTGGTGGGCGAGAGCACCAAGACCAACAGCATCACCCGCATCTATTCCCATGCCCAGTCCCTGGCCCAGTGCCGCAAGTGGCTGGACGCGCACTACCCGAACGTGGAGCGGGTGGCGGTATCGAGCAATGCCGAGGCCGCCAAGCGCGTGAAGGGCGAGTGGAACTCGGCGGCGATCGCCGGTGACATGGCTGCCAACCTGTATGGCCTGACCCGCCTGGCCGAGAAGATCGAAGACCGCCCGGACAACTCCACGCGCTTTTTGATGATCGGCCAGCAGGAAGTGCCGCCTACCGGCGACGACAAGACCTCGATCATTGTTTCGATGAGCAACAAGCCGGGCGCGCTGCATGAGCTGCTGGTGCCGTTCCACCAGAACGGCATCGACCTGACCCGCATCGAAACCCGCCCGTCGCGCAGCGGCAAGTGGACCTACGTGTTCTTCATCGACTTCGTTGGCCACCACCGCGACCCACTGATCAAGGCGGTGCTCGAACAGATCAGCCAGGAGGCTGTGGCGCTGAAGGTGCTGGGCTCGTATCCGAAGGCAGTGCTTTGATTCAGGGCCGCGGGGGGGCGCTTTGCGCCCCATCGCAGGCAAGCCAGCTCCCACAGGTACAGCACAAACCTCCAGGTTTGCACTGCCCCTGTAGGCGCTGGCGTGCCTGCGATGGGTGTGGGAGCTGGCTTGCCGGCGATGGGCTGCAGCGCAGCCCCAGCGTTCTTACAGGCTGTCCCGATTTCTGAACAGGGTTCACACCAGTGGTAAATGCAGCAAAAACCAAACCCGCGCCCATCATCAACCGCCTGGTCGTAGTTGGCCTCGGCCTGATCGGTGGTTCGTTCGCCAAGGGCCTGCGTGAAAGCGGCCTGTGCCGCGAAGTGGTCGGAGTCGACCTGGATGCCCCCTCGCGCAAGCAGGCCGTAGCCTTGGGCGTGGTCGACCGCTGCGAAGAAGACCTCGCCACCGCCTGCGTGGGCGCCGATGTCATCCAGCTGGCCGTGCCCATCCTGGCCATGGAGAAAGTTCTGGCGCGCCTGGCCCGGCTAGACCTGGGCAACGCCATCATCACCGACGTCGGCAGCGCCAAGGGCAATGTTGTTCGTGAGGCGCGTTCCGTTTTTGTGAACGAGAGCGGCCAGCGCCTGCCGCGCTTCGTGCCTGGCCACCCCATTGCCGGTTCCGAGCAGAGCGGGGTAGAGGCATCCAACGCTACCCTGTTCCGCCGGCACAAGGTCATTCTCACGCCGCTGGCCGAAACCGACCCGGCCGCACTGGCCCTGGTCGACCGCCTGTGGCGCGCGCTGGAGGCCGATGTCGAGCACATGACGGTCGAGCGCCACGACGAAGTGCTGGCCGCCACCAGCCACTTGCCGCACCTGTTGGCCTTTGGCCTGGTCGATTCACTGGCCAAACGCAATGAAAACCTCGAGATCTTCCGGTACGCTGCCGGGGGGTTCCGCGATTTCACCAGGATCGCCGGCAGCGACCCGACCATGTGGCATGACATCTTCCTCGCCAACCGCGATGCTGTCCTGCGCACACTTGATACATATCGCAGTGATCTCGACGCCTTGCGCGACGCTATCGCTGAAGGGGACGGGCACCAGTTGCTGGGTGTATTCACCCGCGCACGCGTTGCCCGCGAGCATTTCAGTAAAATCCTGGCCCGTCGGGCCTATGTGGACGCTATGAACGCCAACGATCTGATTTTCCTGGCCCAACCGGGTGGCCGCCTGAACGGGCGGATTCGTGTACCGGGCGACAAGTCGATTTCTCACCGCTCGATCATGCTTGGCTCGCTGGCCGAGGGCACCACCGAGGTCGAAGGCTTCCTCGAAGGTGAAGACGCCCTGGCGACCCTGCAGGCATTCCGTGACATGGGTGTGGTCATCGAAGGCCCCAACCACGGCCGCGTGACCATTCATGGTGTTGGCCTGCACGGCCTGAAGCCGCCGCCCGGCCCGCTGTACGTAGGCAACTCGGGGACCTCGATGCGTTTGCTGTCCGGCTTGCTGGCCGGCCAGCCGTTCGATGTGACCATGACCGGTGATGCCTCGTTGTCCAAGCGCCCGATGAACCGTGTGGCCAACCCGCTGCGCGAAATGGGTGCCGTGGTCGAGACCGGCCCGGAAGGCCGCCCGCCGCTGACCATTCGCGGCGGCCACCGGCTCAAGGGGCTGACCTACACGCTGCCGATGGCCAGCGCGCAGGTCAAATCCTGCCTGCTGCTGGCCGGCCTGTACGCCGAAGGCAAAACCACCGTCACCGAGCCGGCACCGACCCGCGACCACACCGAGCGCATGCTGCGCGGTTTCGGCTACGCGGTAGAAAGCAATGGCCCGGTGGCCTCGTTGCAGTCTGGGGGCAAGCTGACCGCTACCCGCATCGAAGTGCCGGCCGACATCTCCTCGGCAGCCTTCTTCCTGGTGGCGGCGTCCATCGCCGAAGGCTCCGAGCTGGTGCTGGAGCACGTCGGCATCAACCCGACCCGTACCGGTGTCATCGACATCCTGCGCCTGATGGGTGGCGACATCACCCTGGAGAACCAGCGTGAAGTCGGCGGCGAGCCGGTGGCCGACCTGCGTGTGCGCGGGGCCAAGCTGAAGGGTATCGATATCCCTGAAGAGCTGGTGCCGCTGGCTATCGACGAGTTCCCCGTGCTGTTCGTTGCCGCTGCCTGCGCCGAAGGCCGTACCGTGCTGCGCGGTGCCGAAGAGCTGCGGGTGAAGGAGTCCGACCGTATCCAGGTGATGGCCGACGGCCTGCTGACCCTGGGCATCAAGTGCGAGCCGACCCCGGACGGCATCATCATCGACGGCGGCCAGCTGGGCGGCGGCGAAGTGCATGGCCACGGTGACCACCGCATTGCCATGGCCTTCAGCGTGGCCTCGCTGCGCGCCAGTGCGCCGATCCGCATTCATGACTGCGCCAACGTTGCCACGTCGTTCCCCAACTTCCTGGCGCTGTGCGCCGAAGTGGGCATCCGCGTGGCCGAAGAGGGCAAGTCGTGAACACGCTGGCCCCCATCATCACCATCGACGGGCCGAGTGGCTCTGGCAAAGGTACGGTGGCCGGCTTGCTGGCGCGCGAACTGGGCTGGCGCCTGCTGGACTCGGGCGCGCTGTACCGGCTGCTGGCGTTCAATGCCAGCAACCACGGCGTCGATCTGACCAACGAAGAGCTGCTGACCAAGCTGGCCGCCCATCTGGATGTGCAGTTCATCGCCGCCGAGCCCGGTAAGCTGCAGCAGACCATTCTCGAAGGTGAGGACGTCAGCCAGGTCATCCGCACCGAAACCGTCGGTGCCGGTGCCTCGATGGTGGCGTCGCTGCCTGCCGTGCGTGAGGCGCTGCTGCAGCGCCAGCGCGCCTTCCGGGAAATGCCCGGGCTGATTGCCGACGGCCGCGACATGGGCACGGTGGTATTCCCCGACGCGCCGCTGAAGGTATTTCTGACCGCCAGTGCCGAGGAACGGGCGCGCCGCCGCTACCTGCAGTTGAAGGGCAAGGGTGAAGATGTTAGTCTGTCGAGTCTGCTGGATGAGATTCGGGCGCGTGATGAACGCGACACTCAGCGTGCAGTGGCCCCGCTGAAACCAGCGGCAGACGCCATTCAGCTGGATTCCACCGAGTTGTCCATCGAGCAGGTGTTGCAACGTATCAGGAGCGAGATCGCCCAGCGCGACCTTCTCTGATCACCAGGAAAGCAGGCAGGTTCACCAGTCAACGTCTTGCCGGCGTTCCTTTACTTAAAACAGACCCACATTGTCTGGAATGTGGCGAGGGGCGTTTGTTTCGCCCGAATCTACAGGAATTAAAATGAGCGAAAGCTTTGCAGAACTCTTTGAAGAAAGCCTGAAAACCCTCAATCTTCAGCCGGGTGCCATCATCACCGGTATCGTTGTCGACATCGACGGCGACTGGGTTACCGTACACGCTGGCCTGAAGTCCGAGGGTGTCATCCCGCTCGAGCAGTTCTACAACGAAGCTGGCGAACTGACCATCAAGGTCGGTGACGAAGTCCACGTTGCGCTGGACGCGGTCGAAGACGGCTTTGGCGAAACCAAACTGTCCCGTGAAAAAGCCAAGCGCGCCGAGTGCTGGATTGTTCTGGAAGCAGCTTTCGCCGCCGAAGAAGTGGTCAAGGGCGTTATCAACGGTAAGGTTAAGGGCGGCTTCACTGTCGACGTTAACGGCATCCGTGCGTTCCTGCCGGGCTCCCTGGTTGATGTCCGCCCAGTGCGCGACACCACCCACCTGGAAGGCAAAGAGCTGGAATTCAAGGTCATCAAGCTGGACCAGAAGCGCAACAACGTTGTCGTTTCCCGTCGCAGCGTGCTGGAAGCCGAGAACTCCGCCGAGCGCGAAGCCCTGCTGGAAACCCTGCAGGAAGGCCAGCAAGTCAAAGGTATCGTCAAGAACCTCACCGACTACGGCGCATTCGTGGACCTGGGCGGTATCGACGGCCTGCTGCACATCACCGACATGGCTTGGAAGCGCATCAAGCACCCATCGGAAATCGTTAACGTTGGCGACGAAGTCGACGTACGCGTTCTGAAGTTCGACCGTGAGCGCAACCGCGTTTCGCTGGGTCTGAAGCAAATGGGTGAAGATCCGTGGGTAGCTATCACTGCCCGTTACCCAGAAGGTACTCGCGTACAAGCTCGCGTAACCAACCTGACCGACTACGGCTGCTTCGCTGAGCTGGAAGAAGGCGTTGAAGGTCTGGTACACGTTTCCGAAATGGACTGGACCAACAAGAACATCCACCCGTCGAAAGTCGTTCAGGTTGGCGACGAAGTGGAAGTCATGGTTCTGGACATCGACGAAGAGCGTCGTCGTATCTCCCTGGGCATCAAGCAGTGCAAGTCCAACCCGTGGGAAGACTTCTCCAGCCAGTTCAACAAGGGCGACCGCATCTCCGGCACCATCAAGTCGATCACCGATTTCGGTATCTTCATCGGTCTGGACGGCGGCATCGACGGCCTGGTTCACCTGTCCGACATCTCCTGGAACGAAACCGGCGAAGAAGCCGTACGTCGTTTCAAGAAGGGCGACGAGCTGGAAACCGTCATCCTGTCGGTTGACCCAGAGCGCGAGCGCATCTCCCTGGGCATCAAGCAGCTGGAAGACGATCCGTTCTCCAACTTCGTTGCTGTCAACGACAAGGGCGCTATCGTCAAGGGCATCGTGAAAGAAGTTGACGCCAAAGGCGCCATCGTCACCCTGGCCGACGACATCGAAGCCACTCTGAAAGCTTCCGAAATCAGCCGTGACCGCGTTGAAGACGCGCGCAACGTTCTGAAGGAAGGCGAAGAGATCGAAGCCAAGATCATCAGCGTTGACCGCAAGTCCCGCGTGATCAGCCTGTCGATCAAGTCGAAAGACGACGCTGAAGAGCGTGAAGCTATCCAGAGCCTGAAAAACGCTCCGGAAGCTGCTGCCGACACCACCATGGCTGCGCTGCTGCGCGAAGCAATGGCCAAGCAGAACTGAGTTCTGTTTGATCGGTAAAAAGGGCGACCCTCGGGTCGCCCTTTTTTTGTTTTCTTAGTATGCCCCGCGATGCCCTGGAGCGTTCGTGCACAATCCGCACAGGCATAACTGTCGCGAGGCGCGGGCGGCGTGCGATACGTCTCCATCGTGATGCCTTAAAGCCATGCTGCATCCCAATGAGGATATGCGCCAACCGATGACACCAGTCCGGCCCTTACCGGATTGGCAACGATGTATCTCGCGACCTTGAAAACATCCTCGTCCCGGCGCAAGGCTCGGTCGTAATAACCTGCCTGCCACACCGGCTTCCCCTTTGCCCCGGCCTTGTGAAGCGCATTGCTGGACTGGCATTTGAAGCGCTGCATCAATGTTCCAAGCGTCACTTCTTTCAGCTCAATCAGCCAATGCACATGATCTGGCATTACGACCCAGGTCAGCGATCGGCAGTGGTGTTGTTCTTCCGCGTAACGAAGGTTTTGGATGACCAACCGTGCGAAGCGGAGGTCGTGAAACAAAGGCTTACGTCGATGAGTGACCGTAGTCAGCATATAAAGCCTGCCTGGCACCGAGCATCGTGCGCGGCGAAGCCTGTAGCCATGAGGGTTCGGCATTGCGTTCATCCTTGAGCAGGTAATTGCTCGGTCAGCATAGTCAGCCTGTGCAGGGATCGACCCGCCAGTGATTTGCAGTATGTAAACAAGGACCAAAGCGTTCGCGCGCACCTGGCCCAGGCATAACTGGCCCGAAAAAAACGTAGGAGCGAGCGCAGCTCGCGATGCGCCGCGCGGGCGGCGCGGCCTCGCGG
>JAEAMG010000690.1_pt1 | contig 34520 bp, 29 predicted proteins | sample 8958741 | NCBI WGS metagenome assembly JAEAMG01 (sample SAMN16933256, study PRJNA681125) | bioreactor sludge metagenome | isolation source: anaerobic bioreactor treating anionic surfactant - SDBS | place: India: Bengaluru | collected 2019-02-28 | reverse complement strand
CGTCTCTGGAGCGAGAGCGGCAGCTCCAGACTGTTGGCCTCGAGCAGCCCCCGGTCAGAGAGGATTTCCCCCGATGGTCCGTCAGCGACGACCCTCCCCTCACCGATCACGATGCAGCGCCGGCAGACATCGAGGACCAGGTCAAGGTCATGCGAGGCGATGATCTTGGAGTGGGTGAAACCCTTCAGCAGCGTGATCAAAAGCCGCCTCGACCTGGGATCCAGCATGGCGGCCGGTTCGTCCATCGCGAGAATGTCCGGCTCCATGGCCATCACCGAGGCGATCGCGACAGCGCTCTTCTGTCCGGCCGAAAGATGGTGCGGCGGTTTGTCCCGGAGAGAAAGAGCGTTGACCATGGCCAGGGCCGTGTCGACCCGCTCCCGGACGCGCACTTCATCCAGTCCGAGGTTGAGCGGGCCGAAGGCGACATCGTCGAAAACCGTCGGCATGAAGAGCTGATCATCCGGATTTTGCAGAACGACGCCGACCTTTTTGCGGATCTCCTTCCGGGTTTTGGTGGTCACGGCAAGATCGCCGATCGTCACCGCTCCCTGCGTCGGCAGCAGACAGCCGTTGAGGTGCTGCAGAAGCGTCGATTTTCCCGCACCGTTGGCGCCGACGATGCCGACCGACTCCCCGTGGATAATTCGGAAGCGGATGCCCCGGAGCGCCTCCGTCCCGTCGGGATATCGAAAATGCACATCTGCAAAATCGATGATATGATGGCTCATGGCCAGAACCCCTGTGCGAGACGGCCGATCCCTTCGGTCACCGGACAGAACTTGAATACCCCCAGCAGGATCGTCGCTGCCGCCAAAAAGGCCAGATCCCTGAAGGTCATCCGGAATCGCCGGAGCATCGGAATGTCCCCCCGGAAACCCCGGGAGAGCATCGCGCCGTAAATCCTGTCGGCGCGATCCACCGTCCGCAGAAAGAGGACCCCCGCCAGTCTCACAAAAACAGTCAGGCCCGATCCGCGTTTGCCGAAGGTGCGCATGTCCCGTGCCCGGGTGATCCGCATCGCCTCTTCCGCGAGGACAAAGAGATAACGGTAGAGAAACAGAAGCTGGGAAACGAAAAGGGACGGGCAGCCCAGTCGCCTGAGGGCCTGACAGATTCCGGGAAACGAAGTGGTCGCAACCAGCAGAAGCGCCGCTCCGGTCGTGAGCACGAATTTCAGCAAGATCGAAACGAAGGAGATCCACCCCGCCGATACGGGAAACCCGGCGATGACGGCGACGGTTCCGGTATCCAGCAATGGGTTGAAGATGCCGATCATCAGCGCAAAAGGCGAGACGACAAGGATCTTTCGGAGGATGAATCCGGCGGGGATCCCGCCCAAGGTGAGCGACAGCACCGGAAACAGGAAGAAGGGGAGCAGCGCCGCGACCTCGTGGGGCGGAAAGGAGACCACGGTGACCAGAAACAGCAGCGTGACAACCACCTTGACCCGCGGATCCAGGCAGTGGACAACGGTCCTGCCGTAAGAGAGCCGATCGAGCCGGCCGATGGCAAAGTATCGTTCGTCGAAAGTCATGGGTTTCTTCCGGACGTCGTAACCTCCAATCCCGTGCTCAGCCTCCCGCAATTCCCCCTGACCGGTGATCTTTTCGATGGACCATTCAAGGCCGTCCGGATGGGTCGAAGCAAACCAGGAAAACACGGCGCCTGTCATCATCGCCAACACAACAAACGTCACCACGATCTTTCTCATTGAAACGGATGAATCCAACAGCCGCAAATCCGCCATGCTTTCGAGGATCTCCGGCCTGACTCTGTACACATAGTTGACGATCCCGGCCGTTACGGCCCCTTCGACCATCCCGATCGCCAGATGGATCGGCTGCATCAGCAGCAGGAAAGCGCCGAAGGGCAGTTCGCTCTTGCCGGACAGAAGCGTTTCCAATACAACGGAAAAAGCGCCGAGCTGAAGGGCTGTAATGGCCGCCACGAGAGAAGCGAACAGGATGCGCCTCGGATTTTGACTCTTCCCGATGAGCGGCCTGTAGATCAGCGGATACACCAGGTAGCAGGGGTAGAACCCCAGGTTCCAGATATTGCAGCCGAGCGCCAATAGCCCGCCGTCTGCGAAGAAGAGTGCCTGAACGGCAAGAATCGAGGCCATCACGAGAAAGGCCGCATGAGGGCCCAGCAGGATGGCGAGGATCATCCCACCCCCCAGGTGTCCGCTCGATCCTGTCCCCGGGATGGTGAAATTGATCATCTGCGCCGCAAAAACAAATGCCCCGAGAACGCCCATCAGGGGGATCACTCGCTCGTCCATCTGAATCTTCAGCTTTTTGGAGGCATAACCGCCCAATGCAGCCGTTCCGGCGCACAATGTCGCTCCCACCGTGGGAGAGAGCAATGCATCCGCCATATGCATGATTCCGTCTCCTATCCGATCTGATCATGCCATGAATACGGTATTCGTGGCACGTCCAGATCAAAAAAATAATGCGGCTATCCGATTTCTCTGCCCGTGCTCGACATGCTGAGCGTTCCATGCCGAACCCCCTTGATGGAGGTCAGGGCATCGGCGAGCCGCTGAACATCATCGGCCTTGCCCCTTGCAGCGATGATCTCCAGGCAATTCCGGTGATCCAGGTGGATGTGCTGGGTTGAAATGATCACCTTCTGGAAGTCATGCTGGGTGTCCGTGACCTTGGCCATGAGGTCTCGCGTGTGATGGTCGTAGATCAATGTAATGGCGCCCGCCACTTCGCCCCCCTCGCGCCATTCCTTCCGAACCAGCTCCCGGCGGATCAGATCCCGCAGCGCCTCCGAGCGGTTGGTATACTGCCTGTTCCGGATCAGGGCGTCGAACCTTTCCAACAGGGGCTTTTCGAGGGAAACGCCAAAACGGACCAGTTCGGACATTGTCAGGCCACCTTATTTCCGCAACCGCAATCCATGGATGAGAATGGTCCAGACATGGATGTATGGAGTCTTATTCAGTCCCTGAGTTTTCCCAGTTCGTCCATCAGAATCTCCAGCGACGGACGCCGGTTGATATCATGGACATCCATATAGCGGATCTTTCCCTGCTTGTCGATCACGAACAGGGCCCGTTCCGCCGTGCCGTCGGAACGCAGCACGCCGAATTGTTTCGCGACCGCACCGTGCGGCCAGAAATCGGACAGGACGGGAAACCAGAGATTCCCCATCTGATTCGTCCAGGAAAAAAGCGTGGGAATGTTGTCCACGGTGATCCCGAGAAGGATCGCGTCGTTGGCTTCGAACATCTCCTTCACGATATTGTAGCCGGGCCACTGGTCCGAACAGATCGGCGTCCAGGCGGCCGGGACAAAGGAGATCACCACATTCTTTTTCCCCCTGAACTGCCCGAGGGAAACCCACTCCCCCGAGACTGAGGGCAGTTTGAAGTCGGGCGCCTCATCGCCGGCTTTCACCTTCAAGACGCTGTCCGTCGGCTTGAGGTTGCCGGTTTCGTATACATTGTCCTTGTAAGCGTCGGACAGGGCGAAAGAGCTTGGCGGTGCCGGCGGGAGAAGCAGGGCCGCACCGATCAGGCTTGAAACCATGATAACCTTCATTTTCATTTTGCCGCCTTTGCTACAGATCGGATGCCCCGACGATCTCATCGAGAAACTTTTCCACGCTCTCAAACGCCCCCAGGCGGGAGTGGATCACCTGATGCGACCCATCCGGATGGATTTTTACGCCGATGAAATAGGGGGTCCGCACCTCCCCCAGCCGTTTGTGGATGGCGAAGTCGCCGTCGGGAAACAGCGGAAAGGGAACGGCGTATTTCTTCTTGAAAACCCCCGCTTCGAAGGCGGAGTTTCCCACCGCGATTCCGATCAGTTTGATCTTTCCCTTCAGGGCGGGACTGGCCTCGATCCGCTCATAGACCTTGTTGACGTTTGGAGCCTCCTTCTGACAATGAGGGCAATACATGCTGAGGATCTCGATAATGACGGTCTTCGCGCGAATCTGCGGGATTTTGAAGACGCCCGCTCCGGAGAGACCGAGATAGGTCTTTTCCGCTCCGTCTTTCGGCACATCGAGGGTCCATTCGGGAAGCATTCCGCCGACCGGCGGCGGTCCCGCCGATATGCCCTCTGACGACCCAAAGAGAACCGTTCCCCAGATCAGCAATGTGAATAAAAGGATTCGTTTCATCCATTTTCTCCTTCTACCGGATAACCGCGGCGTGCAAGCGGGTCTACGATTCCTTATTTTCAGCGGCCTGTCAATCGGAAAAAGCGAATCATTTTTATCCTTGATATCCCCTTGTTGTTCCGCTATCGTCCTGCCGGACAAATAGCCCCGTTTTTTCATCTTTACCCTCGTTGTCCTGCATCTTCGGCATATCGAGCAGACCTCTTGAAAGGAGGAAAACATGACTGAAAAGGCATTCAAAATGACGAATCTGGTTACGTACCAGGACGGCGCCGTTGTCAGCAAGGAGATCATCCGGAAACCGACCGGCACAGTTACCCTGTTCGCTTTTGACCGGGATCAGGGATTGAGCGAACATACGGCGCCCTTCGACGCGTTGGTCTGCATCCTGGACGGCGAAGCCGAGATCCTCATCTCCGGTGAACCTCACCGTCTCGGGACGGGAGAAATGATCATCATGCCCGGCGGGAAACCCCATGCGTTGAAGGCCCTCCAGCGATTCAAGATGATGCTGGTGATGGTGAGATCCTGAATTCGGAAAATGAATCGAATGATCCTTCCGAAACCGGACACGGACGCTTCCATCAGGATGCCGGCGCTTCTGGTCGCAACCATGGCCAATTTCTTGACTCCGTTCATGAGTTCGGCGGTCAACATCGCGCTGCCTGCGATCGGAGCGGAATTCGGGGCCGACGCCGTTCTGCTGAGCTGGATCCCCACGTCGTTCCTGCTGGCCGCGGCCATGTTCGCCGTGCCGTTCGGCAGGATATCCGACATCTACGGCATGAAGAGGATATTCCTCTGCGGCATCACCCTGTTCACGGTCTCATCGCTGCTGTCCGCCGTTGCGTCTTCCGCCCTTTCGCTCATCCTTTTCCGGGTTCTTCAGGGAATCGGCAGCGCGATGATCTTTGTCACGGGCCTAGCCATCGTGACTTCCGTATACCCGGCCCGTGAGAGAGGCAAGGCGATCGGAATCAACATTGCCGCTGTTTATGTGGCGCTGTCCCTGGGGCCTGTCGTTGGCGGCGTCATGACCCAGCACCTGGGGTGGAGGAGCCTGTTCTACGCCATGATCCCCCTTGGAATCGCCATCCTGGGCCTGACCTGCTGGAAGGTCAAAAGCGAATGGGCGGAGTGCCGGGGAGAAAGATTCGACTGGAAAGGCTCCCTCCTGTTCAGCATCGTCCTGGTCATGATCATCTATGGTTTTTCCATTCTCCCCGGCCCCGCCGGAATCGTTCTCGTTTTTTTGGGAATCGTTGGATTTTCAGGGTTCCTGATCTTCGAATTGAGGGTGGACAGTCCGGTGCTCAATGTCCGGCTTTTCAAAAACAGGACCTTTGCCCTTTCCAGTCTGGCCGCCTTGATCAACTTCAGCGCGACCTTTGCCGTTGTCTTTCTGCTGAGCCTGTACCTCCAGTATATCAAAGGTCTCGATCCGCAATCCGCCGGTCTGATTCTCGTCGCGCAGCCCGTCGTCATGGCGATCTTCACTCCCATTGCCGGCAGGCTTTCAGACCGCTTTGAACCCTGGAAGCTGGCATCCCTGGGAATGGCCCTGTCCATGTTCGGCCTCTTCCTATTTTCTTTGATCACCGCGGAAACCGGCATCGCCGTCGTCAGTACCGGTCTGGTCATCCTTGGGCTCGGTTTCGGCCTTTTCGCCTCCCCCAATACCAGCGCGATCATGGGATCCGTGGAGAGGAAATTCTACGGCGTTGCATCGGCGATGGTCAGCACCATGCGCCTGTTGGGCCAGATGTTCAGCATGGGGCTGGCACTGATGGTGTTTGCCCTCTTCATCGGCAACGCGCAGATTACGCCTGTTCAGTATCCGGCATTGCTCGACAGCATCCGAACGGTCTTCGTGGTATGCACGATCCTGTGCTTTGCGGGCATTTTCGCGTCGCTTGCGCGTAGAATTTTTTAATCGGGAGGTTTCTCTTCAGATTGGAAGACGCCTCCGGTGCTTTTCGTTTGACTCTCGGCGGTGTTTCCGCTATACCCTTCGCGAAATCAAAATCCTTTACGGCGCAACCGGATAGAACGCGTTTCATCGACCGGTCGGCCTCTTTTTGATGGACAGATGCAGGAGGCAAACCATCATGAAAAAAACCTGTGATGACTGGATGCGGCATCTGCCCGCCGGGAAGTTCGGACCGCACCTCTTCCCCGAGTTCGAGAAGCGGGCAAAGGCCGTGTCTGCTGAGATCTTCCGAGTCAAGACCCCTTCAGAGGCGAGCGAAGTCGTCTGCAACCTTGCTCGATTCACCAATGCCAAAAAGGTTGTCTCCGTCCCTAGTCCGCTGCAAAAAGCCGCCGGAATCGATGCGGCCCTCAGGGCGGCCGGCATCGAGGTTTTCAACGACCCGGTCGATATCGCCGCCCATGCGGATACGGCCGACATCGGCCTCTCCGGCGTCGAGTTCGGGATTGCGGAAACGGGCAGTGTCTGTCAAGACGGTTATGCCATCGAAAGCCGTTTGGTTTCCACCCTCCCGCCGCTCCACGTGGCTTTTCTCGACAGCAACCTCATCGTACCGGGGATCATCGAAGCTTTCGAGACCATCTCCCGGGTATTCGACCGCGGATACATCAGCTTCATCACCGGTCCCAGCCGGACGGCCGACATCGAAAGGGTGCTGACGATCGGTGTCCACGGTCCGAGCCGATTTGTGATTGTCGCCGTCGACGGGGAAAACGGAAAAGGAGGAGCGGCATCATGACCGGCGAGAAACGCAATGTCCGCAAAGAGATCAGCGAAAAGCTCAAAGAGGAGGCCCTGCGCACCAACCTGGGGCGTTTCGCCGAAGTGTATCCCGCCGCCCGCGCCGCCGCTCTCGAGAACGCAGGGGACGTCGAGGCGCTGCGGGAAGCCATCAAGCAAATGAAAATCGATACGGTCGACCGGATCGAGGCTGTGGCCGATGCCTTCGAGACGGAAGCGACGAAGCGAGGAGCGAAGGTTTTCCGCGCCGCCGACGGACCGGCGGTCTTTGCCTACCTAATGGATCTCTGTCGCACACGGGGCGTAAAGCGAATTGTCAAGTCCAAATCCATGGCTTCCGAGGAGATCGATCTCAGTCCCTATTTCAAGAAACAGGGGTTGCACGTCTGCGAATCGGACCTCGGAGAGTGGATTATCGAGCTGGCCGGACACCGGCCTTCCCATATGGTGATGCCCGCCATTCACCTGAGCCGTTATCAGGTCGCGGATTACTTCACCCGGGAGCTCGACAAGGAGATCCCGCCGGACATCGCCTTCATGGTCCAGGCCGCGCGCCAGCGGCTGCGTGGGGAGTTTCTCAATGCCGACATGGGGATTTCCGGGGCAAACTTCGGAATCGCGGAAAACGGAGCGATCGGGTTGGTCACGAACGAGGGGAACGCCCGCCTCGTCACCACCCTGCCCCCGATCCACGTGGTGATCATAGGTTACGAAAAGCTGATTCCCAAGATCACCGACGCGGCGCTGATCCTGAAGCTCCTGCCCCGGGGGGCCACGGCCCAGCTCATGACGAGCTATATGACCCTGGTGGGAGGGCCGACGCCCGTGATGGTCCGAGAGGGGGACCGCTGGGTGGAAAAGATCCGGGAGATGCACATCATCCTTCTCGACAACGGCCGCCTGAAGGCGGCGAAGGACGGGAAGTTCAAACAGATTTTCCAGTGCGTCCGCTGCGCCTCGTGCCTGAACGTCTGCCCTGTCTATACGCTGGTCGGCGGCCACGTCTACGGAGGCCATACCTATGCGGGCGGGATCGGAGCGATCCTGACGGCTTTTTTAAGCGGAATGGCGGATTTCGAAAAGTTTCACGAGCTGTGCATCGGATGCCGCCGCTGCACGGAGGTCTGTCCGGGGAAAATCGACATCCCGGGACTCATCGAGGAGCTGCGTGTTCGGGCGGTGGAGGCACACGGATTGCCCTTTGTCGTCAAGCAACTCTTCGATAACGTCATCGTCAACCGCAAGGTGTTCCACGGCCTGCTGCGCGCGGCATCCCTGGGGATGAAGCCCTTCGCCAAAGGAAACCTGATCCGTCACCTGCCGCTGTTCTTCTCCGGCCTGGCAAAGGACCGGAGTCTGCCGACCATCGCGGCTAAGCCTCTTCGGGACCGCGTGCCGGACCTCATTCGCAAACCCGACAAGACCAAGGGCCGGGTTGTTTTCTTCTCCGGCTGTACCATGGACTTTGTCCTGCCCGACACAGGCGCCTCGGTCATCAAGGTCCTCCAGGATTTGGGATACGAGGTCCTTTTCCCCGAGGGGCAGAGCTGCTGCGGTAAGCCGGTCGTTGCGCTGGGGGACGAAGAAACGGCCCGGAAATTGGCCCGGGAAAACATCCGCTCCCTGACGGAGATGAATCCCGACGTGATCATCTCGGCCTGCCCCACCTGCACCGAGTCGCTCCAACACTATGCGGAACTCCTGAAGGCGGACAAACAATGGGGTCCCAGGGCGGAAACGATGTCCCGGAAGGTCCGGGAATTCACCAGTTTCGTTGCGGAAGAATACGAAAAACAGGGACGGCCGGCGAAGGGCCGGGGGGGGCCGAAGGTGACCTACCACGACTCCTGCCACCTCAAGCGCGTGCTGGGAATCTCCGAACCGCCGCGGCGACTTATCCAGGCGGCAGGCTGCGAACTGGTCGAGATGAAGGATGCGGACAAGTGCTGCGGGATGTCGGGGATCTTCGGCGTCAAATACGCGGAGCTTTCGATGCCGATCCTGGAGCAGAAGATGAACAACATCAGAGATACTGGGGCCGAGATCGTCGCCTGTGCATGCTCGGGCTGCATGGTCCAGCTTCAGGGCGGCCTCGACAAGCAGGTCCCCGGTGTGAAGATGAAACACGTGGCGGATCTTCTCGCAGAAAATATCAAAGACTGACGGTTTGACTTTCCCTTCCCCGCGAAGGGAGTGAATGCGGCCGAAAGGATCCTCGGCAGAGAGCACCTGTCACGCTTCCGCCGTTCTTGGCAGGAAGATTTTACGCACCGTCTTTTCGATCCTCCGGAGAGATCTTCCCCTTCAGGTTCGTGAAGGCAAGTCACCCGAATTTGATTGAAGAAATCGCCGCACGATCAGATCCGCCAGGCCTGCCGTATTATCCCGGTCGAAGCAGGGAACCTCGGCGGTAAACGGCCGGTCGACAGCGAGGGCCATCAGGTTGTCTTCGGGTCCGCAGAGACGCTCTTTCCTGATTTCGCTCCGGTAAACCTCGATCTTCGGGTAAGGGTTGGTTTTGTACCCCTCCACGAGGACGATGTCCGCATTCCGGATATAGCGTTCCGTGATCTCGGCAAGTCCATAATCCCCGTCCGTATCCTCGATGACCGCAATCCGGTCCGGCGAAGCCAGAACCGTCGTCACGGCGCCTGCCCGTCTGTGGCGCCAGCTGTCCTTCCCCTCATGATCGATTTCGAAGCCGTGGCGGTTGTGCTTGATCGTCGCTACCCGCCAGCCCAGCCGCGACAGCTCGATGATCAGCTTCTCGATCAGAGTGGTCTTTCCGGAATCGGATTTCCCGACAATGGAAACAATGGGGATCATTATCTAATGATTCCCATGCCCGCCAGAACCGACAGCATGACCGCCGCCGCGATGACCGAACCGATCTGGCCGCCTGCATTGGCGCCCATCGCGTGCATCAGCAGGTAGCTCTTTTTGTTCCATTTCTGGCCTTCCTTCTGAACAACGCGCGCCGCCATCGGGAAAGCGGAGATGCCCGCCGCTCCGATCAACGGGTTGAATTTCCCGCCGGATGCGAGCCGCATCAACTTTCCGAAGCTGACGCCGCAGACCGTGTCGAGACAGATCGCGATGAAACCGAGGCAGAGGATGATCAGGGTCTCGGCCCTTACAAAGGCGCTGCCGACCATCGTTGCTCCAATACAGAGACCCAGAAAGAGCGTCGTGACATTGGCAATCTCGTTCTCGGAGGCCTTCGTCAGACGGGCCACGACACCCGACTCTTTCATCAGGTTCCCCAGCATGATCGTCCCCAGCAGGGGCAGCCCCTTCGGCGCGATCAGGCCGCCGAGGATCGTGATGACCAGCGGGAAGAGGAGTTTCGTCGTCTTCGAAACCGGTCTGGCCACGGGTTTCATAAGGGTTTCCCGTTCCTTTTTCGTCGTCAGAAACCTCATGATCGGCGGTTGGATGATCGGCACCAGCGACATGTAGGAGTATGCCGCGACCGAAACGGCCCCCAGCAGATGCGGAGCGTATTTCGAGGTTACGTAAATGGCCGTCGGGCCGTCGCAGGCCCCGATAATCCCGATCGACACGGCCTCGAGTTGCTCGAACCCCAAAGCGAGGGCCAGAAGCAGGGTCAGGAAGATTCCGAACTGACCCGCCGCGCCCAGAAGAAAGGTGGATGGCTGAGCAAGGACGGGACCGAAGTCGGTCATTGCGCCGATGCCGATGAAGATGAGCAGCGGAAAGAGTTCCGTCGCAATGCCCGCGTTGTAGATCACACGGATGAACCCTTCCTCGCTCATGACATCGGCGAGGGGGATGTTGACGAGAATGCAACCGAAGCCGATGGGAACCAGAAGGAGCGGTTCGCAGTCCTTCTTGATCCCCAGATACAGAAGAACAAAACCCACGATCAGCATGATGGCGTTGCGCCAGTCCGTTGCCAGCATCTGAAAGCCGACCACCAAACCGCCCAAACCGCTGAGGATCGCTTCTGTCATGGTCTAAGCCTCCTTCTTTGCTGGTTTTTCAGGGAACAAACGTCCAAGGAGTTCCATCACAAGGCTTAGAATCCAGAGGGTCAGAATCGTTCCCCCCATGCCACAGATCAGCATCGTAACACCGAATGTCAAGTTATCCATGCCTGCCTCCATTCCCGTTCATCTGTTTTCTCGTCGGGAAACCTATTTAAAATTGTGCCTCCCGATGGAAATCTTTTTCCATGAATGCTTGTCTTTCTAACCGTAACCCTTCCCCGGTGTCAAGGGGAAAAGGGACCGGAACCAAGACTTTTCCAGAGTAAAACCCGGTTCGGCAGCCACGTTCCGAAGGCCGGGCTTTCTGTCCGCCTTCAAGGGTACTGGTGATAAAGTATTTGTGTTTATATATATTTACGATTCATGACTTTCCGGAATGATACCCCAAATATCGCTTGAACTCGATAGGGAAAGAGGATATACAGCGCCGCATATCGACCCCCCAGAAGGAGATTCTCGGACATGGCCACAGCGCTGAAGGATGCACTACGGACGATACAAACCCATAGGAACTCAAGTCCCCATTATGCGGAGCTTCTCGATATTCTGGAAGAGATCCTGATCCTGCGAGAGGAATACCGCGGACGGATGCGGGAAGAGATTTTCCCTGTCGATCCAAAATTGATCGAAGCCAAGATGGCCGGAGGATTTCCGATCATTGACTTTTCTTCAGTCACGGCCGATCTCGCGGAACCGCAGGCCTATTTTCTGGCCCTTCTGGAGATAGCCGAAAAGCGGGCGCCGGGGGAAACCGGCGAGATGGTGAGAAAAATCCGGGAAGGCGAGATTCTATTCAATGACCTGATCCATGAATCTTTCAATGCACCGCCGGAACCGAGGGATGAAACAACACCGGAAAACGAGGAGGAGGCGTCCTTCGACCTCGTGGAGCTTTTCATTGAAGAGAGTCTCCGGCCTGCCCTGGAGAAGGTGGCAACCCGCTACGGCAACGCCGTCAGGAAGGCCGGCTGGACGGAGGGTTACTGCCCCATCTGCGGCCGGGAACCCAAAATCGGCGAGATCCGGGACGAGGAGGGAAGCCGCTACCTATTTTGCAACCAGTGCGGCTTCGAATGGAACTACCTGCGGATCAAATGCCCCTTCTGCGGCAATGAAGAGCAGCAGAGTTTAGCCTACTTCGCGATCGAAGGGGATGAGCGGTACCGCGTGGACGTCTGTAATGAGTGCAAGCGGTACATTAAAATCGTCGACTTCCGGAAAGGAGAACAAAGGGCGGATCTGGACATTGAAGATATCGCCACGCTTCATCTGGATATGCTGGCCAACGACGAGGGCTACGATTGAAGGTTTCGGAAACACGCATGGATGACAGGGTGATCGATGAAATCGTCGGACTTCTGGAACGGGAACTGCTGAAACGGGACATTCCGATCGTCACCCGGCTGGCCGAGGAGCGACGGGATCCGTTCGAAATCCTGATTTCCACGCTGCTTAGCCTCCGGACCAAAGACGAAGTGACCGCGGCCGCCACCGAGCGGCTCTTCGCGCTGGCCTCCACGCCGGAAGGCATGCTTAGGCTTTCCAAAGGTCGGATCCAAAAGGCGATCTACCCCGTCGGCTTCTACCGCAACAAGGCCGGGACCATCCTGCATGTTTGCCGGGAGCTCATCCGACGTTTTCACTCCCGCGTCCCGGAGAGCATCGAGGAGCTGCTGACGCTTAAGGGGGTGGGTCGAAAGACCGCAAATCTGGTCGTATCCCTGGGGTTCAACGGGGCCGGCATCTGCGTGGACACCCATGTGCACCGGATTTCCAACCGATGGGGGTACGTCCGGACGAAAACCCCTGAACAAACCGAATTCGCCCTCCGAGCCAAGCTTCCCCCCGAATATTGGCAGCGCTTCAACACGCTGCTCGTAGCCTTCGGACGGAATATTTGTCGCCCGATCTCCCCCCTTTGCAGCCAATGCCCGGTGGAAGTGCACTGCGACCGCGTCGGCGTGACGAAAAGCCGCTGAAGAGCGGATGTTCGCGTTGCAGACGCACCCTCGACGGGAAAACCATCGATCGTCCTCAATAATGCATGCCCCTGTCTCCGTGAATACATCATTGATGTGTGTTAATGCGTTGACACATCTGCGGATGATGATACAATACGTCATCATGAACAGAATGGCCTCCTTGACCGGGGGTGAAAAGAGAGGAGGGAAACACCAATGACCACCAGAGTAGGAATCAACGGTTTTGGAAGAATCGGGAGAAACATCATCAGGGCGGCTAAGGGAGATCCGTCCATCGAATGGGTTGCGGTCAACGATCTCGCGGACGCCAAAACGCTCGCCCACCTTTTTAAATATGATTCCGTGCACGGTATTTACAAAGGGGGTGTTCAAGCCAAAGATCGCACCGTGGTCATCGACGGCAAAGAGATGAAGGTATTTGCCGAAAAGGATCCGGCTCGGCTGATGTGGAAAGAGATGGGGGTCGATATCGTGATCGAATCGACAGGTCTTTTTACGTCCCGGGAAAAGGCACAGGTGCATATCACCAGCGGCGGCGCAAAAAAGGTGCTGATTTCCGCACCCGCGAAGGAGGAGGACATCACGATCGTCATGGGGGTCAACGACTACCTGTACGATCCGCAAAAACACAACATCATTTCCAACGCCTCCTGCACCACCAATTGCCTCGCGCCGTTCGTCAAGATTCTGCATGAACACTTCCAGGTCAAGCGCGGCCTGATGACCACCATCCATTCCTACACGAACGACCAGAGGATTTTGGATCTTACACATCAGGATCTCCGCAGGGCCAGGGCCGCTGCGATGTCCATGATCCCGACGACCACCGGTGCCGCCAAAGCCGTCGGGCTGGTTCTTCCGGAACTGAAGGGAAAGCTCAACGGATTCTCGATGCGGGTCCCGACGCCGGATGTCTCCGTTGTGGACCTGGTCGCGGAGATCGGCAAAAATGCGACGGTGGAAGAGATCAATGCGGCGCTGAAGGAGGCCGCCGAGGGAAAGATGAAGGGCATCCTCGGATATTGCGATGAGCCGCTGGTTTCGATCGATTATCTGGGCAACCCGCTCTCCTCGATCGTGGATGGAAGGTCGACCATGGTCCTGGACGGCAACCTGATCAAGGTCCTTTCCTGGTATGACAATGAGTGGGGCTTCTCCTGCCGGATGATCGATCTCGTGAAGCTCGTGGCCAAAAGCCTCTGATTTCCGCTCACAGGCGAATTCGGGAGGGTATGAAGATGAAAAAATGCATTTCGGATCTGCGGGACAATGAACTCCGGGGGAAGAGGGTTCTGGTTCGGGTCGATTTCAATGTTCCGATGGACAAGCAGGGGAACATCACGGACGATATGCGAATCCGGGCGTCCCTCCCCACCGTCCGCTACCTGAGCGACCGGGGCGCGAAGGTTCTGCTCATCTCCCATCTGGGAAGGCCCAAAGGGGTCACGGAGGGTCTGCGGATGGATCCGATTGCGAAACGGCTGGAGGAACTCCTGGGCAACCGTGTCATCAAGCTGAACGACTGTGTGGGGGAAGAGGTTGAAGCCGCCGTCTCGAAAATGGCGGACGGGGAGGTCGCGATGCTTGAAAATGTCCGCTTCCATCCGGAAGAGGAGGCAAACGATCCCGCCTTCTCGAAAAGGCTGGCGGCTCTTGCCGATGTTTATGTCAACGACGCCTTCGGAACGGCGCACCGCGCCCATGCCTCTACGGAGGGCGTTGCCCGTATTCTGCCGGGGGTTTGCGGTTTTCTGATCCGTAAAGAGATCGAGATGATGGGCAAATCTCTCGGAGATCCCCAAAGGCCGTTCGTGGCCATCATCGGTGGAGCGAAGGTTTCGTCGAAAATCATGGTGATCCGGAATCTTGCCCGGAAGGTGGATACGCTCATCATCGGCGGCGGAATGGTCTATACTTTTCTGAAGGCCCAGGGAATCGAAATCGGGAAGTCGCTGGTGGAGGAGAAGTTCATCGAGGCCGCGAAAGAGATATGGGCGGAATTGAAGGCGATGCCCCGCTTGAAACTCATCATCCCCGTCGATGTCGTGATCGCAACCGAAGCGGTCCCCGGCGCTCCGTCGGAAGTTGTGCCGATCGACCGGATTCCGATGGACCGGATGGGCCTCGATATCGGTCCCAAGTCCGTTGAACTATTCAAAGAGGCGATCCGGACCGCGGGCACGGTCATCTGGAACGGACCGCTGGGCGTTTTTGAAATCAAGGAGTTTGCAGGCGGTACGAACGAGATTGCCGTCGCGCTCGCCACTTCGAATGCAGTGACGATCATCGGCGGCGGGGACAGCGCTTCCGCAGCGGAACAAGCCGGCGTCGCCGATCGAATCACGCACATCTCGACCGGAGGCGGCGCGTCGATCGAGTATCTCGAAGGGAGGGAGCTGCCCGGGATCGCGATCCTGCAGGAACGCTAATCTCATCTGTGACCGGTTCATGACAGGATTGCCTTACGCTCCCGAACAAGGAAGAGGGCATTCGTGCAACCGCGATGGGAACTGTTCGCGGAGGCATCATAAAAACAAAGGAGATATCCGTATGAGCAGAGTCGAGGTCTTTGAAAACAGGCGGCCTGTGCTCGGCATCAACAGCCTCGGGAGAATCGGCAAGCTGACGCTGTGGCACCATATCGGAAGAAAATATTTTCAGGAGATCGTCATCAACATAGGCCGCAACGTGGGAAACGGGCTTTCCGCAGTTGCACAGGCGATCGAAAAGGATGCCACCTACGGAACGATCCACCGTTTCCTGTACGGCGTCAAGGCGAAACGGATCATTCAAATCGTGGACGAACAGAAGGGATCCCTTCTTGTCGACGGCATTCCCGTGACCATCCTGAGAGAAGCTCGGAATCCGGCCGAGATCGGCTGGCGGAATTATGGGGCGGATGTGGTCGTGGAATGCACCGGAAAATTTCACGATCCATCGCTGGCCGCGGATGACAGAAAAGGGGCACTGAAGGGGCACCTCGCCGCGGGAGCCAAGGTCGTTCTCGACTCCTCGGCGTTCAAGATCAAGAACAAGGCCCTGCCGATGCCGGACGACGCCGTCACGCTCATTTACGGGATCAACCATACGGCTTTCGATCGCCGGAAACACCGCGTCGTTTCGGCGGCATCCTGCACAACTACGGGACTGGCGCACATGATCAAGCCGCTCCTCGAACACGAAACGACCAGCAGAATCTTGACGGCTTCCATGTCGACGGTCCACGCGGTCACCAATTCTCAGAGCATCCTCGATAAAACGCCGAAAGCGGGTGAAAAGGATCTGCGCAAAAACAGAAGCACCCTCAACAACATCATCCTGACCTCAACCAATGCCGCCGAGGCCCTGAGCCAGGTGATTCCGGAAGTCAAACAGATCGGCTTCATGGCGGATTCGATCCGGGTTCCTACCAATACGGAATCGCTGATCGTTCTGAACGTCACCTTTCAGACCCGTGCGGGAAGGGGCGCAAAAAATATTCCTTTGACGACCGAGATTCTAAACGGTATTTACCGTCAGGCTGCCGAAAAGGGCCCCGGAAACCTGGTGGTCTATTCCGAAGATCAAAATGTGTCGACCGATCTGATCGGGATGGATGCGGCAATCGTGATCGAAGGACAATTCAACCACACCCGGACCGCCTTCATCGAGATCGATCTCTCTGATGTTCCCGACCTTCCAAAGACATTCCTGAAGACATTGCCGCAATCCACGATGAGGATTCCGGTGGTCCACGCGAAGGTTTTCGGCTGGTATGACAACGAATTCGGCAGCTATACGAACCGGCTGGGAGACCTGACCGTGTATGTGCACCAAAGCATGTCTCAATGAGGAAACGGAAATGGGGCCACGGGGGATAGATCGGCAATCCGTCCCCCATTGGTTTCCTGCAGGCTTCAAAGGCTACAGGACAACCTTGTACGACTCATCGGCGTTGATCTCATGCTTCCCCGCATAGACGGACCCGCTCCAGCCGTCGATGCTGATGAAGTCCCCGCGCCAGATCGTTTTCCCGTCGACCTTGCTGAACCCCTCGGTCTCATAGACGTGAAGTTTGTTGAATCCGACGACGCCGACTTTGTTCAGTGCGGGGATCGTGACCGCCGCATGGGAAGTGCCGCCGCCTCTCGCGGTCAGAATCCCATCGGCCATCAGAATGATGCCGACATCATCCGGAACCGTGTCGGGACGGATTAAAATCAGAGGGGTTTCCGGGTCCTGCGCCCGGAATTGTTCGATTTCACGTTCCGAGTAAACCGCCCTGCCGGTCAACGCCCCGCCGCTGATCCCGATGCCCATGCCGAGAAACGACTTTTCCAGCTCCCGGCCACCGACAAATGTCTTGACCTTGTCGGTTTCCCTTTTGACCATGTCCCTCGTCTGGAGAATGTAGAGTCCCTTTCTCGTGGCATTCTCAAAGGTGAATTCAATCTCCTGCTGGTTGAAGCCCTTTTCGTAAATCAGAAACTCGGCGATCCGGACCATTTCATTGTAGATCTCCGGAAATTTGATTTCCAGCGAGATCGGCGACTCCCGTCTCTCGAACAGCCTCTGTTTCTCTGAAATGGGGAAGGTCTCCACCAAACCGGAAACGATATCCTCTCCCTGGACGCAGAAGATAAAATCTCCATAGATGGCCACATCCCGTGAGGAGGCTTTGGGGTCCCGCGTCATGATCACCCCGGATCCCGAATTTTCATTCAGGTTGCCGAATACCATGGCCTGGACGATCACGGCCGTTCCCCATTCGTCGGAAAGATGCATCTGATGACGGTAGATCCGGGCCTGCTCGGAATGCCATGATGCAAAAACATCCAGGATCGCGTGTTCGAGTTGCTGGTATGGGTTGTCCAGCAGACGGATGCCCCGTTTCAGAATCGCATCTTTGTAAGAAAGGGCAAGCTCTTTCATCTGTTCGGGGCTGAATTGAAATTTCTTCACAACGGCATGGCGCCTTTTATTGCTCTTCATGAGCTCGTCGAAGACATTCCGCTCGATTCCCTGAAACATCCCCCAAGCCTGCAGAAAACGCCGATAGGAATCCCATGCCGCCCATTTGTGTTCCTCCGTTTGAACCATCCCTTCCACAATCTTTTCATTGATTCCCACATTGAGAAAGGAGCACATCATCCCGGGAAGCGAAATCGTTGCGCCGCTTCGGACGGAAAGCAGCAGCGGGTTCCGGGGATCGCCGAACGTCTTTCCGGTGATCCGCTCCAGCTCCCTGATTTCCCGATAGATCCTCCGCTTCAGGTCGCGGTAAATGTGTTTGTATCCTACGACGCCCTCATAGCCCCGGAAGACCTCCGTGGTAATGACAAAGCCCGGCGGAACGGGGAGATTGTATGAAATCAGTTCCTTCAGCAGATAAGCCTTGTTGCCGATCAGAATCGGGTTGTCCGCATCCCTGTTTTTTTTATAAAGAGTCGAAATCGCCAGTTCCGGAATATAGGACATGACCAGGTTCAGGATCTTTTTGTTGTCTTTGAATTTTTCGAGCTCGGCACTCAGCGTCCGGATGATCGCATTCACGAAATTGTCCAGCACCTGCAGGCCGAAGGCGGAGGCGATGATGGAGCGGACAAAACTCTCCGAATGCCGGTAAAAGGCCTTCTGGTCTTTTGGTTTCAAGGTTTTCTTGTGGGGATACGAGGCGGCATCATCTTCCCATTCATCCCCGCCGATCATCCGGCCGATGATGACCGACAGGTTCGAGCGGTGCGCATCGATGTGGTATTCGCGTGTGATGTCCTGGATGCCCTTCGCAATGAACTGGAAAATATCGATATACTGGTCAATCGAAAATTGCCGGACCTGCAGGGCGCTCGTGATATACCTTAGTTTGGCGACAAGCCCTTCGGTCGCCAGTCCTTCGAGTTCGAGTGCCTTGATGTAAAGCCAGAGATATTCATGGATTTTCAGCAAAGTGCTTTTGGTGATGAATTTGAGATTCAGGGACTCCTCAAGCCTTTCAAAAAGCATCGTGGCAAAGCTCTCCAGACGGAAGGTCAATCCCATCGCCTCGAATTTTTCCTCGCGATAGGTTCCGTACATGGACGGAATGCCCGCCGCAATATGCCTTTTATAATAGATGTTCTCGGAATAGTCTGTCTTGTGGGGCGATAACACCTTCTCCTTGAGAACGGTCAGCATGTCCAGAACGACTTTCAGGCTTTTGTAATAGTCCTTCCTTTGCAGCGTGTGCTTGAGGGAACGAATTTTCGACGGATCGATCAGGCAGGAGATCTCCAATTCCTTGAGGATGTCCGTATGCTGGTGGTAATATTTTCTGTGAATCAGCTGGTAAAACCGAATCATCCGCCTGGCCCGCTCCTTCTCTCTCGCATTGACGCCGTCGACCGATTCGATCTCTCCGGATATTCTCTCTTCGTCCCAATCCAGCAGTTTCTGGACATCGCCGCGGATTCTTCCAAACAATTTTCCGAAGATCTGATGAAGGTCTTTGAAATATTCACCGGAAGCCCGAATCTCCCGAAACACCTCGACCGGCAGGTGCTCCTTCAGGAATCCCTTGTCGCCCGAGTTCCAGTACCGGAAGATGTCTTCCATAAAAGAGACCAAACGGCTGTTGCTTTCGACATGCGACTGTTTCCGCAGGAAGTAGATCAGCCGGTCGTTTCTGGAAGTGAGTTCATCGACTTCCGTGGAAATCGTCCGCAATTCGCCTTCCGCACCGATTTCGGAAAAAAATACCGGGAAGATTCTGAGAAGCTGCTTCACCAGGTTGTAGGCGGGCAGAATATCGGAATTCAGCAGGCGGGAGATATCCTTTTGGAGAAGGTCCGTATCCCGAACGAAAACCCCCCTCAGCTTCAGATTGATGATCAGTGCCGAAAGCAGTTTCTTGGTCCATCTGGGCTTCAGGGAAATGATCTCAAGCCAAGAGCGGATGTTTTGAATATGACCCGGGTTCACCTGAATCTGCCATTCGGTGGTCGATCCCTGAAGATCCGGATGCTGAAAACCGAAGGCCACAAGCTCATTGATGAAGACGTCCACCAACGGATGGTCGTTGGAATCAAAAATCTCTCTGGCCAGTGTGGTGATGCAATCGATGATCGAACCCCGGTACTGATTCTGCAAAGACAAATTCTTCAACAACCGGAAGAGATTCTTCACGAACTCATGGACCGTCTGCTGGCTTTCTTCCTTCAATGCCTTTCCCAGGCAGCGATTGATCTCGGTCAGGCCGGCGCTGTGGTAATCCGACAGCCCGGCGACGCCCATCATCTTGAAAAGAAAATTGAGCTTGGCCAGATACTGATGTCCCTCAAAAGCGCTCGACTTTTCCAGGGCATCGGCGATCCGAAGGTATCCGTTTGCGATCTGTCCATGATCGGGCATCTCCAAGCAGAGAGCCAACCGATCTTCTTCACTACGGGTTTGAAGCTCCAGCGCTTCCAGGCGGACGATCAGGCTGCGGATCTGCGCGTGCGAAAGAGGCGAGATCAGAGCAAGATAAGCTTCACGGTTTTCCTGAGGTTCGCCGTCCATGGCAAACCACAAGGAAGGATCGGGTTGTGTCAGCCAGTATCGGTAGGTCGCTTTAAGGGCGACGAAAAGAAGCCGAGCAAGCTCTTGCAGATCCGTCCCGCCATGATTTTCCATGATCCGCCTGGCAATGGCCTTTGCCTGACCCGATGATTTCTTCAGAAGGTCTCCCTGTTTCTCAGACAATTCGATGAGCGATCGAAAGAAGGGGTTAAACAGCTTCCTGTTTCTCTGCAAAAGGTTTCCGCTTTCGGACAGAACGGTGTTCAAATACTCGAAACTGTAACGGACGGCGTCGTCCCGAATGTCCTCGTTGCCGGCCGACGCGATGACGGTCAGGTAAATGTCCGCAAAGGTCTTCAGTGCGGACAGTCCCTGTTCGTGGGTGTTGAAATCGTAGAAATTACCGACGGAAAGCCCTTTGAGTTGAGTCAGCAGGAACTCCCAGTTCACAAACGGGTGATGCAACTCGACCAGCAGTTCCTCCGTCCGTTTTGCAACCCCATAATGGTTCCGAACAATATCCATGAGAATCCGATGCTTCGACGGGATATCCACAACCGCCCGGGTTCTTTCCAGATTGATCTCCAGTGCCGTCTGGGGCTGTTTGCTTTCCAATGCATCCATGTTTTGAGATTAATGCGAATGACCAAAGAATGCAATCCGAAAATTGGCCGGGGCGTTGGAACAGATCATCACTCGCGGGAAAATCGATGGAAAAATAGATTGACGAATGCCGGCCGGCTGTCTATGATTCCGCCGGACTGGTTAGTAAGTGGGGCGGTCATGCATCGGATCGGGGAACTTCCGCTGCACGTCCGCCACCCCAATTCGGAGGATTGTCAAATGGTGCAACCGGTCATCGCCGGAAATTGGAAAATGAACAAAACGGTAGCCGAGGCGATCAATTTCGCCTCGAGTCTCAGAAATGCCTTCCCCACTCCCCCGCAGGTTGAAGTCATCATTGCCCCTCCGTTCACCGCGTTGCATGCCGTGGCAGAAGTTCTTCGGGGATCGGCGGTCCGTTTGGCCGCGCAGAACCTCCACGAAGCGGAAAAAGGGGCATTTACCGGTGAAATCTCCGCGGGAATGCTCCGCGAAGTCGGCTGCACATATGTGATTGTCGGCCACTCGGAACGGCGAACCCTCTTCGGTGAGGGGGATCAGATGATTCATCGAAAGCTCCGGACCGCTCTCTCGGCGGATCTGAAGCCGATCCTCTGTATCGGTGAAACGCTGAAGGAGCGGGAAGAGGGCAGGATGCAAAATGTCGTTGAACGGCAACTAAAAGAGGGGTTGAATAATTTGAATCCCGATGATATAAGCCGCCTGCTGATTGCCTATGAGCCGGTTTGGGCGATCGGCACCGGCAGAACGGCCACCCCGGATCAGGCGGAAGAGGCTCACCTTCTCATCCGGGAATGGATCGCCGGCCGGTACGGAGGGGAGCGGGCGGCAGCAACCGCCATCCTCTATGGCGGAAGCGTCACGCCGAAGAATATCGCCGATTTGATGCGTGAGCCGGACATCAACGGGGCGCTGGTCGGCGGGGCCAGTCTGGACATTGGGTCCTTTGTCCAACTGGTCGGATATTCATCCATACCAGAGGTATGAAAAAGTGCAGATTCTGATAACCATCGTGCATGTCATCGTTTGTATCCTTCTGATTCTCGTCGTGCTCTTGCAGGCGGGGAAAGGCGCGAACATGGGCGCCGTCTTCGGAGGGTCCAGCCAGACGATCTTCGGAAGCAGCGGACCGGGAACGTTCCTGGGAAAAATGACGACTGCGGTCGCCGTGATTTTCATGCTGACCTCATTGACCTTGTCCTATTCGGCATCCCGCAAGGGGAGCTCGCTGATGGAGGGCGCCGCCAAACCGGTCGCCCAACAAACCGCACCGTCGCCGACCTCGGGGGCGCCTCCTGCTACACCCCCGGCTTCTCCGGCGCCGGGAGCACCGCAAACGACAAAATAGATTGTAAGCCAGGGCCGACCCAAGGGATCGGGCGATTCGATATTGACAAAGCGATTTGAAACGGGTAAGTCTCCGGCGGCCTCGGGCCTTTATTACGGCACGGTGATGCCGGATCAAACACGGATGCCGAAGTGGTGGAATCTGGTAGACACGCTATCTTGAGGGGGTAGTGGGGAATCCCGTGCCGGTTCAAGTCCGGCCTTCGGCACCATAAGAAAAGCGGAGGGGAACTGAGTCATCGGTTCGCCCTCCGTTTCTTTTAAGCGCACTGGGACAACGTTTTATTCAACGCTTTCAAAACGTTCCCATCCCGATTGGCAAGTTCCTCTGAAGATTTACAGGGCAGATTTCTTCCTTGGTTTCAAAAGGTGGGAGATTAATTCCGTTGTTGCCTGTTCAAGATCTTTTGCAGAATTACGGTTGCAATAATCCAATATCCATCGCTCTCGTTCAGCCACATCCATGTTTTCTGCAACATTTTCACCATCATATATGAACTTATTGAACGCGGTCAGATACCCGTTGATCCATTGCATATTGATCACTTTGCTCCACTTGTTCTCATGAAAATCACGAACAAATGCTTGGCAGGATTTCAACCCGACACCAAAAGCAATATAACCTCCGTCTTCATCGCTCGCTGCAGCGGTCGATACGACAAAGACAAGCGTCATGATGATGATCAATATACGCACCGTATGTGCCTCCCCATCCGTTCCGATCCCGGCGCCGGCACCTCCGAAGGAAAGAAAAAATGTTCAAGTTAAGAACGACCTTACGTCGGCATGATATTTCATTTTTTCCTGATGTCAACAACGTTTTTGACACAATTTGCCAGTCAAAATTCATTTGACACAGGGGGATCATCCCCATATACTTTTATCGTAGGGAACAAAGAACAACCGCCGTATGGGCTACAGGAACAAGGCTTTCTTTTGACCGTTTTCCCGGCACGCAAATGTAACTTATCGGAATAATTAGAACAAAAATCGATGCCTGCCAAGGAGTTGAAAATGAGCTCACCACTGATCATTGCAATGTCTCAAGGAAAAGAGATCACGCTGCTGCCGCGTATGTCCAATCGTCACGGTCTCATCACCGGAGCGACCGGCACCGGAAAGACGGTCACTTTGCAGAAGATGGCCGAATCTTTTTCAGCCATTGGAGTTCCATCCTTCATGGCCGACGTCAAGGGGGACCTCTCGGGCATAGGCGCGGCAGGCGCCGCCTCGGAAAAGATCCTCAAGCGCCTGGAATCCATCGGTGTAAAAAACTTTACCCCCAGAGCCAACACAACGGTTTTCTGGGATGTATACGGCAAGTCCGGCCATCCGGTGCGGGCAACCGTGTCCGATATGGGACCGCTCCTTCTGGCAAGGCTGCTGAACCTCAACGAGACCCAATCAGGGGTGCTGCACCTTGTGTTCAAGATCGCCGATGACCACGGCCTGCTGCTGCTGGATCTGAAGGATCTGCGGACGATGCTTCAGTTTGTCGGGGACAATGCCAAGCAATTCACCACGCAATATGGAAATATCTCCGCTGCATCCGTCGGCGCGATTCAACGGGGGCTCCTGACCATCGAACAGCAGGGCGGCGACCGGTTTTTCGGCGAACCGATGCTGGATATCGCGGATTTGATGCAGACCGACGGCGAGGGCCGCGGCATCGTCAATGTTCTGGCCGCCGACCAGCTCTACAACAATCCCAAACTGTATTCAACCTTTCTGCTCTGGATGCTTTCCGAGCTTTTTGAACAGTTGCCCGAAGTCGGAGACCCGGAAAAACCGAAACTGGTCTTCTTTTTCGACGAGGCGCATCTGCTGTTCAACGACACCCCGCAGGCCCTTCTGGAAAAGATTGAGCAGGTGGTGAGACTGATCCGTTCCAAAGGGGTGGGGGTTTATTTCATCACCCAGAACCCGCTGGACATCCCGGAAGCCGTTCTCGGCCAGCTGGGCAACCGGGTCCAGCACGCGCTGCGCGCTTTCACCCCGCGCGATCAGAAAGCGGTTAAAACCGCGGCGGAAACCATGCGCGCCAACCCGGCCTTCGACGCGGTCCAGGCCATTACGGAGCTGGGCGTCGGCGAAGCCCTCATTTCCTTCCTGGATGAAAAAGGGCGGCCCACGCCGGTCGAACGCTCCTTTGTCATCGCGCCCGGTTCAAGACTCGGACCGCTGAGTGCGGATGAGCGAACCACCGCCATTAAAGGCTCCACGATCTATGGTCATTATGAGCAGGTGCTCGATCGGGAATCGGCCTATGAAAAACTCCGCGACGAAGCGCAGAAGAGGACTGGAGGCGATCAACCGGCCGTACTGGGAAAATCCGGAAAGACGACCTCCGGCGACAGTGAGGGCGGGCTGCTGGGCGGCCTGGGCGGTTCGCTGGGCGACATCCTGTTCGGAAGGACCGGCCCGCGGGGAGGAAAGAGCGAGGGGGTCGTTCAGGCGGCCGCGAAAAGCGTCGCGCGAACCATCGGATCCTCCGTCGGACGGGAGATTATGCGCGGCGTCCTCGGCTCCATTCTCGGCGGCGGATCTCGTCGGAGATAACGGCGGGCAGAGACAGCTCGAATCCGGCCGCGTCCGGCGGCAGCGTCGACGAATCCTTTTTTGCAATCGTCCTTATTTCGGATCAGGAGGTCCGGATGAAACTGTTCGATCTGTTCAAGCTCAACGGCAGGGTCGCTCTCGTCACCGGAGGAGGCAGGGGAATCGGAAAGTTTATCGCCACGGGGCTGGCGGAGGCGGGCGCGGATTTGGTCCTGACTTCGCGAAAAATGAAAAACCTCGAGGCGACGGCCAAGGAGCTCTCCAAGGAGTTCGGCGTGAGGGTTCTCCCCGTGGCCTGCGACATGGCGAATCCGGAGGCGATTGATGTCATGCTGAAGGCGGCGCTTGAGAAATTTCCGCGGATCGACATCCTGGTCAACAACGCCGGGGCGACCTGGGGGGCGCCCACACTGGAGTTCCCGTTGGAGAAATGGGATCAGCTCTTCAACGTGAATGTCCGCGGCGTCTGGGTTCTGACCCAGAAGGTCGCCAACATCATGAAAAACCAGGGAGGCGGGAATATCATCAACATCTCATCGGTCATGGCGTTCCGAGGATCGGAGGAGCTCGTTCACCCGGCCGTGCCCTACAACTCGACCAAGGCCGCGATCAATCTGCTGACGATGAACCTCGCCGTCAAGCTTGCCCCCTATAAAATTCGCGTCAATGCCATCGCCCCCGGTTTTTTCAGGACGGACATGATGGCCTACATCGAGAAACCGGAGTTCAAGGCCGCCCATGACCTGACGCTCGCAGCCATCCCCCTTCGGCGCATCGGGGATTGCGACGATATGAAGGGGCTTGCGGTCTTTCTGGCCTCGGATGCATCGTCCTACATGACGGGGCAGGTCCTGGTGAACGACGGCGGCCTGCTCGCAAAGTAAGGCCGGGAAATCCCTTGGAACAGCGGGGCATATTCACGAAGGGCGGGGATCGCGGCGGGACAGACCGATCGCCGCGCGCGGCCGCGACGGTTATTCTGCTCCGTGACCGGGCGGACGCGCCGTATGAGTTCCTTTTGATGAGGCGCGGGCGGAACCAGGCCTTCATGGGCGGGGCCTTTGTCTTCCCCGGGGGCAGTCTGGATGAATCGGATCTGAATCCCGAGCTGGCCGCCTGTGTCGCCGGATTCAGCGCCACGGACGCAAAGCGTCTCCTTCAGGAAAACGACCTTCCCGAAGCCGTCGCTTTCGGTCTTTTTATGGCCGCGATCCGTGAGACCTTTGAAGAGGCGGGTGTTCTTCTCGCACGCGGCGAACGCGGCGGCTGTTTCAATCCCGCCGCTTCGGAAACGGCCGTCCGCCTTGACGCCTGTCGTCGGGAACTCCATGAGCGAAGGCTGACGCTGGCAGAGCTGGCCCACCGGGAAAATCTCCTTCCGGCGACCCTTCGTCAGCCGCCCCGCCCCGGTGAGAGCACCCGAATCGTGTTCGAAGGCGGGATCTGGAAAAGCCATACCGTCTGAAGCAACCCATCACCGGGTGGTCGAGGCCTTGATCGCAGCCTGGGCCGCCGCGAGCCGCGCGATCGGCACGCGGAACGGCGAACAGCTCACGTAGGTCAGGCCGTTTTTGTAACAGAAATCGACCGATGCTGGATCGCCGCCCTGCTCGCCGCAGATGCCGACCTTCAGTTCCGGGCGGGTGGCCCGGCCTTTTTCGACGGCCATCGTAATGAGCTGACCGACGCCGTCCTGGTCGATGGTCTGGAACGGGTCCGAGGGGAGCAGTTTCAGGTCGATATAATCATTCATGAACCCGCCGATGTCATCGCGGCTGAAACCATAGGTCAACTGGGTCAGGTCGTTGGTCCCGAAAGAGAAGAACATCGAACTCTCGGCCATCCTGTCGGCCAGAAGCGCGGCGCGCGGGATTTCGATCATCGTCCCGTACTTGTATTCGAGGCCGGCCAGGCCCGCCAGACCGAAGCGATTGAGCACATCGGTATGGACCCGCTCCACGATTTTCCGGGTGAACTCCAGTTCGGAAACGTCGCAGGTGACGGGGACCATGATCTCCGGCGTGCACCGTTTGCCGGCCTTGATCAACTCGGCGGCGCACTCGAAGATCGCACGAATCTGCATCTCGCTCACCTCCGGGTAGGTGATCCCCAGACGGATGCCTCGGTGACCCATCATCGGGTTGGATTCGTGGAGATCCTCCCCCCGTTTCTGGATCTCCTCCGCCGTGATGCCCAGCGCCCTGGCCAGTTCCGCCTGCTTCTCTGCGCCCTGCGGCACGAACTCGTGAAGGGGCGGATCAAGGAGGCGGATCGTAACCGGAAATCCCTCCATGGCCTCCATTGTCCCCTTCAAGGACCTTTTGAAAAACGGAAAGAGTTCATCGAGCGCGGCCCTCCGTTCTTCGGCGCTCTTGCTGAGGATCATCTTACGCAGACAGAACAGGGGCTCGTCGGAGCCCTCGCCGTAAAACATATGTTCCGTCCGGAACAGACCGATCCCCTCGGCGCCGAAATTGCGGGCCACGCGGGCGTCTTCCGCCGTGTCCGCATTGGTGCGCACACCCATTTTTCGGTATTTGTCGGCCATGGTCATGAACCTTTGGAACCTCGGGTTTTCCGAGGCGTCGATCATCGGCAGCGAACCGACAAAGACGTGACCCCGGGTGCCGTTCAGCGTCACAACGTCCCCCTCCTTCAGCACGGTCCCGGAGCCGGGGATTTCCGCCGTCTTGTTCGCGGAGTCCACATGCAGGCTCCCGGCGCCCACGATGCAGCACTTGCCCCACCCGCGGGCGACCAGCGCCGCATGGGAGGTCATACCGCCGCGGGCGGTCAGGATGCCGACCGCGGCGCGCATCCCCTCGATGTCCTCAGGATTTGTCTCCTCCCGCAGCAGGATGCAGTCCCTGCCGGCACGGGCGGCGGCAACCGCGTCCTCAGAAGTGAAAACCAGCTCACCGCGGGCGGCGCCGGGGCCGGCCGGCAGCCCCCTGACAATCGGCACGGCCTCCTTCTCGGCGTTCGGATCGATAATCGGATGGAGGACTTCGTCCAACTGTCGAGGTTTGACGCGCAGGATGGCGGTCGTCTCGTCGATGAGCCCTTCATCCAGCATATCGATGGCGATGTTCAGCGCGGCCACGCCGGTTCGCTTGCCGGAACGACACTGCAGCATCCAGAGTTTCCCCTCCTGGATGGTAAATTCGATGTCCATCATATCGGTGAAGCGACTCTCCAGCTTGGCGCGGATCGTGTTGAGTTCGCTATAGATCTCCGGCATGGAGTGCTCCATGCTCGTCAGATGCCGGTTCTGGTCGTTCCGGGTGTCATCGTTGATCGGCGCCGGGGTCCGGATGCCGGCAACCACATCCTCCCCCTGTGCATTCATCAGCCATTCTCCATAAAACCGGTTTTCGCCCGTGGCGGGATCGCGGGTAAAGGCAACGCCGGTTGCGGAGGAGTCGCCCATATTGCCAAAGACCATGGCCTGGATGTTCACCGCGGTACCCCAGTCGTCCGGAATCTCTTCGATCCGGCGGTAGGAGACGGCCTTCTTGCCGTTCCAGCTTTTAAACACCGCCGATATGGCGCCCCACAACTGTTCGATCGGGTCGTCCGGAAAGGGTTTGCCGAGATGTCTCCGTACCAGCTCCTTGAAGGTTCCGGAGAGCGTCTCGAGGTCGTCGGCGCCGAGATCCGTGTCGAACTTGCAATCCCGAGTGCGCTTCAGCTCGTCCAGTTTTTCATCCAGGATCTTGCGAATCCCCTTGCCCAAGGCCGGTTCGAGGCCTTCCGCCTTCTCCATCACCACATCGGCGTACATCATGATCAGGCGACGGTAAGAATCCCAGACGAATCGGGCGTTGGCCGTTTTGGCGATCATGCCCGGGATCGTCGCGGTGCACAGCCCAACGTTGAGAACGGTATCCATCATGCCCGGCATCGACAGGCGGGCGCCGGAGCGACAGGAGATCAATAACGGCTTCCCGGCGTCGCCGTACTTCATTCCGATGATCGATTCAATCTTCCGGAGCGCCTCCAGAACCTGACCGGCCAGTGCGGCGGGAAGTTTGCAGCCGGCGGCATAATAGTCCGTGCAGCATTCCGTGCTGATGGTGAATCCCGCCGGCACGGGAATGCCCAGAGCAGACATTTCCGCCAGGTTGGCCCCTTTGCCGCCCAGCAGATTCCTATCCTTGGCCGATCCTTCGGCCGAACCGCCGCCAAAGGCATATACATATTTTTTTTGCATAGAGATCACTCCTCACTGCCGTTCCCGGCATGCCTAAGCTCGCCCCATTCAGCAGGCAAGCGTTTTTCAATTACCTGTTAAAATTTCACCTGCGGCGCCGCCTTGGTAACCGTCGGAACCTCGAAGAAGGCCGCCTTCTCAAAGCCGAACATCCCGGCCAGCAGGTTTGCCGGGAAACTCCGGATCGCCACGTTGTAGCCCCGGACGGTGTCGTTGTAACGTTTCCGTTCCACCGAGATCCGATTCTCCGTCCCCGCCAGTTCATCCTGCAGACGGAGAAAGTTCTGATTGGATTTCAGGTCCGGGTATCGTTCCACGACGAGATGAAGCCGGCCTAAAGCTCCGCTCAGCTCGTTGTTGGCGCTGATCATGTCCGGAACCGTCGCCGCGCCGCCGCGCGGGCCCGGGCATTGGTCACCTCCACGAGGACATCCCTTTCCTGCTTGGCATAACCCTTAACCGTTTCCACAAGGTTCGGGATCAGGTCATAGCGCCGTAAACCAAAGGGCACATCTCCAGCGGGGAGATGATCTTGCTTTCATGATATCATCATAATCGCACTCCTTCAAAAATGCAACTGTGCCAAAGTCACCGTCATCCCTTTCAACTTGACAGCCCCCATGATTTTGTTTATGATTCCGCCGCTTCAAAGAAGCCGTTCACATTTTCCTCATGATCGAAGCCCGGATTTGTATCGAAATTCCCGGACGACAAAGGAAAGAACCTAAACATAACCATAAAGAAAGGAGCTAAATTTTATGAGGAGAAAATGGTTTTGGGGTGCGGCGGTGGTGCTGTCGGCGTTGCTGGTCCTGTCCGCGACTTTCGCCGTCGCCGCGGAGAAGGTGTACATCAACGGGATCGACGCGAACTTCCCGCCATTCGCATTTGTGGACAAATCAGGCGTTCCGGACGGCTTTGACGTGAAGGCGCTGGACTGGATCGCAAAGGAGATGAAGTTCAAGGTGAAGCACCAGCCGATGGATTGGGACGGGATCATCCCGAGCCTGAAGACCAAGAAGATCGACATCGTGGCCTCGGGGATGAGCATCACCGACGACTCCAGAAGCTCATGAAGTCCCCGTACTGGGCTGAGCTGCAAAAGAAGTACAGCCTGAAATGATCATGGACGGAGGGCCGGGGATTGCCCCACAACACAAATCCCGCCCTCGTCTGAACGCAAGGATGCTTGTTCTCTCGCTGAAAGACGGGAAGGCCTCGGTCCATGAGGCCTTCCGTTTTTATGGGCCACGGTGAACGGATGCCGGAAAGTTTGATCGCCATAGGAGATGCGTTGCCGTACCTTCTCGAGGGTTCGCTCGTGACCCTGATCGTCGTCGTCGGGGCCATGGCTTTGGGACTGGTCCTCGGAGTGCCTCTGGCCGTCGGTCAGGTATACGGCCATCCGGCGCTCCGCCGTGCGATCGCCGTTTATGTCTGGTTTTTTCGAGGGATTCCGCTCCTCGTCTTCCTTTTCCTTTTCTACTTCGGGCTCTGCACGGCCCTCGACATCAATCTGTCCGCCTTCACGGTGGCGATCATTGTGCTGGGGCTGATCAGCTCCGCGTACCAATCCCAGATTTTCCGGGGGGCGATCCTGTCTCTACCGGAGGGGCAGCTCAAGGCGGCCCGGGCGCTCGGAATGAGCGATCTCAGGGCGATTTCCGTGATCATCCTCCCGCAGGCGCTTCGGCTCTCCATCCCGGGCTGGTCGAACGAATACTCCATCCTGCTGAAGGACTCCGCGGTCACCTACGCCCTCGGCGTAGCCGAGATCATGGCGCGGGCGCATTTTGTGGCCACCCGAACCTACCAGCAGCTTCCCCTCTACTTCACGGCGGGGGTGATCTTTCTGGTCCTGACCTGGGCAGGGACCCGGGGACTTCGGCTTCTGGAGGGAAAGGTCCGGATCCCGGGATATTCCCCGCATGGATTGTAAGAATGATGATGGCTGACCCGATTTTACGGATTGAAAACCTGTCGAAGCGCTATGGGAAGAAGGATGTCCTGAAGGGGGCGTCCCTCGACGTAAACAAGGGAGATCTGAAGATCCTGATCGGTCCCTCGGGTGCGGGGAAAAGCACGCTGCTGCAGTGCATCAATTTCCTCGTCAAACCCGACGAGGGGCGGGTTTGGCTGGACGGCCGCGAGGTGCATTACGACCACAAGCGGGACCTCTACGCCTACCGCCAGAAGGTCGGAATGATCTTTCAGGACTTCAACCTTTTCGACCACCTGAACGCGCTCGAGAACGTCCGGATCGGCATGATTCAGGTGAAGGGAATCGCGAAGGGAGAGGCCAACGAGCGTGCCGTCATGGAACTGGAGAGGGTCGGCCTGAAAGATCACATGCAGAAATATCCCGCGGAGCTCTCCGGGGGCCAGAAGCAGCGGGTATCGATCGCCCGGGCGCTGGCAATGGACCCGAAGGTCATGCTGCTGGACGAACCCACCTCGGCGCTGGATCCCGAGTTGATCGGCGAGGTCCATGCGGTCATCCGCGATCTCGGAAACAACGGGATGACGATGATCATGGCCACGCACCAGATCGGTTTCGCCAGTTCGCTGGCCAGCGAAATCGTCTTCATGGAGGACGGCCGGATTCTCGAACGGGGAACACCCGATAAGATCTTCAACGACGCCGAAAACGCGCGGACAAGGGAATTCTGCTCCAAAATCACCGAACTCTACGGGGAAACGCGCTGACGATGGAGGAGTGGCTCTTCATTCAGAATGAGGTCTATCCGGTCCTGCTCAAGGGGTTCTGGGTAAGCGTGCAGTTGATTCTGCCCTCATCGATCTTTGGCCTGGCCATCGGGATCCTTGTCGGGGTGCTCCGGGTTTACGGGAACCGTCCCGTCATGGCCGCCGCAAATGGTTTTGTCGTTATTTTTCGCGGTATCCCGCTGGTCGTCCAGCTCTTCATATGGTACTTCGGTCTGCCTTACATCAAGATTTATCTAAGCCCCTTTGCGGCTGCGGTCCTCGGTTTTTCGCTCTGTAGCGGGGCCTATCACTCGGAGTATATCCGGGGGGCGCTGCTGTCGATCAAACGGGGGCAGATGCTGGCCGCCCAATCGCTGGGATTCAGCAAGGTCCGGATGGTTTTCTCCATCATTCTTCCGCAGGCGATCAGAAGGGCTCTGCCGGGGTGCGGGAACGAGATCATCTATCTGATCAAGTACTCGTCCCTGGCCTACATGATCACGTGCATCGAGCTGACCGGACAGGGAAAAATCCTGGCCTCGAATACGTTCAAATACACGGAGATCTTTCTGATGATCGGGGCGTGCTACCTCGTGATGACGTCCGTCGCAAGCCTGACCCTGAATCATCTGGAAGACCGTCTGCGTCTGCCCGGTTTCGAACACCAGAGAATCTGAAACGCCATGCCCGACTACTCCCCCATCACCGCCGAAATCCGGTCCCGAATCGCGGCGATTTCCGGCCTAACCCTCATCGACGACCCCGGGGCGTTGGAGGAGTTCGGACGGGACAAGACCCCCGGCGCCTTTCACCGCCCTGAACTGGTCGTCGAGGCTTCGGAAGCATCCCCGATCCAGGCGCTGCTGCGGCTGGCCAACGATTGCCGCTTTCCCGTCGTGCCGCGAGGGCTGGGGACGGGCCTGGCCGGCGGTGCGATTCCCGTCTGCGGCGGCGTTGTCCTGTCTCTGGCTCGAATGAACCGGATCGTCGCGATCGAGCCCCGGGACATGATTGCCGTCGTTGAGCCGGGGGTCCGGAACCTCGATCTGAAAAAAGCGGCACAGGAATATGGCTTGTTCTATCCCCCCGATCCGGCAAGCAACGACGCCTGCTCGGTCGGTGGAAATGCCGCCACCAATGCCGGAGGCCCCGCCTGCGTCAAGTACGGAACCACCCGCGACTACATCCTGGGCCTCGAGGCGGTTCTCCCCAACGGGAAGCTGATCCGGACAGGCGTCCAGACACGCAAGGGAGTGGTCGGTTACGACATGACCCGGCTTCTGGTCGGCTCCGAGGGGACACTTGGCATCATCACAAAACTGATCGTCCGGCTCATCCCCCTGCCCGCCGACGTGTGCACGCTGGTCGCGCTGTTTCCAAAACTAACCTCGGCGATGGAGACCATCACAACGATTCTGATGCGCGGCCACATGCCTTCCACCCTGGAATTCATGGATTCGCGTTGCATGGAGCTGGTCGGAGACATCCTCCCCTTTTCGGGGGTGGAGAAGGAGGCCGGGGCCATGCTGCTGGTCGAATCGGACGGCGAACCGGAAACGATCCGGCGGAACATCACGGCCATGCGGGACATCTGCCTGGAGAACGGGGCGGTCGCAGCGCTCGTCGCCCCGGACGAGGAGAAGCGAAAACAAATGTGGGATGTTCGCCGGGCCATATCGCTTCGGATCGAGGAGGCCCATCCGCTGGACATCCAGGAGGACATCGTCGTTCCGCTGGGAAAGATCGCAGCGTTCGTGGAGTGTCTTCCCGACTGCGAGACCGCCCACGGGGTGAAGATCTATGCCTTCGGCCACGCCGGCGACGGAAACATCCATCTGAGCGTCACTACCGAGAGCCTCGAGGCTCGGGGAAAAGCCGAATCGGCGGTCCGCGAGATCATCGAAACGGTCATCGCAATGGGGGGCACCATGTCCGGGGAACATGGCGTCGGAATTGCCAAGCAGCCCTTCCTATCGCTCGAGCTCTCGCCCGAAAGCATCCGCATCCAGAGCGCAATCAAGCGGCTCTTCGACCCCAACCTCATCCTGAACCCAGGAAAAATATTCGCCTGAGCAGTTGAACATGCCCGTCTGCATCGTTTCTATCCTGCTGTACAGCACCCCCTTGATGTTTTCAAGGCACTGGACTAAGATACCGGCCATGTCATGACGATGCAACCCATGTGCATGACGGAGAGAAGATGCTGCAACAAGCGCTACAAAAACATCGGTAACTAGAAACAGGTGAACCCATGCCTATCTACGAATTTTATTGCAGTTCCTGCAACACCGTATTCAGTTTCTTTTCTCGTGGAGTCAACACAACGAAGATTCCCGACTGTCCGGGGTGCCGCCGCCCGCTGAAACGTCAGATGTCGGTTTTCGCCAGAGTCTCCCGCGGAAAAGAGGAACCGGCCGGCGACGATATGCCGCCCATCGACGAGACCAAGATGGAGAGGGCGATGGCGATGCTGGCAGGAGAAGCGGAGAAGATCAACGAGGATGACCCGCGTCAGGCTGCACAGCTCATGCGAAAACTGACGGACGCGACAGGCCTTTCGCTCGGCTCCGGAATGGAGGAAGCCTTGAGTCGCCTGGAAAAGGGGGAAGACCCCGACCGGATCGAGGCGGAAATGGGCGATCTGCTCGAGGGGGAAGACCCTTTTTTGATGGGGGGGAAAGGGGCAA
>JAEAMG010000696.1_pt1 | contig 34527 bp, 34 predicted proteins | sample 8958741 | NCBI WGS metagenome assembly JAEAMG01 (sample SAMN16933256, study PRJNA681125) | bioreactor sludge metagenome | isolation source: anaerobic bioreactor treating anionic surfactant - SDBS | place: India: Bengaluru | collected 2019-02-28 | reverse complement strand
GGGCCGGCTTTTCATAGGTCCTATAGGTCTTATAGGACCTATAAGACCTATAGTTTCGCGCGGCCGGCCATGCTATATTGTAAAGGAAATATCGCCATGAAACTCCTGCTCGCCAGCGCTCTCGCCGCCGCTCTCCTCTTCGCCCTCCCCCTCCTCTCCCCTGCCGCCACGATGCCGGTCAAGATCATGGCGGCCAACCTGTCCAGCGGGAGCGATCAAGCCTACGAGGAGCCGGGGATCCGCATCATCAAAGGTCTCCAGCCCGACGTCGTCCTCATCCAGGAGTTCAACTACGAATCGGGGACCCGGCGCGACCTGGTCGACGCGATGTTCTCGCCCGAGTATTACTACTACTACGTCCAAACGTCTTCGGCCGGGGACATCCCCAACGGGATCATCAGCCGCTGGCCCTTCATCGCCACCGGATACTGGGACGATCCGGAGGTGTCCAACCGCGAGTTCGCCTGGGCCAAGATCAACCTACCCGGAGACCACGTCCTCCAGGTAGTCTCCGTCCACCTCTTAACCGAGAGCAGCTTCGTCCGCAACACGGAGGCCACGGCGCTCAAGGCCTACGTCGAGGCGAACTTCGACACCGGCGAGTTCATCGTCGTGGGGGGGGACCTCAACACCACCTCCCCCACCGAATCCTGCATCACCACCTTCTCCACCTTCCTCTCCCCCACCACCCATCGCCCCGTGGACCAGAAGGGCGATGACGACACCAACGCGGGCCGCAACAACCCCTACGACTGGGTGATGGAGAACTCCGTCCTCCAGTCCTATTTCACGGCCACCACCTGCCTGACCCACTCCTTCGCCCACGGCTTGGTCTACGACAGCCGAATCACCTCGCCCTACTCGATGCTCCCCTCCCCCATCCTCTCCACCGACTCCGACGCGACCGGGATGCAGCACATGGCCGTGATCAAGACCTTCAACGTCCCGGTCGACCCCTCGCCCACGCCCACGCCGACCAACACGCCGACGCCGACCCCCACGCCCACCCCCATCCCCGTCATCCTCGCCGACGGGGACTACAACGGGGACGGGACCTCGGACATCGCCGTCTTCCGCCCCGCCTCGGGGATGTGGGCGATCCGCTCCGTCAGCATCCTCTACTTCGGTTCCTCGGCGGATTACCCGGCCCCGGGGGACTTCGACGCCGACGGGACGGCCGACGCCGCCGTCTTCCGCCCCGCCTCGGGGATGTGGTCGGTCCGCAACGTCACGCGAGCCTACTTCGGCGGATCCTCCGACCAGCCCATCCCCGGAGATTACGACGGCGACGGGGGGGACGAGATCGGCGTCTTCCGGCCCGCCCAGTCCCAGTGGGCGATCCTCGACTTCACCCGCTGTTACTTCGGGGCCTCCAGCGACCGCCCCGCTCCCGGCGACTACGACGGCGACGGCACCGCCGACATCGCCCTCTTCCGGAAGTCCGGGGGGATGTGGGCGGTAAACCAGATCACCCGCGTCTACTTCGGCGGCGAGGCCGACCTCCCGGTCGCAGCCGACTACCGCGGCGACGGCCACCTCGAGTACGCCGTCTACCGCCCCTACTACGGCCTCTGGTCGGTGAGAGACTACACGCGGCTTTACATCGGGGGGAACTCCTACCTGCCCGCCCCGGCCGACTACGACGGGAACGGGAGCGACGATATCGGCCTCTTCCGGCCTTCCACGGGACAGTGGACGGTCCAAGGCCTCACGCGGGCCTATTTCGGGACGGCGGGGGACATACCGGTGAGTAGATAAGGCAAAAGTTAAAAGGCAAAAGTTAAAATTTGGCCTCGCTGGAAGGCGAGGCCGTTTTGTTGCGAAAACGATATTTCCGGCAATACGCTTTGTGCCTCTGTGGGAGCGACATTCCTGCCTGCCCCGATAACCATCAAATCCAAGTAAAAATCGGGGCCCCGATCATAGCCGATCGGCATCGGGGCGAGGACGCCCCTCCCACAACACTCTCTATGTTATTGTGGGAGCGGCGTCCTCGCCGCGATCCGATAATAGATCTTCCCGCCATAACTTCCTCTCTCCACCTCCCGGAAGCGGACCAGCGCCAAGAGAGCGCGGCGGACGACGGCGGGGGAAAGGCCGAGCGCCCGGGTGAGATCGCCTGACGTCGCCGGACGCCGGCGGAGATAGCCGAGCACCGCTTCCGACGCTTCCCGGCCTCCCCCCTCCTTCCGCCGGCCGCCGAACTCCCCCGCCGCTTCCACGGTCAGGCCGGGCAGAAGCCGCCTCAGAAAAGACACGGCGCGCCGCATCTCCCTCTCCGTCAGGGGACGCACCTCCTTCTCCGCCGGCGGGCGGGCCACCGTCGTCAGCTGGACCCGGTCGGGGGCGATCCTCCGAATCCTCCGGGCCAGAGCCTTAAGCTCGGCGGAAGAATCGTTCATCCCCCGGACCAGCATCGCCTCCAACCACAGCTTGCCTCTCCGACCGCGGGAGAAAGCCGCTATCCCCTCCGTGACCTTGTCCAGCGTGAGCGAGGGATGGGGCCGGTTGACTCGGCGGAAGACACGCTCCGTCCCGGCGTCGAGGCTGGGGACGACGAGGTCGGCGGAGGATAGTTCCCTCCGCACCTCCGGCCGGTCGAGGAGGGAGGATCCGGTGAGTACGGCGACAGGTACTTCCGTGATCCTCTTCACCCCCCGGATCATCTTCCCGAGATCGCTGTTCAGCGTCGGCTCGCCGGAACCCGAGAAGGTGATGTAGTCGATTCGCCCCTTCCGGGCGAGGGCCCGGCGGACCTGGGAGAGCACCGCCCGGGGGGAGGCGTAGCCGCGCCGGGCGAGCGTGGGCCGCCCGGAGGAGCCGAGCTGGCAGTAGACGCAGTCGAGAGCGCAGGTCTTGTAGGGGATGACGTCGACGCCCAGCGAGAAGCCGAGCCGGCGCGATGGGACCGGCCCGAAGACGCGGGCTTTCCCGTTAGTTTTCATCGTCTGGGCCTGACTACAGATTTCCACGAATTACGCGAATTGCGCTAGTTGGGCGCGGCCATCCGTCCGATCGGTCGGATCCGACCGATCAGTCGGATCAAATTTCTCGAGCTGGGCTTGGCCATTTGCGCAGATTCGGGCAAATTCGTGGGCATCTTCGGGCGAGCCAAGCCGGGCTCATTCGTGAAGATTCGCGAGATTCGCGGTTATTCCAAAGCGGGGCGGGCTTTTGGCGGCGTCCAGGTAGTCGCGGGCCGCGATCGCCGCCGCCGCCCCCTCCCCGACCGCCGCCGACACCTGGCGGATGTTCCCCGCCCGGACGTCGCCGGCGGCGAAGACGCCGGGCCGGGAGGCCCGCATCATCCCGTCGGTGAGGACGGATCCGTTTCCGTCGAGCTCGACCAGCCCCCGGACGCAAGCGGAGTTGGGCTCCTGGCCGACGAAGACGAAGACTCCGGAGAGGGCGATCCGCTTCTCCTCGCCCGTCGCCTTGTCCCGGTAGAGGAGGGCCTCCACGGAGCTTTTCCCCAGGATCGCCTGGGGAAGGGCGTTGAGGACGAAGGAGACCTTCCCGTTCTTCCGGAGGTCCTCCTCCAGCACCCGCGCCCCCCGGAACCGGTCCCGCCGGTGCACGAGGTGGACGCGCGAGGCGAAGCGGGAGAGGAAGCGCGCCTCCTCCAGGGCGGTGTCTCCCCCGCCGATGACCGCGACCTCCCGGTTCCGGAAGAGAGGGCCGTCGCAGGTCCCGCAGTAGGAGACGCCCTTGCCCAGGAACTCCCTCTCGCCGGGTATCCCGAGCGTCTTATGGCGGGCCCCGGAAGCGACGATCAGCGCCCGGCCGGCGAATTCCCCGGCCGCGCCGCGGACGCGGAAGATCCCTCCCTCCTCGGCCGCCGAAGCGGCTTCGACCGACTCGAGGAGAGAGGCGCCGAAACGGGCCGCTTGGGCCTTCATCCTCTCGGCGAGATCGGGGCCCGCGATCCCTTCCGGGAATCCGGGGTAGTTCTCGATCCGGTCGGTGATCGCGGGCCAGCCGCCGCACCCCCCCTTCTCCAGAACCAGGGTGGAGAGGAGCTCACGCGCGGAGTAGATGGCGGCGGTCAACCCGGCCGGACCGCCGCCGATGATGAGAATGTCGTGGATGGCGGTCATGGTCTCTTTATTATAGGTCCTATAGGGCTTATAGGTCTTATAGGACCTATTCGGCCCGGCGCGCGGGTCATGAAGACCCGCGCCTACGTTCCCGCGCCGGCGTTCCCGGCGCGCGGGTCATGAAGATCCGCGCCTACGTCGGCACAAGATGCCGATTTCGTAGCCGCGGACCTTCAGGTCCGCGGGCGCTTCCCCACCCGCAGGGCGGGCGGGACGAGGTCGTAGATCCTCTCCACCTCCATCCGGACGAGGTAGCGGGGAGAGGGAAAGTGGATCTCGGAACGCCCGTGGGAGAAGCCCCGCCGGACGTTGTCGATGATCCGCTGGGTCGAGAGAGACCTTCTCTTCGCCGTCCAGTGCCCGGCCAGCTCGTCGAAAAGCGGCCCCGACTCGATCAGCTCGGCGCGCCCCTTGAACTGGTAGCCCTTGAACTCGCGAATATTGAAGACCGAAAGGGCGACGGACGGGTTCCCCTTCAGGTTGGAGCGGGTCTTGCCGCGGAAGAGGTCGAAGAAATAGACGTAGCCCTCCGGATCGACCCGGACCACCCCTTTCAGGGCGAGGTTAGGGACGCCGCGTCCGCCCACGGTCCCCACCACGGCCACGTTCTCCTTGAGGAGGAGGCGGCGCATTTCTTCGTTGATCGGGACGGCCATCGGTCGGGAAGCTCCGGGTTAGCAGCGCGCAGTTCTCTGATTATAGATCGCCGGCCACCAGCCGGCGAGAAAGGCCCCAACGCCGCGCGGCGCGATCAGAAATAGAAGATCATCGCCACGCCGGCCACCCAGCAGTAGGCGGCGAACCAGATCAGCCTGTCCCGGGCCACCGCGACGAGGAGGAGCTTGATCGCCCCGAAGCCGACCAGGGCGGCGGTGATCACCCCCGCCGCCAGGGCGGCGGCCTCATGGGCGGCGAAGCCGCGGGAGAGCGCCCCGAGCAGCTTGATCCCCGAAGCGCCGAGGATGACCGGGATGGAGAGGAGAAAGGAGAACTCCGCCGCCGCGGTCCGTTCCACGCCGGTGAAGATCCCCGCCGAGATGGTCGCGCCGGAGCGGGAGAGGCCGGGGAGGATGGCGCAAGCCTGCGCGACTCCGATGGCGGCGGCGGACCGACCGCCCACCCCGGCTTCCCCCTGGGGGACGATGGAGGCGAGAAAGAGGAGAACTCCGGTCAGGACCATGAAGACGCCCACCCAGAAGGGCTCCCGGAAGAACCTCTCGATCTCCGACTCGAAGAGGAGCCCCGCCGCCGCCGCCGGGAGGCTCGCGGCCACGAGCAGCCAGGCCAGGCGGGTGTTCTCGTTCGGGAAGCGGAGGCGGCCGCCGCGCCACTTGACCCGGCCCCGGAAGACCGCAACGAGGAGGGCGGACACCCGCCGGCGGAAGAAGAACAGGACCGCAAACAGGGTTCCCAGGTGGAGCATCGCGTCGAAGGCGAGGTCGGCGTCGGGCGCGCCCAGGAGGCGCCCGGCCAGAACCAGGTGGCCGCTCGAGGAGACGGGGAGAAACTCGGTCAGCCCCTGAACGGCGCCCAGGATGATCGCGTGGATCGGGTTCATTTTAATCCTCCGCGCCCGGCGGGCGCGAAGGATTAATAGTGGATGAGCGAGTGGACGGGAAGATCCCGGATCTTCTCCCGCCCCTTCAGGAAGTCGAGCTCGATGGCGACGCTGACGCCGATGATCTCGCCCTGGGCGTGCCGGACCAGGTCGATCGCCGCCCGGAGGGTCCCGCCGGTGGCCAGGAGGTCGTCGACGATCAGGACGCGCTCGCCGGGGGAAACGCCGTCCTCGTGGATCTCCACCGTGGCCGATCCATACTCGAGGTCGAAGGAAGCGCGCTTGGTCCGGTGGGGAAGCTTGCCGGCCTTGCGCACCGGGACCACGCCGGCGCCGAGCTTATGGGCCAGGGCGGCGCCGAAGATGAAGCCCCGGGCGTCGATGCAGACCACCTTGGCCGGCGGATGGGCGAGATAGGGCTTGGCCATCAGGTCGATCGCCTCCCGGAAGAGCTTGCCGTCGCTGATCAGGGGGGTGATGTCCTTGAAGATGATCCCCGGCTTCGGAAAATCGGGGACGTCGCGAATGGCCCGCTTCAGGTTCTCGAGACTCATATGCTCCTCTCCTTGCGGTTCTTCCTTCCCCGTGAGCCGCCCCTCCGGGGAGGCTCATAGGGAAGGAAAATCGAGCTTCCTTTCCCGGATGGTCTGGCGGAGCTTCTGGATCGACTTGTTGATGATCTGGCGCACCCGCTCCCGGCTGATCTTGAAGGCGGCGCCGATATGCTCGAGCGTGCGCGCCTCCCCCTTCTTGAGGCCGAAGCGAAGCTCCATGATCCGGCGCTCGCGGGGGGAGAGGTCGGCCAGGAGCTTCTTGAGATCCTCCCTCAGGTCGGCGGCGTTGACCGCCTGGTCGGGGGCGGCCACCGCGGTGTTCTGGATCAGGTCGGCCAGCTCGCTCACCCCCTCTTCGTCGATCTTGGCGTCGAGGGAAGAGGGGGATCGGATGACCTCCCTCAGATCGTCGATCTCCTTGTAGGTCATCCGGAGGCGGCGGGCGATCTCGCTCCGTTGGGCGGGGCGGCCCATCTCCTGGGAAAGCCGCTCCACCGCCTTCTGGAAGGAGGAGACCTTCTCCTGCATGTAGACTGGGACGCGGATGATCTTGGACTGGTTGGCGATCGCCCGCATGATCGACTGCTTGATCCACCAGGCGGCGTAGGTGGAGAGCTTGGTCCCCTTGCGGAGGTCGTAGCGCTCGACCGCCTTGATCAGGCCCAGGTTCCCCTCCTCGATCAGATCCAGGAGGGGAAGGCCAATGTGCTCGTACTTCTTGGCGATCTTGACCACCAGGCGCAAGTTGGCCTTGATCAGGTGCTTGGCCGCGGCCTCCTCCCCCCGGGCCGCCTTCTTGGCCAGGGCGACCTCCTCCTCCCGGGTGAGGAGGGGGATCTCCCCGATCTCCTTCAGGTAGATGCGAATCGCCGGCGATTGTCGGTTCCCCGCCATCGTCTCTCCCCGGATGATCCGATCATCGGCCACGGATTCTCGCCCGGCTGCCGCCCGGCGGAAGATAGCCGCTGATTTCGCGGATTACGCGGATTAATCGGCTTGGGATCGGCAACAACTCCTCCGACTACCTGCCGCGTTTCATGGATCTTATCGGTTGTTGATAATCCGCGAAAATCCGCGCAATCCGCGGTTTATTTTCTCCTGGCGCGTTTCTTCTTTCCCGGCCCGTCCGCGAGCGCGGCCTGGGCCGCGGCGAGGCGGGAGATGGGGACCCGGAAGGGCGAGCAGGAGACATAGTCCATCCCGACCCGGTGGCAGAACTTCACCGATTCGGGGTCGCCCCCGTGCTCGCCGCAGATCCCGATCTTGAGATGGTCGCCGTGGAGGCGGCGGCGCGCCGCGCGGCCGCGCTCGATCCCGATCCGGATCAGCTCCCCGATCCCCTCCTGGTCGATGGTCTGGAAGGGGTCGACGGGAAGGATCTTCTGGCGGAGATAATCGGGGAGGAAGCCGCCGATGTCGTCCCGGCTGAAGCCGAAGCCCATCTGGGTCAGGTCGTTCGTCCCGTAGCTGAAGAAGGCGGCGGTCGCGGCCATTCGGTTGGCGGTCAGGGCGGCCCGGGGGATCTCGATCATCGTGCCGTAGAGGTGCGGGATCCGCTTCAGCTGGAGCCTCCCGCAGACCTCGGCGTGGACCCGCTCGACGATGACCTTTTGGTGGTCGAGCTCGCTCACCGCGCAGGTGACGGGCACCATGATCTCCGGGAAGGCCTTCTTCCCCTCCCGGAGCAGCTCGCCCGCCGCCTCGAAGATGGCGCGGACCTGCATCTCGGTGATCTCCGGGTAGGTGATGCCCAGGCGCACCCCCCGGTGCCCGAGCATCGGGTTCGACTCCTTGAGGTCCTCGCCCCGCTTCCTCACTTCGGCCAGGGGGATCTTGAGCTCTTGGGCCAGCTCCTCGAGCTTGTCTTCGCTGTGGGGCACGAACTCGTGGAGGGGCGGATCGATCAGGCGGATGGTCAGGGGGCGCCCTTCGAGCGCCTCCATGGTCGCCTTGACGTCCCTTTTCACGAAGGGGAACAGCTCGGAGAGGGCCGCCCGGCGCTCCGGCTCGCCCTCGCTCATGATCATCTTGCGCAGGAGGAAGAGGGGCTCGTCGCTCCCCTCGCCGTAGAACATGTGCTCGGTCCTAAAGAGGCCGATCCCCTCGGCCCCGAAGGCGACCGCCTTCTGGGTGTCCCGGGGGGTGTCGGCGTTGGTCCGCACGGCGAGGCGCTTGTGCTTGTCCACCAGCTTCATCAGCTTCTTGTACGACTCGTTGGCGGCGAGGTCGGGATCGACCAGGGCCAGGGCCCCGGCATAGACCGTCCCCCGGGTCCCGTTGAGCGTGATCCAGTCGCCCTCCTTGACTGCCGCCCCCTTGGGGGTGACGAATGATTTGCCGTCTTCGGCGATCTCGATGTCCGGGCTGCCGACGATGCAGCACTTGCCCCAGCCGCGGGCGACCAGGGCCGCGTGGCTGGTCATCCCCCCCTTGGAGGTGAGGATGGCCTGGGCCTTGTGCATGCCGTCGACGTCCTCGGGCGAGGTCTCCTCCCGGACCAGGATGACCTTCTCCCCCCGCCCCGCCCAAGCCACCGCCTCCTCGGAGGTGAAGACCGCCCTCCCCTTGGCCGCCCCCGGGCCGGCCGGGAGCCCCCGGGCGATCACCCCCGCCGCGGCTTCCGCCTTGGCCTCGATGACCGGGAGCATCAGCTCGACCAGCTGGCCCGGCGCCACCCGCTCCAGGGCGGTCCTTTCGTCGATCAGCTTCTCCCGGAGCATGTCCATCGCCATGCGCACCGCCGCCACCCCGTTGCGCTTGCCGGTGCGGCACTGGAGCATGAAGAGCTTCCCGTTCTCGATGGTGAACTCGATGTCCTGCATGTCGCGGTAGTGGCGTTCCAGCCGGCGCTGGATGTCGTCGAGCTGGCGGTAGACGGCGGGCATCAGCTTTTCCAGGGTCGGAAGCTTCTCGCTCTGGGCGTTCTTGGAATACTCGTTCACCGGGGCCGGGGTGCGGATCCCCGCTACCACGTCCTCGCCCTGGGCGTTGACCAGGTATTCGCCGTAGAAGCGGTTCTCGCCGCTCCCCGGGTTGCGGGTGAAGGCCACGCCGGTGGCGCAGTCGTCCCCCATGTTCCCGAAGACCATGGCCTGGACGTTGACCGCCGTCCCCCACTCGTCGGGGATGCGCTCGATCCGCCGGTATTCGACCGCCCGCTTGCCGTTCCAGGAGGCGAAGACCGCGCCGATCCCGCCCCAGAGCTGCTCCTGGGGATCGTCCGGGAAGTCCCTCCCCAGCGTCTCCTTCACCATGCGCTTGAAATCGTCGATGAGGGTCCGGAGGTCGTCGGCCTTGAGTTCCGTGTCGCTCCGGCAGCCCCGGGCCGCCTTCATCTCGGCCAGGCGGTTGTCCAGGAGCTTGCGGATGCCCTGGCCGTCGGCGGGCTCCTCGCGCCGGCCCAGGGCGATGTCCACCTTCTCCATGGCCACGTCGGAATACATCATGATCAGGCGGCGATAGGCGTCGTAGGCGAAGCGCGGGTTGTTCGTCCGGGCGATCAGGCCGGCGATCGTCCGCTCGGTCAGGCCGACGTTGAGGACCGTCTCCATCATCCCCGGCATCGACCGGCGCGCGCCGGAGCGGACCGAGACGAGGAGGGGGTTTCCGGCGTCGCCGAAGCGCTTGCCGAGAAGCTTCTCCACCCGGCCGAGCGCCGCCGTCACCTGTCCTCTGAGCTCCCGGGGGTAGCTCTGGCGGTGGCGGTAGTAGTAGGAGCAGACCTCGGTCGTGATGGTGAAGCCGGGAGGCACCGGGAGGCGGAGGTCGCGGTGGCCGGCCATCTCCGCCAGGTTGGCGCCCTTGCCGCCGAGCAGGTTCTTCATCGACTCCTTGCCGTCGGCCTTCCCGTTCCCGAAGAAATATACGTGCTTGGACATCTTAAGCTCCTTGTGCGATTTGAGGGACAGTTTAACGTGATACTCTACACCGCGCGGGCGGTCCCTGTCAAAGCGAATGCCGCCGCTGTAAGCCTCGACTCTGTCGGGGCGCAAAAAAGCTGACGCCGGTTCGCAGAACCGGCCCCCAAGGGGCGACGACGTCACCAGCACCGCCATCTTGGGAGAGGACAGACCGGAGAGAAAGCGCGGCCGCCGATCTTATTTTCCGGAGCGGTCGCCCTCGGCAACCGCTCCGGAAAATAAATGCTCCCCCCGCTCGTACTGGAGCAGGGAGAGATCGGCCACCGGCTCGGCGTAGAGGCGGTTGACGGCGTCGAGGAGGCGGAGGCGGTTAAGGCGGAGGCCCTCGTCTTCCACGTTGACCATCACCCGGTCGAAGAAGTCATGGAGGGGGCGGGAGAAGGCGTCGGCGTAGAGTTCGGTCGCCAGCCGGTATTCCCCCCGCCCGATCGCCTCCCGGACGGACGAGGCCCGGACACGGTAGGCTTCCCAGAGGGAGGCCTCCTCCGGCTCCTTGAGGAGATCGTCCCGAATCTCTCCCGGAGGGAGCGGGCGGGCGGGGCGGAGAATGTTCCCGGTCCGCTCCACCACCGTGGCGGCCGCCATCAGGATCTCCGACCCCGCGAGGCCCCGGAAGGCCTCGAGCCGCCGCTTCAGGTCCCTTAGGTCGTCCCAGCCGGAGGCGATGGCGGCGGCGCTGAGGTCGGCCGCGACGCCTCTCCCCTCGAGGTAGCCCTGGAGGCGGGACTGATAAAAGGATAGCGTCTCCCGGAGCACCGAGGCGGCCCGTTCGACGGGGAGGCCGAGGCCGGCGATCGCCTCCCCGCTCAAGGCGGAGAGGGATAGGGGCAGGTCCTTCTCCATCAGGATCCGGATCGCGCCCAGGGCGGAGCGACGGAGGGCGTAGGGGTCCTGGGAGCCGCTGGGGAGGATGCCCGCGGAGACGAAGGCGGCGACGGTGTCGAGACGGTCGGCGAGGGCGAGCGCGAGCCCCGAGAGGCTCTCGGGGAGGGCGCCCAAGGCGAGGCGGGGCGCGTAGTGCTCGCCGATCGCCCGGGCCACCTCCGGCTTCTCCCCGGAGGCCAGGGCGTAGCGCTCCCCCATCGTCCCCTGGAGCTCGGTGAACTCGGTGACCATGGCGGTGGCGAGGTCGGCCTTGGCCAGGAGGGCCGCCCGGGCGACGACGGCGATGCCGGCGGACCCGATCCCCATCCTCTCCGCCACCCGGGGAGCGAGGCGGGCAAGGCGTTCGGCCTTTTCGAAGTAGCTCCCCAGCTTCTGGTGGAAGACCACCCCCTTGAGCTTTTCCACCCGCTCGGCCAGGGGACGGGAAACGTCCTCCTTCCAGAAGAACTCGGCGTCGGCGAGGCGGGCGCGCAAAACCCGGGAGTTATTGCGGGCGATCTCGTCTCCGTCCGGGAAAGGGCCGTTGGCGACGAAGAGGAAGGCGGGGAGGAGGGCGCCCCCCTTCCCCCGGAGCGGGAAGTAGCGCTGGTGAGATTCCATCGGGGTGATGAGGACTTCGGGGGGGAGCGAGAGAAAGCGCTCCTCGAAACTCCCGGCCAGGACCCGCGGCCATTCGACCAGATAGGACACCTCCTCGACCAGCTCGGGGCTGAAGTCGGCGGGAGAGATCGCCGGGTTGAATCTCCTCCCCTCCGCCACCAGATCCTTGAGGATCGCCTCCTTCCTCCGCTCGGGGTCGGCGAGGACGTGCTTGGCCTCGAGGAGGCGCTCGTAGGCCTTGAGGTCCGCCTCGGGGAGCGTCCAGGGCCCGCGGCCGAAGAAGCGGTGGCCTGAAGTCTTGCGCCCCGCCCGGAGCCCGGCGGCCTCGACCTTCAAGACCTTCTTCCCCCAAAGGCAGACCAGCCAGCGGACGGGGCGGGCGAAGCGGGACTTCGAGCCGCCGAGCCAGTGCATCGACTTGGGGAAGGCGAGCCCCTGGAGGAGGGAGGGGATAGCGGCGGCGATCTCCTCTCCCGTCTCCCGCCGGACCAGAAGTTTCACGTAGGGCTTCCCGTTCCTCTCCCCCACCGCGAGATCGGAGGGCTTCATCCCCCGGCTCCGGGCAAAGCCGGCCGCGGCCTGGTTCCAGCCCCCGGCGGCGTCCCGGGCGCGATCCACGGGCGGCCCCCAGACCTCGTTATCCCGGTAGCGGGGAAGGCCGGGGAGGAAGAGGAGGAAGCGGCGGGGCGTCCCCCAGGCCACCGGGGACGATCCCGGCGCCCAGGACCGGCCGGCCGCCCGGAGCTGCTCGAGGACGGGCGGGATGTAGGAAGCGGGGATCTCCTCCGTGCCAATTTCCAGCAGGAAATTGGCAGTCGCCGAGGAGCGGGAAGTTTCCTTCTTCATCAGCCTTCCGCCTTCTGACTTCTGCCTTCAGCCTTCTGACTTCTGCCTTCTGACTTTTGACTTCTGCTCTCTCCTCCCTGCTTTTCGACGTGCAGACGGGCGCAGGCGGCGGCGAGCGCCCTGACCCGCGAGATATAGTTCGGCCGCTCGGAGACGCTGACCGCGCCCCGGGAGTCGAGGATGTTGAAGAGGTGGGAGCACTTCAGGGTGAAGTCGTAGGCGGGGAGGGTGAGCTGCTTCCCGATCAGGGCGCGGGCCTCGGACTCGGACCGGGCGAAGTCCTCCCGGACTTTCTCCACCTCCGCCTCCTCGAAGCTGTAGCGGGAAAACTCGTACTCGGCCGTCCGGCGGACCGCCCCGTAGGAGATCCCCTTCACCCAGGCGAGGTCGAAGACGTTCTCCACGCCCTGGAGAAACATGGCGATCCGCTCCAGGCCATAGGTGAGCTCGACCGAGACCGGCTCCAGCTCGAAGCCGCCCATCTGCTGGAAGTAGGTGAACTGGGTGATCTCCAACCCGTCGCACCAGACCTCCCAGCCCAGGCCGGAGGCCCCCAGGGTCGGCGACTCCCAGTCGTCCTCGACGAAGCGGAGGTCGTGGCGGCGCGGGCTGATCCCCAAGGCGAAGAGGCTCTTCAGGTAGAGATCCTGGACGGAAGCGGGGCCGGGCTTCAGGATCACCTGGAGCTGGTGGTGCTGGTAGAGGCGGTTGGGGTTCTCGCCGTAGCGCCCGTCGTCCGGGCGGCGGGAGGGCTGGACGTAGGCCACCTTCCAGGGGGAGGACCCGAGAACGCCGAAGAAGGTGGGAGGGGCGTTCGTCCCCGCCCCCACCTCGACGTCGTAGGGCTGGAGGATGACGCACCCCTGCCGCCCCCAGAAGGCGGTGAGTTTGAGGATTAGGGTCTGGAAATCCATGGCGATCGCCGCGGCGGGCGGACTGCAGCGGAGGCTCAGGAAACGCTGAGCCGCGGATGACGCGGATTAGGCCAACATGCTCCGCGGCGGCTCATTGTTCCTGGTGTCCCTTTGGTCCCTGAGGTCCCTTGGTCCCTTAAGTCCCTGAGGTCCCTTTGGTCCCTGAGGTCCCTGAGCTCCCTTAAGTCCCTGAGCTCCCTTAAGTCCCTGAGGTCCCTTAAGTCCCTGAGGTCCCTTAAGTCCCTGAGGTCCCTTTAGTCCCTGTGGTCCCTGCTCTCGGCAGCTCCGGCGAAGTCCCCATCACGTGCTCCAGGAAGTCCCGCGACTTTATCTTCTTCCCGACCTGGTTGTCAATCAGATAGCCGGCCAGCCCATGGAGCGACCTCTCCTGGCGGACCGAGAGCTTGAGCGTCCCCTCCCGCTCCGGCCCGCCCCGGAGGATGAAGGCGGCCACCGAGGCGATCCCCGGAGGGAGGGGGCAGGATCCCGGGTCGGCCGGGCGGCAGCGCGGGCAGACCCACCCCCCTTCCCGGGGGGAGAAGAAGCGGGTGGGTCCGATCCGCTCGCCGCAGCGGGTGCAGGCATCGACCGGGGGGAGGACCCCGAGCGCCTTCAGATACTGGAGTTCGAACCAGGAGCGGGCATAGGAGACGCAAACGAGCTTCTCCGCGCTCTTAAGGGCGCGGAGGAAGAGGGCGAAGAGCTCCTGTGCGCCCTCGCGGCCGAAGGCGGCGGCGGCCGTGATCTCGGCGAAGTAGTAGAAAAGGGCGACCTTCTCCAGTGTGGAGAGGGAGGAGGAGAACGAGCGGAGGAGATCGAAGCGCCCCAGGACGTGGAGGTCGCTCATGCGGCTCGGGTAATACTGGAGAACGCCGTGACCGAAGAGCTCGAGCGCGCCGCGCAGGGGGGAGGCGGGGCGCCGCACCCCCTTGGCCAGCGTCCGCACCATCCCACCGGGAGTGACGAAGGAGACGATCCGGCTGGTCTCGGTGAAGTCGCGGTTGTGGAGGACGATCGCCTCGGTCTTCTGGATGGCCATGACTGGACCCTGGCAAACGAAGAAAACCACGGATTAAACGGATTTCATGGAGTGTTTAAATGCCGGCCGACTGCCATTTTAAATTCTTCCCGCCCCGCCCGGGCGGGGCGGGAAGAATTTAACGCGAGAGCAGCTTGAACAGGAAGTAGGTCAGGGCCATCCCCAGGAAGGAGCCGGAGATCACCTCGTAGAAGGTGTGGATGCGGCTGGCGATCCGGGACTGGGCCACCACCAGGGCGAGGAAGAAGACCAGGACCACCACCAGGGCCGGCGTCCCGGGGATGAGGGCGACCAGGGCGAAGACCGCGAAGGCGAGCGCGGCGTGCACCGACGGCATCCCCCCGCGCAGGGGGGTCCCCCGGTGGAGAAGGATCTTCACGATCACGGTGAGGATGACCACCACCGCCAGGCAGACGAAGGCGACGTGCCAGGCGGAGGCGCGGATGGAGGCGAGGCCGACCTCGAGCGGGCGGATCAGGTATTTCCGGCGGAAGAAGACCAGGTAGCCGACGCCGCCGGCGTAGAGGGCGGCGAGGAGGACCGCCCCCGCCGCCACGTCCTTGACGATCCGGGCCAGCGGGTGGTAGGAGCCCTTGACCAGGTCGGTGATGTGCTCGATCGAGGTGTTGAGCATCTCGGTGAGGAGGACCAGGACGATCGCGGTCATCAGCAGGACCGTGTCCTCCCAGTCCATCCGGAGGACGACGGAGAGGACCAGGATCAGGGCGGCGGCGAGGAAGTGGACCCGCATGTTCCGCTGGGTCTTGAGGACGTAGATGATCCCTTCGATCGCGGCGTTGAAGGAGTCGATTACCTTGTGCGGGACCATGGGCTTTCACTCCCTCCGGCGAAGCCTCGCCGCGCGAAACTCTTCCCGCGGAAGGCAGGCCGCTTCCCAGCGGCGGAGGATCGCCCGCTCCCGGCGGGCCATCTCCCGGCGGCGGCGCGGCGGATGATCGGCGTAGCCGAAAAGGTGGAGGATCCCGTGGACCAGGCAGAGGGCGAGTTCCTCGGCCGGGCTCTGGCCGAAACGGCCGGCCTGCTCCCCGGCCCTCTCCGCGGAGACGGCCACGTCGCCGAGGAAGGCGCCCGGGGAGCCGGCGGGGAAGGCCAGCACGTCGGTGGGGCGGTCTCGTTTCAGCCAGAGGCGATTCAGGCGTTGGATCCCCGCGTTGTCGGTGATCAGCACGCTCACCTCCCCCTCGGGAGCGCCCTCTTCCCCGAGGACGAAAGCGCTGAGGGCGCGGACCGCCCGGAGGTCCGGGCGAAACCGCTTCTGCTCGTTCCTGATCGAGATCCGGGCCATGGGAACCGATGCTGACCAGTGGTTAATGGCTGATCAATTCTTCCGCCGTTACTGCGTATCTGTGGGAGTGGCGTCTCGCCACGACTCATGCCCGCTCGGATCGCGGCGAGACGCCGCTCCCACAAGGCGCGGGAAGAGACTACCTTCCTTCGTGTCTTAGTGTCTTGGTGGCAAAGTCAGGCTTTGTCGGCCGACGGGCATGGCCGCTCGGCCGCCTCGTAGGCCCGGATGATCCTCTGGACGAGGTCGTGGCGGACCACGTCCTGCTCGGTCAGGCTGATGAAGGCGACCCCCTCCACCCCCTTCAGGACCGAGCGGGCGTGGACCAGCCCCGAGACCTTCTCCCCGCCGGGGAGATCGACCTGGGTAACGTCGCCAGTGATCACCATCCGGGAGCGGAGGCCCAGGCGGGTCAGGAACATCTTCATCTGCTCCCGGGTGGCGTTCTGGGCCTCGTCCAGGATGATGAAGGCGTGGTTCAGTGTGCGTCCCCGCATGTAGGCGAGCGGCGCGATCTCGATGACCCCCTGCTCCTCGTAGGCCCGGACCCGGGAGACGTCCAGCATATCGTAGAGGGCGTCGTAGAGCGGGCGCAGGTAGGGGAGGATCTTTTCGCGCATGTCCCCGGGGAGAAAGCCGAGCTTCTCCCCCGTCTCCCGGGCCGGGCGGGCGAGGATCAGACGGGCCGCCTCGCCCTTGAGGAGGGCGGAGACGCCCATGGCCATGGCGAGGTAGGTCTTCCCCGTCCCGGCCGGGCCGATCCCCACCACCAGGTCATGGGCGCGGATCGCCTCCACGTATTTCTTCTGGTTGGGGGTCTGGGGGCGGATGAAGCCGCGCGGGGAGGAGACCTCGATCCGGTCGCCGTAGATCTCCCCGATCGCCCCCGCCTCCTTCCCGGCTGCCAGGCTCAAGATGCGCTTGAACTCGGCGGTAGTGATCGTCTCGCCGTGCTCGACCAGGGGGAGGATGTGGAGGAGGACCTGGCGGGCCTTCGCCACTCCCGCCTCCGGCCCCGAGAGGCGCACGAAGGCGTCCCGGGCGACCGCCCGGACGCCGCAAGCCTTTTCCAACAGGCCGATGTTCGCGGGATCGCGGGCGAAGATCGCGCTGGCGGACTCCGGGGAGGGGAGGTTGAGGGTCTCCTTCATTCAAAAATTTCCTGCGGAAATTTTTGAAGGTTGATCAGAGGTCAAACATTCTTCCGGGGGGACCACGAACGTTCCGGGCCAGGAACAGAGGGAAGGCGCCAGCGGACTCGCCGAAAACCCCCGGAAATACCAGCGACCTGCGCAGCGAGGAGAAAATTTTGCCCGGTGCAACCTGATTAAAATTTTGCGACGCAAAATTTTAATCACGGGGGATGATGAACACCTGCCCGGGGTAGATCAGGTCGGGGTGCTTGATCCGGTCCTTGTTGGCCTTGTAGATCAACGGCCACTTGAGCGGGTTGCCGTAGATCCGATCGTAGCCGGAGATGATCCAGAGGCACTCGCCCTTGACCACGGTGTGGGTGGAGGGCTTCTCCCCGGAAACGCCGAGATCGATCTTCTCCACCGGGGCGTCGGGGAGGGCCGGAGGCTGGATGATCGCGGAGAGTTCCTCGGTCGCCCCGCCGCTGATCGGCCCGGCGGCGACGAGCTTCTTCCGCGGTCCGCCGATGATGTAGCCCTGGTTCCCCCAGAGCTCCTCGTCGGTCCAGGAGCGGCGGTTCCAGCCCGGCCAGTCGGGGACGACGTCGGTGAGGAAGCTGTCCACCGAGCCGAAGTCCCCGGTGCCCTTGGTGCGAATGATGTCGCCCCCGCGGGCCGGAGGGGTGACGGCGGGGATGGCGGCGGAGACGGGGAGGGAAGCAGCCGCGGAGGCCAGCAACGCTCCGAACAGAACCGCTGAGAGACGCCTGTGGGAAAGCATGGTTACGCTCCTCATTTTCAGTCTGTAATGATGCTAACGGCCCTTTCGGCCCCTGTCAAGGCGAAAAGCCCCCGGCCTTTTCGGCCGCGAAGAGGCTCAAAAGGCGCAAACGGGGGTAGAATCGGTTCTCAAAGTTTGGGTTTGTTGCGCCTTTTCGCGGCTAACTGACCGGAGAGGAGTTCGTAGGTCGCGTCCAGGGCCTGGGGGATCACCCGGGATCGGCCGAGGACGGGCATGAAGTTGGTGTCGCCGTTCCAGCGGGGGACGATGTGGAGGTGGAGGTGGCCGAGGACCCCCGCCCCCGCGGCCTTCCCCAGGTTGAAGCCGAGGTTAAACCCCTCCGGCCGCATCGCCCGCTTGAGCAAGGCCAGGCAAACCTGGGCTGTCCGCATCAGGTCGGCCGCTTCCTCGGGCGGGAGCGACTCCAGGTCCGCCGCGTGGCGGTAGGGGGCGACCAGGAGGTGGCCGCTGGTGTAGGGGAAGGCGTTGAGAAGGGCGAAGCTGAAGGCGCCGCGCAGAAGGACGCGGTTCTTCCGGTCGGAGCGGCTCTTCGCCTTCCGGCAGAAGAGGCACCCCTTCTCCTTCTTCCCGGCGATGTACTCGATCCGCCAGGGGGCCCAGATGATCCCGCCCGGCTTCCGCGCCACCCTTCGCTTCATGCCCGAATCCTATCCCGGCCGCCGGTACGGGTCAAGAGGGACCGGGTTCGCAACCGCAATCAGCTCATTGGCCCCCGGGCGGCGGAGGCGCCAACGCCTCAGCGCCGCATCAGCGCGAACACGCCCCAGCCCAGGTATTCGCGCGTATAAGCGGCGTAGCGCTCGGGTCCCGAGGTTAGTTGGGCTCGAACCTCTTTCGCCAACTCGTCGCCCGGATTGGCCTCGAGCCAGCGGCGCATGGTGAGCCATTTGGCCGCCTCGTATCTGTCCCAGCCGTCTTGGTCGGCCAGAACCATTTCCACGACGTCGTAGCCCAGGCGGCCGAAAGACGCGAGAAGTTCCGGAAGCGGGAGAAAGTCGGAGATGGAGTGGGCCAGACACCCCTTGGCCACGTCTTCCGTCGGCGGCAACCGCCGCCAGTAGGGCTCGCCGATGAGGATGATCCCTCCGGGGCGCAGGCTCCGCGCCAGGAGCTCGATCGTGCCGGCGACTCCCCCGCCGATCCAGGCGGCGCCGACACAGGCCGCCACCCCGACCTTCTCGTCGGAGACGTAGCCCGCGGCATCGCCGTGGATGAACTTGACCCGGTCGGCGACGCCGAGTTCTTTCGCGCGGAGTTTCGCTTGCTCGGTGAACAACCGGCTCAGGTCGACGCCGGTGCCGATGACGCCGTGATCGCGCGCCCATGTGCAGAGCATCTCCCCCGAACCGCTGCCGAGGTCGAGCATCCGAGTCCCCCTCTCCAGCCGCAGCGCCGCGCCGAGAGTGGCGAGCTTTTCGGGCGTGATCGGGTTGTGGATGCGGTGAGCGCTTTCCGTGATGTTGAATATCCGTGGGATGTCCATTGCGGAATATCTCCTTGCGTGAGAAGCAATCCCGCCCGCTGTCATTGAGAGTCCCGATAAAAGCGTCCAGCTTTTATCGGGGCGAAGCAATCCCGACCTATCACGCCATAAAAACCCCTTCCCGCCCTCCCCGTTGGATTTCGTTCGTTCCGAGAGGCCCCCGAGACCCCCTGAATCCCAACGGGATTCCGCCTTCCAGCCCGGGGTTGCGCCAGAGGCGCTACCCCGGGTCAATGCCCCCCTCCCCCGACAACCCCGAAGGGGTTGCGTCCGCTCCGGTCCCCGTCCCGGCCTCGTTATGTTCGCCCGGCACCGGGTTTGGCCCGTCGGGCGAGGTCGTAGTCGACGGTTGTAGGGGCGAACTTCATGTTCGCCCGGCCCCGGGTTTGGCCCGTCGGGCGAGGTCGTAGTCGACGGTTGTAGGGGCGAACTTCATGTTCGCCCGGCCCCGGGTTTGGCCCGTCGGGCGAACACCCCCGATAGATCGGGGCAGGCAGGTTCGCCCCTACGGGCGGGGCTGTAGTCAACGGTTGTAGGGGCGAACGGGCGGCGGCGGAGCCCCGACGGACCGGCCCGTTTTCCGGGCCGGGACGGCGTTGGCCCCAGCCGCTGATGGGCCGCGCGCAAGCGCGGCCCGGAAGCGGATGGGTACAGCCGCCGCCCGATGAGCCGACGCGCTTGCGCGTTGGCTCATCGCCGCGAATCATGATTTTAGCTCGATAGCGACAAATTTTGGAAGAATTCAGGTTTTTCGCCGCAGCGGGTGTCCGCGGCAGCCGCTGGTTCGAGGGTGCGCGGCGGTCCAAGAACGACCCGGCTCAGGAGCGCGGCTTGTCCGCTTCGCCGGGAGCCGATGATCGGGCATGGGTTTCGCGGGCGAAATGCTCGGCAAGGCGCACCAGGGCTTCGGACGCAGTCCGGATGCTTTTCTCGCGGCAGGACACAACTCCCGCGTTGTAGTCTCCCCCGGCACACGGAATCCCGAGGAAGCAGACGTTTCCCAGCTCTTCTCCGTAGACATCGCACTCGTCCGCGTCGGCGATCGGATCCGGGCATCCTTCATACAGCGCATAGGATAGCCCTTCGAGAGCCTCGCTGACAAACCGGCGCATCCGAGGCGACCGGCATTTTTCGATCGTGATATCGCGCTCGGTCACCGTTCCGGTGACGTCCACAACCACGACCACATCGTCGGGCGAAAGGGTCTTCCGCACCTCGCAGGCGCCTTCCATGGCCGTCTCTTCGCCATACGTCAGCTCAATGCGAAGCGAATCCGAGGTCATCCGACCGCTGAAATACGCACTCATCACCGCGTGAACGCCCGCGAAGTTATCGAGATGCCCCACGAACGCATCGTTCTCGCGGATCAATCTGTGGGAACGAAAGCCGGTATCCGCATGGCAGGAGATAACGAGTTGAGGTTGTCTGGGATTCTTCACGCTAGTAACCAACGGCGCTGCGGATCGGCGGCGGGCGCGGAGGCGGGGGCTTGACCGCCGTAGCTCGGACTTGTCGGAGCGATTGCGGTTGATCGCCGCAGGACCGTGGGCTCCATCCGCCGCCCGATGAGCCGACACGCTTGCGCGTCGGCTCATTGTCGCCCATCTGGCGCACGGGTACCGCGTCGCCAGCATGGGTTGGTTGTGCCCGATCATTTCTTGAACAGGGCCGAATGGGTTCCCATGCGCTCGAAAATCAATCGGTCGCCATCAACCTTGTAAATGAGCAACCAATCGGACTCGATATGGCAGTCCCTTCGCCCGGAGTAGTTACCCACCAACCGGTGATCGCGGTGAATCGGGTCGAGCGGGCGTCCTGCGACGAGTGCTCGAGCGATGATCTTGAACTTCTCGACGTTCTTTCCGCGGCGGATCGCCAGCTTGAGGTCCCGCTCAAACTGCCGCGTATAGACAGGGGTGTACATCAGATGCCCAGCCGCTTAAACATATCGTCAGCATCCTTGCACAGCACAAGGTCTCGTCCGGCATCCGTGGAGTCAAAGGTCCGGCGGGTTGTCGCGGTTGGTACCGCGACATCGAAAGGCAACCCGTCGCGCAGTTCGACCTGGCGGTAGAAGATCGTGATCGCCTGAGTCGGATTCAGCCCCAGCTTACGAAACACCCCCTCGGCGCGATCCTTCAGCTCCGGCTCCAGCCGGGCTCTCACAGTCGCTGTTTTGCTCATGGCACGTCTCCTTGTCCGATCCTGAACGTAGCACAATCGGGCTACATCCACAAGCGATATCTGCGTCATCCTTCTTGGCCCAACGGGCGGCGGCTAAGCCTCGACGGACCGGCCCGTTTTCTGGGCCGGGACGGCGTGGGCTCCAGCCGCTGATGGGGCGCGCGCCAGCGCGGCCCGGAAGCGGATGGGTATAGCCGCCACCAGATGAGCTTGAGAGAAACCGCCCGCGGCTTCTCCATAAGCTCGCCGACGCGGCTCGCCGGTTACTTCATCTTCAACGTGTCCCGCTCGGCTTGTATACCCCAGGCCAAGTAGAGCTTCGCGAGGCTCTGATAAGGCACGTCGCGCTTGTTGGCCAAGATCTTCAATTCGTCGAGCAAGCCTTCCGGCAGCCGGATCGAGATGGATTTCAACGACGGCCGCAAGTTGGGAAAATATGCCCGTCTTGCTTTTGAAACATTAAAGAAGTCGAGAGGCGAATGCACGGACCAGAACTCTCTTTCCTTGTCCTCGCTCGCGAAGACCCGCTTACTCTTGGATGGCTTCTTCATAAAACAGCCTCTCTTTCTTGCTCATGTCTCGGGCCGAGATGATTCTCAGTTTCTTCCCTCGGATCGTGTAGACTGCCACCAGCAGTCTTCCTTTGTCCGTTCGTCCAAAAGCCGCGAACCTCTCTTCCGCGACAGAGTGCTTCGGATCGTCCAGGATAATCAGCGACTCATTGAAAAACATCTGCTCGCATTCCCAGTTCTCCACCTTGTGCTTGAGGTTCTTGTCCCTGTTGCCGACGTCCCATTCAAACTCAGCGAATGCGGGGTATTCTTTATGCATATACATAATGTATATCTATGGGATATACCTGTCAAGAGCAGATAATCGACCCTCTAGTCGAACGGGCGGCGGCTGAGCCCCGACGGACCGGCCCGTTTTCTGGGCCGGGACAGCGTTGGCTCCAGCCGCTGATGGGCCGCGCACTAGCGCGGCCCGGAAGCTGATGAGTGCAGCCGCCGCCCGATGAGCCGACGCGCTTGCGCGTCGGCTCATCGCCGTGAATCATGATTTTAGCTCGATAGCGAAAAATATCATGAATTCATTCGTTGGGGTTATCCCTGGTTGAATCCGATGCGTCTTGGCTTTGGGGGAGGCTTGGGATCCATGAGCTGCTTTATCGCCTCGACCATGACCAGGATCTGGTCGTCGTGATCGGAGAGTTTGCGTTCGAGTTGGGCGATCTTGCGGGCAAGCTCCCGGTGCCCAGCGATGACTTCGCGAAGTTGCACGAAGGCCCTGACCACGAAGATGCTGACTTCTACGGCTTTGGAAGAATTCAGGACGCTGGCAGCCATGATGGCCCCATGTTCGGTAAACACGAAGGGAAGGGCCTTGGAAAACTTGAGTTTTGAGAGGTGGTCGCAATTTGCGATCACCTCGGCTTTTTCGTCGGAGGTAAGTTGGAACATGAAGTCCTCGGGGAAACGATTCCGGTTGCGTTTGACTTGCTCATTCAGGCGTCGAGTCGGAACACCGTAAGCCTCTGCGAGGTCGGCATCCATGATTACCTTGATCCCGCGAACCAGCAGGATCCTCTGCTGGATTGTACCAACCCTGATTATTGACGTAGGCTTTGCCATGTCATCCCCATTTGGTTTCAGGAGGTGATCGCAATTTGCGACCACCTTGGCAACTCAAGATCCAAGACCCCAACTGGCGGCGGCTGAGCTCCCGGCCGAGAGGGGGAGGCTTGACCGCCCTAGCTCCGAGTCGGAGCGAAGGCGGTTACCCGCCGGAAAACCATGGGCTCCAGCCGCTGATGGGCCGCGCGCAAGCGCGGCCCAGAAGCGGGTGGGTATAGCCGCCGCCCGATGAGCCGACGCGCTTGCGCGTCGGCTCATCGTAGAGCTCACCTGCTTTTACCCGCCGCACGGCGGGTAAAAGTCGGGTGGAGCGGTTGGTTAGGTGATTTAAATACAAGAAGCCGGAATAATAAAGCAAAGCCCTGTTAAAATAATGTGCCCCGTGGCTAAAATCACCAAAGCAACGATTAGTCGTCCCTTGAGGTTGGCAAGGCCTAAAATAGCTCCATAAATTGGAAACTGTAATAAAGATAGAATGGTAACAAGAATATCGTAAGTTGAAGTCAGCCAATATTTATTAATGCCGCCAAAAATCATAGTTATTCCAGCATAGGGGAAAAGCATTCTAGCCAAGATATAATTACCGTGACCATAACCTGCGGAAAGAAAACCTAAGAAAAGCAGCACGGGAGTAATAGCAAGACAAATCAGCAAAGGTTTCCAGAATCTAATCATTCATCTCACCTAACGGGCGGCGGCTGAACCCCGACGGACCGGCCCGTTTTCCGGGCCGGGACGGCATGGGCTCCAGCCGCTGATGGGCCGCGCGCCAGCGCGGCCCAGAAGCGGATGGGTACAGCCGCCGCCCGATGAGCCGACGCGCTTGCGCGTCGGCTCATCGGCAAGAGTCAGGCGCGCCGTCAAGCGTCGCCGGCACTCCTTGGTTCGGCTGTGTTGTTTCCAAGCTCCGCTAGAATCTTATCAGAGTCATCAACGTCAACAACGATGCGCGTGTATTCTGCATCCTTTAAATCGAACACCAGTGCGCCCTTGCCAAAATGGATGTTCCAGAACTCCTTTCGACCCTGCCCATAATACGTGCCGGCAACGATGATTCTCGGTAATGCAGTGCCCGGGCAACGAAACCACGGTGGCACGAGCTTGCCGTCATGCCTGTAAACTTTGCTGATCGAGTTTTTGGGGATGGCGAGTGAACCCTTAAACGACCAGATCTTGTCCCAACCGATAATCTCAATGCGAACCACATTCTTTGAGATGGTAAGCTTGTTCATAAATTCTTCCTCTTCGCCCAACGGGCGGCAGCTGAGCCCCGACGGACTGGCCCGTTTTCCGGGCCGGGACGGCATGGGCTCCAGCCGCTGATGGGCCGCGCGCCAGCGCGGCCCGGAAGCGGATGGGTACAGCCGCCGCCTGATGAGCCGACGCGCTTGCGCGTCGGCTCATCGCCTGCGCTCAGGCGCGCGGCTTGTCCGCGTCGCCTGCAGCGCTTTGTTGGCCAATATGTTGCCCGAAATTTGTATCTAGGGCGACCTTCTCAACTGCTTGATCCCCCCAAGTCTGCAACAGCAACCAGTCGACGAACTCCTTCATAAACGGGCAGACTTGGGGATCCTTGGCCCAGATCGTTCCGTGAGCCATGAGTGCATTGTAGACACATCCACCCCCGCATAGGCTGATATACGGGCATGTATGGCACTCGGACATATTGAAAGGATGTCTCCTCGCCCATTCCCGGAAAGCGGGCATATCGTCAATCTGTACGGCGTCCCGAATATCCCCTGCGAAATAGTGGGAAGTATTCGCAAGACTGTGACATGGCCCGATCTTGCCGTCTGGTAACACGACTAGTTGAGCTGCCGAGGCACCGCAATCGCGGAACCTTATGCGTCCGGCGCGGAAATCGCTGAGGCGTCTATAGACGAACGCCTCCGTTGCTCCAGCAGACTCTAGGCGCGAATACGTCTCGAGGATTTGTGATGCTGCATCGGCGGAGGAGACCCAGGAAGCATTGCTCCCGTGAGACGGGAAATACGGAATCTGGAACTCAATGAAGCGGGCACCGAGTTCATTGAGGAAGTACTCCCCGATGCGGGGAAGCTCTGATACGTTGTGCTTTCCAATGGTTGTCGATATGCCCACAGACAGCCCCGCATCACGATACCTGAGAAAGCTCTTAACCACTTTTGCGTGTGTGTAAAGATGACTTTGTGGCCCAATGCGAGCGGCATCGTGGTTGTGCTGTAACCCATCTATGGAGACACAGACGCCAACATCATTTTGGCTGAAGAGAGGAAGCAACCCCGGATCGAAGTGATAACCATTTGTGATGATGACTGTGTGGATTTGCTTGGGACATTCTGAATCATAGCGGACGCTCGCTATCTCCGGTATCAGGGCCTTGAGCAGCGGTTTGTTCAGCAGTGGTTCGCCCCCGTAGAAGGTGATCCTTGCCTCTGTCGGCTTGTGTTCATCAAGGTACTGATGGAAGTACCGCACTGCGTGCCTGCCAATGTTGACTGGCATTCGACGATCGGCACGGGAATTGCTAGCATTTGCCCCAAGCACCACGCAATACTTACACCGGAGATTGCAGGCAAAGGTGGTGATAAGGTACATGGAGTTCAGGCGGACATCGTCAGAAGGTGCGTGCGACGTCAGCCACTGTTCCTCAAAACCAGACTCGACCAAGATGTTCTGCTCCCGAAGGTAGCTGAGCGCAACCGGAGGAATCTTGCTGTAACGGGAGGCCCGCACGAGTTCCCAGAGGTGATCTGGCAGGAATGCGAGACCATGCTCAAATGGACTGTAGATGCCGACATACGAATCGGACATCTTGAGAACATGTAACTGCCGACAAAGTTCCATAGCAAAATCGAGCAGCGAGTTTGCGGGGAGGATTGGGTCTGCAACGCGAGGACGAGACATTGCAGACCCTCCCCATCTCCGGTTGGTCCGCTATGCCTCCTTGCTGCACATAATGTACTTCAGGGCAACCGACCCCTTCTTCTGGTCGAGGAGGTCGGCGGTCTCCTTGAGCGTCAGTTCTGCGCCCTGGACGCTGCACATGATGTACTTCAGGGCGACCGGACCGCTCGGCTTCGCTGCCGCCACGGCTGCCTCCTTAGAACACATGATGTACTTGAGTGCGATCTTCTTTGGCATGTACTTCACCTCTCTTTCTCCCGGATTGTTGTCGGCACGGGCACTCCGGGTGTGCCACGTCCCGCGTCCTCTTGTCAAATGGCCAACGTGCGGCGGCTGAGCCCCGACGGACCGGCCCGTTTTCCGGGCCGGGACGGTGTGGGCTCCAACCGCTGATGGGCCGCGCGCCAGCGCGGCCCGGAAGCGGATGGGCATAGCCGCCGCCCGATGAGCCGACGCGCTTGCGCGTCGGCTCATCGTTAGCGCTGAGCCGCGGAGTTCCCCCCGGGGACTCCGTCGGCTCTAGCGCCTGGTTCGGTCCTGTTTGGTTGATCTCTTGCCGATTGTTGCGCCGATTCCGGAAATGGCAACAGGAACAAGCCAGAACATGCAGTAGGACACAAGGACACCACCGAAGGCCATGAACTCCTGGCGAATGAGGAAGTAACCACCCTTAACGATGGGATGGTCGATGAACAACAGGATTGCGCCCGACAAAGCAGACTTCCAGATTCCGAATCCACCAAGGGATGCGAGCCGCCATCCAGCAATGACCCAGAGCGCGATGCGAATCACATTGAACATGATGTCTCCAGTTGGGTTGGGCAGAAGGCCGTAGAGCGGTGCCAGCAGGGCATTAACGACCGTTGCGGCCATCGGGATTGCCAGAATCTGGAAGTACTTCTTCATCTTTGGACCGAACGGGCGGCGGCTGAGCCCCGACGGACCGGCCCCTTTTCCGAGCCGGGACGGCGTGGGCTCCAGCCGCTGATGGGACGCGCGACAGCGCGGCCCGGAAGCGGATGGGTACAGCCGCCACCCGATGAGCCGACGCGCAAGCGCGTCGGCCCATCTTGTTTGTATGTAGATTTCTCGATTCGCCGGGGCCGCGCAGCGCCGGGTGGCTTAATATGCCGCCAATGGGAGGAACAGTCAAGAATTACCTGCGGATTTTCCTGATGGTATTTCGCGGGGCCGAACAAAGGCTACCCATTCGAGCAGACGCCCGACCTTTTCCCGGCTGAGATCGGCGGCCAAGTGGGGATGGCAGTAGATGTTTACGACCGACAAGGCGGCCGTCAACCCCCGGGATGGCAAGATGCGCCGTTGCCATATCTACGAGAAATACCTACCGGAGGCTGATTTGGCTAACCGACTTGAAATCCGCCCGGCGCGATTTTCTCGCCCCGCGGCCCTGTCCCGACGTATCCGTCGGGATGATTATTATGGCGCTAAATATGGGAAATCAGGCTCTCTCCCGTTTCATGGGTGGATTAACGGATATGCGGACAACTCCTGTCCGATCGGACACGGTTTGTCCCTTTTTGATCGGGGAATGAAGCAGCGAAAAGACGGGCGTCAGGCGACGAGTTGATGATCGGGTGGACAGGAGGGGCGGCCTCGGAGGGAAAAGATAACGTGGAGTAATACTTGAAATCCGCCCCGCGCGGCCCGACGCGCGGGGCGGATTTCAAGCGGGTGAAGGGAATCGAACCCTCGTAGCCAGTCCTAGGGATTCACGGACTTGCGGAGCGTCAGCGAACGCAAGTCCGATGAAGCCCTTGGATCCCGATGCGCAGCATCGGGACTTGGCGTCTTGCCCTAGAGCGGGTGAAGGGAATCGAACCCTCGTAGCCAGCTTGGGAAGCTGGAGCTCTGCCATTGAGCTACACCCGCATACACGCGCACCAAACGAAGCGGACCTCGTAGCCAGCTTGTCTTAGGGATTCACGGACTTGCGGAGCGTCAGCGAACGCAAGTCCGATGAAGCCCTTAGATCCCGATGCGGAGCATCGGGAGGAAGCTGGAGCTCTGCCATTGAGCTACACCCGCACATTATTTTCCTGCCCATCGGCCACGCCGATGGGCAGGAAAATAATGTGAATTGCCGCCATCCCGGGAATCTCCTATCTTCCGAGAGCGCATCCCGCCGCGCCCATTTTTTGATCGTTCCCCCCGGGAACGATCAAAAACAAGATAGGTCTTTAAAACGCTGGTAGCGCGACACTATATCAGCCTTCCGGACCCGCCGCAAGCGGTTCAGGGAGAAATCCTCGACCGCGAAGGAGGCCATCACCGAGCCGTAGATCACCGCCCGCCGGAGGACGGCGGGGGCGAAGCAGCCCCGCCGGGCGATGTAGCCCACGCAGCCCCCGGCGAAGGTGTCGCCGGCCCCGGTCGGGTCGACCACCTTCTCCAGGGGGAGGGCGGGGGCGCAGAAGGCATCCTTCCGGGAGAAGAGGACGGCCCCGTGTTCCCCCTTCTTGATCACCACGAAGCGGGGTCCCATGGACAGGAGGCGGCGGGCGGCCCGGGGAAGGTTGCTCTCCCGGGTGAGCTGGCGGGCCTCCGCGTCGTTGATGAAGAGGAGGTCCATCCGCTCGATCGCCTCCTTCACCCGGTCGGGCTTGATATTGATCCAGAGGTTCATCGTGTCCCCGGCGACGAGCTTCGGCCGCTTCAGCTGATCGAGGACCTCCATCTGGAGGACCGGGTCGATGTTGGCGAGAAAAACGCAGTCGCTCTCCTTCCACTCCTCGGGGAGGCGGGGGTGGAAGGACTCGAAGACGTTGAGATGGGTGAAGCTGGTCTGGGCCTGGTTGAGGTCGGAGAGGTAGGAGCCGCCCCAGCGGAAGGTCTTCCCCGGGCGGATCTCCAGCCCCCGGGTGTCGATCCCCTTCGATTGGAGCAGCTTCAGGTGGGCGGGGGAAAAGTCCTCGCCCACCACGCCCACCAGGCGCACCGGGGCGAAATTGCTGCAGGAGACGGAGAAGTAGGTGGCCGAGCCCCCCAGCATCTCCTCCCGCTTCCCGTGCGGGGTCTCCAGTGTGTCCAGGGCCACCGATCCCACGACCAGCACGTTCATGCGATGTCCATCCCTTCCTTTTATCCCAGCATTGCCGCCGTGTAGGCCCCAACTGCGTTGGGGCGTCATAAACGCCGGTTCACAGAACCGGCCTACAACTTCGACCGAGACAATCTAAACCCGAATAATAAAAATCCGCCTTCCGAAAACGGCCCTTCCGCCGCGGCGGGGACATGGAATCCCGATTACCCCTTCCCGAGATGCCCCTCGAGGATTTTTATAGCGCAGAACTCGGAGCACATCGAGCAGTAATCCTCGCCCTTCGGGGCGGCGCCCCGGTAGCGCCGGGCGCGCTCCGGGTCGAGCGCGAGCGCGATCTGGCCCTTCCAGTCGCGGGAGCGCCGCCGGCGCGACATCTCGTCGTCCCACTCCCGCGCCCCTCCCCTCCCCCGCGCCACGTCGGCGGCGTGGGCGGCGATCCGGGAGGCGATCACCCCTTCCCTGACCTCCTCCTCGCCGGGGAGGCTTAAGTGCTCGGAGGGGGTGACGTAGCAGAGGAAGTCCGCCCCCGCCCAGGCCGCCAGCGCCCCGCCGATGGCGCAGGCGATGTGGTCGTAGCCGGCGGCGACGTCGGTGGGGAGCGGCCCGAGGACGTAGAAGGGGGCGCCGGCGCAGATCTCCTTCTCCAGACGGACGTTGGCCTCGATCTGGTCGAGGGGGACGTGGCCGGGACCCTCGATCATCACCTGGACCTCCGCCGCCCGGCCGCGGGCCGCGAGCTCGCCCAGGGTGATGAGCTCGCGGACCTGGGAGGGATCGGTCGCGTCGGCGAGGCAGCCCGGGCGGAGGCCGTCGCCCAACGAGAGCGTCACCTCGTGGCGGCGGGCGATGGCCAGGACGTCGTCGAACCGCTCGTAGAGGGGGTTCTCCTTCCCGTTCGCGATCATCCACTCGAGGAGAAACGCCCCGCCCCGGGAGACCACGCCCAAGAGGCGCGGGTGCTTCCGGATGGTCTCCAGGACCGCGGCGTTCACGCCGGCGTGGACGGTCATGAAGTCCACCCCCTCCCGGGCCTGCTCCTCGATCGCCCCCAGGATGGAGTCGGCGGTCATCGCCGTGATCCGCCCCTTCTCCCTCCCCGCCCGCAGCGCCGCCTGGTAGATGGGGACGGTCCCCAGGGGAAGCTCCGAGGCGGCGAGGAGGCGTCGCCTCAGGCGGTTGGCGTCTCCGCCGACGGAGAGGTCCATCAGGGCGTCGGCCCCCGCCGCCGCGGCGGCGCGCGCCTTGCGGAGCTCGGCGCGCGGGTCGGCCCGGGAGGGCGACATCCCGATGTTGGCGTTGACCTTGACCGAGAGCCCCGCCCCGATCCCGCAGGCGCGCGCGGGCTTCCGGTGGCGGTTGGCCGGGACGACCACGGTCCCCGCGGCGAGGCCGCGGAGGATGGCCTCCGGCGCAACCCCTTCCCGGCGGGCGATCCGCCGGATCAGGGGGGAGACCAGGCCTTTTTTAGCTTCCGCGATGATTCCCATCTTCAGAGTTTCTGGCAGGACTCGAGACCCCGGCGGGCGGACTCGAGACCCGGACGGATCTCGAGCGCGCGTCCGAATGAGTCGGCCGCCTCCTCCCGGCGGCCGAGCCCGGAGAGGGCTATTCCCAGGTCATTATAGGCGAAGGGGTCGGAGGGGCTCAAGGCGATTGCCGTTCGCAGGGGTTCGAGCGCCTCGGCCCATCTCCCCTCCTGGACGAGGACGGCCCCCAGGTTGGCCTGGGCACGGGCGAAACGGGGGGCGAGGGCGATCGCCCTCCGGAACTCGGCCGCGGCACCGGACGGGTCGCCCGCGGACTGGAGGACCAGGCCGAGGTTGTTGTGCGCCTCGGCCAGGTCCGGGCGGTAATGGAGGGCGGCGAGGAAACGCTCCCGGGCTCCGGCCCGCTCCCCCCGGCGGGCGAGGAGGACGCCCGACTCGTTGAGGAGGACGGCGTCCGCCGGGTCCAGGGCGAGGGCGAGCGAGTAATCGAAAAGCAAACGGGACTCCTCGTCCCGTGCCGCCGACTCCTCCGGAGAGAGGGGGGCGGGGCGGCGGCGGTAGACCAGGCGGCTCCTGATCATTGTCTCCGGCGCGTAGTGACGGTGCAGGTATTCCCAGAGGTCGCCGTAGCGGCCGATCGGGTAGTCGCCGTAGCCCAGAGCGTGGGAGAGCGAACCGTCGACGACGAAGAGCGGGCGGTTCCGCTCCAGGTCGCCCAGGAGGAGATCCATGACGCCGGGGGGCTGGAAGGCCTTCTCCGGCGGGGCGGTGGGGACCTTGCCGGCGGCAAAGTCGGCGACGAGGAAGCGGGAGGCGGCGGGGCGGCCGGAGTAGAGATAGACCTCGGGGAGATAGCCCCAGGCGAAGACGGCGTCGGCGGGGCCGGAGGCGGAGCGGATGAAATCGGCCACCTCCCGGTTCTCCCGAAAGGGATCGAGGGCCACGGTCACCGGATCGAAACGCCAGCGATACGACCAGGCGGCCGAAGCGAGCGCGAGGAGAACCGAAACCCCGACGAAGGCCGGGCGGAGAGAGGCCGGGCGACCGGGGGCGGAGAAGATCCGGAGGAGGCGCCCGAACCCCGCCCCGGCCAGGACGGCGAAGGGGGGGAAGACCTGGATGAGGTAGTGCGGGATGAGGCGCTTCCCCAAGGCGGCCCCGGCCGCGGAGAAGATCCCCCAGAGAAGGAGGAACCCTCTCCCCCGGACGATCCCGCCCGGGCCGCCGAGGACGATCCCCGCCAGAGCCAGCACCCAGAAGAGGGGGTTGGGGATGACCGCGTCGGCGGCCATCCGCGACCACGATCGGAGCGCCTCGCCCCAGGGGACGGAGCCCGAGTAGGCGAGGCCGTAGGTCCAGGACCAGAAGACGAGTTCGGAGAGGGTCCTTTGGATTTGGAAGAAGAGGGCGCAGCCGAAGAGCGCCGCCGCCAATCCGGCGAGTATCCAGCCGACCCGCGCCGCCGAGCGCCGGACGCCGCCGGGGCGGAAAAGACCGGAGAGGGCGGAAAGGAGGAGGGCGAAGGCCATGGTGAAGCCGGGCTGCTTGAAGAGACCACCCAGGCCGGCGCAGGCCCCGGCCAAAAAATACTCCCGGCCGCCCCCCCCGGCGGACTCCTCGCCGCGCAGGAAGAACCAGGCGGAGAGGGAAAGGGGGAGGATCATGAAGATCTCGCGGTTCGCCGCCACCATGTCGGAGGGGAAGAAGGTGGCGCTGAAGACGGCGTAGAGGTAGCCCGCGGCCCAGCCGGCGGCCTCTCCCGCCGTCCGCCGGGCGATCGCCAGGATTAGGGCGGTCACGGCGAGGGTGGCGGCGATCCCGGCGGCCTCGGCGGCCTTCACCCGGGCGGGGCCGGAAGCGGGGAGGAGGTAGTAGAGGGCGTGGAGGAGCGGGGGCTTGTCGCTGATGATCTCCCGGTAGAGGAGCCTCCCCCCTCGCATCTCCTCGGCGGCGACCGCGAGATAGACCTCGTCGATGGAAAGAACCGGGAAGGAGACGACGGGGGGGAGCCGGAGGAGGAGGGTGAGGACGAGGAGACCGACGGAGAGCCAGACGGCCCGGCGCTTCATCAACGGTCCAGCGCCCGGCGCAGGGCGGCGACGGCGACCGAGACGGAACCCCCGGCGAAGGCGGCCGAGATCACCGCCACGCCGGAGGCCCCCGCGGCCAGGGCCTCGGAGAGGTTGTCGGCCGTGATCCCCCCGATCGCCAGGACGGGGAGGCGGACGGCGCGGACGATCCCGGAAAAAACGGACCGGTCGAGCGGGCGGATATCGGCCTTGGAGGAGGTCGGGAAGAAGGCTCCCGCGCCGAGATAGTCGGCCCCCGCCGCCTCGGCGGCGCGGGCCGCCTCCAGTGTCGAGGCGCTGACCCCGACGACGAAGCCGGCGCCGCCCAGGCGCCGGGCCGCGGTCGCGGGGAGGTCGCCCTGCCCCAGGTGGACGCCGGAGGCGCCCGCGGCGAGAGCGATATCCAAACGGTCGTTGACGACGAGGGGGACTCCCGAGCCGTCGAGGGCCTTTCGGATCGCGCAGGCGACCTCGAGGAAATCCCGCGCGGAGGAGGTCTTGTCCCGGTATTGGATGAGATCCGCCCCGTTCTCCGCCGCGGCCCGGGCGGCGGCGGGGGCGGAGCGGAGATCGACAAAGGCCCGGTCCAGGATGACCTGGAGAATGCGTTTCCGGATTGCCATATCCGTTGTCCGGGGAGGATTGCGGTCCGACTCTCGTGGGCCCCGATCAAATCTCCGATTCGATCAGGGACGCAATCCTCATCGATCCGGATCGGGGCAGGAATGCCCCTCCCACACTAAGCTGGCGGGGTATTTCAGGCCGCCAGAAGAGAATACCCCGATCTTCCGCGGAATGGGCTAACGGGCGGACAGACGGGCAGCGAGGCGGGTCGTGGAGCGGCCGGGGACGAGGGGGAAGACGACGATCCGCCCTCCCGCCGCCCGCACCTCTTCCCCGCCGACGATCTCTTTTGCCTTCCAGTCCCCGCCCTTGACCAGGACGTCGGGGAGGAGGGCGCGGATCAGGGCGCGGGGCGTGGACTCGCCGAAGACGACGACGTAGTCCACCGCCCCGAGCGCGGCCACGACCTCCGCCCGCTCCGCCTCCGGGACGAGCGGGCGGCCGGTCCCCTTGCCCAGCGAGCGGACCGAGCGGTCGGAGTTCACGGCGACGACCAGGACGTCCCCGAGCTTCTTCGCCGCCTGAAGGAGCCGGACGTGGCCGACGTGGAGAAGGTCGAAGCAGCCGTTGGTGAAGACCACGGTCTTCCCCTGGCGCTTGATACCGCGGACCAGGCGGACCAGGGCGGGACGGGTCTGGATCTTGCTTCTCATAAGCGTTCAACCGTCTTGGACCGAACCCCATTCCCGGAGACTGACGGCGACATCGGGGAACTCTCGGAGCAGATCCCGATCGGACGTCAGAAGCTTTATTCTCAGATCCTTCGCCAGGGCGACATACTCGCAGTCATAGGCGGAGCAGTTCGATCGGGCGACACAGTCCATGACTAAAAAGGAGGGCAGAATATACTCCCGTCCGTTCATGCAATTGTGCGCGCCCTGCAAGGAGCGTTCAATATCGGCGACGGACATCTCCTTTCGACGCAGATAGCCGGCGAGGATATTCCGAAACTCCGAGCGCCAGAGTATGGGCGAAACCCAGACCGGGTCTTTCGCAAAGGCCCGGACCGCGCAGGACGTCAGCTCGCCGGGTATCCAGAGATAGGCGATGGCATTGACGTCCACCGCGATCATCGGCGGCCACGGTCCTTGGCGGCTTTCAAATCGGATTGGGTCAGATAAACCCCGAGGGTTTCCCGAACGGACCGAGCATGACTGAGCACGGCGAAGGAGTCCACCGCGGCGGCGGAGACCGTGCTGACCAGAGTAGCGATGATCTCCCGATTCAGACTGCGGCCGTGGGCGCGGGCGCGGTCCTTGAGCGTCCGATGGACTTCCGCGGGCAGATCCTTGATCGTGATCGTAGCCATACCGCAACCATAACACAACCATCGCGGATGTCAACGAGCCCGCATGATTCATGAAGATCTTTCGATCTTCACGAATAATTCTAGTTAACATGAAGGCCGTTCCTCCTGGAGAGAGTAAGCTCTCTCTGGGAAC
>JAEAMG010000688.1_pt1 | contig 34624 bp, 33 predicted proteins | sample 8958741 | NCBI WGS metagenome assembly JAEAMG01 (sample SAMN16933256, study PRJNA681125) | bioreactor sludge metagenome | isolation source: anaerobic bioreactor treating anionic surfactant - SDBS | place: India: Bengaluru | collected 2019-02-28 | reverse complement strand
TTGTTCTCGGAACCGCCGCCCTTGGCCGCGACGTCCACTTCCACCTTGTCGCCGGGAACGATGGAGTAGTGGATGACGGCCGGGGTATTGTCCTTAGTGTTCTTGCGGGAACCTGCCGGGTCGGCCAGGATCGAAGCACGCAGGACGTTTTCCGGCAGGTTGTAGGCGCGGCGCACGCCCTCGTTGATCATGTCGTCCAGGCTCATGGTGGCGCCGTCCCAGCGCACGTCCATGCCGACACGGACGAACACGGTGACGATGCCGGTGTCCTGGCAGATCGGCCGGTGACCGGTGGCGCACATGCGCGAGTTGATCAGGATTTGCGCCATGGAGTCGCGCGCGGCCGGCGATTCTTCACGCAGGTAGGCTTCGTGCATCGCCTGGATGAAGTCGACGGGGTGGTAGTAAGAAATGAACTGCAAAGCGTCGGCGACGCTTTGAATCAGGTCGTCTTGCTTGATCACGGTCATGCAGCGCGTCCTCTTGACGGGGCGGGGATTCGGCGCGTCGAGCGTGGCAGCCGGCGTGCCGAGTGAAAAGGGCGCGGCAGTATAACGCGTCGGGCTGGCGGGTACACGGATGGACCGGGAGCGAAGGGATGTTGGCTAGGTTTTTGAAATTTGCTGGCGTAGAGTGCGACCCATTGCCACGGCGGGACGGATCCCTATGAGTGCGCGTGTCGAGCTTGATCAGCAGGCGTTGCAGCAGTTGGTAATGAAACGGTTCGCGCTGGCGGCGCTGACCTACGGGCTGGCGCTGCTGCTGACCTGGGTGTCGGTTGCAGCGGGCTTCTATACCGCGCCGGTCTCCGTCGCGCTGGGCAGCTCGCTGCTCATCGTGATCAGCCAGCTGGTATTTCTCGCGCTGTTCTGGAGTGGCTTCAACCAGCGCTTCCGGGACCCGAGCCTGACCGAGCCGCAGGTGCTGGTGGCGCTGCTGTGGCTGACTTGCCTGCTGTTCAACCTGGGTAGCGCGCGCGGTTCGCTGCTGGTGCTCTACCTGCTGGTGCTGATGTTCGCGGTGTTCCTGCCGCCGAAAATCTTCATCCGCTATGCCGTGCTGGCGTTTCTCAGCTTCGTCGGGCTCAACCTGCTGGACTTCCACCTGGGGCGCCTCGCCGAGCCGGCGGCGTTCCTGCTCGAGGCGTCCGTACTGCTGGTGACGCTGGTGTGGATGTGCCTGTTCGTCAACTACGTCTACCAGCTGCGTCAGCGCATGCGCCAGCGCCGCTTTGCCCTGCAGGTCCACCAGGACACATTGCGCGGCATGTTGCGCCAGCTCGAGGATCTGGCGTCCACGGACGAGCTGACCGGCCTCTACAACCGCCGGCGTTTCCTGCGCATCGCCGAAGGTGAGCTGGCGCGGCTGCGCAAGGGGCATCAGATCGGCCTGGCGCTGATCGATCTCGATCATTTCAAGCGGATCAACGATGTGCACGGTCATGCCGCAGGCGACCGGGTGCTGCAGACCTTTGCGGCGATTGCGCGGGCCTGCCTGCGCGACGGCGACGTGCTGGCCCGCTACGGCGGCGAGGAATTCGTGCTGTTGCTGCCGGATACCGACGCCGAACAGTTCGGCATCTGCTGCGAACGCTTGCGCGAGGCGTTCGCCAACGCCCAGCCGGTCGACCCGGGCATCCCGGTGGGGCAGCTGAGTCTGTCGGTCGGGCTGACGCTGCTCAACGCCGGCGACGATCTCGATGCCTCGCTGCAGCGCGCCGACGAGGCGCTGTATCGCGCCAAGCGCGGCGGGCGCAACCGCTGCGAGGCGGCCTGGACGACCGACAATGCCTGAGCTGGTCTGTGCCGGCCGGAGCTGGACGGTAGCGGCTGGCAGCAACCTGCTTGATGCGCTGAATGCGGCCGGGCTGCGCGTGCCTTACAGCTGCCGGGCGGGCAGCTGCCAGGCCTGCATGGTGCGCTGTCGCGGCGGCGAACCGCTCGATGCGCGTCCCGAGGCGCTGCCGGCCACGCAACGCGAGCAGGGTTGGCGATTGGCCTGCCAGTGCCGGATCGATGGCGATCTGCAGGTGGAACTGTTCGATCCCGCGCGCGATGGCCTGGCGGCGCAGGTGCAGGCGGTCGACTGGCTGCGGCGCGACGTGCTGCGCCTGCGCCTGTTGCCCGAGCGGCCGCTGCGCTACCGCGCCGGCCAGCACCTGCTGCTGTGGACGCCGGACGGCATCGCGCGACCCTACTCACTGGCGAGCCTGCCGGACGACGATCGCTGGCTGGAATTCCACCTCGACTGTCACCGCCCGGGCGCCTTCAGCGAGGCGGCGCGCCGCTTGCGCCCTGGCGATGGCCTGCGGCTGGGGCAGTTGCACGGTGGTGCGTTGCATTACGACCCGGACTGGGCGGAGCGCCCGCTGTTGTTGCTTGCCAGCGGCACGGGCCTGGCGCCGCTCTGGGCGGTGCTGCGCGAGGCGCTGCGCCAGGGCCATGCCGGGCCGATCCGCCTGCTGCATCGCACGCACGGCACCTCCTACCTGGCCGAACCGCTGCTGCAGCTCGCGCAGCAGCATGATCTCGACGTGCAGTGGCTCGACGCGGATCAGCCGTGGAACGATCAGGCACTGCGAATCGCGTCGCGACAGGAGATTGCGCTGGTCTGCGGTCATGCCGATTTCGTTGCCGCGTGCTGCCGACGGCTGTTTCTGGCCGGCCTGCCGCGCGGACAGGTGTTCAGCGACACCTTCATCGAGCGGAAGCAGCGGCCATGCGTTGCAAGGGAAGGCGCGAGCCGGCGGGCCGGCTCGCGTGGTCGATCAGTTCAGCGGAGCGCCGACCTGGAGGATCTTCAGCGTGTTGGTGCCGCCGGTGCTGTCGTGGTAGCTGTCGCCCTTGGTCAGGATCACCCAGTCGCCGGGCTGCACCATGTTGCGCTTGAGCAGCTCCTCGACCGCCATCTGGCTGACCTTGTCGGCCGGCAGCACGGCCGGATCGAAGGGGATCGTCTGCACGCCACGGAACAGCGCCACGCGGGCCTGGGTTTCGCGGTGCGGCGAGAAGGCGAAGATCGGCACCGCCGAGCGGATGCGCGACATGATCAGCGGGGTGTAGCCGCTTTCGGTCAGGCTGATGATGGCCTTGACGCCCGGGAAGTGGTTGGCGGTGTACATCGCCGCCAGCGCCGTGCTCTCGTCGCAGCGGCTGAAAGTCTGCCCCAGACGGTGGCCGGATTTGGTACTGGTCGGATGCTTCTCGGCGCCGCAGCACACGCGCGCCATGGCTTTGATCGCTTCCACCGGATACTCGCCGGCGGCGCTCTCGGCCGAGAGCATTACCGCGTCGGTGTAGTCGAGCACGGCGTTGGCGACGTCGGACACTTCGGCGCGGGTCGGCATCGGGTTGTGGATCATCGACTCCATCATCTGGGTCGCGGTGATCACCACCTTGTTGTTGCGCCGCGCGTGCAGAATGATCTTTTTCTGGATGCCGACCAGCTCGGCGTCACCGATTTCCACGCCCAGGTCGCCACGCGCGACCATCACGCCGTCGCTGGCGCGGATCAGGCCGTCCAGGGCTTCGTCGTCGGCGACCGCTTCGGCGCGTTCGATCTTGGCGATCAGCCAGGCGCTGGAGCCGGCCTCGTCGCGCAGGCGGCGGGCCAGGTCCATGTCGGCGGCGTCGCGCGGGAAGGACACGGCCAGGTAGTCGAGTTCGAGGTCGGCAGCCAGTTTGATGTCGGCCTTGTCCTTGGCGGTCAGCGCCGGTGCGGTGAGGCCGCCACCACGGCGGTTGATGCCCTTGTTGTCCGACAGCGGACCGCCGATCAGCACGGTGCAGTGCAGTTCGTCGGCGGTGGCGGCGTCGACGCGCATGACCACGCGGCCGTCGTCGAGCAGCAATTCGTCACCGACGCCACAGTCCTTGACCAGGTCCGGGTAGTCGATACCGACCACTTCCTGGGTGCCGGCATCACGCGGGTGGGTGACGGAGAAGCGGAAACGGTCGCCTTCTTTCAGCTCGATGCGCTTGTTGGCGAACTTGGCGATGCGGATCTTCGGGCCTTGCAGATCGCCCAGCAGCGCGACGAAGCGGCCGTGGCGGGCGGCGATGGTGCGCACCAGTTCGGCACGGGCGCGATGCTCATCGGGCGAGCCGTGGGAGAAGTTCAGGCGGGCGACGTCCAGCCCGGCGAGGATCATCTTTTCCAGGACTTCGGGCGAGCTGCTTGCCGGGCCCAGGGTGGCGACAATCTTGGTGCGACGCGGTGTCATTCGATGGCTCCTTTTTCGGTCTGGCCGCGAGGCTACTATGCTCGTTCGCTGTAGTCATCGTTATGCGGCACTACTCTTTTACCCGCGCGAAAGGCCGCCGGACGGCCTGCAGTTTTTCGCCCCGCGGTCGATAAGCCGGCTCCGGAGGAGCCATCCATGCGTACCCTGATCATTGCCTGTCTGACCCTGTTCACCGCTGGCTGCAGCAGCCAGCACGCCGTCGACCGCCAGCTCAACGAGGCCTACAGCCGTTACGAGGCCGGCGACTGCGGGGGCGCCATGCTCGCCCTGTCGCAGGCCGAGCGCCGCACGCGCGGGCGTGGCGAGGTGCAGCCGGAAATCTCCCTGCTGCGCGGCCAGTGCCTGGAGCGTCAGGGGCTGTACGTCGATGCAGCGCAGACCTACCGCTTCATCCGCGTGCGCTACCCGGCCAGCGAATACGCCTACCGCGCCGCCGCGCGACTGGAGACGCTGCGCCAGCTCGGGCACTATGAGCCCGCCGAACCCGCGATCAGCCATCCAGTCCGACCCTGAAACGTATCGCGAACAGCTCATCCACGGAGGGAATGATGCGCGTGCTGTTATTGCTGTTGGCCCTGGCGCCCATGCTGGCGACGGCCGAGATCTACCGCTGGACCGACGCCCAGGGCCAGGTGCACTTCGGTCAGCGACCGGCGGCGGGCGCCGAGCGGGTCGACGTGCGACCGCAGGTGGTCGAGCGCGATGAGGCGACGCGACAGCGCGAACAGCGCAGCGAGAAGTTCTTCGAGGCGCGGCGCGAAGAACGCCAGGTCGCCGGCGAGCGGGCCGGACAACAGCGGGCGCAGCGCGAGCGCGAGTGTCAGGGGCTGCGCGAGGAGCTGGAGGTGCTGCAGCGTGGCGGGCGTTACTTTCGTACCGATGCAACGGGTGAGCGCGTCTACTACAGTGAAAACGACATTGAGAAAGCCCGGCAGCAACTGGCCAGCCGTATTCGCGAACGATGTGACTGAGCGAACTGGAAGCAGTGGCAGGGGCGTGCGCACAGGCAGGCTCGAACCATGAATATCTCGAATCAGCGTCGCATCCAGCGGCACCAGCTGCCGTATTACCTAAACGTGTTCAATCGCCATACCGACAAGCCGCTGGGCTTTATCGGCAACCTCTCCGAGGGCGGTCTGATGCTGATCAGCCGCTACCCGATGATGCTGCAGGAACGTTTCGACATGCGCCTGAAGATTCCCGGGCAGGTCGGCCAGCTGCGCTTCGTGGATTTCAGCGCCATCAGCCTGTGGTCGCGCGAGGACGTTACCCCCGGCAGCTACGACACCGGCTTCGAGCTGATCACGCCGCCGGCCGAGATCATGGAGATGATCGCCGCGCTGCATCATTACTTCAGCTTCCAGCCGAGCCCGCATGCGCCGCTGATCCAGCCGCCGCCCTTCGCGGCCGATCGCTCGCCCGATCACGACTGCTGCTGCGGGCGCTGACGGCGCGGTTCAGAGCACGCCGGCGCGTTTCCAGGCCAGGTAACGGCCGACCAGCTCCGGCGCCACCTCGCGCGGACGTGCATCCAGCACGTGCAGGCCGTGCGCGATCAGGCGCCGGGACAGGGCCTCGCGCCGTTCCAGATGCGCCAGCGTTGCGCAGTAGCCGAGGGCGTCGTCGAGGTTGGTCACCGGCTGCTGACGCACACGGTCGAGGACGTCCTCGCGCAGGCTGACCAGCAGCACCCGATGCCGACGCGCCAGGCGCTGCATGGCGGCGAGCAGTTCGTCGTCATCCTCGTCGCGCAGGTTGCTCAGCACGATCACCAGCGCGCGCCGCCGCTGGTGCGCCAGCACCTGATCGGCCGCAGCGGCGAAGTCGGCCGGCTGCAGGGTGCATTGCAGATCGTAGACGCTGTCTAGCAGCCGGCCGAGCTGCGCCTGGCCCTTGGCCGGGGCGACATGCCGTGGCGCATCGCTAGCGAAGGTCTGCAGGCCGACCGCGTCGCCCTCGCGCAGCGCGGCATAGGCCAGCAGCAGGCTGGCATTGAGCGCATGGTCGAAATGCGCCAGTTCGTCGTCCTGGCTGCGCATGCGCCGGCCACAGTCGAGCAGCAGGACGATCTGCTGGTCGCGCTCGTCCTGATATTCGCGCGCAATGGGCGTGCGCATGCGCGCGGTGGCCTTCCAGTCGATCTGCCGCAGGCTGTCGCCGTCGCGGAATTCGCGCAGCTGATGGAATTCCAGGCCGAGGCCGCGGCGTGGCTGCTGGCGCACGCCGAGCCGGTTCAGCCAGTGATCGACGCCCTGCAGGCCGGCGCCGTGCAGCTGCACGAAGTCGGGGTAGACGCGGGTGCTACCGGGCAGCTCCAGCAGGCGCCTGCCGCGCCACAGGCCGAGCGGCGACTGCAGGCGGATCTCGCAACGGGCGAAGGTGAATTGCCCGCGCTGCAGCGGACGCAGCCGGTAGCTGAATGCGCACTGCTCGCCGGGCCGCAGCGAAACGCGCCGCGGCAGCTGCTCGAAGGCCATCTGCGCCGGCGGGTGGTCGAAGATTTCCAGTTGCAGCGGCGCGGCACCGCGATGCTGCAGCTGCAGGTGTACCTCGCTCCACTGTCCCAGCGGCAGGCGCGCCGGCAGCTGGCGTTCGATCTGCGGCGTGATAATGCGCCGTAAACGCAGCGCATCGACGGCGGCGAGCAGACCGAGCGCCAGCAGCAGCCCCCACCACAGCGAGCGCCAGCCGCTGGCCGGTACATGGCCGAGGGCATCGAGCACGCCCAGTGGCAGGCCCGCCATCAGCAGTACGGCGACGGCAACGAGCAGGCGCACGGACGGGCTCACGGTCGCACCCGGTAGCGGGCAGACAGACGATTCACAGGCGCGGCGCCGCGACCTGATCGAGCAGCTGGCGCAGCACGCGATCCACCGACAGCCCCTCGATATCCAGCTCCGGCGTCAGCCGCACGCGATGGCGCAGCACATCCGCCGCGCAGGCCTTGACGTCGTCCGGCGTGACGAACTCGCCACCGCGCAGCAACGCCCGCGCCCGTGCGCCGCGTACCAGGGCAATCGAGGCGCGCGGCCCGGCGCCCAGCGCTAACCCCGGCCAGTCACGGGTGGCACGCGCCAGGCGCACGGCGTAGTCGAGCACCTGGTCGTCCAGCGGCAGGTCGCTGGCGATCTTCTGCAATGCCAGCACGTCCTTGGCGCTGAGTTGTGGTCGCAGCGCGCTGACATCCAGCATGTCGGCGCGGGCCGAGCGGGTCACCTGGCGCACCAGCCGCAGCTCCGCATCGGCGTCGGGATAGTCCATGCGCAGCATGAGCATGAAGCGGTCCAGCTCCGCTTCCGGCAGCGGGTAGGTGCCTTCCTGCTCGATGGGGTTCTGCGTGGCCATTACCAGAAACGGCTGCGGCACGGCCAGCGCACGGCCTTCGAGCGTCACCTGGCGTTCCTGCATCACCTCCAGCAGGGCCGCCTGGGTCTTGGCCGGGGCGCGGTTGATCTCGTCGGCCAGCAGCAGGTTGGTGAACACCGGCCCCTTGCGCAGCTTGAACTGCTCGCTCTGCAGGTCGTACACCGCGTGGCCGGTGACGTCGCTGGGCATCAGGTCCGGGGTGAACTGGATGCGGCTGAACTCGCCGGCGAAGCAGCGGGCCAGGGCGCGCACCAGCAGGGTCTTGCCGAGGCCCGGCACGCCTTCGACCAGCACGTGGCCACCGGCGATCAAGGCGGTCAGCACGCCGTCGATGACCGCGTCCTGGCCGATCAGGGCCTTGCGCAGTTCCTCGCGCAGCGCCTGTGCCAGCTGGCTCGCGCGCTGACGCGGGCTGGCGGTGGCGCCGGGAATGGGTTCGGCATGGGATTCGCTCATAGGGCATTCCTGAGTGCTTGCAGGTCGGCGACCTGCCGGGTGAAGTCGATGGCGCTGGCGTCCGCCGCCGGGCGCATGGCCTGTTCGATGGAGCCGGCCGGCAGTCCGCTCAGCGTGCCGAGCAGTTCGTGCTGCTGCGCGGCCGGCAACTGGTCGAAACCGGCATGACGCCGGCCGGCGCGCTGCAGGATGTCCTGCTGCAGGCGCTGCAGCAGCACCGCGCGCCCGCCGTGGCGCTGAATGAACTCCGCCGAAGCCAGCAGGTGCTCCTGCAGCCGCCGGCGGGCACTACCGGCCGGCGCTCGCAGCGGGCCGTGGCGCTGGCCGAAGTGCCAGGCGCTGAGCAGGACGAGCAGCACAAGGGCGGTCAGCATCTCGGGAAAGTGACGCAGCAGCAGACTGGGCAACCCCGGGTGATCGGCGCGGTAGACCAGGGTGACCTGGCTGTCCTGAGTCAGGTACCACAGCAGCCAGGCATGGTCGTATTCACCGATGCGGTCGTTGTGCCAGATCCAGGCGTCGGTCAGGGCGGTGACCAGCCCCTCGCCGTGACGCAGCTGCAGCATGTGCGTGGCGCCGGCGCTGTTGGCCCAGGCGTGGGCGCGCTTGTCCGCATCGTAGAGGTGGAAGCCGGTATCGAAGGCGAGAAAGGCCGGGCTGGCTTCGTTGTCCAGATAGAGCCGCGTCAGTTGCGGCTGCTGCTCGTCGCTGGTCGATTCGCCCTGGGCGTTCGCGGTATCGCGGTTCTCGCTGGTGTACTGCTGCAGATTGAGGCGGTCTGCCAGCAGGTCGCCGCTCTTGCCGTCCGCTTCGTTCCATAGCCGCTCGGCGACGAACAGCAGGTGGCCGCCGCGCGCAGCCCAATCGAGCAGACGCTGGGTCTGCCGCGGCGTCAGCTGGCTGCGATCACCGAGCAGCAGCAGGCTGTGCCCCTTGGCCGGAGCCTGGTCGAGATCGGCCAGGTGCTCGTTGTGGCTGACCGGGCGGCCGATATCGGCGAGGAAGTGTTCGGCTGCCAGAAAGGGGTTGGCGCGTGCCTGCGCCGCCGGGCCGCGGTCGACGACTTCGTCGTAGGGCTGCAGCGCGGTCAGCAGGCGCGCGCCGGCCAGCAGCGCCAGCGCCACGCCGAGCAAGATCAGCAGGCGTCGTTTCATGGCTGCGGCTCCCGTTCGAACAGCCGGCGCCAGCCGGCGCACAGCGCGGTCCACGCCGCGTCGTCGGGTATTTGCCGGCCATAGGCGAGGCCTTGCCAGTGGTGCGTGAGGGTTGCGGCGAAGGAGTTCAGCTCGGGCTGCGCCAGGATGCGCACGGCCTCCAGCACTTCGCCTTCGGTATGACCGGCCACGAGCGGCAACCGATGGTCATGCAGCAGGCGGCTGAGCATCGCGCGATAGAGCAGGCCGAGCGCCTGGCGGGGCTGCGTCGGCCAGAGCCGTTCGGCCGCGCTGGCGACGTCGTCCGGCAGGCTTTCCGGGGTCACGGCAAGGCCAAACAGCTGAGCCGGCGGCTGGTGACGTTTGCGCGGTCGCGGCAAGCGGCGACCGAAGGCCTGCAGCCAGTCGCGGCGGTGCCACAGCAGTAACGCGACCAGCAGGGCCAGCGCGCCCCATAGCAGGGTCTCGATCAGCAGCGTCAGGCGTTCGCGACCGTGCCAGAACGAGTCGAGCCGCAGCAGATTCTCCAGCAGGCGCGCCAGGATGCCGGGTTCGGCATCGGCCGGCGATTCGGCGAAACGCCAGCGGGTGACGGTTTCGCGCTGGGTGAAAGGCGGCTGATCGAGCAGCTCGCGCACCTGCTGGCGGGCATCGTCGCGGCTCAGCGGGGTAGCGGTTGCGGGGGTGGCAGCGCTGTCATCCGCAGCGCACACAGGCGTGCTCGGCGACAGCAGGCAGAGGCCGAGCAGCAGCACCGGCAGTGCCGTCAGCAGGTGTGCGCGCAGGCGGCGGAAGGCCAGTTCCAGGTCCCAGGCTTCGAGCCGGGTGCGGCGATTCAGGTAGAGGCTGAAGCCGCAGGCGACGTAGATCGGTTCCCAGACAATCAGCACCAGCACGTAGAGCAGGTTGGACAGGTGCTCCAGCCACAGCCAGTCGTCGTCCGCGCGCAGCAGATCCTCCCAGCTCCAGCTGTCGTAGGCCAGTTGCGCCGGCAGGAAGAAATACAGCAGTGCCAGCAGGCCGAGCCAGAGCGCGCCTTCCAGGTGCATGCCGACCACCGTGAGCCAGCGCGCCACGCTGCGCTCGCGCTGGCCGAGCACCGCCAGGCGGTGCTGGCGGGCCGCGCCAGCGAGCCCTTCGAGCTGCAGCACCGGCAGATCGAAGCTGCGCGTCGAGCTGAAGCGGCGCCAGGTCAGGCTGGCCAGCCACTGCGGGCGCAGCACGCCGGGCAGCGCCCGCAGGCTCTGACGCACGCCGGGCGTCTGGCCGAAGACCGCGTGCGAGAGAATATGCAGCGGCAGGCGTTCATAGAGCGGTTTCAGCCACCAGAACAGCAGCAACGCCAGGCTGGGCTGCTCCCAGCACAGCGCGCTGAGCAGGCCGAACACCGGCAGCGTCAGCGCGGCCCAGGCGAGCATCAGCACGCCGGCATGGCGTCGCGCCAGCAGCGTGCCCAGGTCCAGCGCTTCCCAGGCGCTGCGCGGGCGGATCGTCAGGTTCGCTTCAGCCGGACGCATGGCGATTCCTGCCGGCGAAGAGGAAATAGAGCGCCACCAGCAGCCAGAGCAGGGCCCCGACCGCGTACTTGACGCCGGCCGGGCCATAGGTCATTGACGACCAGTACGCTTCGATGAACGCGGCGATCAACAGCATCAGCGTGGCGCCGGCAACCAGCCGCACGCCGCGTTCGGCAGCCTGGCGCAGTGCCTCGCCGCGGCGCAGTCGACCGGGAGCGAGCAGCGCTGCGCCGAGCTTCAGGCCCGCCGCACCGGCCAGGGTGATGGCGGTGAGCTCGAAGGCGCCGTGACCGATGACGAACGACCAGAACGGCTGGTGGTAGCCGATCTCGCTCAGGTGCCCGGCCACCGCGCCGATGGTCAGGCCGTTGAACATCAGGAAGAACAGACTGCCGACGCCGAGCAGCAGGCCGCCGGCGAAGGTCTGGAAGGCGATGCCGATGTTGTTCATCACGTAGTAGCCGAACATCATCCAGTCCTCGGCCGAGCCGCGCTCGCCGAAGCGCCCGAGCCGGCTGGCGTCGGGGTCGTAGAGGGTTTCCATCTCGGCGACCTGATCGGCCGACAGCACGCTGTAGGCCAGCTCGGGGAACGCATAGACCAGCACGCCCATGCCCAGCAGGCTGCCGTAGAAGAGCAGGCTGGCGGCGAGTACGCCGCGCCATTCCTCGCGTGTCAGGCGGGCGAAGCCGCCAAGGACGAAGCTCAGCAGCCGGCCGAGCAGTGGACTGCGCTGGCGATAGAGCTGCTGATGGCCGCGCAGCACCCGCCGGCGCAGCTGTTCCAGCAACGGGCTGCTGTAACCGCGTTTCTCGGCCAGGGCCAGCTGCTGGCATAGCCGGCGGTAGGCGGCGGGGAAGTCCATCGCCTCGTCGGCGGCAGACCGGCCGCGTTCGAGCGCGTCCAGACGGGCATCGAAGCGCTCCCATTCGGGCTGGTGCCGCTGCTCGAAGGCTTCCTGCTTCAGCGTCACGCGCAGCAGCCCCTGGGCCATTGCGAGCAAGCCGGGTACGGCCTGCGCGGCGGGCAGGCGCAGGGGCTCGGCCAGCAGCGCGGCCAGCTCCTGGGCACGCTCCGGGCTCAGTGATGCCTGGCGTTCGGCGAAATCGAGCAGCGCGCGCTGGGCGTCACGATCCAGTTCGACCGGTGGCCGCTGTGCTTCCACCATCGGCAGGGCAGGGCGCGCGCTGGGGCGCTCGGCGTAGACCACCAGCGTGCCGGCGGCCAGATCGCCGAGGCGCTTGAATGCCGGGTGCGCCAGGCAGCTCAGGGCGCCGAGGAAATAGCCGAACGGCAGCATGTCGACGAAACGCAGCAGGTTGCGCGTNCAGGAGCTGGCGCTGCCCGGCACCTGCGGCGCCGGTTACAACAACCTGCGCTTCGACGACGAGATGACGCGCTACAGCCTGTATCGCAACTTCTTCGACCCCTACGCGCGCGAGTGGCAGGGCGGCAATAGCCGCTGGGACCTGATCGACCTGGTCCGCACCGCCTATGCGCTGCGCCCGGAGGGCATCGAGTGGCCGCAGGAGAACGGCCGGGTGACCCTCAAGCTCGACCGCCTGACGGTCGCCAACGGGCTGGAACACCTGCACGCGCACGACGCGCTGTCCGATGTGCGCGCCACCATCGCGCTGGCGCGGCTGCTGCGCGACCGGCAGCCGCGCCTCTACGACTATCTGTACCAGTTGCGGCGCAAGCCGGCGGTGCTGGATCAGATCGAGCTGCTCAAGCCGCTGGTGCATGTGTCGGGGCGCTTTTCGGCCGAGCGTCATTATCTGGCCGTGGTGCTGCCGCTGGCCTGGCATCCGCTCAACCGCAATGCGCTGATCGTCTGTGACCTGCAGGCCGAGCCGGCGCTGCTCTGCGATGAAAGCGCACAGACCCTGCGCGAGCGTCTGTATACCCGCCGCGACGAGCTGGCCGCCGGGGCGCTGCCGGTTCCCTTGAAGCTGGTGCACGTCAATCGTTGCCCGGTGCTGGCGCCGTTGAGCGTGCTGCGCGAAGGCGACCTGGCGCGTCTGCAGCTCGATCTGACGCAGTGCCTGCAGCGTGCCCGCTGGCTGTGCGAAACCCGGGAGGCGTGGTTGCCGAAACTGGGGCAGATCTACCAGCAGGAAACCTTCGAGGAGTGCCTCGATCCCGAGCAGCAACTCTACGATGGCTTTCTCGGCGACCGTGATCGGCGGTTGTGCGAGCAGGTGCGTAGTCTCTCGGCGGCAGAATGTGCCGCGCGCAGCTGGCCATTCGATGATCCGCGTCTGGCTGAACTGCTGTTTCGCTACCGCGCGCGCAACTTTCCCGAAACGCTGTCGGTGGCCGAGCGGGAGCGGTGGGCGAGCTTCTGCCGGCAGCGCTTGATCGACGCGCAGCACGGTGCGCCGAATACCCTGCAGCAATTCGATGAAGGACTTCGACAATACGCGGCCACGGCAACTGCCGCGCAGACCGAAGTACTGGAGCAGTGGCGCAGCCATGTACAGCAGCTGCGCGAGCGCTATGCAATAACCGACTGAACAGTTTTGATAGGCAAACAAAAACGCCGCAGCCCCGGGAAGGGATGCGGCGTTCTGTTATTTCGTCGAGGAATCAGTCGAGCAGAGTTGCCCAGCTTTCCACGGTGTCGGCGCCCCACTTGGCTTTCCACTCTTTCAGAGTCTTGTGGTTGCCGCCTTTGGTTTCGATAACTTCACCGGTATTCGGGTTCTTGTATTGCTTGACCCGGCGTGCGCGCTTGCTGGCGGTCGGCGCCTTGGCTGCGCCGCGCGGAGTCTTGGTGCTGCGAGCGTCCGGATCGAGCAGGGCGATGATGTCGCGCAGCGACTTCTGGTATTCGCCCATGAGTTCGCGCAGTTTGCCTTCGAACTCCAGTTCCTTCTTCAGCTTGTCATCGGCAGAGAGGGATTTCAGCCGCTCTTGAAGTTCCTTGATGGCTTCTTCCGTGGCGCGGTATTCACTAATGAGAGACATATGGCTTCCTTGGGATAGGGTGTACGCAAGTGGCGTCAATCATAGTCATGCACAATCTGCAAGTAAATATAGCCGCCGCTGGAAAATGTGTTTTTTATTTGTATATAAATCATTCTTCGCGGCGCGCGTTGCTGCCAATAAAAGGGATGCGTACAACTCAAGGCGTGCGGCGAAAAGCTAAGCACCTTTGATAATTGCCTTAACGCACCGAGGCAGATTCGCTAGTTATAACGACTATGCGCTTACCAATCGGCGAAGCGATCCGGCCGGGCGCATGGCTGACGGCTGATATTCCATCGATTGTCCCGATGGGCGCCAGTTGGTGGCTGGGCTAGAATGCCGCGTCTTTTGTTTAGAGCGGAGTCATCTCTAATGCGCACTTTCAGGCTGGTTATTGCCTGTCCCGACGGCGTCGGCATCGTGGCCAAGGTCAGTAATTTCCTCGCGACCTATAACGGCTGGATTACCGAAGCCAACCACCATTCGGATCATCAGAGTGGCTGGTTCTTCATGCGCCACGAGATTCGCGCCGACTCGCTGCCGTTCGATCTGGACGGTTTCCGCCAGGCCTTCGCGCCGATTGCCCGCGAGTTCTCGATGGAGTGGCGCATCACCGACTCCGAGCGGCGCAAGCGCGTGGTGCTGATGGCCAGCCGCGAATCGCACTGCCTGGCCGATCTGCTCCATCGCTGGCACAGCGGCGAGCTGGATTGCGACATCCCCTGCGTGATTTCCAACCACGACGATCTGCGCAGCATGGTCGAGTGGCACGGCATTCCTTATTTCCATGTGCCGGTCGATCCGGCCCGCAAGGAGCAGGCATTCGCTGAAGTGACCCGGCTGGTGCGTGAACATGAGGCGGACGTCATCGTGCTGGCGCGCTACATGCAAATTCTGCCGTCGGAGCTGTGCGAAGAATTCGCCCAGCGCGTGATCAACATCCACCACAGCTTCCTGCCGTCCTTCGTCGGTGCCAAGCCGTACCATCAGGCGTCGCTGCGTGGCGTGAAGCTGATCGGTGCGACCTGTCATTACGTGACCGAGGAGCTGGACGCCGGCCCGATCATCGAGCAGGACGTGGTGCGCGTCAGCCACCGCGACAGCATCGACGACATGGTGCGGCTGGGCAAGGACGTGGAGAAGATGGTGCTATCGCGCGGCCTGCGCTATCACTTGCAGGATCGCGTGCTGGTCCACAGCAACAAGACGCTGGTATTCAACTGATCGAGGAGCAGCCATGACCGACCCGCTCGCACGCGCCACGGCCGAGGCGCCGCCGATCATCGGCAGTGGCTGTACGCAACGCTACGATCCCGCTGCGCTGGGCACCGAGCTGGGCACCGACTTTCCCGGCGCCGCCGAACTCTGGGAGCGCCTGCGCGCCGCAGATGAGCAGGCACCTGCCGATGTCTCGCGTGGCACCGGGCGACCGGCTGGTCGCGACCACGACGCGCTCGACTGAGCGCGCGTTTCCCCGCCTTGGAGAACCCCTTGATGGAAGCATTCGCCGATCATCTGGTACTGGGCGCCGACGCCCACGGCCAGCCCAGCCTCCACCCGCTGCGCCTGGCCAACCGCCACGGGCTGATCGCCGGCGCCACCGGAACCGGCAAGACGGTGACGTTGCAACGCCTGGCCGAGCAGTTCAGTGATGCGGGAGTCGCGGTGTTCGCCGCCGATATCAAGGGCGACCTGAGCGGTCTGGGGGCAGCCGGTGCGCCGACGGGCAAGATCGCCGAGCGCATCGCCAGCATGCCCTGGCTGGGGCACCAGCCGCGCGCCTATCCGGTGACGCTGTGGGACGTGCAGGGTCGCAGTGGCCATCCGCTGCGTACCACTCTCAGCGAGATGGGGCCGCTGCTGCTGGGCAACCTGCTGGAGCTGACCGACAGCCAGCAGGCGGCGCTCTACGCGGCGTTCAAGGTGGCCGATCGTGAAGGTCTGCTGCTGCTCGATCTCAAGGACCTCAAGGCGCTGCTGGGGCACCTGCGCGACCATCCCGAGGTGCTCGGCGAGGATCGTGCGCTGTTCACCGGCGCCTCGTCGCAGGCTTTGCAGCGGCGCCTGGCGACGCTCGAACAACAGGGCGCCGAGGCGCTGTTCGGCGAGCCGGCGCTGCAGCTGGAAGACCTGCTGCAGCCGGACCGCGACGGTCGCGGGCGCATCCACCTGCTCGACGCCAGCCAGCTGGTGCACGAGGCGCCCAAGGTTTATGCGACGTTCCTGCTCTGGCTGCTGGCCGAACTGTTCGAGCAGCTGCCCGAGCGCGGCGATCAGGACCGGCCGCTTCTGGCGCTGTTCTTCGACGAAGCGCACCTGCTGTTCAACGACACGCCCAAGGCGCTGCAGGAGCGTCTGGTGCAGGTGGTGCGGCTGATCCGCTCCAAGGGCGTGGGTGTCTACTTCGTCACCCAGTCGCCGGGCGACCTGCCGGACGATGTGCTGGCCCAGCTCGGCCTGCGCGTCCAGCACGGCCTGCGGGCGTTCACGGTGAAGGAGCAGAAGGCGCTGCGCTCGGTGGCCGACGGCTTCCGCGAAAACCCGGAGTTCTCCGCGCTTGAAGTGCTCACCGAGCTGGGTATCGGCGAGGCGCTGGTCGGCGGTCTGGAGGCCAAGGGCACGCCGGCGATGGTGCAGCGGGTCGCGGTAGCGCCGCCGCAATCGCGCGTGGGCGTGCTGAGCGAGGCCGAGCGTGCCGAGCTGATCGCGCACTCGCCGTTGCGTGGCCGTTACGACCAGCCGGTCGATCGCGAATCGGCCTACGAGATGCTGACGGCGCGGGCACGCCAGGCCGCCGAGGCGCCACCCGAGCCTGCGCCGGCAAATGCTGGCAAGCGCGGCAGCGAAGGCGGTGCGGTCGGCGATTTCGCCGGGCGGGTACTCAAGAGTGCCTTGAACCAGGCGGCCAGCCAGATCGGCCGGCAGATCGTGCGCGGCCTGCTTGGCTCACTGCTGGGTGGCAAGCGCTGAGTGACGGTGGCCGCTGATTGCCCGCGGCGGGTACTCAGCGGCTATCGATGTCCGGCACGCGGTTCCGGCCGTGTATTGAAAGTCGCCGGGCTTATCAGCTTTGCGCGTCTGCTTCCTGCCGGGCTTTTTCTTTTTCCATCTTCTGCAGTTCTTCCTGGAAAACCCGATCTTGCAGGGTTGCCTTCTTGCGCCAGGGTTTGCGCTCCGGCTCGGTCTTGGCTGCATAAGTTGTAACTTCGCCGCCATAGATATCCTGGTAGCGCTGCGCCTGACGCTCGAGTTCGATGCGCAGTTGTTCTTTTGTCACGTAATTGGACCTGTCTGTTTGTGTACGAATGAGTAGGGTGCTGAAGCGGTATATTGCCGTACCGTCAATCGAATGCGGCGGCGCCGCGGCCCGCGTGCATCTTTTCAGGCGTTGTAATGCCGGGGAAGTTCTGCCGTCTGGCATCTCTTCCTGCATTCGGGCTTGAAAAACGGGCAGCAGTTCAAAGAACTGGCAAAAGGTTTTGAAGCAAACCTGTGGACTCTGGAACGCGGAAAACGCATGTCGCATGAGTTCGCTGCGGACTTGCCATGCTTCAGCAGACCGCATTATGCGCCGGATCGTGGAGATTGGGCGACTTTACTTTGCAGCAAAATAAAACCCGCGGCGATGCGCGGGTTTTATTCGGCGTGAAACTTCGGTCAGCGAGCAACCTTGGCTTCGACACCCTCGGTACGACCGTAAACATCGTCCAGGCGTTCGATATCGTCTTCGCCCAGATAACTTCCGGACTGCACTTCGATGATCTCCAGCGGAATCTTGCCCGGATTGGCCAGACGATGTACCGAAGTGACCGGAATATAGGTCGACTGGTTTTCCGTGAGCAGGAACGTCTTCTCGTTGCAGGTCACCTGGGCGGTACCGGAGACGACGATCCAGTGTTCGGCGCGATGGTGGTGCATCTGCAGCGACAGGCTGGCGCCCGGGTTGACGCAGATCCGCTTGACCTGGAAGCGTCCGCCCATGTCGACCGAGTCGTACCAGCCCCACGGGCGATACACGGCGCAATGGTTCTGCGTTTCCGGGCGCGCCTGTGCATCGAGGCGGGCTACGAGTTTCTTGACGTCCTGCACCTTGTCCTTGTGGGCGATCATGATGGCGTCCTTGGTCTCCACCACCACGACGTCCTCCAGTCCCAGCACGGTGACCAGCTTGCCGTTGCCGTGAACCAGGCAGTTACGGGTGTCTTCGGCGATCACGTCGCCCTTGAGCACGTTGCCGTTGGCGTCCTTGTTGTGCACGTCCCAGATCGACGACCAGGAGCCGACATCGCTCCAGCCGGCGGACATGGGCACCACGCAGGCGAGACTGGTCTTCTCCATGACGGCGTAGTCGATGGAGTTGTCGGGGCAGCAGGCGAAGGTGGCCGGGTCGATCAGCAGCTCGTCGCCATTGAGGGTGCTGCGTTCGAGCGCAACGCAGCAGGTGTCGTAGATGTCCGGGTCGTGCTTCTTCAGTTCCTCCAGGAACACGCTGGCGCGGAACAGGAACATGCCGCTGTTCCAGTAGTAGTCGCCCGATTCGACATAGCTCTGCGCGCGGGCTTCGTCCGGCTTCTCGACGAACTGGCTGACGCGGCTGATGCCTTCCGGCAGCCCGCTGTTGTCGTTCGGATCGCACTTGATGTAGCCGTAGCCGGTTTCCGGGCGTGTCGCCGGAATGCCGAACAGCACCATCTCGCCGTTTTCCGCAGCGTTGGTGGCCAGGGCCAGCGAGCGCTGGAAGGCGCGCTGGTCGTCGATCACGTGATCGGCCGGCAGCACCAGCAGCAGCTCGTCGCGGCCTTCTTCGACGAGCTTCATCGCGGCGATGGCGATCGCCGGGGCCGTGTTGCGCCCGAAGGGTTCGAGCAGCATGCCCTGGACCCCCAGCTTGCGTGCGGCCAGTTGCTCCTTGACGATGAAGCGGTGCTCCTTGTTGCACACCAGCAGCGGCTGCTGGATGCCCTCGAAGGCCAGGCGCTCGACGGTTTGCTGAAACAGCGTCTGCTCACCGGTAAGGGCGAGAAACTGCTTGGGGAACAGCTTGCGCGAGAGCGGCCACAGTCGCGAACCGCTACCGCCTGAAAGAATTACCGGAATCATGTCGTCTCTCCTGCATCGTTAGAGCGTTCTGTTGCGAGCACACCGTTGGCATGCTCGGGAAAATGGGATGGGTCGAGCGGGATCAGGTGCGTGGTCGGCGCGCAGAACGCAGGCAGTGGCTGCGTGTTCGGCCGCGGCGCGCGCCACCTGCGCTTGGCGCGGATGCTCCGACGCGGCGGATCAGCCGAGTGATGACTGTCTGGCGCGCGACGACGGAGGCAGGCCGGGCGCGGTTGCCGGGCTGGGTCAGCGCTGAAGCGGAGCCCGTCTGAATTCGGGCGGCACCGCGCGCCGTTGCCGATCGTGTCGCCAGCCGCTGGAGCGGCTGGCAATGGTCAATGTTCGAGAACCCGAGCACGTTCATGTGCGACGTTCCTTTCCAGTCTGGAGTTGTCGGTACGCGCTTTATGATTCTCGGCGTCGCTCGATAGTTCCCGCGGGGAGAACCGTTGATCGGCCAGCATGAGGAGAGGGGCGGGGGAGCTGCGTCGTACCGGGGCTACGACGCGCTCGGGAGGCGTGCGGCGCGGCGCGCCACACGTGACGGATCAGGCGGCAGGAGTGTCGCGCAGGAACACCAGGTGATCGTCCGAGGAGTCGGCGGCGCTGAAGCGATAGCCTTCGTAGGCGAAGTCGCGCAGGCGCTCGACCGTCTGGATGCGTTCCTTGATGACGTAACGTGCCATCAGCCCGCGAGCTTTTTTGGCGTAGAAGCTGATGATCTTGTACTGGCCGTTCTTCAGATCCTTGAAGTCCACGTCGACCACCCGCGCCTGCAGCGCCTTGCGCTTGACGGCCGAGAAGTACTCGTTGGATGCCAGGTTGAGCAGCACCTGATCGCCTTGCGCCTGCAGCGCCTGGTTGAGCCATTCGCTGATGCGTTCGCCCCAGAACGCGTAGAGGTCCTTGCCACGCGCGTTGGCGAGTTTCGTCCCCATCTCCAGGCGATAGGGCTGCATCAGGTCCAGCGGTCGCAGCAGGCCGTAGAGTCCGGACAGCATGCGCAGGTGCTGCTGGGCGAAGTCGAAGTCGGCTTCGGAAAAGTCTTGTGCGGCAAGTCCGGTGTAGACGTCGCCCTTGAAGGCGAGCAGGGCCTGCTTGGCGTTCTCGCGGGTGAAGGGCGTGCTCCAGCTGCCGAAGCGGGCGACATTCAGTGCTGCCAGTTTGTCGGACAGGTGCATCAGCTCGGCGATCTGTGCCGGCGAGAAGTCGCGCAGCTGTTCGATCAGCAGCTGCGAATGCTCGAGGTGTTCGGGCTGGGTGAAGCGCTGGGTTACTGGTGGAGTCTCGTAGTCGAGGGTCTTGGCTGGGGAAATCACCATCAGCATGTAGTTGCTCTCCTGTGTGCAGCGGCGATTCTAGGCGCGATGGCGAGCCCGGCTCCAGCTATCGTGGCCATTGACGGCGGTTGACCTTGTCCGGGGGGCAAGGTGCAAGCTACGCCCGCCCGATGATGAGGAGGCGGTATGAGTACGTGCGATCACTCGAACTGGCAAAGCTCACATGATTACCGTCCGCTGGAGCAGGGCGCCGAACGCCAGACCTGGGCGGTGGCGCTGCTTACCGGCGTGACGATGGTGGTGGAGATCGCCGCCGGCTACTGGTTCAACTCGATGGCGCTGCTCGCCGATGGCTGGCACATGTCCTCGCACATGGTGGCGATCGGCCTGGCGGCGCTGGCCTACATGCTGGCCCGGCGTTATGCCGATGATCGGCGTTTCGCCTTCGGTACCTGGAAGATCGAGGTGTTGGCCGGCTTTTCCAGCGCGCTGTTTCTGGTCGGCATCGCGCTGATGATGATCATCGAATCGCTGCTGCGGTTCTGGTCGCCGGCGAACATTCGCTTCGACGAGGCGCTCTGGGTCGCGGTGATCGGCCTGCTGGTGAACCTGGCGTCCGCCTGGCTGCTGCACGATGGACATGATCATGGCCACGCTCATGGTCATCACCACGACCACGACCACGACCACGACCACGANGCCGCATTCATCCATGTGCTGACCGACGGGCTGACCTCGGTGGCGGCGATCGTGGCCCTGCTGGGTGGCAAGTTCTTCGGCTGGAGCTGGCTGGACCCGCTGATGGGGGTGATCGGCGCGTTGGTGATCCTGGTCTGGGCCAAGGGTCTGCTGGTGGAGACCGCCAAGGCGTTGCTGGATCGGGAAATGGACGATCCGCTGGTGCGCCGCGTGCGCAGGCAGCTGGAAGCGGTGCCGGATACCGAGGTGACCGATCTGCATCTGTGGCGCGTGGGCCGCGCCCAGTACAGCTGCATCCTCAGCGTGGTCACGCATCAGGACTACAGCGCCGACGATTACAAGCGTGCCCTGCAGGACCTGCCGCAGCTGGTGCACGTGACCGCCGAGGTAAACCGCTGCGGCGAATCGGCGCACCTGGATTCCCGACTGTAGTCGGCTGGATTCCGCACGCCAAGGGCGTTCCGTCGATACGGGCAATAAAAGCGGAAATCGCACAAAAACGCTTTTGCCCGTCATCGGTTTTGGGTTATTACCGAATCAGACCGCCGAACCCTGCGACACAGGTGGCGGCCCCTGGGTGGCCCCGAACCCCGCCTCCCAAGCCCGTTCATCTGCCAGCACGGTGGTCTTTCTGCGGCGGAGCGCCTATGGCTCTCCGTCGACTGACCCAACGAAAAGGTGATCGGTATGGATGATTTCGGCAGATCCCGCGCGACTCAGCCCACCCTGTATGTTCTCGACACCAACGTCCTGATCCACGATCCCAACGCCTTGCTCAACTTCCAGGAGCACCAGGTCGCGATACCGATGACCGTGCTGGAGGAACTCGATCAACTCAAAACTGGCAAGCACAGTGTCGCCGCCGAGTGTCGCCAGGCGATTCGCCTGATCGACCGCCTGCTCGGCAATGCCACGCCCGCCGAGGTGGAGGCGGGCGTACCGATTCAGCGGGACAAGAGCGGGGCGCGCGGCAGCTTGTCCATCCTGATGAGCCAGCGGCTGGAGAATGGCCTGCCGGAGGACCTGAACGACAACAAGATCATCAACCTGGTGGTCGCGATCAGCAAACAGCGGCCCGGTGTGCCGGTGGTGCTGGTCACCAAGGACATCAACATGCGCCTCAAGGCGCGGGCCTGCGGCGTGGCTGCCGAGGATTACCACACCGATCAGCTGGTCGACGACGTGGGTCAGCTGTCGCGCGGCTATCACAGCCTGAGCGGCTCGTTCTGGGACCGCGTGAGCAAGGTCGAGACTCATCAGGGGCACGGTCGTACCTGGCATCGCGTGCAGCTGATCGACAACCTGCCGGCGGTGCATATCAACGAGTTCATCCTCGACGAGCAGGGCTTCGTCGGCTGGATCAAGGGCATCAAGGAAGACGAGCTGCTGCTGCTCGACATGCACCAGGAGCCGCTGCTGCATCAGGAGGCCTGGGGCCTGCGTCCGCGTGACATCCATCAGGCGCTGGCGCTGTTCGCCCTGCTCGATCCGGATATCCACCTGGTCAACCTGTCGGGCGCGGCCGGTTCGGGAAAGACCATCCTGGCGCTGGCCGCTGCGATCGAGCAGACGGTGGTGAGCAAGCGCTACCGGCGCATCATCGCGACCCGCAGCGTGCAGGGGCTGGACGAGGACATCGGCTTCCTGCCCGGTACCGAGGCGGAGAAGATGGAGCCCTGGCTCGGCGCGATCACCGACAACCTCGAAGCGCTGCACATGGACGACGAGAACACCCCCGGCAGCATCGACTACATCCTGCAGAAGGTGCCGTTGCAGTTCAAATCGCTGAACTACATCCGCGGGCGCAGCTTCCAGCAGAGCCTGATCCTCATCGACGAGTGCCAGAACCTCACGCCGCACCAGATGAAGACCATCATCACCCGCGCCGGCAACGGCTCCAAGGTGGTCTGCCTGGGCAACCTGGCGCAGATCGATACGCCCTATCTGTCGGCCACCAGTTCCGGCCTCACCTACCTGACGGAGCGCTTCAAGGACTTCTCCCACGGCGTGCACATCACCCTGCAGGGCGTGCCGCGTTCGATCTTGGCCGAGTACGCCGAGGCGCATATGTAGCTCGCGGTCGCGGCGAAGGGGTGTCGGTGGTACCCCTTCCGGGAGCGGGCCGTGCGTGGCTGGCTGGGTTAGACTCGCGACTTTCCCAGCCAGGAGCGTCATATGCTCACCCATCTCGATTCCCAGGGCCGTGCCAGCATGGTCGATGTGACCGAAAAGGCCGTCACCGCGCGCGAGGCGACGGCCGAGGCGCGCGTGCGGATGCTGCCGCAGACGCTGCAGATGATTCAGCAGGGCGGCCATCCCAAGGGCGACGTATTCGCCGTGGCGCGCATCGCCGGCATCCAGGCGGCGAAGAAGACTTACGAACTGATTCCCCTATGTCATCCGCTGCTGCTGACCAGCGTGAAGGTCGAGCTGCAGGCCGAAGGCGACGACAGCGTGCTGATCCGCGCCACCTGCAGGCTGGCCGGGCAGACCGGGGTGGAAATGGAAGCGCTGACCGCAGCCAGTGTTGCCGCCCTGACGATCTACGACATGTGCAAGGCGGTCGACCGCGGCATGTGCATCGAGGGCGTGCGCCTGCTGGAAAAGCGCGGCGGCAAGAGCGGCCACTGGCAGGTGCAGGCATGATTTGCGTACAGTTTTTTGCCCGTTACCGCGAGGCGCTGGGCAGCGATGGCGAACGCCTTGACTGGGACCCGTCGCTCACCTGCCTGGATGACCTGCGCCAGCGCCTGCTGGCCCGCGGCGGCGCCTGGGAAGTGCTCGGCGAGCAGAACCTGATGTGCGCACGCAATCAGGAACTCTGCGGCCTGGACGAACCGCTCGTCGATGGCGATGAAGTGGCGTTCTTCCCGACCGTGACCGGAGGTTGAAATGAGTGTTCGGGTACAGCAGGCGGCCTTCGATCCGGGGGCCGAACTGAACGCGTTGCACGCGGCCAATCTGGGCATCGGTGCGGTCGCCGCCTTCGTCGGCTACGTGCGCGATTTCAATGACGGACACGAAGTCGCCGGCATGTTCCTCGAGCACGCGCCGGGTATGACCGAGAAGGCGCTGGGCAAGATCGTCGCCGAGGCCGAGGAGCGCTGGCCGCTGCTGAGCATCGACGTGCTGCACCGCGTCGGCTCGCTGGAGCCGGGTGAGCCGATCGTGTTCGTCGGCGTGACCAGCGCGCATCGCGAGGCGGCGTTCGATGCCTGCCGTTTCGTCATGGATTACCTGAAGACCCGTGCACCGTTCTGGAAGAAGGAGAACACGCCGGACGGCGAACGCTGGGTCGATGGGCGCGACAGCGATCAGGCCGCCGCCGAGCGCTGGCAGCGCTGAGCTCCGCCGGCGTCGGTGCTGGCCGCTGCGGCCGGGTGATCAGTGGAGCGCGATGTACAGCTTGAACGACACCGTGGAGAACATGACGATGATGCCCAGGCTGAGCAGCACGATGCCCCATTGCCGGTCGCGGTTGGCGAAGCCTGCGCACAGCAGTACGAAGCCGGTGAGGATGAGCAGCAGCAGCCAGTCGAGGTTTTCCATGAAATCTCCTTGTACGTGCCGTCAGTACTTGTACGGTAGTTCCGTTTCGGTGGTGGCCGGCTGACCTGGGTCACGCACGGCGCAGCGCACAGAAAAAAGGCGAAGCCGCGGCTTCGCCCGTTGTTTTTCCGTGAGCCTCAACGGCTGCGTGGTACCGGCACCAGCAGCTCGGCCGGCGGCATCTCGCAGTGAATCTTGCGCCCGATCAGCTCCTCGATCGGCGGCAGGGCGAAGGCGTCATCCTCGCCGGCGAAACTGATCGAAGTGCCGCTGGCGCCGGCACGGCCGGTACGACCGATGCGGTGCACGTAGTCGTCCGGATCTTCCGGCAGGGTGAAGTTGATCACGTGGCTGATGCCGTCGACGTGAATGCCGCGGCCGGCGACATCGGTGGCCACCAGGACGCGGATCTTGCCCTCACGGAAGCCTTCCAGAACCTTGATGCGCTTGTGCTGTGGCACGTCACCGGACATCTGCGCGGCGCTGATGCCGTCCTTGGTCAGGCGTTCTTCGATGCGCCGGACTTCGTCCTTGCGATTGGCGAAGACCATCACTCGGGTCCAGTCGTTCTGGCTGATCAGGTTGTAGAGCAGCTTGTACTTGTCGCTGCCGGCCACCGCGTAGACGTGCTGTTCGACGGTGTCGCTGGCGACGTTTTCCGGCTCGATCTCGACGATGGCCGGGTTCACCGTCCACTGGCGGGCGAGGTTCATCACGTCCTCGGTGAAGGTCGCGGAGAACAGCAAGGTCTGGCGTTCACCCTTCATCGGCGTTTGCCGGATGATCTGGCGCACCTGCGGGATGAAGCCCATGTCGAGCATGCGATCAGCCTCGTCCAGCACCATCACCTCGACCATGTCCAGATGCACCTCGCTGCGCTGGTTGAAGTCCAGCAGGCGGCCGGGCGTGGCAACCAGGATGTCGCAGAAGCGCGATTCGAGCTGCTTGAGCTGCTTGTCGAAGTCCATGCCGCCGACGAAGCTCATCACGTTCAGGCCGGTGTACTTGGCCAGGTCCAGCGCGTCGTTGGCGATCTGCACCACCAGCTCGCGGGTCGGCGCGATGATCAGCGCGCGTGGTTCGCCCATGTAGCGTTCCTTGGGCGGCGGCGTCTGCAGCAGCTGGGTGATGGTGGAAATCAGGAAGGCCGCGGTCTTGCCAGTGCCGGTCTGCGCGCGGCCGATGGCGTCCTGACCCTTGAGCGTGAAGCCCAGCACCTGCGCCTGGATCGGCGTGCAGTACGGGAAGCCCAGATCCTGGATGGCGTGCATCAGCTCGGGGGCGAGCTTGAAGTCATGGAAGCGGGTCTTGCCTTCGACCGGCTCGACTACGAAGTCTTCGAGCTTCCAGGCCGGAGCGGCCGGTTTGCTGTGGCGCGGGCGACGTGGCTTGTCGGCGGCGCGCTCGGCTTTCTTGGTGTCCGGCTGCGCGGGCTGGGTGTGCTGCGTCTGGGCAGTGTCGGCGGCGGAGCTGCTGGCGGCGGGCGTTATGGGCGCCGGCTGGGGCTCGTCCTTGGCAAAGATTTTCTTGAGTGCTTTGAGCACGGCCTTCTCGTTCATCAAATGGGAAATTCGCGCGCCAGTGTAATGCAAGAAGCAGGCATGGCGAAGTATTGGCCCTTTTCCGGGTTGACAGCGTTGCCGTTCAGACGCACAGGCGGTTTCGGCCCTGTTGCTTGGCCTGGTAAAGCGCCTTGTCGGCGCGATCGATCAGGTTGGTCAGCTCGTCGTCCGCCTGCATCTGCGCCAGCCCAATGGACACGGTGACGCCCGGCAGGTTGCCGATGGCGGTATCGAAGGTGCTCACCTGTTCGATGCTGCGCAACAGCCGCTCACCGATCAGCCGGGCCTCGGCCGTGTCCAGCTCCGGCAGCAGGATGACGAACTCCTCGCCGCCGAAGCGGATCAGGCTGTCCTTGGGCCGCAGCTGGCCGCCCAGCGTGCGGGCGACCATCAGCAGCGCGTGGTCGCCGGCCAGGTGGCCGTATTTGTCGTTATAGGCCTTGAAGTGATCGACATCGAGCATTAGCAGACACAGCGGCAGCTGGCTGAATGCGCAGCGTGCGCGCTCGCGTTCGAAGATGTGCTCCAGCCAGCGCCGGTTGAAAACGCCGGTGAGCATGTCGACGTTGGCGTTGTGCTCGCTGTCGATGATCAGCCGGTCGCTCAGGCGAACGCGCTCGCAGAGCAGACCGACGAGATTGCGCATGAGCCGGGGCGAGGTTGTCAGGCAGACGAAGTCCCGGTTGTGCAGGCGCAGCAGCCGGCTCGGCTGGCTGGCGACGACATAGGTAGGCGGCGGAAGCCGGTCGATGAAGCTCACTTCGCCGGCGCACTCACAGGGCTCGATCAACCGCAGCGCGGGACTGTCCAGCGTGTCGAGGTGGACCGTCAGTTGGCCCTCGAGCAGCAGATAGAGGAAGCGGTTGACGCTGCGCGGCGACAGCAGCACCTCGTCGACCGCCATTTCGCACAGCTCGAACCGATCGGCGAGCATGCGCAGATGGGCGATGTCGACGTGCTGCATCAGGCGCATCTGGCTCAGTTGCAGCAGGTCAACCGGTTGCTGGAGCAGCTTCATCGCCGCGGGCCCGTATCGCGGCGACACTCTCTGGCGGTACTCATCGCGCCCCCTCCCACGCGCCGCGAACTGGCGGGCGTGCGTCACGCGCAACGACTCCGAAGCATTCGGCCTTGTGACAAGCGTAGCTCTGCAACGTCGGCCGCGCCGCTTCGCTTCGCCGGGCCGATTTTCAGGCCAGGCGTTCGGCCAGCCACTCACCGATGTCGCGGATTTCCTGCGGCAATACCTCATGGCCCATCGGGTAGTCCCGCCAGGACGCCGCGACGCCCGCGGCTTGCAGGCATTCATAGGCCGCGCGCCCCATCGGCAGCGGCACCACATCGTCACGGCTGCCATGCAGGCAGAGCACCGGCTGGCGGCGCGCCGTTTCGGCGAGCTGGAGGTTTTCGCTGAACGTCGGGGCGTAGGTGGACAGCGCGATGACACCGCCCAGCGTGCCCGGCCAGCGCAGGTAGGCGGTATGCAGCACGACCGCTCCGCCCTGGGAGAAGCCGGCGAGGAAGATGCGCGCCGGATCGATACCACTGTCGCGCTGCGCCTCGATCAGGCGGATGACCAGCTCGGTGGACTCTTCCAGTTCGTCGCGATTGATCGCGCGTGCCGGGCTCAGCGCCTGGATGTCGTACCAGCTGGGCATCTGCCAGCCGCCATTGATGGTGACCGGGCGGGTCGGCGCCTGTGGCAGCACGAAGCGGGTGCTGAGCAGACGCTGCTGCAGGGCTTCGGCGACCGGTTGGAAGTCATAGCGGTCGGCGCCCAGGCCGTGCAGCCAGATGACGCAGGCATCGGCCTGCCGGGTTGGTTCGAGGATCAGGGGTTCGCTCATGGGATGGCTCCGGCGGCTGAGGAGGGCATCGCCCTATCTTGGGGCGCGGGCGGATCGCCCGTGGTGAAAGTCGTGCGAGGTTACCCGGTTGTGCGGCGCGGGTGCACCCGTGGCGCCGCGCCGGCTGGCGTTGTGGACGCTGGTACGCCGCTTGCAATCGCCTGCATTGTCGCCGCCAGCGTGCCGGGCGCCTTCGCTGACGGCGAGATCAGGGCAGATCGACGACATTGCCGATCACTCAGCTGCGACTAGACTCAGGTCTGGCTCTGCCGTCCCCGACCCGAGAATAAGAAAGCAAACTGGAGGTTTCGATGATGAGGGTGAAATCCACACTGGCCGTGCTGAGTGCTGCGACGCTGTTCGCCATCAGCGGGGCGGCGCATGCCGGGGCGACCCTGGATGCCGTGAAGAAGAAGGGCTTCGTGCAATGCGGCATCAGCGACGGACTGCCGGGGTTCTCCTTCGCCGACGCCAAGGGGCAGTACAAGGGAATCGACGTGGATGTCTGCCGCGCGGTGGCGGCCGCGGTGTTCGGCGATGCCGGCAAGGTCAAGTTCAGTCCGTTGACGGCCAAGGAGCGCTTCACCGCGCTGCAGTCCGGCGAGATCGACATGCTGTCGCGCAATACCACCTGGACCAGCTCGCGGGATTCGGCGATGGGGCTGAATTTCACCGGGGTGACCTATTACGACGGCCAGGGCTTTCTGGTGAACAAGGAACTCGGGGTCAGCAGCGCCAAGGAGCTGGACGGTGCCACCGTCTGCATTCAGGCCGGTACCACCACTGAACTCAATCTCTCCGACTACTTCCGCTCCAACGGCCTCAAGTACACCCCCATCACCTACGACACCTCCGACGAAAGCGCCAAGTCGCTGGAGTCCGGCCGCTGCGACGTGCTGACCTCCGACCAGTCGCAGCTCTACGCGCAGCGCATCAAGCTGGCCAAGCCGGATCAGTACGTCGTGCTGCCCGAGGTGATCTCCAAGGAGCCGCTCGGCCCGGCCGTGCGCCAGGGCGACGAGGAATGGTTCGATATCGTGCGCTGGACGCTGTTCGCCATGCTTAACGCCGAAGAGCTGGGCGTGACCTCGGCGAACGTGGAGAAGACCGCCAAGGAAACCAAGAACCCGGACGTGGCGCGCCTGCTCGGCGGTGAGGGCGAATACGGCAAGGACCTCAAGCTGCCGGCGGACTGGGCGGTGCAGATCGTCAAGCAGGTGGGCAACTACGGCGAGATCTTCGAGCGCAACGTCGGCGCCGGTAGCGAGCTGAAGATCGAGCGCGGCCTCAATGCCCTGTGGAACAAGGGCGGATTGCAGTACGCACCACCGGTGCGTTGAGGTATCCGGGGCCGTCAGCCAGCGCTGCCGGCCCGTTTCCAGGGAACGGCACTGACGGCGCGCGCGGCGTTCCGGCGGTGCCGCACGAGGGTTTTCGATGCGCAGCACTGAATCAAGGCTGGTGCGACGCTCGCCGCTGACCGATCCACGTGTGCGTGCCTGGGTGTTCCAGGTGCTGGCGGTGGTCGTGGTGGTGGCGTTCGGCTGGTTCCTGTTCGTCAACACGCAGGCCAATCTGGCTCATCGCGGTATCACCTCCGGTTTCGGCTTTCTCGACAATGCCGCCGGCTTCGGCATTTCCCAGCACCTGATCGACTACAGCGAGAGCGATTCCTACGGCCGGGTGTTCTGGGTCGGGTTGCTCAATACGCTGCTGGTGAGTGTCATCGGCATCATTCTCGCGACGCTCATCGGTTTTGCGCTCGGCGTGGCAAGGCTGTCGTCGAACTGGCTGATTCGCCAGCTGGCGACGCTGTATATCGAAACGTTCCGCAACATCCCGCCGCTGCTGCAGATCTTCTTCGTCTATTTCGCGGTGATCGGTCCGCTGCCCGGCCCGCGCGACAGCCTGAGCCTGGGCGGTGTGATCTTTCTCAACAACCGCGGCGTGCAGCTGCCGGCGCCCAGCGCCGCGGAGGGTTTCTGGCCGTTCTGGCTGGCGCTGCTGGTGGCGGTGCTGGCCGTCGTGGTGCTCGCGCGCTGGGCGCGTGCGCGTCGGCATGCGAGCGGGCAACCGTTTCCGTTGCTCTGGTCCAGCCTGGGGTTGCTGGTGGCGATTCCGACCTTGAGTGTGCTGCTGTGGGGCGCGCCGTTCGACTGGGAGGTGCCGCAGCTGCAGCGTTTCAATATCCGCGGCGGCTGGATCGTGATTCCCGAACTGGTGTCGATTGTGCTGGCGCTCGCGGTCTACACGGCGGCGTTCATCGGCGAAACCGTGCGCGCCGGCATCCAGGCGGTCAGCCACGGGCAGAGCGAGGCGGCTGCATCGCTGGGGCTGCGTACCGGGCAGACGCTGCGGCTGGTGATCATTCCGCAGGCGTTGCGGGTGATCGTCCCACCGCTGACCAGCCAGTACCTCAACCTGGCGAAGAACTCCTCGCTGGCGGCGGCCATCGGCTACCCGGACATGGTCTCGCTGTTCGCCGGTACGGTGCTCAACCAGACCGGCCAGGCGATCGAGACGATGGCGATCACCATGAGCGTGTACCTGGCCATCAGCATCAGCATTTCCCTGTTGATGAACTGGTACAACCGGCGCATCGCGCTGATCGAACGGTGAGGACCAGGCCATGACGACTCATCGTTTCAAACCTGACCTGCCACCGCCCTCGAGCAACCTGGGCGCCATCGGCTGGCTGCGGGCGAACCTGTTCTCCGGTGTCGGCAATACGCTGCTGACTCTGCTGGGGCTGTATGTAGTCTGGCTGGTGATTCCGCCGCTGCTGGACTGGGCGGTCTTCAGCGCCGACTGGACGGGCGAAACCCGCGCCGACTGCACGCGCGAAGGTGCGTGCTGGGTCTTCGTGCAGACGCGCTTCAGCCAGTTCATGTACGGCTTCTATCCGGCGGAGCTGCGCTGGCGGGTCGACCTCAGCGTGTGGCTGGCGATCCTCGGGGCGACGCCGTTCTTCCTGCGCCAGATGCCGCACAAGGTGCGCTACGGGTTTGCCTATCTGCTGATCTACCCAGTGCTGGCGTACTGGCTGCTGCATGGCGGCTTCCTCGGCCTGCAGACGGTGCCGACCAGTCAGTGGGGCGGCCTGATGCTGACCATCGTCATCGCTGCCGTGGGCATCGCCGGCGCGCTGCCCATGGGCATTCTGCTGGCGTTGGGCCGGCGTTCCGACATGCCGGCGATCCGCGTGTTGTGCGTGACGTTCATCGAGTTCTGGCGCGGCGTGCCGCTGATCACCGTGCTGTTCATGTCGTCGGTGATGCTGCCGCTGTTCCTGCCCGAGGGCATGAACCTCGACAAGCTGATGCGCGCCATGCTGATGGTGATTTTCTTCGAGGCGGCCTATATCGCCGAGGTGGTGCGCGGCGGCCTGCAGGCGATTCCGAAGGGGCAGTACGAGGCCGCCGCGGCAATGGGGTTGGGCTACTGGCGCAGCATGCTGCTGGTGATCCTGCCGCAGGCGCTGAAGCTGGTGATTCCCGGCATCGTCAACACCTTCATCGCGCTGTTCAAGGACACCAGCCTGGTGATCATCATCGGCCTGTTCGACTTCCTCAACAGCATCAAACGCGCCACGGCGGACCCGGCCTGGCTGGGCATGTCCACCGAAGGCTACGTATTCGCCGCGCTGGTGTACTGGCTGTTCTGCTTCGGCATGTCGCGCTATTCGATGCACCTGGAGCGCAAGCTCGATACCGGTCACAGGAACTAGGAGAGGGTTATGAGCGATACCGTGGCACGACCGGAGCAGGCGAGCGAGCCGGTCATCCAGATGCAGGGCGTGCACAAGTGGTACGGCCAGTTCCATGTGCTCAAGGACATCAACCTGAGCGTGCGCCAGGGCGAGCGCATCGTGCTCTGTGGGCCCTCCGGCTCGGGCAAGTCGACCACCATTCGCTGCCTGAACCGGCTGGAAGAACACCAGCAGGGACGCATCGTCATCAACGGCGTCGAGCTGACCAGCGATCTCAAGCAGATCGAGGCGATTCGCAGCGAAGTTGGCATGGTGTTCCAGCATTTCAACCTGTTCCCGCACCTGACGGTGTTGCAGAACTGCACGCTGGCACCGATGTGGGTGCGCAAGCTGCCGCGCCGTCAGGCCGAGGAAATCGCCATGCATTATCTGGAGCGGGTGCGCATTCCGGAGCAGGCCGGCAAATATCCCGGCCAGCTCTCCGGCGGCCAGCAGCAGCGCGTGGCAATCGCCCGTGCGCTGTGCATGAAACCCAAGATCATGCTGTTCGACGAACCGACCTCGGCGCTCGACCCGGAAATGGTCAAGGAGGTGCTGGATACCATGATCGCCCTCGCCGAGAGCGGCATGACCATGCTCTGCGTCACCCACGAGATGGGCTTTGCCCGCACCGTGGCCGACCGGGTGATCTTCATGGACCGCGGCGAGATCGTCGAACAGGCCGAGCCGGAGGTGTTCTTCAGCAACCCGGTCAACGACCGGACCAAGCTGTTCCTCAGCCAGATCCTGCATTGAGTTGCGCGAGGGCAGGGCGGACACCGCCGCGCAGTGGCGCCTGGCCTTCGGTTGACGCCGGTCATGGGGTTGCGTTTGCGCCTGGCATGTAATCGCTGCCCATCATCGAGGTTCGGGAAACGGTCATGTCCAAGCGCAGAAAGGGTGGCGTCACGCGGGCGCTGCAGGGACTCGTCGCCTGGCTGCTGGCGAGCCTGCTGGCCACCGCCGCGCAGGGGCAGGAGTCGTGGAGCGAGGAGGACATCCGCGCTTCCCGCCAGCTGCTGCGCGAGGCCACGACGGCGCAGGCGCCGGTCTACCAGGCCGATCCGCTGGGGCTGATGCTGGTGGTCGAGACCGGCGATTCTCACATCTCGATCCTCGATGGCGACAAGCTCGAGCCCTTTCATCGTTTCGCCACCCGGGCGCAGCTGCATGGCAGCCCGAAATTCACCCGCGACGGTCGTTACGCATTCTTCGTGTCCCGCGACGGCTGGGTGACCAAGTACGACCTGTGGACGCTGGAGGTCGTGGCCGAGGTGCGCGCGGGGCTGGACACCCGCAACATTGCCGTCGACCCGACGGGCGAGCACGTCGCCGTGGCCAACTACCAGCCCCATACCCTGGTGCTGCTGGATGGCGACCTGAACCTGCTCAAATCGATGCCGGCGCTCGACCAGAAGACGCAGCGCAGCTCCCGGGTGTCGGCGGTCTACAGCGTGCCGTCGCGACGGTCGTTCGTCGTGGCGATGAAGGACATCGCCGAGTTGTGGGAGGTCAGCTATGACCCGCAGGCCGAAGACATGGCGATCGGTCTGGTGCACGACTTCCAGTATCGGGAGGGCACCTTCGTCACCGGATATCTCAATCCGCGACGTATCGAGCTAAATGCGCCGCTGGAGGATTTCTTCTTCAATCCCGGTCAGGCTGAGCTGTTCGGCGTGTCGCCGCAGGGCGAGGTGCAGGTGATCCACCTGGATGCGCGCCAGCGAATCGGCGGCTTGCCTTTGCAGGGGCGCCCGCACATGGGCACGGCCGTCACCTGGCGCCGCCAGGGGGTGACGCTGATGGCCAGCACCAACCTCAAGCTGCCGGAAGTTGCGGTGGTCGACCCGCAGCGGCGCGAACTGGTGCAACGCATCGCCCTGCAAGGTCCGGGGTTTTTCCTCGCCGGCCATGAGAACAGTCGCTACCTGTTCGTCGATTCGATGCTGGCGGCCGATTCGCGGCATGTGCTGCAGGCGATCGACCGGGAAACCCTGGAGGTGGCGCGGCGCTTCGCGGCCGAGCCGGGCGACACGCTGGCGCACGTCGAATTCACCCGCGACGGCCGCTACGCGCTGGCCAGCCTGTGGCGCGACGGCGGTGCTGTGATCGTGTTCGATACGCAGAGTCTGGAGGAGGTCAAACGCCTGCCGATGAAGCGGCCGGTGGGCAAATACAGCGTCTGGCGTGGCATCGAGTCCCAGCAGGGCACTGCGCGTTAGCGTCGGTCGGACTCGGGCGCTCATCGGCGGCTGCGCTTGCAGCGGGTCGCTGCCCCTTTGACCGCCGTCATGGGCTAGAATACGCGCCCCGACTGCTCCCCTCTTCGAGGCTGTTCCGACGATGTTGATTCTGCGCGGCGCTCCCGCTCTTTCCGCCTTCCGTCACGGCAAGCTCCTGGCACAACTGACCGAGAAGGTCCCCGCCGTGAGCGGGCTGTATGCCGAGTTCGCCCATTTCGCCGAGGTTTCCGGCGCGCTTGGCGCGGAAGAGCAGCAGGTCCTGACCCGCCTGCTCAAGTACGGCCCCAGCGTGCCGGTGCAGGAGCCAGCCGGTCGGCTGTTCCTGGTGGTGCCGCGTTTCGGCACCATCTCGCCCTGGTCGAGCAAGGCCAGCGACATCGCCCACAACTGCGGCCTGGAGAAGATCCAGCGCCTGGAGCGCGGCATCGCCTACTACGTGCAGGGCGAGCTGTCCGACAGCGACGCCGAGCTCGTCGCCGCCGCGCTGCATGACCGCATGACCCAGCTGGTGCTCGGCCGCTTCGAGGAAGCCGCCAACCTGTTCAGCCATGCCCAGCCCAAGCCTCTCACTGCCGTGGATGTGCTCGGCGGCGGTCGCGCCGCGCTGGAAAAGGCCAACGTCGAGCTGGGCCTGGCGCTGGCCGAAGACGAGATCGACTATCTGGTACAGGCCTTCACCGGACTGGCACGCAACCCGCACGACATCGAACTGATGATGTTCGCCCAGGCCAACTCCGAGCACTGCCGCCACAAGATCTTCAATGCCAGCTGGGACATCGACGGCGAAAGCCAGGACAAGTCCCTGTTCGGCATGATCAAGAACACCTACCAGCTGCACAACGAGGGCGTGCTGTCGGCCTACAAGGACAACGCCGCCGTCATCGTCGGCA
>JAEAMG010000687.1_pt1 | contig 35035 bp, 28 predicted proteins | sample 8958741 | NCBI WGS metagenome assembly JAEAMG01 (sample SAMN16933256, study PRJNA681125) | bioreactor sludge metagenome | isolation source: anaerobic bioreactor treating anionic surfactant - SDBS | place: India: Bengaluru | collected 2019-02-28 | reverse complement strand
GTATATTCATGTCCGAAAATTCCTAACAGGATACCGAGACAGATGCCTATTAGAATCTGCCAATGCAAAGCGAGCCTTATTTTCTTAGCCATAGGGTGAGTTTGAAGTGTTATAGTTTAGTTTGTCTTGTAAATATAAGCTTTTCCTTCTATCACACCCTATGTTTGAAAAAGATAAATTTTTAATATAAGTGTAAAAAAGAGCATGTTGCACTTTGTATGTGACACAATATTAAGCAGATACAAGAATGCTGACAAAATGCTGATAAAACGCTGACAAAATGCTGAAAATTAATCTGCAAGCTTGGCTTTGTAATATGCCTTGAAATCCTCCCACTTGTAGTATGGGGCTATATCACTCTTTACCGGGATCTCAACCTCCTGTTCACAGTGGAGGATTTTTACCAGAATTTCCGGGTTTTTACTGCTTTTGTAAAATACAATCTGAAGATTGACTCCCATTGGGCTCACTTTGAAGTCGCTCCAAACCTGATAAATCTTTTCCGGATCATTGGTTGTTATATTCATCCCTTTGATTTCCATAAATGAGATAAGTGGAATGGCATATGAGTCATGGCCAAATCTGAGATCTGCGCTGATACCTCCCCCGTTGACAGCCCTCTCTGCGCAATCCAGAATATCTTTAACAAGTAACTTAGTGCTGTCTCTGACTACTTTACCATTTACGCCCGATGGTCCACAGGTATAATAGATGGACATATTACTTCCCTGCCATAGTGTAAATAGCTCTTCATCTGTGAAAATATCGAGCAGGGTGAAATCCAAAGAGTCAACACACGGTATGTCGGTAGCAATAAGATGGATGCTTTTCATGAAAGAGAGAGGATTGCTGATATTATTTGCAGCATAAACCGTGTCTTTGAAAAGCTTGGACACAAACATATTGATATCAAGATTGCGAGTCAGGAAATTGTCACGGATTGCATATACGGAGTCTTTTTTTGCTTGTGTATATTTGTTGTTGAGATAGCGGTTTCTGTCAGATGCCTCTCTTATAAATTCAATTTCAGGGTTTAGCTCTTTTAATTTTTCATTATTCGCAGCCATACTTAATATGCACCTAGGTACAATAGTCGACCTGCTGTAAATCTTGCACCTCTTGCCGTTTTTTGTGGAGAATACCTCCGGGAAGGATAAAAACATCCTTTCAGCAATCTCCTTGTGCTCTTTTGCTCCAAGTTGAGAAAGGTCTCCATATCTGTTCCATGCATCTTTTGCAGCAGCGTCCACCCTTTCATACACACTTTCGCCAAGAGGTGTAAGTACTCCTTCTTTATGAGCCTTGCTCAGGATTTCCTGAGGGTAGGTGTATGTATCGGGTGTCTGTACCCATCTTGAGCCGTGACGGCCGTAGTGGCTGATATAAAAAGGGGTGTAACCTTTTGGTGCAGGCGTTGATTTTGTTGCCTCAAAGAAATAGGGCTGATAAATGCCACTTGCGTGTCTCCGGTCCTTGAGGAACTCCTCTTTAGTTGTCTGTGAAAGGAGAGATGCCGAAATAAGAAGTAAAACGGCTGTAAGGAAATAGTAAAGATGCTTCATGCTGTTTTAATAAAAATTTAAAGTATAAATATAGGGTTAAAAAAACTTGTAAACACGCCCGGAGAATATGTTTTGATGTGAAAAAACTCATTTTATAAGTATACTGAACACGCAATATTGAGGATAAAAAGTGCATAATAAACAGAAAAACAAACAAATGAAAAATATTCAAAAATATACCGGTGTTTTATTTGACAAAAATATTTTCTTATATTTGCCCGCCGAAAAATAAAACATTTGAATATGCAGTTGCATCAGAAATTCATAGGTATCGCCAAACAGTACCCTGATAAGGTGGCAGTGATAGACAAAACTTTGAACAAAAGGGTTACCTATTCAAAAGCTTTGATAGCGTCCATTATTTTGAGCAGAAAGTTCAAGGCTTTTGACAGTGGTTTCCTGGGAGTAATGATACCTACATCAGCCGGATGTGCTCTGGCTACGCTGGGGGCTCTGATGAGCGGGAGAGTTCCTGTGATGATTAATTACTCGACGGGGGCAGAGGCAAATGCAAGATACGCTCAGAAAAAATGTAAGTTCTCTACAATTATTACATCAAAAGCCCTTCTGGAAAAAATTGGATGCCCAAAAATTGAGGGGATGGTTTTTCTGGAAGATATTATGGCAGGTATAACCATTTTCGACAAACTTCAGGCGGCATTGATCTCAAAACTTCCGACAAATATCATAAGGAAAAGGGTTTATTATGGCAGTGATGATGATACAGCTGCGGTTCTTTTTACAAGCGGGAGTGAGAAGGATCCGAAGGCTGTACTGCTAAGTCATAAAAATATATCATCAGATATAGAAAGCTTTAGCAATCATATCCATTTTTCAGAAAAAGATGTGATGCTTGCAAACCTGGTTTTCTTTCATGTTTTTGGTCTGACAGTCAATCTATGGGTCCCTTTCTACAAGGGAATGACTATGATTACTTATTCCAATCCTCTCGATTTTCAGACAATATGTGCAATTGCCAGAGAGGAGAGGCCTACAATAATGGTTGGGACGCCTAGTTTCTTTTGGGGTTATCTTCATAAATCAGAAAAAGGTGACTTTAGTTCAATAAGGGTAATGGTTTCAGGTGCAGATAAGTGCCCGGATGCTCTCAGAGATGGATATATGGAAAAGCATGGTGTAACACTTCTCGAAGGATATGGAGCAACAGAGACATCTCCGGTTATTTCTGTAAACTCTCACGAGTATAACAGACCGGGCAGTACAGGAAAGGTCATTCCGGGCGTCAAGGTCAGAATAGAGAATTTTGAGACGGGAGAGGATTGCAAGGTTAAAGAGGTTGGGAAGATTCTCGTGAAGGGGGATATTGTGATGAAGGGCTATTACGATGATCCTGAACTTACTGAGGAAGCAATTACAGACGGATGGTACAATACCGGTGATATGGGTTACTTTGATGAGGAGGGCTATCTATGGCATGCAGGTCGTTTTAAACGGTTTGTAAAAATAGGTGGTGAGATGGTCTCCCTCGTCAAAGTTGAGAATACTCTTGAAAAGCTTTTACCTGTAGGCGTCTCTTGTTGTGTGGTGGATGTCCATGATGAGAAGAGGGGCTCTTCGATTATTGCTACTGTAACAATAGAGGTTAACAAATCGGAGTTATTGAAAAAGATGGGAGAGGAGTTGCCTAATATTGCCCTGCCAAAACACTTTATTGTTGTAAGAGACCTTCCGATGATGAGTTCCGGCAAGATTGACTTCCGGAGCGTTACAAAGATTGTTCAGGAGATTCTTACCAATCCCGACAAGCAGAATTCTTAAACCTACATATTAATTCATTTAGCGGCAGACATCTGTGCGAGTTGTGCAGATGTCTTTATTTTTGTATATTGTTCTGTTGAATTATCGGTGATGGAACAAAAAACGGACATTTCGCTGTTCTGGTTCCGCAGGGATCTGAGGATTGATGATAACTGCGGGCTTTATAATGCCCTTATTGGCGGGCAAAAAGTGCTGCCTGTTTTTATATTTGATACCGGAATACTTGGTAAGCTCCCTGAGCACAGTGACAAAAGAGTAGCATTTATCTACAACTCCGTTTCGGATCTCAAAAGAGAATTCGAGAAGCACGGCAGCACACTCCTGGTCTTGTACGGAAGCCCGCTAGATATTTTCAGATTGCTTCTGGAAAAGTATAATATAGTCTCTGTATACGCCAATCAAGACTACGAGCCCTATTCTATCAATCGTGACAAATCTGTCGAGGAACTCTTGAAAGTAAGAGGAGTGGAATTCAGAACATTCAAGGATCAGGTGATTTTTGAAAAATCCGAGGTCGTTAAGAGTGACGGGAGTCCTTACACCGTCTTCACACCATACTCCCGGGCATGGAAAACAGCTTTGCAAAAAAGCCCTTTACCCGAATTTCCGAGTGAGCATTTTCTGGGCTCTCTCTTTAAGACAGAGAAAAGCCATCTTCCTGATATTAATGAAATCGGGTTTTATAAATGTGATACAATGGCTGTCAACCCATTAATCAGAGAGGATATAATCAGCAACTACCAATTGACAAGAGATCTGCCCTCTGTTGAAGGAACCTCTAATCTGGGAATATATTTGCGGTTCGGAAGATTGAGCATCCGCAAGATTGTATCGGTTGCATTGAGGTTAAATGACTCCTGGTTAAACGAGTTAATCTGGCGAGAGTTTTTCATGATGATTATCTCTAATTTTCAATATGTGGTTGACACAAGCTTCAAGAAAAAATATGACCTGATACGCTGGCGCAATGATGAAGAGGAGTTCTTTAAATGGTGCAACGGAATGACCGGTTACCCGATGGTGGATGCCGGTATGCGACAGCTTAACCAAACCGGTCTGATGCATAACAGGGTAAGGATGGTTGCCGCAAGTTTCCTGACAAAGCACCTGTTAATTGACTGGCGGGCCGGAGAGACCTATTTTGCCTCCAAACTTTTGGATTACGAGCTCTCTTCAAATAATGGGAATTGGCAATGGGCAGCAGGGTCGGGATGTGATGCCGCGCCATATTTCAGGATTTTCAACCCTTATGAGCAGCAACGACGTTATGACCCGGACATGGTCTATGTGAAGCGGTGGATTCCTGAATACGATACCCCTGATTACCCTTCACCAATTGTAGATCATACTTTTGCAAGAGAGAGAGCCTTGAAGACGTATCGCGAAATATTGAGCACGATAAGCTAGAATTAATTATATTCGATTAAAAATCAAGATATGAGATATAAAATTATTTTCATGGGGATACTCTTTGCAGCATTGAGTGTTTCTTGCTCTCCCAAATATTCTGTTTCCGGTAAAATAACCGGAGTGAAAAACGATACAGTTTATGTCTTATTAAAGGCCAAAACTCCTGAAAAAACTAATTTAAACAAAGATGGATTTTATGATACTTTAGTTTTAAAGCATGGGAAATTTGGATTAAATCTAGATAATGGGATTTTTACAGAAATCTGTTTATATCCTTTGGGTACAGGTATGAAAATATCAAAAGGGGGAATGATTATCGGGTATGAATCAGATTTTATAACACTATTTCACAATAGTGAAAAAAAAATAAAGGTAGATGCTCATTATGACGGGAAAGTCATCTCATACTCCATGAAAGGGTCTTCTTTAAACGAGGCATATTCGGATTTCCTTTCTGCCACATGGGATGCCAAACGAAAGAGGATTGAGAGTCTCAAGGAAATCGCAGAGCTTAGAAAAGCAAATAAACCGCTGACTGATGGCCAGGCTCACCTTAAAGAGGCCATGAAATCATTACGTGATATAAAGCTGGACTATGTTGTCAAAAACATGGATTCACCACTTGCAGTGTATATTTTGGTAGATCTATATTCTACTCCTGAAATGTTTCCAAAATTGCTTGATTACAGAGGAAAGTTTTCTGATGAGGTAATGTCCTCACCTCTTGCATCTGATTTTTTTGCATGGGTAAAGACTGCTGAAAAATATGATTCTATGAAAAGAGATGGAGAGAAAAAAGACAGCACACTGAACTCTCTCATAGGAAAGCCTGCTCCCGATTTTTCTTTAAGGTCATATCAGGGAGAAACAATTTCCCTCTCTTCACTAAAAGGGAAATATATACTTGTCGATTTTTGGGGCAGTTGGTGCGGATGGTGTATTGAAGCAATACCGGAAATACAGAAGTATTATGAGAAGTACAAGGAAAAGATGAATTTTTTGACTGTTGCCTGTTCAGATAAAGAGAGTTCATGGAAAAGTGCTATTGAAAAGCACAAAATGCAGGGATTTGTAAATCTGATTGATGAAAATGGTAAAGTTGCCTCACTATATAGCCTGCACGCCTATCCGACAATGTTGATTATTAATCCGGAAGGCATAATCGAGGCCGTGGGAAATGGGGAAATCACTGAACTTATAGATAAATTGTTCTAAAAATGTGATATAATTTGCGGGTTTGAATAATCTTTTCTTACTTTGCAATTAAAAGTACTTTTAATGAAAGAAGAAAAAGATTATATCAGGGATATATCAGAGATTCGCTCAATGATGGAGCGTTCATCTAAATTCAGATTGCTTTCGGGTTGGGCCGGCATTACAGCTGGCGTACTGGCTCTGATTGGAGCTTTTGTAGCTTATTATATCCTGGATTTCAACCCGGGTGAGGAAATGCAGATTTCCGGAATAACTCCTTTAAATTCACTGGTTGTAAAGGTGCTGCTACTGGCAACAATTGTACTGGTTTCGGCTTTTTCAGCAGCACTATTCTTTTCATATCGTAAAGCCTCAGAGAGGGGGGAGAAAATCTGGACACCAATCACAAGGAGATTGCTTACAAGTATGTTTGTACCTATGGTAGTCGGAGGAATACTTATAATTGCGCTGCTTCTGAACGGCCTTATCGGACTTGCTGCACCTCTGACATTGGTTTTTTATGGTCTTGGCCTCTTTAGCGCGGGTTCACATACTCTTGCCGAGGTACGGTTCCTGGGACTTGTCGAGATTGTTCTGGGACTGGCAGCGACATTTATTGTTGAGTATTCTCTTTTTATCTGGGCTGCAGGTTTTGGTATAGCTCATATTGTTTATGGTATTTACATTTATATAAAATACGAGAAGTGATTCCTACAGAAGGACTACATAAGGCATTTGAAAGCAGGGTGAGATTAGGTATTATGTCTGCCCTGGCTGTCAATGATATGCTTGACTTCAATTCTCTGAAGGATTATCTGGATATTACAGACGGAAACCTGGCAAGTCATATAAAGGCATTGGAAAAAGAGAAATTTATCGGGGTAGAGAAATCATTTGTAGGGAAGAAACCCAATACACGTTACTTTATGACGAGCGCGGGTAAAAAGGCCTTTAAAAGTCATTTGGATGCGCTGGAGAAATTTCTCGAATCAAACAGAAAACACTAATTTTTTTATTTTTTAACTTTGAAAAACAAAGTACTTTTTTAGAATTATACAATAAATCTAATAATTATGGAAAGAGCAGATATAAAATTAAACGTAAACATGAGAAATGAGATACTTGAGCATCAGAATGAGGCCGGGTATCTTGAGATGTTGTATAGGAGCAACAAAACTCAATTTAAAAAGGAGTTCCTTCAGGTTTATCCTGATTTGAGCAACAACCCTCTTGCAGAGTTCTGGTATGAGAGGCTGAGTGATGAGGGGATAGTGATAAGTGATAAGAGTAAAGTGAAAAGTGATGAGGGGATAGTGATAAGTGATAAGAGTAAAGTGAAAAGTGAAGAGGGGATAGTGATAAGTGATAAGAGTAAAGTGAAAAGTGAAGAGGGGATAGTAAAAAGTGATAAGAGTAAAGTGAAAAGTGAAGAAAGAATAGTGAAAAGTGAGGGGCTTCTTGTTGTAGTAGTAGCCTCTATAGTGGCTGCTATAATTGCTAAGCTGCCGGCAATTCTTGGCCTGGCCGAGGAGGCCTTTTATGTAAGAAATGTCGGATTTATAGTCTTTCCTGTATTGGCAGGATATTTTGCCTGGAAGAACAAAGTCTCAAGGCTAAACATATCAATTATCGGTCTGGTTTTTTTATTGTGTGCAATATTTATAAATCTGCTGCCTGACGACGTTGAAAGCGATGTCACCACACTCTCTTGCATTCATCTTCTGTTGTTATTATGGGCTGTTCTTGGGTTTGCATTTGTCGGCAGCATAAAGAGCCTCCATGAGAAAAGGCTGGCCTATTTGAAATTTAACGGAGATCTTGGGATTATGTCAGGACTTTTATTGATTGCAGGCGTAGTTTTGAGCGGGGTGACAATAGGTCTGTTCGAACTTTTAGGCCTGAAAATAGAGAATTTCTATATGAGTTACATTGGGATTGTTGGATTATCCGTCATACCTGTAATTGCCACATATCTCATTGAGAAGAATCCTCATCTTGTATGCCGGATAACTCCGGTGATTGCCAGGATCTTCAGCCCGCTCGTTTTGATTATGTTACTGGTATATTTAGTGGCAATTATTTATTCGGAAAAAAATCCATACAATGACAGGGATTTTCTCATGATATTCAATGCTTTGCTTGTAGGTGTAATGGCTGTGATTTTCTTCTCGGTTGCAGGCGATACTAATGTCTCAAAGAAAAGTCCTCAGATGTGGATATTGTTCTTATTATCAGCAGTTACTATTATAGTAAACGGGATAGCTTTATCTGCGATTGTGTTCAGAATCTCGGAGTGGGGGATAAGTCCGAATCGTGCAGCCGTATTGGGTGCTAACCTTTTAATCCTTGCCAACCTCCTGATAGTATCTGTTCAACTTTTTAAAGTTGCAGCCGGAAAAAGAGAACCTGAAACAGTCGGCAGGGCTGTCTCACGATTTCTCCCTGTTTATATCATTTGGGCAGCAATAGTGACATTCGGCTTTCCGATTCTTTTCTAATAAGTGGAAAAATACCGGATCAGGGCTTTTCAGCCGGAGGGAGAGCAACGACTGAGGATGGACAGCCCTGAGACGATATTTTTACACAGTAAAAAGCGGCTATCAAGAACAAACCGGGTAAAACTAAAGAATTTTCAATAAAAAAGGCATCTTCGCTTTAGCGTAGATGCCTTTTCTGTGGGCCCAGTTGGGCTTGAACCAACGACCCCCTGATTATGAGTCAGGTGCTACTAACCAACTGAGCTATGGGCCCGGGAACGGGACGACAAAGATAGTAATTTGCCGTCAATTTCCTATAGTCAGACTTTGATTTCTACCTCAACTCCGCTTGGAAGTTCGAGTTTCATCAAAGCGTCTACTGTCTTTGGGGTTGAGCTGTAGATGTCGAGAAGACGGCGGAAGGAATTCAGTTCGAATTGCTCACGAGCTTTCTTGTTAACAAAAGTGGCGCGGTTAACAGTGAAAATCTTCTTATCTGTAGGAAGTGGAATAGGACCACTAACAACAGCACCTGTAGCTTTTACAGTTTTTACAATCTTGTCGGCAGATTTATCGACCAACATATGATCATAAGATTTCAGCTTTATTCTTATTTTTTGGCTCATTTTGTTTTATATTAACCAATTAATTTTTCGTTTTATTCATCTAAATCACCGTCAGATTTTCTTCCGCTCGATCTTTCGATAACCTCTTTTGCAAGAGAAGCAGGAAGTTCTGAATAGTGAGAGAATTCCATGGTGCTTGTAGCACGTCCTGATGACAATGTCCTCAAGGTTGTTACATAACCGAATTGCTCTGAAAGCGGAACCTTAGCCTTAACGATTCTTGCATTACCCTTTGAGTCCATATTTGTAATCTGGCCTCTGCGTTTATTGAGGTCACCGATAACATCTCCGACGTAATCCTCAGGAGTTACGACTTCAAGAGACATAATAGGCTCCTGTATAACAGGGTTTGCTTTAGGACACGATTTACGGAAAGCCTGTCTTGCGCAAATTTCAAATGAAAGTGCATCAGAGTCAACAGGGTGGAATGAACCATCTTTAAGGACAACCTTAAGTGATGTTACTTCATATCCTGCAAGAACACCATTTGCCATGGCAGCCTTGAATCCTTTCTCAACAGAAGGGATAAACTCTCTTGGAATGTTACCGCCTTTAACCTCGTCAACAAACTGGAGTCCTGAAACACCCTCATCAACCGGACCTATTTCAAAGATAATATCAGCAAATTTACCGCGGCCGCCTGACTGCTTCTTGAAGACTTCGCGATGTTGTACTGTAGAGCGAATAGCCTCTTTGTAGTTAACCTGAGGTGCACCCTGGTTTATCTCTACACCGAACTCTCTTCTGAGACGGTCAACGATAATCTCAAGGTGAAGCTCACCCATACCGCTGATAACTGTCTGGCCGGTCTCGTGGTCAGAGCGTACAGTGAATGTAGGGTCCTCTTCAGAAAGTTTGCCAAGCGCTATGCCGAGTTTGTCAAGATCTTTCTGAGTCTTAGGTTCAACAGCAAGCCCGATAACAGGATCAGGGAATGTCATTGATTCAAGAACTATAGGATGGTTTTCAACGCAGATTGTATCACCGGTGCGAAGGTCTTTGAAACCTACGGCTGCGCAGATATCACCAGCCTCAACAAAATCTATAGGATTCTGTTTGTTTGAGTGCATCTGGTAAAGTCTGGCCACTCTCTCCTTTTTGCCTGATCGTGTGTTGAGCACATAAGAACCTGACTCAAGTTTTCCTGAGTATGCTCTAAGGAATGCAAGACGACCTACAAAAGGATCGGTAGCAATTTTAAATACTAGTCCGCAGAAAGGCTCCTTCGGATTCGATTTACGAATCTCCTCCTTTTCAGTATCAGGATTTTTACCGTGAACATCTCCGATATCAAGAGGAGATGGCAGGTAACGCATCACTGAATCGAGCAGATACTGAACACCTTTGTTTTTGAATGAAGAACCGCAGCATGTAGGAACCACAGCCATATCAATGGTTGCTTTCCTGAGTGCCTCGATAATCTCATCCTCAGTAATTGAATCCGGATCGTCAAAGAATTTTTCAAGAATCGAGTCATTGTATTCAGCGATAGCCTCTACAAGTTTACCGCGCCACTCTTCAACCTCTGCAACCATATTGGCAGGAACATCCTTAATCTCATAGTTCACGAGATCTTTGCTGTCCTGATTATAATAATATGCTTTATTTGATATGAGGTCAATGATTCCTTCAAATTTATCCTCAGCACCTATAGGAAGAACAATTGGAATAGCGTGTGCGCCGAGCTTCTCGTTCATTTCCTCTACTACAGCAAGGAAATCTGCTCCGACACGGTCCATCTTGTTCACATAAGCTAATTTTGGTACATGATACTTATCGGCCTGGCGCCAAACAGTCTCTGACTGAGGCTGTACGCGGCCTACAGCACAGAATGTTGCAACTGTGCCATCTAGTACACGCAATGATCTCTCAACCTCAACTGTAAAGTCAACGTGACCTGGAGTGTCGATAAGATTAATCTGGTACTGTTCGTTCCTATAGTTCCAGAAAGCTGTTGTAGCAGCAGAGGTGATAGTGATACCCCTCTCTTGCTCCTGAACCATCCAGTCCATAGTAGCGGCACCCTCGTGGACTTCTCCTATTTTGTGGGTCTTGCCTGTATAATAGAGAATCCTCTCGGATGTAGTAGTCTTACCGGCATCAATATGGGCCATGATGCCAATGTTTCTCGTATATTTTAAATCTCTTGCCATCTAATTATTCTCTGGAGCTTAGAAACGGAAGTGTGCAAACGCCTTGTTAGCCTCTGCCATCTTATGCATGTCCTCTTTTCTCTTGTAAGCAGCACCTTCGTTATTGTATGCAGCCATTGTCTCAGCTGCAAGTTTTTCTGCCATTGAGTGAGCAGAACGTTTGCGTGCGTACAAGATCATGTTTTTAATAGATAATGAAACTTTTCTGTCAGGACGCACTTCTGTAGGAACCTGGAAGTTTGCACCACCTACACGGCGGCTCTTAACTTCGACCTGAGGAGTAATGTTCTCAAGTGCTTTTTTCCAGATCTCTAAAGGAGCCTTGTCAGAATCTTTCATCTTCTCGCCGATGATTTCCATTGCATCATAGAAGATGCCATAGGCGATACTCTTCTTCCCCTGAATCATAAGATTATTAACGAACTGTGTTACCAATACGTCATGATACTTTGGATCAGGAAGTAGAATCCTCTTTTTAGGCTTCGTTTTTCTCATTTGTTATAAAATTTGTTTGTTTTGATTATTTCTTCTTTGCGGGAGCTGCAGCTGCGCCTTTTTTAGGCCTCTTTGCTCCGTAAAGAGAACGACTTTGTTTACGACCGTCAACACCGGCAGTATCCAATGCACCACGCAGGATGTGGTAACGTACACCCGGAAGGTCTTTTACACGACCGCCGCGCACAAGCACGATTGAGTGCTCCTGCAAGTTGTGACCTTCTCCTGGTATGTATGCGTTTACTTCCTTTTGGTTGGTAAGGCGTACACGGGCTACTTTACGCATAGCCGAGTTAGGTTTCTTAGGAGTTGTTGTGTAAACACGTACACATACTCCGCGTCTTTGTGGACAAGCATCAAGAGCGCGAGATTTACTCTTCTCTACGATCACTGTGCGGCCCATGCGGACTAACTGTTGAATTGTTGGCATAATTGGTTGTTATTCTTTGCTTTAAGTATTTTCGCCACATAAAATTGGGATGCAAAGGTAAGATTATTAATTTGAATTACAAACACCTTATTAACATTTTTTGAGGAAAAAAGGGCTATCTTTGAGAAAATTCAGAATCATGGAATTATCAAAAAATGCAAAGAACTTCATCGAGTGTGAGGAAAAGTACGGAGCCCACAACTATCATCCGCTTGAAGTAGTGTTGTCTAAGGGCAAAGGCCCTTATGTATGGGACGTAGACGGTAAAAAATATTTTGACTTTTTGTCTGCCTATTCTGCCGTTAATCAGGGTCATTGTCATCCAAAAATAGTAAAAGCCCTTAAAGATCAGGCAGACACGCTGTGTCTTACATCCAGAGCCTTTTACAATGATTGCCTGGGGCCATACGAGAAATATATACACGATTTCTTTGGTTATGACAAGGTGCTTCCGATGAACTCCGGCGCAGAGGCTGTTGAGACAGCCCTGAAGCTTGCCCGCAGATGGGGATACGTCAGGAAAGGAATAGCAGAGGACAAAGCTTTGATAATTTGCTGTGAGGGTAATTTCCACGGAAGGACTATAACTATAGTCTCACTCTCGACAGATCCCGACTCTTATGACAAATACGGCCCTTTTACACCCGGTCTTGTCAAGATTCCATACAATGACACGCAGGCTTTGGCTTCTGTTCTTGAGAAACATGGTGCTGAGGTAGCGGCATTTATGGTTGAACCGATTCAGGGTGAGGCAGGGGTGTTTGTTCCGGATGACGGGTATCTGAAAAAATGCTATGAATTATGTAAAAAGCACAATGTACTTTTTATGGCGGATGAGGTGCAGACAGGTATAGCAAGGACAGGGAAGATGTTATGCTGTGACCATGAAGGGATCCGTCCGGATGTTGTGATTCTAGGTAAGGCTATTTCAGGCGGAGTATTGCCTGTGTCTGCAGTTCTGGCAGATGACGATATTATGCTTACGATTAAACCGGGTGAACATGGTTCCACTTTCGGAGGATTTCCTCTTGCCTGCCGTGTTGCAATGGCGGCTCTGGAGGTTGTGAAGGAGGAAAAACTTGTGGAGAAAGCAGAGTACCTTGGCAAGATTTTCAGGGAAGAGATGGGGAAATATAAATCACCATTCATAAAACAGATAAGGGGAAAAGGATTGCTTAACGCTATTGTTGTTCAGCCACACAATGGCAAGGAGGCGTGGGATGTGTGTGAGAGAATGGCTGAGATGGGTCTTCTTGCAAAACCTACTCACAAGCATATAATACGTTTTGCTCCTCCCTTGGTCATATCTGAGGCAGAATTGAGAGAAGCCATAAAAATCATAATTGTATCAATGGATTCCCTAGCTTAATCTTATATGCAGACAACCTCAAAAGTTTTAATGATAAGGCCCGCAAACTTTGGTTATAATCCCGAGACTGCGGTTAATAATGCTTTTCAGAAGCAGAGCAATGAAGATGGTACAAATGGCATAGCTGTTCAAGAGTTTGACAGCTATGTGCAACTCCTCAGACAAAATGGAGTGAATGTACATGTGCTACAGGATACGCCGGAGCCCCATACTCCGGATTCGATATTTCCCAATAACTGGTTTTCAACCCATGAAGGGGGTACTCTGGTGCTCTATCCTATGTTTGCAGGGAACAGAAGACTAGAGAGAAAACCTGAAGTAATAGAGTACATCAAAAAGGAGTTTGATGTAAAGAGGGTAGTGGACCTCACCAAATGGGAGGCAGAATCTCTCTTTCTTGAGGGTACCGGAAGCATGGTGCTTGACAGAGACAGTAATCTTGTTTATGCATGTGCCTCGCCAAGGACGGATGAGTCGGTACTAGAGGAGTTCTGCGAGGAGATGGATTATGACTATTTTCTTTTTAGTGCCAGTGACGAGAATGATCAGCCGATATATCACACCAATGTGATGATGTGTGTGGGTAGTAAATTCGTTCTTGCATGTATTGATGCAATCAAGGATATTAATGAGAGGGAAAATTTTATCGGTCTTGTGGAAGATGGCGATAAAGAGCTGATTGAAATATCCCTCGAGCAAATGGGACACTTTGCCGGTAATATGCTGGAATTGAAAAATGATAAAGGGGAGTCTTTGCTGATTATGTCAGCACGGGCGAGAATGGTTTTGGATGACAGTCAGATTGCAAGGCTGTCTTCATATTGCAGAATCCTTGCCCCCGATGTCTCAACAATTGAGACAAACGGAGGAGGTTCTGTACGCTGTATGATTGCAGAGATCTTTATTTAGTCAATTGTCATCCTCTTTCAGATAACCGCTGCGATATGCATCAAGCAACTTTGTGAGGTCATCTATCTGTTGCATGAGCTCCTTGCCTATGTCTGTGTCCCGTACTAGTTTTCGTCTGTTGCTGAATTCAAGCACAGTAGTCTCGGATATTATATCCTCTCCGTTCTCTATAGCCTGCTGTGTGGATACGAATGGCTGATGTTGAACAAGTTGAAGTCCGTGGGAGTTATATATTAGCGTAAAACCGGCTATCCCTGTTTCCGGCTGGTATGCTTTTGAGTAGCCTCCGTCTATGACCAGCAGCTTTCCCTCAGCTTTTATTGGCGACTCTCCTTTAGTGGTTTTAACAGGAATATGGCCGTTTATTATGTGAGAATGCTCGTCCCGGATTCCGAACTCTTCAAGGATTTTCTCACAAATCTCACGGTTGTCCTTTAGATGGTAATAGTGCCCCTTATTCTCCTTGTGGGTCTCCTTGTCGGCGATAAAGTACCTCTCAAATGTGGCCATCCGGTCCTTGTCAAAAGGAGGTGATGAAGGTCCGCACCAGAGATACCATATGAAATCCTGCCCGAATCGCTTCTCTTTGGCCTTTTTTTCTTCAAAATATGCCTGACGCACTATTTGGTCTATTTTATCGAATAGCCTCTTTCCGCTGTATTCTGCGCCCTGAATTTTCACACTTTTGAAAGAGCCGTCTTCGTTGAGAGGAACCGAACCGTGGTAAAGCAGGTTTGAATTTCTTACAAGATAAAGAGATCCGTTAGCGTAGATACATCTCATATGCTTTCTCAGCTTCTCGCTGTGAGTGAATGAGTGTATAAGTTTGTCAACCAGCTCTCTCTCATCTTCAGTAAGTTCATAGGGATTCTGAGGGTCTATTGTCGGGAATGACTTGTCCTTGAGTTGATAGACTTTGCCATTGAGGTTTATTGCACCTTTTTCATAATCAATCAGATGGAGTTGCCTCCTATCGTCCATATCCATCTCAGGATTCCTCTCTATTAGCTGACCTTCTAGTTTGAACTGAATAACAGATATTGCCTTATGCATCTGAGATATCATTCTTATCTGCTTCTGCTTTACAACCTCATCTTCACTCATCTTTGGCTTGAATACCGCGCAAGGATCCTCTCCATACATCTCCAATGCAAATGAGGCAAGAGGCATGAGGTTTATTCCGTAACCATCCTCAAGAGTGGCAAGATTTGTATAACGAAGTGACATTCTTATAACATTTGCCATACATGCCTCACTTCCTGCAGCCGCTCCCATCCAGACAAGGTCGTGATTTCCCCATTGTATGTCGACATTGTGATAGTCACAGAGAATGTCCATTATTATATGTGCTCCGGGGCCTCTGTCATAGACATCTCCGATTATATGGAGTGAATCGATCGTCATTCTCTGGATAAGTTTACTTATGGCAACGATAAAATTCTCCGATCTTCCGGTTGATACTATAGTAGAGATGATTGCCTCGACATAGCCGTGCTTGTTCGGTTCATTCAGAGACTCATGCATCAACTCCTGTATTATGTATGAAAACTCTTTTGGTAAGGCCTTCCGTACTTTTGACCTTGTATATTTGGAAGAAACATTTTCACACACTTTTAACAACCTGACAAGTATCATTTTGTACCAGTCATCAATATCATGCTCACGGGCTTTTATGATTTTAAGTTTTTGCTCGGGATAGTATATCAGTGTGCATAACTCCTTCTTCTCCCACTCCCTGAGTGTATGACCGAAAATATCCTCTACCTTTTTCTTTATTACACCCGATGCATTTTTGATAACATGCTGGAAAGCCTCATGCTCTCCATGTATATCTGTGAGGAAATGTTCTGTGCCTTTGGGAAGATTGAGTATCGCCTCCAGATTGATTATCTCTGTGGCTGCGTCTGAAATAGTGGGGAAGCTTTTGGAAAGTAATTTAAGATACTTTAGGTCTTTCATGATTTAGATTATTGTGACAGGTGTTTTTTGATTGCTGCAAGCAATACTGTGGATCTGATTGGTTTTGTAACCACGTCGTTGCACCCGGCTTCAATTGCTATTTTATGATCCGATTCAAAAGCATTTGCTGTCTGGGCAATGATGATGACATCTTTTGAATATTTACGGATTAGTTTTGTCGCCTCCAGACCATCCATTACCGGCATCTTAATGTCCATGAGGATAACAGCCGGATTGTGAACTTTATACATCTCTACAGCCTCTTCGCCGTTCCTGGCCCATATGAGCCGATAGAACTTACTAAGCATAATACGAAGAAGCTGGTAATTGCTGTCCAGATCTTCTGCGATAAGTATAAGTGGTTGTAAATCTTTTTCTGTCATAGATTCTGGCTTCTCTGTTTGTTTTCCGGTTTCTGGTAAGTCTCCGGTATTGTCAGATTCCGGAATATCAGGGAAATTTATAGTATATCTTATTGTTGTTCCGGCTCCAAATTCAGATTCTGCCCATATACGACCTCCGAATTTCTCAACGATTGCCTTGCACAAAGGTAATCCCAACCCAGTTCCTCCGACAAATTCATTTATCTTGAAAAAGCGCTCGAAAATTGCAGACAAATTTTTCTTCTCAATTCCTATACCGGTATCACTTACAAAAATCTCCACAAATTTTTCATATACTTTGTAACCCACACGAATTTCTCCCACATCGGTGAATTTAAGGGAATTGCTTATAAGGTTGTTTAGAATCTGTCTGTTTCGAAATGCGTCAAAAGAGAGTGTAAGGGGTTTTTCAGGAAGTTCAGCAACTATCCTGACGTTTGATTTCTCCTGATTTTTGAATGAATATATAACATCGTTTATGTTGTCGGATAAATCGAATGGTTTAACTTCAAAGAGCAGAGCATTTGATTCAATCCTGGAGAGATCCAGAATATCACTTATGAGTGACATGAGCTTTCTTGAACTTTCATTAATCACCTCAACAAATCTCCGTTTTTCGTCAGCACTGTAATCCGGTTCTGTCAGCAAATTTGCAAAACCTACCAGGCCGTTCAGAGGCGTACGGATTTCGTGACTCATATTGGAAAGGAACGCAGTTTTGAGTTTGTCCGACTCCTCAGCCCTCAACCTTGCCTCAATAAGTTCCTTCTCTCTCCTCTTGTGATCATCAATATTTATATCCATCCCGTATATATACCGGACATTCTTCCTTCCCTCCCTCTCCAGGTATACTATTCCTCTTCTCTCCCACCATTCATATGTAGCTCCGTTATCAACAGACATCCTGAACTCTATTTTATACATCTCTCCGGTAGTCTCACTAGACATGATATTGTGAGGTTTTACTAAAGCTTTTCTGTCATCTGGATGGATTTTTGACAGGAAAAACCTTATGAGAGACTCTTCCGGAGCTTCTCCCTTTATGTGTTTGAAGTAATTCTCATCCAGATAGATATTCTTGGTCAGTGTGTTGAATGCCCAGGTGTAAGATTTTGCAGTTTCGGCGGCGAGTTTGAGAAACCTCTGCTGTGTAAAGGATTCCGTTCTATCGTAAAATGCAAATACAATCTGAGAGATTTGTCCGTCAGAGTCTATAACAGGGGAGACATTTCCCGATATAATCCGGGACTCTTTGTCGGGATAATTAATTTTTGTCGAGTTAGGAATCTGGACTCGCCCTTTTTCTTTGATACATTTGATAAGGGCGTCGGAAACAGAGATTTCATTATGAGGTCTTGATGTATGAAAGACTTCATCAAAAGTAAGGCCAATAAATTCTCCGCTATAACCGGACATCTCTACACCAGTTTTATTAATATTGATAATCTTTAGTCCCGGATCAAATGTTATAACGCCTTCGGTCATTACAGAGAGGGTCTTGTCCAGGAGTTCTTTTCTTATTTCATTCTCTTTTGAAAGTTTGAGATTGTCCTTGTTTACTCTCAAAAACCGGAAATGATAGTAGGCAAGCGATATGAGAGAGACAGAGAGAATTACTATAATAAAGATTATAAAATTTATCTCCGTTGAGTAATCATCAAAAATGTTAAAAGGCTTGTTTATATATGAGGTTTCTCTTGGGATTCTTTCTTCCGGCACATTGAGTCGTTTGATAACATTGTAATCTAATATAAGCTTGCCGCAGTTAATTGAGATTGTCGATGGGACCAACATGCCTCGCGCCATTTTAATAGCCTTTTCAGCCACTATATTTCCGACATCCCACATAGATGTAAGGTAGCCGCCCAAAATGCCGGAACCCAGAGAGAGGTTCTGGTTCCCAAATACCGGTATGTTGCCGAGTCGGCTTAAAAAAGGATAATATGACCCCTTTATGTTATAATTACCTACATTATCCAGTAACCACGAGGAGAGGATTATGAAAGTCCTGTCGGGTTGCTTGGTTATCTCATTTATGAACAGATCGAAATGTTCTGATGGAGGGGAAATATATGTTATTCTAACCTTGTTTTTGTATTTTGATAATGTATTCTGAGCCAGATTTCTTTCAGCTAATCCGTAATCAGAGTCGTCAGAGATAAAAATCACCCTTTTTGTCCTGGGAAAAAGCTTCATGCCCAGCAGAAAATTCTTTTCAAAGTTCCAGTCAATCTCACAGATCAGATTCTGAGGAAGTGGTTCTATATGGTTGGTTTTCGTACATATAGAAACGACAGGCATGTTTGCGTAAAGCGAAGAGTCAATTGTAGAGATCAGCCTGTGTGACTCGCGGTCAGTGGCAATTATTACATCCGCATACTTCCTGTTTATTGTGTTTTTTGCGATAATTTTGATTCTTTCACTCTTGTCATCAAAATCTCTTTCTCCTGTTGGATCTATACTCAAAGTGTGAACTAAAGAGTTAATCTTTCTGTTTGATATATAGGCAGATATTCCGGATGTGAACTCCCGGAGTCTTTCATGTCTCGGGTTACGGGAATAGAAAACGGCAATCTTTGTCGTTTTTGAAGTGTATTCAAGAGATCCGGGGAACGAGACATCCTTATCATGAGATGAAACCACACCCCAGAAGAGAATGAATAGTAATGAAAGGGATATCTTTTTCCAGATCTTCATTCGGATAGTCAACCAGGTATTTCTCAAAGTTATGAAAACTTTTTAAAGAACTTTGCTTAGAACATGTTTTTTTGCATTTACGGACATCAAAAGAGACCTCAACACAAGGTGCATGGTGTATCCAAGCCAAAGTGCCTGTATGCCGATGCTGTTTTTAAATATAAGATATGAAAGGAAGAATGCGATTGCAGATAATATCATTACGTTACGCAGTGCAACAGAAGATGTTGCTCCCACATAAATACCGTCCCAGGTGAATCCGATACAACCGGCCATAGGGACAATCAGCAGCCATGGGAGAAATTGCCTTGCTTCCCGGATTACAACTTCATTGTTAGTCATAAGTCTGAAAAGGGCCTCACCGCCGAAGTAATACCCCAAGGTTGATATTAACCCTATTGCGATACACCATGAAAATATGAGTTTTATTGACTTTCTGAGATTTTTTCCGTCACGAGCCCCAATGTATCTTCCGGTTAATGCTTCACCAGCATAGGCAAATCCGTCTACAAAATAGGAGTATAGAAGCATAAGTTTCATCATGATGGTGCTGACTGCCAACAGCGTGTCGCCGTACTCAGCCGCTATGCTGGTAAACCCGGCATATACACTCAGGAAACAAATCGAGCGGATAAATAAGTTGCTGTTCATCACAAAGAAACTTTTTATCTCATTGACTTTGAAACTTCTTCTTATGTCAATGTGTTTGAAAAGCTTTCCATAGTATATGTACAGTATGGACAAGGTGACAGCCAGACCGGTGTATTGTGCCGCCACCGTTCCCAATGCAATACCGGCTACACCCATCTTGAGGTAAATTGCAAAATAAAGGCAGTAAAGCAGATTGGTAACATTTACTGTTATATCAGATATCATAGGTGAAATCGTGTTCTGCATACCTATGAACCAGCCTTTAAGGGCAAAAAGAGAGAGTGTGGCAGGAGCTGCCCAAATTCTTATGTAGAAATACTGACATGCAAGACTCTTTACCTCTTCTGAGGTGTCTATTACTATGAAGGAGAGTTCAACAAAAAAATATTGAATGGCCCATATTACAGCTGTGGCTATAAGAGCTGTACCGACCGACTGAATGAGAATCTTGATTGCTTCCCTGAAATCTCTTTTCCCGTATGCCTGTGCGGTTAATCCTCCAGTCCCGACACGAAGAAACCCGAAGTTCCAGTACAGGAGGTCAAAGAGCATTGTTGCAATAGCAATGGATCCAATATATGCTGCATCCCCAAGTCTTCCCGCTATTGCTACATCCACCATCCCGACTATCGGCACTGTGATGTTGGCCAGGATGCTTGGGCCGGCAAGCCTCATTATTCTTTTGTTCATCATAAGCTACCTGTACTTGCCCTCCTCTTCAAGCATTCCTATATAGGATATATATCTGTCTGCAGAAATCTCTCCGGCATCAACAGCCGCCTTAACTGCACATCCGGGTTCATGAGTATGGGTGCATGGTGCAAAGCGGCAATTGTCAAGAACTTTGAGCATTTCAGGGAAATAGTGACTAAGCTCTTCGGGTTTAATTTCGATAAGACCAAAACCCCGGATGCCAGGTGTGTCTATTACAAAGCCTCCGGTGCTCAATGGATGGATTTCATAATATGTGGTTGTATGCTTGCCCTGAAGATGATATTCAGAGATCTCTTTTGTCCTCAGATTAAGTGTGCTGTCCAGAGTGTTGATCAATGTCGATTTCCCTACGCCGGAAATTCCTGAAAGCAGTGTGAGCTTATCCTTGCACTCCTTTTTGAGAGTATCAATGTTCTCACCTGTGATACACGAAACTTCAATAACCTCATATCCTGCAGAGTTGTATAACTCTCTGAAATTCTTAACGCTTTCCGTATTGTCTTTATATAGGTCGCTTTTGTTAAGGATTATTTTAACAGGCACTCTGTATGCCTCGCATGTTACAAGAAAACGGTCTATGAATGCAAGAGGTGTTTGTGGAAGGTCAAGAGTAACAATGATTAAGGCAAGATCTATGTTGGCAGCGATTATATGAGCCTCTCTAGAGAGGTTTGTTGATTTTCGGATGATATAATTTGTCCTCGGATGAATTTGTGTGATTATTCCGCTGCCGTCTTCCTGTCGGTCATAATCAACAAAATCTCCCACTGCAATCGGATTGGTAGTTCTCACACCTTTCAGCCGCAATCTTCCGCGTACGGTACATTGGGTGACACTCCAATCCGGTAAGTTGCTTACAAGATAGTGACTGCCAGTATGTTTGATAACCCTTGCTCTCGTTGGTTTTTGTTTTTCCACGGTTGCGAATATACAAAATTGTATAAAAAGGATTAACTTTGAAGATTAATTAAGTTTAAATAACATGTATACACTGGAAGAGCTTGACGCTATTGTAGAGAAGGCTGTGATTACGCTTGATCTTAAAGGGAAACCTGAAGAGCTCTATGAACCTATCGAGTATTTGATTTCGATCGGTGGTAAGAGGTTGAGACCAAAAATGGCGTTGATGACTTACAACCTTTTTTCGGACAGGATTGATAATGAAATATTGTATCCGGCACTGGCTATAGAGATATTCCACGGGTTCACGCTTATCCATGATGATATTATGGATGATGCACCTTTAAGGAGAAACCAGACAACAGTCCACAATAAGTGGAATAACAATATAGCAATTCTTTCCGGTGATGTAATGTGCATAAAATCATATCAATACCTTGCACATTCGCCGGCGTCTTCACTCAGTAAAGTGCTGGCTCTTTTTTCAAGGACTGCGGCTCAGGTGTGCGAAGGGCAACAAATAGACATGAATTATGAATCTGTTCCATTTATTACTACGGAGGATTATACAGAGATGATATCACTGAAGACCGCCGTTCTGATTGCATGTTCGGCCAAGATGGGTGCAATGATTGCGGGAGCAGGGGATAAGGTGTCAGATATGCTCTACAATTATGGATACAAATTGGGCCTCGCCTTTCAGATTAAAGACGACTACCTGGACAGTTTCGGGAATACACTGACATTCGGTAAGGCTATCGGTGGAGATATTCTTTGCAATAAAAAGACCTGGTTGCTTGTTGAGGCTTTTAAGAGAGCTAACCCTGAGCAAACAAATGCGTTGCTTGATCTTTTCAAAAATAATTCTATATCTCCGGAAGAGAAGATTGCTGCAGTGTTGGCCAAATATAAAGATCTGGGTGTCAAGGAGCGTGCTGAGGAGGCAATTGCCGGCTACCATGCTGAAGCAAGGGAGATTGTGCTTGGTGCCGGGCTGACAAAAGCTCAGGAATCTCAATTGATTACCTTTGCCGACAAGTTGATTGATCGTGAAAAATAATAATAAGCTATATATGAAGTACAGTACAAAATTCAACGAGATCTTTGAGAGGTCTGTCAATGATTATCACAAATGGGACAATGTAGATGCCACCATGGCGGATCCTTTTGAACCGGGAACTATTGAATATTTCCTGTACAAGAAGAACTGGATAGATGCTGTTCAGTGGCACCTTGAGGATATCATAAGAAACCCGGCCATTGACCCTGTTGAGGCTTTGGAAATAAAGAGGAGGATTGACAGGTCAAATCAGGAGAGAACAGACCTGGTAGAGATGATAGACAGTTATTTCATGAATCTTTTCTCAAATGTCAGGCAACAGGAAGGAGCAACCATCAATACAGAGACTCCTGCATGGGCAATAGACCGCTTGTCAATTCTTGCACTTAAGATATATCATATGAGAGTGGAGGCTGAGAGAAAAGATGCATCTGAAGAGCATATTGCCAACTGTACAAAAAAATATCAGACACTTCTTACTCAGAAAGAGGATCTTTCACTTGCAATAGACCAACTCCTTGCCGACATAGAGTCAGGCAGGAAGTATATGAAGTTTTACAAGCAGATGAAAATGTACAATGATCCGGCATTGAATCCGGTGTTATATCAAGGTGAAAAAAAGAGCTAGGCATATATTGATATTCAGGTTTTCTGCAATTGGTGACATTGCTATTGGAGCACCTTTGGTGAGAGCCTATGCAGAAGCCAATCCCCAAGTGCGGTTCACGATGGTTTCTCAGCCAAGACTGGAAACTCTGTTTTCAGGAATTGATAACCTCTCATTCTTCCCTGTTGATTTCAAAGGAAAATACAGGGGATTCAGAGGCCTGACAAGATTGTACAGGGATCTTTCGAGGACAAGACCTACAGATATTGCCGACCTGCATAATGTTACCCGCACATGGGTGCTACGAGGCTATTTTTTTTTCAATCGTCTGAAAATCGCTTTTCTTCATAAAGGAAGAGCGGAAAAATCAGAGCTCACCAGAAAGAAAAACAAGCAACTTAGACAGCTTCCTTCAATGCTGAGCCGCTATGAGAGCGTTTTTGCAGGGCTCGGGCTTGAAAATATAAACTTTGCAGGCAGAGACTATATTTCAAGAACAAGAAGAAACGGAGAACATATTAGAATCGGAATTGCCCCATTTGCAAAACACAAAGGAAAGGCGTGGCCGTATGAATATATGGAGCAGGTTGTCTCAACGCTAAGTGAGGATAAGCGGTTCCAGATCTTTCTGTTTGGCGGCGGACGTACCGAAGAGACTTTGCTGCACGCTATGGAGCAGAAATACTCGGGCGTGGAGTCCGCCGCCGGCAAGTACACCCTGGAGGAAGAACTGGAAATCCTTAAAAGCCTCGACCTTATGATATCCATGGACTCTGCCAACATGCACCTTGCCTCTTTTGTGGGCACGCCTGTTATGTCTATATGGGGCGCAACACATCCGTATGCAGGCTTCTACGGATGGAATCAGAACCCAGAAAATGCCGTGCAGCTTGACCTGGAATGCAGGCCATGCTCTGTATTCGGCAACAAGGAGTGTTACAGGGGGGATTATGCCTGCCTTATGAACATTAAGCCTCAAATGGTGTTGGATGAGGTGTTGTCACTAACTTCAAGAGAGTAACCAGAAATGAACATAAAGAGTACAGATATCGAGATAATGTCACCTGCCGGCAATTTTGAGGCATTACATGCTGCAATTCAGGGAGGGGCGAATTCCGTCTATTTTGGCGTAGGAGAGCTGAATATGCGCTCTCATTCTGCCAATAACTTCTCTGCCGGGGATTTACCGGAGATTGTTTCTATTTGTAGGAGTAATAATGTTAAGTCATATCTAACTCTCAACATTGTAATATACGACTCGGATCTGGAGGCTATGCGCAAAACCATTGAGGCTGCGCATGATGCAGGTGTCTCTGCAATAATTGCCTCGGATATGGCCGTTATCCTTTATGCTAGAAAAACTGGGGTGGAGGTACATATCTCCACACAACTCAATGTCTCGAATATAGAGAGTGTCAGATATCATGCCCAATTCGCAGATGTAATTGTCCTGTCAAGAGAGCTGACATTGGTACAGATAAAGGCAATAAGCGATGCCATTAAGAGAGAGCAAATCAAAGGGCCTTCCGGGAAATTGGTGGCTCTTGAACTTTTCTGTCACGGTGCACTATGTATGGCTGTGTCAGGAAAATGTTACCTGAGTCTTCATGAATATAATGCTTCCGCAAACAGAGGTTCATGCTATCAGTTATGCAGAAGAGGATATCAGGTTACGGATCTTGAGACAGGAATGCAACTCGAGATTGACAATAAATACATAATGTCACCAAAGGATCTCTGCACTATAGAATTTGTCGATAAAATAATAGACGCGGGTGTGACAGTATTCAAGATTGAGGGCAGGGCAAGGGCTGCGGAGTATGTCAAAAGAGTTACTTCAGCCTATCGAGAAGCCGCAGATGCAGTCTGCAACGGATCTTATGACAGGAAATTGTCAGGAGAGCTTAAGGCTCGTGTCTCTTCGGTATTCAACAGAGGTTTCTGGGACGGTTATTACCAGGGAGCAAAACTTGGCGAATGGAGCGATGTATACGGAAACAAGGCGACCAGAAAGAAACGTTATGTCGGTAAAGTCACAAACTATTTTTCAAATCTTTCTGTTGCCGAAGTCCTTGTAGAAACAGGTGAACTCCGGACAGGAGATCAGATACTTATAACCGGCCCTTCAACAGGTGTTATTGAGTGTGAGGCACAAGAGATAAGAGTGGACCTCAAGGTGACAGAGAGAGCTGTAAAGGGCGAGTACTGCTCGATACCTGTGCCCGCAGGCGTGAAACTCAGAAGGTCTGATAAAATTTACATTTGGGAAGAGGCTCATGTTTCCTGAAAAGATAATTGATTTTATAAAAGAACACCATGTTCTTACACTGGCCGTCTCGGACGGGAGTGACATCTGGTGTTCTCATGCCTTCTATACATTTGTTGAGAATGAATTGCTTTTTGTTATCACGTCCGACGATAAAACAAGGCATATATCCATTATAAATAAAAACCCCGGCCTTGTAGCCGGGGCAATATGTCTCGAAACAGAGACGATAGGTCTTATTCGCGGACTTCAGTTTAAGGCTGAGGCAAAAAAATGTGACGATTCATTGACTAACAGATACAGACTGAAGTATTTGAAGAGGTTTCCCTATGCTGTGCTCAAAGGAGGTGATTTGTGGACACTTCGTATTACAGAGGTAAAATTCACTGACAACCGTCTGGGCTTTGGTAAGAAACTTCTTTGGAACGAAAACGACGGAGTCGTTAAATAATTCCAAAACTCTTCTTTATTTTATCCACAAAATCCAATTTTTCCCATCCGAAAAACTGAACCTCTTTTTGGACAGCAACCCCGTTCTCTACAACATCTACAATCCTTGTAAACGGATCTCTTCCCATGTGGCCGTATGAAGCGCTTACTTCATAAATCGGGTTTTTCAACTGGAATCTTTCAATTATTTTCGCGGGACGCAGGTCGAATATCTCACTGATCTTAGCTGCTATCTCGCTGTCACTCATTGGAATATTGCAAGTTCCAAAAGTATTTACAAATACACTGACAGGTTGTGCAACCCCAATAGCATAAGCAATCTGAACCAGGACCTCCCTTGCAACACCCGCTGCTACCATGTTTTTTGCAATGTGTCTTGCAGCATATGCTCCGGAACGGTCTACCTTACTTGGATCTTTTCCTGAAAATGCTCCACCGCCGTGTGCACCCTTGCCTCCGTATGTATCAACTATGATTTTCCTTCCGGTAAGGCCGGTATCGCCGTGAGGACCGCCTATTACAAATTTTCCTGTCGGGTTTACAAGCAATTTGTAACCATGACGGAACAACTCCCTTGTCTGTTCAGGAAGCCTGTTTATTATCCTCGGGATTAGAATTTCCTTTATATCGGATTTGATTGTTGCAAGCATCTTCTCATCTGAGTCAAACTCGTCGTGCTGTGTGGAGATGACAATTGTGTGAACCTTAAGGGGCTTATTATTCTCGTCGTATTCGATGGTAAACTGTGATTTAGCGTCGGGTCTGAGATACGGCATAAGAATGGTATCCTTCCTGATTTTCGAAAGTTCGAGCAGGGCAATGTGAGATAGAGTCAGAGCAAGAGGCATGTACTCCTCGGTGTCTGTACAGGCATAACCGAACATCATCCCCTGGTCGCCTGCTCCCTGTTCGTCCGCAGTTGCTACAGAATTCCCTGATTCATCAATTTTATCGACACCGCGGTTTATGTCCGGAGACTGCTCGTGAATGGCAGACAGAATGCCACAGGAGTTGCCGTCAAACATATATTCGGCTTTGGTGTAACCTATCCTGTTAATCACCCTGCGGGCAATTTGCTGTATATCAACATAAGCTCTTGAATTGACCTCTCCGCCTACAACTACAAGTCCTGTGCTTACAAATGTCTCGCAGGCAACTTTTGAATTAGAGTCAAGACGAAGGAACTCGTCCAGGATAGCGTCGGAAATCTGATCGGCAACCTTGTCCGGATGCCCTTCTGATACCGATTCTGAAGTAAATAGATATGACATGATAATTAGTGTTTAATTACTAAAACATTTAAATCGGGAAAGGGTTTGATTTTGCAGAAAAGTAGCGCCGGAAGACTCTATTTTAGCATTTTTTCAAGTGGTTGCAAGCAGTCAAATCCTTCCACAATACGGATGCAAATGTAATACAATTGAATTAAATCAAAAGAAAAAAATGAATTATTGCGAAATTGTTAAAATGTTAATAAAATCTCAAACTAGTTTGTAAGTTCTACTCTCTTTTTGTTATTTTTGCGACAGAAACACTAACATTTTATCTAAAAATCTATGAAACAAGCAATTAAAAGATTTGCCCTGACAGCCATGGGGCTGTTTGTGGCCTTTGCAGCAATTGCACAGGTTACCACTGCGAGCATTTCCGGTTTTGTCAAGGACACGAAAGGCGATCCTGTCATGGGTGCTGTCGTTAAGGCAACACATACCCCTTCAGGAACTGTCTATTATGTCTCAACACAAAACAACGGACAGTACTATATCCCGGGTATGAAAATCGGTTCCCAGTATCAGATTGAAGCTTCTTGTATGGGCTTTGCCACTACAAAGATTACTGATGTCACACTCTCACTTGGTGATGAGGCAAAATTTGATTTTGAACTGAAAGAAGAGGCGGTTAATCTTGGCGAAATAGTTGTCACTGCAGAAATTAATCCCGCAATTAATTCTAACAGGACCGGGGCACAGGAAATATTCACCAAAGACAGAATGTCCCGTATACCTACCATCAACAGGTCCCTCTCAGACTTCACCAAACTGACACCAATGTCAAGCGGAAGTAATTTTGCAGGAACCTCATACCGTTACAATAACGTTACGGTAGATGGCGCCTCTTTCAATAACTCATTTGGTCTGGCTTCTTCTTTAGGCGCATCGGGAATTGAACCTATCTCGCTCGAGGCTATTGAACAGATTCAGGTTATGATTGCCCCTTACGATGTTAGGAACGGAGCCTTTACAGGTGGTGCAATTAACTCTGTGACAAAATCGGGTAATAATAAATGGGAAGGGTCGGCATATTTCTATACAAAAAGCCCTTCAACAAGGGGGTATATTCAGAAAGATGAAATCATTGCCGTTACTGACTTTTTCAGCCGTCAATATGGTGCCACACTCAGCGGACCAATTATCAAGAATAAACTCTTCTTCTTTGTGAATGCTGAATTTGACCGTCAGGAAGTTCCTAACAGCTGGAGGCCAAGAGCAAACAAAACAGCACCTGTAACAGGATACTACTCAGCAGCAGATGTTGAGACTCTCGATGAGATTGTTCAGTTGTTAAAAGATAATTTCAATTACAATCCCGGTACATACAACGTAACAAGTACACCTACCGAGGCTGACAAGGTTACTGCAAGATTGGACTGGAATATAAACCAGAAGAACAAACTCAGCTTCAAGTATTTTTATCTTAAATCTTTCGATACACAGAATCCAAGTTTATCGGGAGCTATGTCAAACGGCCGCGGTCCTAATAGTTACGCAATTCCTTTCTCAAGTGCATATTATAGAAGGAACAATAACTTCAACATATTTATTGCAGAGTTGAATACAATTGTGAATTCGAAAATGTCTAACTCTTTAACTGTTGGTTACTCGAGACTCAGAGATTATAGAGAGATGGACGGCGGATTCTTCCCTGAAGTAAACATTGGAGACGGTACAGCATCTAAAAACTCACTGACAACATTTGGTACAGAGGCAAACTCGTACGGTAATAAACTGGACAGTGATATTTACCAGATTCAGGATAACTTCATTATCAACCTCAATAAACACCAACTTACATTCGGTACACAGTCAGATTACAGAATGTTTGTCAATGGTTACGCCAACAGTTATGCAGGCCAATGGCAATTTGCATCACTTGCGGACTTTAAAACAGACCTTCTTGCATACCAGGCATGGAAGAATGCCGGTTCAAACCCAAACAGCATACCAGGTACCACAGCTCTCTACTACAAACAAACTTACAGTATGACAGATGACGGGAAATTCCCGTATGCTGAGGTTAATGTAATGTCTCTCGGTTTCTATGCTCAGGATAAATGGAGTATTAAGGATAATCTTAAGGTTACATTAGGTCTTCGTATGGATCTTCCTATCTTCATGACTGATCTTCCAAAAAATGATTTGGTTGCAGGACTTACATTCCAGGATGGTCGTAAGATTGATGTATCTAAGTACCCTTCAGCAAAACCAATGATATCACCTAGAATCGGATTCAACTGGGATGTATTCTCAAATAAGAAATTACAAGTACGAGGCGGTTCAGGTTTGTTCTCAGGAACTCCTCCTTATGTATGGCTCTCTAATCAGGCAGGCAACAACGGTATTCTATTTGCATCAACAACTGCAAAGAACCACGCTTTTGACGGTGTTACAGAACTTCCTAAACCAACAGGTGCAACCTTGCCTAAGGCTAATATAGCAATCACTGATCCTGATTTCAAATATCCACAACTATGGAAAACAAATCTCGCTGTCGACTATAAATTCGGCAACGGATGGGTAGCAACAGCAGAAGTACTCTACAACAAGGACATTAACGCAATATACCACAGGGACATCAACCACCCGAACATGGACGATGCCACAAAGGTTACAAAACTCGGCGGTGCTGACCAGAGACCTTATTTCATTGACAATACTTTGAACGATCAGACATATGATGTTATTCTTATGACTAATTCTTCAGAGGGTTACTCAATCTACTCTACCCTTCAGTTGCAGCGTAACTTTACAAGCGGTCCGCTTGATGGTTTATATCTTAATGCTTCATACACATTTGGTGAGGCGAAGAGTGTAACTGACGGTTCGTCTTCTGTAGCTTCTTCTTCATACAAGTATCGTCCTGCAATCAACCCGGATGCTGAAGAGCTTGGTTTCTCAGCCGGTTCATTCCCTCAGAGACTTCTTGTTCAGGGTTCTTACAGGAGAGAGTGGGGTCCTAACTTTGCAACTTCTATAGGTCTTGTATACCAGATGTATATGCCTTTCAGATATTCATATGCATATAACGGTGACGTAAACAACGACTCTTATTCATATAATGATCTTATGTACATTCCTGCAACCAAGGATCAGATCAGAATCAAACCTGCATCAGGCGATACTCGTACAGCAGATCAGATCTGGGCAGAGATGGATTCTTTCTTCGATCAGGATCCTTATCTTAAGACTCGCAGAGGTAAATATTCGGAACGTAATGGTGGTATGGCTCCTTATGTACACTCACTTGATTTCAACATTGCTCATGACCTAATCATGAAGCAGGCAAATGGTAAATCACACACTATCAGATTCTCGTTCGATGTTTACAACTTCCTTAACCTGCTCAACCAGGATTGGGGCGTTCAACAGACAACAGTACTCGGAAACCAGCAATACCAGTACCTGATTATGACAGAGAAACCTTCTGCATCAAACAACTATACACCGGCATTCTCAACTGCTTTGGATAGTAATAAGAAGGTAATTACTGACACTTTCAAGGATAACATCTCTTCGTCTTCACGTTGGACAATGATGTTTGGTATTAAGTATATGTTTAATTAATAAATATTTAAACAGTTTTTTAAGAGAGTGTCTTTATGGCACTCTCTTTTTTTATGTCAACTTGAAGGAAGAGGAAAACCTTGCGGATGCCGATAAAGTTTTCTATATTTGTTATGATAGACGGGAAGGAAGGTGGCTGAAAGACAATGAGGAAGGAGTTGGCAGAGCGGGCAGAGACCGGCAAAAAGGCGGAGGAGTTGGCGCTTAAATATCTGACAGATAGAGGGCAGCGACTTCTGGCAAGGAACTGGAGATACGGGCACAAGGAGATTGATCTTATAATGGAGAGCACAGATGAACATTATGGTATGATTCTTCATATTGTCGAGGTAAGATCTCTCACAGAGCCTGTAAGAAAGATGCCATTTGAAACGGTTGGAAATAAGAAACAGAGAGCTGTGATGGCAGCTGCAAGATCTTATATTTACCAAAACAATCTCAATTGCGACACACAGTTCGATGTGGTCTCAGTAACATTCGGAACCTATGGGGAGAGACTGGAGTATTACCCTAAAGCATTTACACCAACATGGAGATAAAAAACATAAATATGAACAAAAATCATTACTGTATTATCATGGCCGGCGGTGTCGGAAGCCGCTTCTGGCCGGTCAGCAGAAATAACAGGCCAAAGCAATTCCTTGACATATTGGGGCTTGGAAAAACTTTTCTGCAGCTTACTTTCGAGCGATTCAGCAAGATTGTACCGAAAGAGAATATATTAATCGTTACTTCCGAAAATTATAAAGATCTGGTTAAAGAGCAAATACCGGAAATACTACCTGAACATATACTTCTGGAGCCTTTCAGGAGAAATACAGCTCCGTGTATAGCATACGCCACATACAAGCTGTTGCAGAAATCCCCTGATGCAACAGTAGTGGTTGCTCCCTCAGACCATATAATTACAAACGAGGAGCTTTTTCATTCTACAATAGTAAACGCTTTGAATTATTCGGAGACTCATGACGACCTTATGACTCTCGGTATTCAGCCAACCAGACCCGAAACGGCTTATGGCTATATACAGTTGAACAAGGGAGAGCTGGTGGATGTGGATGGTAATGTAGCGTACAAGATTAAGACCTTCACTGAGAAACCGGATCAGCAGTTGGCAAAGGTTTTTGTGGAGAGCGGGGAATTTTTGTGGAACTCCGGGATTTTTGCATGGAATCTGAAAGCAATAAAAAAGGAGCTGGAGACTCTTCAACCTGAGATTTCAGGCCTTTTCAAGAGTATATCCGAAGACTACTACACTTCAAAGGAAAATTCATCAATACGTGGAGTTTATCAGGAGTGCGTCAACATATCAATCGATTATGCCGTTATGGAGAAAACATCCAAGGCAGTAGTCTATCCGGCAGGTTTCGGCTGGTCGGACCTTGGTACATGGGAGTCTCTTTACAGCTATGTTGAGAAGGATGAAGGGAACAATTATGTTAATTCAAAAGGGGAAACAGTCCTTGAGGTAAAAGACTCAATCGTAATCTCTGAAGAGAAAAAGTTGGTTGTTGTCAAAGGACTGGAAAACTATATGATAGTAAATACAAAAGATGCTTTAATGATATGCCCGCGCAACGGGAAGGCGTTTAAATCCGTTCTGACGGACATTACAACGCAGGAATTGTCAAAGTATCAATAAAATATTTTTTATGGCTAACGGATCGATATCTATAAACGTCCAATCTGAAATAGGGAAACTTGAGGCGGTTCTTCTGCATTCTCCCGGTGCGGAGGTGGAGAACATGACTCCAAGAAACGCACAGAGAGCGTTGTACAGTGATATTCTAAACCTGTCAATAGCACAGAAAGAGTACGAGCAGGTTTCAGGTGTACTTTCAAAAGTGTGTAAAACATATCAGATAAAGGACCTACTTACAAATCTGCTTGACAATCATACAGACAGAGAGGCACTGATTGGAAAAATATGTGTAACAGAGGAGGTTACCGATTATTTTGAATATCTTATGGATATGCCTTCAAAGGCTCTTGCAACAGTCCTGATTGAGGGCCTTCCGGCAAGAATCAACACTTTGACGGCCTATCTCAAAGATGACTACTATGCCCTTTTTCCTCTTTATAACTATTACTTCACAAGGGACGCATCTGTCTCATTAGGCAATAAGGTGCTGGTTTGCAGAATGGCAAGCAAGGTCAGGATGAGGGAATCTCTCATAAATGAGGCTATATTCAGGAACAAGCGCAATTTTGATTGTGATCTGATTAATGCTCACGATTTCCAACCCGGGAACAATGATATATATATGGAGGGAGGGGATATTTTGGTTGCAAGGGAGGATATCCTCCTTATTGGCAATGGTATGAGAACAAGCAGTCAGGGTATAGATATGCTCATTAACAGACTGTGCAAGTCTTCAGGGCCGGAAAAGAGACACATTATAGTTCAGCAACTTCCAGGTTCTCCTGAATCATTCATCCATCTTGACATGGTCTTCACAATGCTGGACGTTGACAGGGCTATGGTCTTTGAACCATTGATCCTTAACGAAAACCAGTATCAGACTGTGCATATCATAATAGAGGGCGGAAAGGTTACAAGAATAAAATCGGTGAACAATATCTTATCTGTCCTTAAAAAACTTGGGATGGACCTTGAACCTGTGACATGCGGGGGAAGTGCAGACGAGTGGAATCAGGAGAGGGAGCAGTGGCACAGCGGTGCAAACTTTTTCGCATTTGCTCCGGGCAAGGTTATGTCCTATGCTAGGAATATCCACACTTTAAACGAGATGCAAAAGAGCGGTTTTGATATTATTACAGCAAGGGAGGTTATTTCAGGTAAGAAGGATTTGGGAAATTACAAGAGATGTGTCGTGACAATAGACGGCTCTGAACTCCCGCGAGGCGGCGGCGGTGCAAGATGTATGACAATGCCTCTCAGGAGAGAGTCGATATTGTAAGAAAACCGTTATATAAAAGATTTATTACCTTTGCAGTTCATTCCGTATTTATGATGAGAGAGAAAATAGACCAACTTCTTTCTGAGGTTGAAGAATTAAAGGCTAAAAGTGAGCAGGAGATCGAAGAGATCCGTGTAAGGCTGCTTGGGAAAAAGGGTAAAATAACACAGCTTTTTGATGACTTCAGGGAGGTGCTTCCTGAGCAGAAGAGAGAACTGGGGCAGGTGCTAAATAAACTTAAAACTGCCGCTGCACAGAAGATCGAAGAGTTGAAGTCTGTCCTTGAGGAGAATCCTGAGACAAAGGAGTCCGCCTATGACCTCACAAAACCGGGAAACCTCTTTGAATTCGGTTCAAGACACCCCATCTCAATAACAAGAAATGAGATACTCTCCATATTTACAAAACTTGGATATGCCATTGCCGATGGCCCTGAGATTGAGGATGACTGGCATGTATTCGGAGCTCTTAATTTCCCTCCTGAGCATCCGGCAAGAGATATGCAGGATACATTCTTTGTAACAACCGGGAACAATCCGATTTTACTTCGTACTCATACAAGTTCCGTACAGGTACGTACAATGGAAAAGGTACAGCCCCCTATAAGAGTGGTTTGCCCGGGAAGAGTTTTCAGAAATGAGGCCATATCAGCCCGCGCGCACTGTATATTCCACCAGGTAGAGGGGCTCTATATTGACAAAAATGTCTCTTTTGCAGATTTGAAACAGGCTGTCCTGCTCTTTGCAAGGGAGATGTTCGGAGAGAATGCTCAGATAAGGCTAAGGCCTTCGTATTTCCCATTTACCGAGCCGAGCGCGGAAGTTGATGTAAGCTGCAATATTTGCAAGGGAAAGGGTTGTAATGTCTGCAAGGGTACCGGATGGCTCGAGATAATGGGCTGCGGAATGGTTGATCCTAATGTACTTGAAGCTTCGGGTATCGACAGCAAGATCTATTCCGGATTTGCATTCGGTATGGGAGTTGAACGTATCGCCATGCTGAAGTGGCAGGTCAAGGATTTGAGACACTATTTTGAAAACGACATAAGATTCTTGAGAGAATTTAAGACAGAGGTCTAAAATTTTTTGGAGGTTGCAAAATATTTGCTACTTTTGCATTCCCAAAACGCGGAAATAGCTCAGTTGGTAGAGCATAACCTTGCCAAGGTTAGGGTCGCGAGTT
>JAEAMG010000686.1_pt1 | contig 35075 bp, 24 predicted proteins | sample 8958741 | NCBI WGS metagenome assembly JAEAMG01 (sample SAMN16933256, study PRJNA681125) | bioreactor sludge metagenome | isolation source: anaerobic bioreactor treating anionic surfactant - SDBS | place: India: Bengaluru | collected 2019-02-28 | reverse complement strand
CTAATTTCTTTTTTATAAACATTGATGGATTTTATTTTGCGGGCGAAAGCCCGAGGTGCCCGAAAGGCGCATCCTTCTACGTTACACATTTCCCGAACACACAACGTCCGTTCACCAAGAGCGTCTAACTTGGTCTCCAAACTCAACCCGATCGGAGATTCCATGAACACGTTCCTTTCACATTCCGCGGTCGCGCTCGCCCGCCTGAACAGCAAGCGCCCAGGCCAGGTCACCAGAACGAATCAAACCACGCATCATCCGGCCCTTGCGGCAACCTGCGCCTTTTTGTTGACGGTCCTGCCAGCTATCGGAACCGACGTTCCACCGGGCGCCACGGTTTCGCTCAGCGGCACTACGGGCATATTGAGTCCAGATTTCGGAGGCACCGTCATTTGCGACAATTTGAAGACCTTCGTGGTCCGCGACGATTCCGGCAACCTGGTCCTGACAGGTGAGGTTCAGGATCGCGTCTCCCGCTCAACCACACTCAACACGCTCGTCTTCCGCTTGCGGGTGAGAAACCTGTCGGGACCGGGCGGGGCACAGCTTACCGGCGTGGCGCGCACAGGCTTTCGCGGCGTACCCACCGACGTCGAGTATTTCACGGACGGCTCAGGCCAGGTCGGGCCCAATTCCGTGACCCGCAGTCTTGACGGCAACGAGCTTTCATTTGCGCACCAGCCCAACGTGATCATTCCACCCAACGAGGGCCGATTCACCGCCGCGCTCACCAGTTCGCCGGACTACGACCTCAACGCCAGCATCACACTCTTCGCTCAGGCCTCGCCTTCGAGCCCGGTCTACACGACCACCCTCGAAGGAATCGCAGGGCCGGGAGTGCTCACCGTCAACCCCGGCCAATCGATCCAGTTCGCGATCGACCATGCCCTGGCCGGCGACACGGTGACCGTTGCCCCAGGCACCTACTCCGAAGCACTCACCCTGCGCTCCACCATCAATGTCAAGGGGCAGGGAGCGGGCTTGGTCACCCTGCTGCCCCCGACCGGACCGGGCGTTTCAATTGTCGATTGCACCGACACCGAATTCTCCGGCTTTACGGTCAAACCCGCTGTTGGCTCCACCGCCACCCTCGGCATTGAGGCCAGCGGCGGCAGCCCGTTGATCAGGAACAACATCATCACCGGTTTCAGCCGATATGCCATCCGCATTTTGAGCGGATCCGTCGCCCTTGTTTGCGGCAACCGGGTGCAGTACAACGGCGACAGCGGCAACGGCTTGGAGGATTACGGCATCATCTGCCTCAACGCCAAACCGCTCATCTCCAACAACCTGCTCTCGGGCAATGAAACCGGGTGTTACATCGGCTGGCATGATTCCGACGGCGCCCAGTTCATCAACAACACGGCTGTCGGCAACAGCAGCTTCGGCCTCTGGTGCTATCGGTCCAACCCGGTGGTAAAAAACAACATCGTCACCGGCAACCCGGTCGGTATCCATGTCTCCTTTGAGAACGCGACGCCTATCCTGACTTACAATGACGTATGGGGCAACCCCTACGGGAACTATGAAGCCCAGCAAACCGGCGTGATCAACATCGGGACCGGCAGTCTTTCCGTCGATCCACTCTTCGACTCTTCTTCACCAAGCGACTATCAGCTAACGCTGACGTCGCCCTGTCGCGATGCCGGCGATCCGGCGGCCATCCACAACGACCTCGACGGCAGCCGCAACGACATGGGCTGGACCGGTGGCCCTTGGGCCACTCCGGAAGAAAGCGCGGCACCGTTTGGCGGTTTTCTGTTCACTTCGGCCGGAAACATCCCGGCCAACTACATCGGCACAAACGGGCTTGCAACGGTTCCCGCGCCGGACGCCGCAGCCCTGCAAATTCCGGCCTGGGATCACGCTCCCTTCGGCTCCAAGCCCTGGCTGTTCGGGGTCTTCGGAAGCGGCGTACCCTCCCCGGCATACTACACCCTCGAATACCGGCCTCACGGAGCACTTGAAACCCTTTTCGCTCCGCTTGACCACCCGCTCAGCAAGACCAAATACACGATCTCGCCCAGCGGCATCATCGCCGCAGTCGAGTCGGTCGGCCCCGTGTGGGAGGACGGTGTCCCTTACTACCGCACCACCGTCAACGGCGGCAACATCTACTGGGCCCACGACCATCTGCGCATCATCCTCAACAGCCCGCAGCTCGCAGACGGGACCTACGATTTCCGGCTCAAGGCCTTCGACGAAGGATTCGATCCTGTTCCCCTTTCCGGGCCAACCAACGGGCTGACTCTCACCATCAACAACAAACTGCCGAACGTTGAAATCCTCTCGATTGCGCGGGAGAGCGGCAGCCCCATCAGCGAATGCGGCATCGTTCACCTCACAGGTCCGCAAGAGAACCTCGGCTTCCACATTACCGCCAGCCATCCCGACGGGTTTCTGGACAGCTACAGCCTCATTGCCACGTCTGGCCGCAACCATTATGCCGGGCAGATCGCCGGAGAGAGCCACGCCGAAAGCCACCCAGGCGAGCCCTTCTGGAGCGGAGTGACAACGACCTGGTTCGACTCGCTGACGGCCATGACGGCGATCCCGCCGCGCCTCAGCCCGTGGATCAGCTGCGCCTACCAGTTCAGGCTCGGGGCCTGGTCGCGCGCCACCGACGGGTACGGGCGGATCTACTATAAAGAAGTCTTTTGGAATGTCGCCCTCGACCTCTTCGGCGCCGACCTAGACGGCGACGGCGATGTCGACGGCGACGATCTCAACCTCTTCGCCGATGCCTATGGCGCATCAAGCAACTGAACCCCACCCAGAAAGGCCGAAGCGATGAAATCATCCACCGCGTTACTTTGCGGGGCCCTTATGCTCGCCGGCTCCACTACCGCCGCGCCTCCCGTCCTTGTGTACGGCGAGGCTTTCTACAACGACCAAACTCTGGTCCTCGACGTTTACGCCGACAGCTGGGTCGAATTGCGCTCGTTCGGCATCCGGATCGCTTTCGATTCGGAGCAGTTCTCCCTCGTGTCCGTCAAGGGCAACAGCGCGCTCTGGTTCATCTCGGAACAACCCGGCCTACGCTCGCCTTATGACGCAACACAGGCCACGTCGAACACTGTGCGGATCGTGGGCGCGCGCTTTCATGGCAATCGACCTTCTCAAGGCGTCAGCGGCAGCGGGCTCCTGCTCGCCACCTTCATTTTCGAACGCCTGAGTCTGACCCTGCCTTCCTTCCAACTCGACCTCGCCGGACCTTCCCCATACGCCAGCTTCGTCACCGTGGACGGCAGCAACATGGACAGCTTTGTCTATGGCCTCGGCGCTCTCGCACTCAGTTTCGAGCCTCTGCCCGAAGACAGCGACGGCGACGGGATCCCCGATCCGGTTGAGCTCAACTGGTTTGGCACGCTCACACGCGCCAACGCCACCTCCGACAGCGACGGAGACGGTTCGAAAGACATCGACGAGTGGATCTGCGGCACCCATGCGGGGGATTCGAATTCGGTGACCCGCTTAGAGATTCGGATGCAAAGCGGCGGCGATCGGCTCATCCAGTGGACAGGTCAGACCGGCCGTGTCTACGATCTGCTTTGGGCCGGCGACTTAACGAATTTCCTCCCCTTCGCCGAGGGTATCACCCCGGCTGATCCCACTTCCATCCTCGACAGCCTACCTGCCGCAGCCGGTTATTACCGCCTGCTCATTCACTTCCCTTCCTCAGGTGAATGACCCCCCATGGTGCCGACGATGCGTTCCGATACGGCTCCGGCGTCAGCCGCGCGAAAAAGCTCGTGCGCAGGGTCCGCTTAACGAAGCCGCGCCCATCCCGCAAACACGTGAATTGACACCAAGTTACTAGAGATGGTATATTTAAAAATTTTCCGGGTCCATAAGAGTGTTCCCCATGATTAAACTACTGATTTCGTTTGCCTGCCTTTTCGCCCTCTTTGTTCAAGGCGCCGGGACCTCTCCCGCCGTCACCGGCAAAGCCCCCAAGATGGAGATTATCGGCAGCAGAACCAACGACTTAGGCACAATCACTTGTTATGAAGTGAGGACCAACCGTTTCCGGATCAAGAATACGGGCGAAGCCCCGGGCGATATTCTCTCCTTCACCCCCAACTGCTATTGCGTCTCCGGCAGCGCCGTCAAGAAGCACCTCGAGCCTCAGGAAGAGGCGGAGATCCTGATCCTGCTCGATTCGCCTTTGGTACACGACGTTTTTACACGCAGCGTGTGGGTGGAGACCAATGATCCGGCAACGCCGCGTATCCTCCTGTTCGTGCGGGGAGAGGTGCTCCCTATTTTCCATGGGCTGCCGGAAACGACGCAACCGTTTGGCCTGGCCCTCGGCGAAACCTGGACCAACCGGTTTACGCTGACCCCTGCCGAGACCAACGTTTTCTTGGGAGCACCCACCCTCCCCAGCCGGACCAACAAGCTGTCTGCAACGGTCAGCGTTGTGACCAACACCCAAGGAAAAACGTCGTACGATGTGACGCTGATGGTTACCGCGCACGAGAAAGGACGCCATTCCCTGCCCGTGACCTTTCAGGTGGAAGGCCGTCCCAACCTGAAACCGCTGAAGCTGATTTTCACCGCGCGCGTCGGAACCAAGGAACTGAAAGCCATCCCGACAAAAATCATGCTGACCGCCACCGGCGAGACGCTGACACGCCGACTGCATCTTAGTTCCACCGGGAAGAACCTGACCACGAACGAGCTCAGCTGGACGCCTCAGCGCAAGGGCGTTTCCGTGCAGGTGCAGCCGTGGACCGGAACCTTGTACCTGATGGCCACGGTGACGCTGACCCCCGAAGCCGTGACCAACCTGCTGGCGGAAAAGGACCCGAAACTGAACTTCCATTTCCCAGAATTAGAATCCATCAGCATCGACATCATTTCGCGGCCAAAGCCGCCGGCCGATCAAACAAAGGCCGACAAAGACCCGTAACCCTTTAGGGCGCGTCCGGGCTGCGGGCGGAAATGGCGCTGGCGTCGGCAAACACTTCCCGCGCAACATGCACTGTGACACAAAAGCGAACTTTTGATATACTCGGACCACTTGCCGGATGTGTGCGAAGACGCCACAATACGGGCAGGCGAAAAGAAAAGGGAGACACACCATGATCAGTAAGAAAATGTCGAAGGCGATCAACACCCAGATCAACCGGGAATTTTATTCCGCGTTTCTGTATCTCGCCATGGCGAGCGACGCGATGAGCAAAGGCTTCAAGGGCGCGGCGGGCTGGTTCTCGGTCCAGTTCAAGGAAGAGCAGGAGCATGCGCTGAAGTTCGCCAAATACCTGGAGAGCCAGGGCGCAAAGGTCGAACTGACCGCGCTCGCCGCCCCGAAAACAGAGTGGAAAGATCTGCTCGACATGTTCAAGGACGCGCTGGCGCACGAGAAAAAGGTGACCGCGTGGATTTCCGAGATCAACGAGCTCGCGCTATCCGAGAAGGACTTTGCCACGCAGAATCTGCTCGTCTGGTTCATCAACGAACAGGTCGAGGAAGAAGCCAACGCCACCGACGCCATCTGGATGCTCGAGATGAGCGCGGGATCAAAGGGCGCCCTCTTCATGGCCGACAAGACACTCGGCAAGCGCAAAGGCGACTGAGGCACGGCACCGCGCACGCAGAGGCTTGGCCCCGCGTGCGCGCCACTAAACAGCAGCCGTTTTTTCCGGAAGGGCACGCGAGCGCAACGGCTGTCCAATCCGACCTTTGTCGTCTTGGCGAGAGCGCCTTCGGTTGTGGCGCCACGGCAGGAGCTCTCTCTTCGGCCACACTTCACGCAGAACGCTCCCGCGGCACTCCGAATCGACGACGGCGGACCTCATCCATGAAAAACGCGTTCAAGGCTCTGATCTTTCTGGCGTTCTGCGGGTGTGCAACCGCACCTGTCCCGGAGAAGGCCGCCTCCGCGAAAGAACGCTATGCCGATGAACTGATGGCCATCGTGCCGCCGGAAGTGATGTTCGCGCAACTGTCCGAACCCTACGCCCAAAGCTACGCGTCGCACGGTAAAGAAACGAAGGCACACGCCACCTTCATGCGCCAGGTGGACCGCGAGGCACTCGACGCGATTATCCGCAACGCCCTGCTCAAGCACTTCACGGAAGCGGAACTGAAGGCTCTTGCGACTTTCTACAGCACGCCGGAAGGCCGCGCCTGCATGGCCAAGGCGGCCCCCTTCGCGGCCGAGGTTTTTCCAGCCTGCGCACACGAGGCGACCAAGGCCTTCGGCAAGACCGCGATCGAAGCCGCCCGCGGGCGGCTGATCCCCTGACCTGAGCCCTTCAACGCGCCGCACGAGCAGAGCGCCTACTTCTTCTGCCAGCGGTCTTTCGGCTCCAGCACGGAGCGCGGGCCGTCGCCGTCGAGCCATGTTTTAGCGAGGGCATCACCACACAAATACGCGTCCCAGAAAGCCGTGCTGAGCGCCAGGACGGCGCGGTGATGATTCGGATTGCGAGGCTCCTTATCCATGGGCAACGGGCGGTCTCCGAAGGCCGAGTGCTCCGCATTTTCCAGCACCAGCTCATACTTGCCGCCTGGCGGCAGCGCGGGAAACACAGACAGCCGTGACTGAACACCGATGTTGCCGACAGGCGCCACGTCTTTGGTTCCCGTCATCAAGAGCCACGGGATTTCGACCTTTCCGAAGGCTTTTTCGGCGTTGCCGAGGCGTGGCGCGCTGGGACTGAAGGCGACTGCGGCTTTGATCCGCGCATCCCGGAAGCTCTTGCCCCCAAGCAGAAACGTCTGCCCGCTGACCGCCTGCGTGGTGACAGCCCCGAACGAGTGGCCCGACATCCCGACCCGCGAAAGATCGAGTCGCCCCGCCAGCACCTGACCCTTCTCGGCATTCCACTCAGCAAGCTGATCGAGCACCGCTGAGACGTCCTCCATGCGCAACATGAAATTCTTGCCATCGGCCGCATCCCGCAGCGAACCCATGCGCTCGTTCGCAGGCGCGCCCTTCCAGACGGCGCTGTCGCTGCCGGCATGCTGCAGAAACACGGCAACATATCCCCGCGCCGCCCAGTGATTCCCGAGGTAAGGATTGTTCTCGCAAGACCCTCCCAAGCCATGGCTGAACAAAACCACGGGCGCAGCATTCGTCGCAGAGGGCAAGTAGACCCGCAAAGGGATGTCACGTTTGCGCCTCACGTCATGCGCCGTCAGGCTCACTCTCTCCGGCTGGAACGCCGCCCCAATCCTCAGCGGGTCATAAGCCTCCCGCACGGCAAACCCCCGAGCCGCCATGAGCAGCGCCCCAACAGCGACCAACCCGCCTAAACGTCTCATGAAACGCTCCTTTACGTCAACATGTCCTTATAACGATTGGTTATACACGCCAGATGGGAGGAGCGTTACAAACCGGCACCAGTGTCAGGCGGAGCGTGACACGTTGCATGTTGAGCAAAACGAGTGAAGCAGGACGATGCGGGCAGGCGGGACAGAGGGCCATCGGAGCGGAATCAAGCGCGCAAAATCTGCACAAGCACCCTGTGCCCTCCTCCCGACACGGGCCTCGGTCTTGACTTGTCACCTTCTCACCTTTGGTATAAATTTAGAGCTATTCGTATTGCAGAAAGGCCAGCGCAGTCATGCCAACATTCAGTTACGAAGGACACGACCGGGGCCGCGCGAAAGTCCACGGAGTCGTGTCCGCCGACAACAAGACACATGCGATCCGATTGCTTGAGCAAAAAGGTTTCCTGCCGACCCGGATCGACCCCGTCCCCCCTGGTCAAGGAGGCCCTACAGGCCATACGGAACTGCACGACAAAACAGCCTGCCCAACCGTGTCCATCAACAAAGGGAAGCTTCTGCAAACAGCGAGGGCGTGTCAAGAGCACGCGGCAGACTTCATTGACGAACACCGCCTGCTTCTTCGGCGCGCCTTGCCCGCATTGGGCATGACTGCGGTTTTGTCTCAGGCTCTGGCCGCCTTCCCAATCGGCACCGCCAAGCAAATGGTCCTCGCAGGGCTGCTTTTAATCGGGCTGACCGCTTGGAACATACGCATCGGCGTGCTGATTAACCTCGCCGCACTCACACTAGTCATGCTGTTTCACGGCCCCGTCATCGGCCTGCTGTTTGGCGCGGCGGCGCTCACGCTGCTTATCATTCTGATTGCGCAACCCTATCGCGCCCTCGTCCTGCTCTTAACGCCGTTTATCCTCCAGACGGGACTGGGACTGGCGATTCCGCTTGGCGCGGGACTGTTTCTCGACCCTGTGGCCGCATTTTTTCTAGTCGTCGGAGCGGCGGTCGTCGGACTCGGCTACATGGCGATCACCGGGCTACAGAGCCTGGGGCCTCTCGTGCTCAACCCCGACGCAGCGTGTCGCCTCGTGGGCTGGGAGGCGGCGGACGCCGGACATCCGTTCTTGAGCCTCGAGTGGCTGAAACAGATTTCCCTTCCGGAAAGCTGGGCACTCGCCACAAACTATCTTTCCGACGGCTTTCATTTCGCACTGCATCCGCCGCTGGCGTTCATCCAGATTGCCGGATGGGCAACCGCAGCCTGCGTCATGGCAAGATGTTCGCACCGGCACACACCGCTCCGCTGCCTTGGCGCCGCAGGCGGCGCGGGGACGGTGCTGTTGCTGCAGAACTCGGTGATGTGGCACGTGCCAGGCGGAACGGGCACCGACACTTGGACGCTGGCGGGCCAGCTATTCAGCGCCGGTTTGGCAGTATCGGCTCTCGGCTTAGCCACCTTCCGTTTCAAGGCGCGCGAACGCATTCAAGACACCACGTTCGGCTCCGTTTCCGAAGGGAAGGGGTGGGCGTCCATCGGAGGCCTGGATGACGTGAAAAAGGAGATCCAGAGGGCCGTTCAATATCACTTCGACAAACGGGCCGCCAAACTCGCCAAAGAGTACGGATTGAACACGGTAAAGGGCATTCTTTTCTACGGCCCTCCCGGCTGCGGCAAGACGATGTTCGCAAAAGTGATTGCCAGCCATGCCGGCGCGAGCTTCTTCTCGGTTACGGGGGCAGACTTCCGCTCGAAATGGTTCGGCGAAGCTGAGAAGAACATTGCGAAGGTCTTCGCCGAGGCCCGGAAACATGCACCCGCCGTGATTTTTTTCGACGAGATCGACCAGATGCTGGGAAAGCGTGAGGAGACGATGACGAGCGATTCGCCGGAGCGACGCATCGTGGCGCAGTTTCTTTCCGAAATGGACGGGATCAAGGAGCTGGGCAATGTGCTCATTGTCGGTGCCACCAACGAGCCTGATCTCATCGATCCCGCCGCACTGCGGCCGGGCAGATTCGACAAACTGATCTATATTCCACTTCCTGACAAACCTGCCCGCGAAGCGATCTTCCGCGTGCAGCTACAGGGCAAGCCTCTTGCGGACGACATGGACATCGGGCGTCTGGCCCATCTGACGGAGCGCTTCTCCGGCGCGGACATCGCGGACCTCTGCACGAAAGTGGCGGAGCAATCCTTACACCTGAGTTTAGAAGGAGCTCGCGCCGTTACCCTCACAATGCGGGCCTTCGAGGAACAGCTCAAATCCACCAAGCCCTCTGTTTCCCTCAAACTCTTGGACAAATACGACGAATTGAAAGAGAGGTACAATCGACGGACACTCTCCTCGCAAACCGGCCTCCACGAAGAGCGCGAGCATTACACCTGGGACAAAATCGGCGGCTTGCAACACGTTCGGCAAGAGTTAGAGGAAGCCATCGCGCTACCCCTTCTGAAGCCCGACGCATATGAGAAATTCAAGATCCGCCCACCCAAAGGGGTCCTGCTATTCGGCCCACCCGGCTGCGGAAAAACGCTCATGGCAAAAATCGTCGCTTCCGAATGCGGCGCGCATTTCCTTTCCGTCGACACAAAGAAGGAAAGTGCCGACAGCATCAAAGACTGGTTTATCCGGGCGCGGGAAAACAAACCGTGCGTGCTGTTCTTCGATGAAATTGATTCACTGGCAACCAACCGAAACACCCGCAGCGACCAAGGCTACGGCATGCTGACACAGCTTCTGGTCGAAATGGACGGCATGAAAGATCTGAAGCAGGTGGTCGTCATCGCCGCCACGAACCGCCCAGACGCTCTTGATGACGCGCTCATGCGCCCCGGACGGTTCGACAGGCTTATCTACGTATCTCCGCCTGACGTTGAATCCCGCGCCCAGATCTTGCGCATTCATCTCGTCGACAAACCGCTCGCCGCGGATTTGGACATCCGGGCTCTCGCCCAGCAGACAGAGGGATATTCGGGTGCCGATCTGGCTTCGGTCTGTTACGAGGCCTCCATGAACCTGATCCGCTTCGCCGAGTCAGGCACCACTCAGATCGGTCACGAGGATTTTGTTCAAGCCCTGCAGAAAATACAGCCCTCTATCCGGCCCGAGACCCGGGCTTACTTTGACGAACTGAAGGCTAAGTTCCAACGGGGCTGAGGGAGCCGCCGCGAGCGAGGCACCGCATCCCCCTTTCGACTCAGCGCCGCCAAAACCTCGAAAAAATGAGCCTTGCGCCAATTATCAGTATATTGTAATATTTGAATCTTTAAAGGGACATCAGCTTAAGGAGGCAAAAGGATGAAGACGAAAAAAATCGTGATCATCGGCGGAGTGGCCGGCGGAGCCAGCGCGGCAGCGCGCGCACGGCGTTTAAGCGAAGAGGCGGAGATCATTCTGATCGAACGCGGCCCCTACGTGTCGTTCGCCAACTGCGGCCTGCCGTATCACATCGGCGGAGAAATCGCCGACCGCGACCGCCTGCTCGTCACCACGCCCGAGAACCTTCGCACGCGCTTCCGCATCGACGTGCGCACCCGCAACGAGGTCACCGCGATCGACCCCGTTAAAAAAGAGGTCCACGTTAAGAACCTCGAAAACGGCGAGGCCTCCCGCGAGAGCTATGACGCTCTTATTCTAAGCCCCGGCGCCGATCCGATCCGGCCGCCGATCCCCGGCATCGGCAGCCCGAACGTGCTCACGCTCCGCAACATGGAGGACATGGACCGCATCATCAAGGCGCTCGACGGCAAGCGGCACGCCACCGTGATCGGCGGGGGCTACATCGGCCTCGAAATGGCTGAGGCGCTGCGCCGCCGCAAAATCGCAACGGCCCTGATCGAACTCGCGCCGCAGGTGATGGGCCCGGCCGATCCCGAGATGGTTTCGATTCTCCACCAAGAGCTGACCCTCAACGGCGTCGACCTGCGCCTCGGGACATCAGTCACCAGCTTCAGCGAAGCGGCTCATGGGCTGACCCTCACCCTCAGTTCGGGCGACGCTCTGGAGACCGGCCTCGCCATCCTTGCGATCGGCGTCAGACCCGAGACCTCGCTTGCCCAAACGGCGGGCCTGGCTCTCGGGCCGCGCGGCGGCATCCGGGTCAACGACCGCATGCAGACCAGCGATCCCTCGATCTACGCCGTCGGCGACGCCGTGGAAGTGATCGACTTCAGCACCCGCCAGCCCGCGCTCATTCCGCTGGCCGGGCCCGCCAACCGGCAGGGGCGCATCGCCGCCGACAACCTTTTCGGGCGAGATACGCGGTATCACGACACGCAGGGCACGGCCATCTGCAAGGTCTTCAACCTGGCCATCGGCATGACGGGCCTCAGCGAGAAAGCGGCTAAACGGGCGGGCCTGGCGTTTGAAAAGGTGTATGTCCATGCGGCCAGCCATGCGACCTACTATCCCGGCGCCGCGCCGCTCAGCATCAAATTGCTGTTCGATCCTCAGTCCGGCAAGGTGCTCGGCGCTCAAGCGGTCGGCGCCGACGGCGTGGATAAACGCATCGACGTCTTGGCCGTCGCCATCCGCGCGGGAATGACCGTTTACGACCTGGAAAACCTCGAACTCTCCTATGCGCCGCCGTTCGGCTCCGCCAAAGATCCCGTCAACTTCGCCGGGTTCGTCGCATCCAACGCGCTGCGCGGCGACGTCAAACTCTGCCAGGCAGAAGAGGTGGTTAAACCGGCGGCGCACCAGAAGCTGCTCGATGTCCGCACGCCCGACGAGGTGTCCGCAGGAACGATTCCCGGCGCGATGAACATACCGATCGACGAGCTGCGCGACCGGCTGGGAGAGCTTTCCAAGGAAAAGGAATATCTCGTTTTCTGCCGGGTCGGACTGCGCGGCTATCTGGCCTGCCGAGTGCTGACACAGAACGGCTTCACGTGCCGCAACCTCACCGGCGGCTACATCACCTATCAGCGGACGATCGGGGCGCCTGCCGCCGAAATGCCGGAGCGCCATAAACCCGAAGACGATTCCGACGACCAGGATTCCCGTCACGCGGAAAAGGATAAGACCGTAAAAGCCGTCAAAAACGTGAACGCCTGCGGGATGCAGTGCCCCGGACCCATCCTTCAACTCAAACAGGCGATTGACGACGTGAACGTCGGCGAAGCCGTGAGCATCACCGCAACCGATCCGGGTTTTGTCGCCGACGCGCCCGCGTGGTGCAACACCACCGGCCATGAACTTGTCCGCCTGGAGCCGGCAGAGAAAGGCAGTTATCGCGCCACCGTGATGAAACGGCCGTCCGCAGCGGGCGGGAACATCCCGCAAGCCAGCAAACGCGCCATGACCAACGTCGTTTTCTGCGACGATTTCGACAAGGCCGTGGCCGCCTTCATCATCGCCAACGGCGCGGCGGCGGCGGGCTATGACGTGACGCTCTTTTTCACCTTCTGGGGACTCAACATCCTGCGCAAGTCCGGCCCGGTCACGGCCAAGAAGACGCTCATCGAAAAGATGTTCGGCTTCATGATGCCGAAGGGTGCGGAACGACTCACGCTCTCCAAAATGAATATGGGAGGCATGGGCATCGCGATGATCAAAGGCATCATGAAACACAAAAACGTCATGACGCTTCCGGAGCTGATCGCGCAGGCGAAACTCAGCGGCGTGCGCCTGGTCGTCTGCACCATGAGCATGGACCTCATGGGCATCAAGAGCGAGGAGCTGATCGACGGCATTCAAGAGGGCGGCGTCGCGATGTACATCGACCACCTGAGCCGCTCGTCGGCCGGCCTGTTCATTTCATAGCGCACATCTGAGCGCGGCAGCCACGTTCATCTCAAGCCGTTGACACCTCATTTTTTCTTTTGCTTCTTGGCCTGCTTGTTCGCTTTACGCTCTTCCTCGCCATTCCAGCGCCGGTCTTCCCAGCGGGGCGGTTGCATCGTGGCGTTCCATTTGTCGAAGAGCGCCTGCAGTTCCAGCTTCTTCGACGGATTCAGACCAGACAGATCCGTCTTTTCGCCGCGGTCGGCGGCTAGGTTCACAAGCATCGGCTCCATGTCTTTCGACGCCTTCACGAGTTTCCAGTCGCCCTGGCGTACGGCGTACTGCACGCCGAAGCGGAAATAGAGCTCACGCGGCGCGAGCACGTCCGTTTTACCCTCAAGCAAGGGCAGCAGGTTCACGCCGTCGAGCTGCCACTCCGGCTTCACCTCCGCTCCTGCCGCGGCGAGCAGGGTGGGCATCACATCGAGCTGAATGACCGGCTCGTGCGATACGCGTCCGCCGGGCATGTGCCCCTTCCAGGCGGCGATCCACGAGACGCGTATGCCTCCTTCCCAACAGAGCCACTTATGCCCGCGCAAGCCGCCCATCTCGGCATTGGCGTAGGCGCCGCCGTTGTCGCTGATGAGGAAAATGAGCGTGTTCTCCTCCAGCTTCAGCTCCCGCAGCTTCGCCATCACGGTGCCGACAGCTTCATCCGCCTCGGCGACCAGCGCGGCATATTGAGCGTCGTGCTTCGGCAGGTCTTTAAACTTCGCGAGCCATTTCTCGGATGCGACATGCGGGGCGTGGACGGCGTTGAACGCGAGATAGAGGAACCACGGCTTGTCCCGGTTCGCTTCCATGAACTGAGCCGACTCGCGCGCGTAAATCGGCGAAGTGACCGGCGCGCCCGGCGGGTCGGGAATGGCATCCAGACCCCGATAAAAAGTCGGGCCTTGTTTCTCGCCGAGGTTGCCCATGGTACCGAAAGAGGAGTCGAACCCGCGTGAGGCTGGCATGAACGGCGGGCTCGTCGTGCCCAAGTGCCATTTGCCGACAATCCCCGTGACATAGCCCGCCGCCTTCATGCGCTGCGCCAGGGTTGTCTCGGAGAGCACGAGTTCCGAACCGGGCCGGTTGGGGTTCCCGTCGTGGCCGCTACGCGCCTGATAGCGACCCGTCATGAGTCCCACCCGGCTGGGCGAACAGATGCATGCTGAGACATAGCCATCGGTGAAGCGCACGCCGCCTGCGGCCAGCGCATCCATGTTCGGCGTCGCCGCCATCCTGCCTCCATAGCAGCCAGGCTGCGCCCACCCCATGTCATCCACATAGATGAGGAGCACGTTTGGCTTGGCGGGCTGGGGCGCCTCCACCGCGTGCAGCGCGGCCAGCGGCGCCAGAAGAAGAGAAACGAGCGGCAGGAAGGCGAGGGTGAAGAGCGTATTTTTCATTGAGGGAATATACCGAGCTCCTGTTTCATTAAGGCAGCGTGAGAAGGCGGTAGAACTGTTTCAGCAGGGGCGGCGTCTCTGTCCAGGCCGTGAGGTTCGTCGTTGCGATCACGGCCGGGCCGGCATTTGTCCACGACCGCAAGTCAGCGCTGCGCACAACTTGATAGCATCCACCGGGCCAGCTCGGCCACAGGAGCTGAATGCCGCCCGGCGCCCCAAGCGCGATGCTGAGCCGCTCTGGCGGAAACAGGCGCGCGTGCCACTTTTCGAACTCGGCCCGGTAAGCGGCAACGTCAATATCCGCCACATACAGCTCGAAATAGGTGCTGCCATAGGTCGAGTTGGCAAAGAGCATGCCGTCGCCGGGCGTGGCGTTGGTGACGCTGGCATCATAGTTGTTGAACGGCTGATGCCACGATGTCAGCGCCTGAAAGTTGGCCCACGTCTTCGTCTGGGACAGATAGAGCGGCGCTCCGAAACTCGTGACAGGCTTGCCGGAGATCGGGTCTTGTCCGGGCGCAGGCCGGCTGGCTGACAGGTTCTCCATCCAGAAGCCAACGCGGGGCCGGGTCACACCGTTGAACTCCGCCAGAATCGACTGGCGCAACGCCTCCCACAGCGTCGGCGAACTCTGTGTGTCCGTAACCGGCCAAAAACCGATCTGCACGAATTGGGAAGGAAAATTGGTGACGGCGGCGCGCAAATTCCGCAGAACGGCGTCAGTGAGGTTGGCACGCGTGTAGCCGGACATGCTGCGCATGGGTACAGCGGGATCACGAATGGCGAGCTTGGCACCGACCAAGCCGGCATTGACGACCTCGAGCACCGGATGGTCTTTGAGCTTTACGCCGTCGATGGTGTGCTCCGCCAGAGCGTGGAGAAACACCTCCATGCGGGTCAGCAAGAAAGCATCCCAAGGCACGGCTCGGTTGCGGCCCACGCCGGTGTCATACCAAACCGCGACACCCGGCGTTTGCGCGATCCACGCCGGATCGGTGTTCATGAAGAGGAAAGAGAGCTTGAGCCCACGCGAGGCGAGCCGCCTGACATTCCAATCCACCAACGTAAAATCGAAGTTATCTTGCGCGGGCTCCATCGTGCCCCAGTCGGCACGCAGGGCATAGCCAGTAACGAAATCATTGGTTCGGATGTTCGCATCTCGCATCGACACGCCATTGATGTTGGTTGTGCCAGCCAAGCTGTCGAGCACGTAGATGCCGCGCGGACACGGAAAGCTCTCGCCCGCGATGACCGGGTGAAATGCGCCGACCGCGATCAGCACCAGCATCCGGGCAACCTTTAACCGGATCGCATTAACCATCATGGCTTTATCCTCTTGCCCCCTGGAGATTGCAGAACCTTATACGTCGCAAACCACTCGCGCAACAGGCAATTGACCTCGTCGGACTTCTCAATCGGCAGACCATGGCCGACGCCTTCGAACAAGTGCCGCTCGTTTGGAACCCCGTGGCTGTCGAGACTCTGCTTCAGCCGCTCCGAACTTTGCGGTGCCACCGTCGTGTCGGCGGTGCCGTGCAGGATCAGGAACGGAGCGCGGACGCGGTCGGCCACGTCGGCCGCCGGCGCGGCGGCCACGCGGTAGTCGTCCATAACCATAACCACGCCTCCGGCCGTGATAGCCGCGGCGGCAATCTTGTCTGGCGCGGCAGCAGCCAGCGCTATGGTCAGGAACGCGCCCATGCTGTGGCCGTAGAGTGCGATGCGCTTCGGGTCCACCTCCTTCTGCTGGCGCAGGATCTCCAGACAAGCGAGGCCGCGCCGGATGTTCTCGGGCCGGGCTCCGGCCTGCGAGAAATCGACGCCCTCCCTGCTGCCCCGCCCTCCGCCGCCAGTGCCGGCGTGGGTATAGTCAGTCGCGATGCAGACGAAGCCCCACTTCACCAGCTCCGCACCGCGTGTCCGCATCATCGTCTGCGAACTGCCTCCTAAGCCGTAGCTGAGGATGATCGCTGGAAAAGGCCCAACACCTTCCGGCTTCAGCATCATCCCGGCCAACGGCTTTCCGTCTGCCTTGCAGGTCCAACGCTCACCGCTGAGATAAAACCCTTCGACGATGGGTGTCTGCACGTCTTGAACTCCGACAGCCCCGACACACAGAACCGCGCCGGCCAGCACGAGCACTCCCTGAATAACACCCTTCATGCAGGACTCCTTGTGCCCGCTAAAAACGGCTGGCGCACGGTGTTTATTGCCCGCCGAACAAAAGTGTGTCTAAAAGGCGATAGCGAGCAGCGACAGGATGGTTGCAAGGCCGAGCAGGGTCAGCGCGACCGCAATCAAGGTTTCAAGCCGGGCTTTGGGCTGGGGCAGAACACCGGCGGCAAGATCCTTCAAATAACGTCGGTAGCGCACGAGCGAAGCCACATTCAAAACGACGCCCAACACGACCAGCCCAAGCCCTAACCACAACGAGATTCCGTGAGAGAATTGCTGAGGAATCTTCTGCATGGCCTCCCACTCTTTGAGGAAAAGCCCGAAACGCGACACGACGAACCCGAATCCCATCAAGGCCAGCCCGGTGCGAATCCAGGCCAGAAAGGTCCGCTCCGCAGCCAAAGGCACACGCGGGTCTTCCGTCAACAGCGACTTCTTATCTGCACTCATCCGTTCCTCCCGCGGTTGGCATCTTTTCATATTTTGCGACCGCTATCCACACCCTGAAACCCTCATACCGGGCGAGCATCGGAACGCCCCCCAGCTCATTGGTCAGCATCAACTCACAACACCTCGAGCAGATGCCTGCGCAGGCAGGTGAAGAGCTTCAAAAAATCCCTGTTGCGTATCGAACAGCGCTTGACCGTGCCCTCCTTGCTGGTGGCAACCAGCCCCTGCTCCACCAGCAACTTTAGCTGCAGCGAGAGGGTCGGCTGCGGGCAGTTCAGCAACGCCTGAAGTTCCGAACAGCTCAACGACCTCTCGGCGAGCGCCTGCATAATGCCGAGCCGGAGGGGATTCGCCAGCGCCTGAAGCACGCGGGCCCCGCGCTCCCGCAGCTCATCCGTCAACATTTCTTCGCTTTTCATGTCCACGAGGATAGCAGGTTTTCGATATATTTGGCAATTGTAATATTGTAATTGTCATATATGTGTCGCAACCGGCCTATCGATCGAGGAAACGTGAACCGCCGGGCGAGAAAGGACCGCGGGGTAGGCGTCACACTCCGCGGCCTCATCCGGGAAACTTGTCCAGCTCCGCCCGCACCCTTGGCGGGTCATTTCACTGCTTGAGGCGCGGTCTCTCCGCCGCTGACGGGAAGCTCCGGACGCGCTGCCCACTCGGTCCAGCCGGCGTCATACCATCTGACGCGGGTATAGCCCAAGAGACGGGTCAGCACAAAGAAAGTCTGGCTGGCCTGGTGTCCCGTGCGGCAGTGGATGATGACCTGCGAGCTTTTTGCGGGAATGAGTTTAGCATAGGCCGCCGCCAATTCACCGAGCGGCTTCAGCGTGCTGAACGATTCCCCTTTGTCCACGTCTTCCGTGAAAGGCCGACTGACCGCACCCGGAACATGTCCGCCACGCGCCTCGTCCCGCTTCTTGCCCGTGAAGAAATCAGCGGGACGGACATCAAGGATTACGGTATCCGGCTTACCGATTGCCGCAAGCACCTCTTTGGCGCCGACCGTGAAGGCATCTTCCTTAGCAGGAACTGGATACCTCGCAGCCGTGACGGCAGGAAGCATCGTATCCAGCGGCCGATGCTCGCTCTGCCACTTGGCGAAACCTCCCCGCAACACCGCATAGCGGCTATGCCCTAACCGTTCGCAGGCCATACCCACCAGCGTCGCGTCCTGGATCTTGTCTCCCCAAATGACGATGATCGCATCTTCCGGGCAAAGCCCCATCTGCGAGAAATGCTCAGCCAAGAGACTTGCGGGCAGAAGCATGGAGGGGATACCCTCCACGCAGCCACGCAGACTCTCGATGTTCAGGCTCAACGCACCCGGAACGTGTCCGCCGTTATACTCGGGCTGCGGCCGCACATCGAGGATCTTCACGTCCGGCCGCCCGAGACGTTGCACCAGCCAATCCGTATCCACCTCGGCGGGAAGAGACGTCCCCGCATTCTCCGCTGTAGCGGCAACCGCAGGAGCAGGCAAGGGCGCATTCAGGAAGAATGCGCGCCAAGCCCGGACCTTAGCCGCCTGAACCGGCGTGACCGGCGCAGCGCGGAGCGACACCGGCTTGAGGCATGTCTCCAGAAAGCCTTGGAGCCCATCGGTGAGCTGGTAGACATTGCCGAAACCCAGCCTGGCCAAGCTGTCGCGAGCCTGCGCGGGATGGGTCATGCCGTTGGAATAGAGCACGATCAAGCCCTGATTCTTGTGCGGGGCGAGCGCAGCCGGCAGGTCGGGCACCTGAATGTTGACGGCCGTACGAATATGGAATTTCGCAAACTCCTCCGGTGTGCGGATATCGACCAGCAGGAGCGACGCGTCGCCGCCCAGCAAACGGTCCGCGAGATCCTGAACCTCGATGTGGTCCGCGCCATCCCGCATGCCGGCCAGCAGGGTCTGCTCCCGCACGGCCGCGGGCTGCGTCTGCACGGCGAAAAGGCCGAACGCGCCGATGACCAGCAACGCGCTGAAGACCTTGAGGAAGCGCGGATTCCACTCGTTTTCCACGCCCTTGCGTTTTTTCTCGATCGCCTCCGCTCCCCAGAAACAGCCTACGGCGAGCAGCGTGAAGACGAACGCGAAAGACGCCTCGGAGACGCCCAGCGACTCGAAGACGAAGACCACTCCGCGGTCCTGCGCGGCCAGCGGCTCGACCACGTGATAGAGCTCGCTGTAGAGGATGCTGCCCCCCACCGCACCGACCAAGAAAACCAGCGCGTCGAGCTTTCCCGAGGCCACGCCCACGGCTGCCGTACCGGGGCACCATCCGCCCATGACGAAGCCCACCCCGAACATCAGGCCCCCGAGAATCTGCGCCGCGTAGAGCGTGTGCAGGAAGTAGACGTTGTCGGCCGTCACCCAACCGAAACCCTTGGCATAGCTGACGCCGAGCATGGCAACGATCACCGCCGTGAACATGACCTTCAGCACCGCCATGTCCTTGAAATAGAAGATGCCTGCCAGACGTTTCGAACTGCCGAAACCCGCACGTTCGAGCGCCACGCCAAAGGCGAGGCCGATCAGAAGGCTCGCCAGAAAGGCGGCGGGCGAGTCGAGCGTTCCGCTACTGAAAAAGGTATTAATCATGCCATTGCCTCCTCACGAACCACGCTGCGGCATAGCCACCCGCGAACACGCTGACGAGGAAGAGCAAGCTGCCCGTGAGCAGCACCGCACTGCCGGATAAGGCTTGGCCGGAGGTACAGCCGTTGGCCAGGCGGCTGGCGAAGCCCACGATGACGCCTCCGACCAGCGCGAAGAGCAGCCGCTTGAGAGACGAGCACCGCGCCCCGCGCTCCACGATGACGGCACAGCGGTCGGCCAGCAAAGCAGAAATGAAACCGCCGCAGAACACGCCCGCCAGCATGAAGACCAAATAGTAATGGAGCGGATGAGCGCCCCACCCACCGAAATAGCGGCTGGCCAGCGTCCGCGCCGGAGCCAGCACAAGCTCGCAGAAGGCCCCCGCGCGCGCGAGGGCGGCTGATGCGCCCAGGCCCGCACCGAGGATCAGGTATGAGGTCAGAAGGGTCAGGCCGAGCAATACGCCGGCGAGATACGGATTCGAATATGGTTTCGGCTTCATGATCAGCACCCCGCACTCTTCTTTTTCGGCGCCTGCGGCGCAGGTTGCGCCGGCACCGCCGGCTGAGCCGAAGGCGCTGCAGAGGGAGCCGGAGCCAACGGCACGGACCCGACCGGCCCGCCCAGCTCCACGTCGCGCCAGTAAGCCTCAAGCCCGCCGAACAACACTTTGACCTGCCGCTCGGTCTTCTGCGTGAGGATGCCGCCCGCCATCATCGCCAGCGAGCCGTCGCGGTCCACGATCACCAGCGGTCCCGCGCCCGTCAGAAACGCCGGATCGGCAATCAGGTCGGCCAACTCCACGTTACGAGCGCCCGACAGGTGATAATCGACGAACTGCCCGGCGGGACGGACATCTACGAGATCGAACGTACCGGGCAGGTCCATGAGCAGACGCTTGAGCTCAGACGGGTCGATACGGTCGGGCAACCTGGCGACGCGTTTCGACTGCGAGGCCCCTGTTCCGCCGGGTGCTGCGGGCTGAATCACCGGCAAGCCCTGTTCGATCCACGCCTCGCTGCCGCCGACCATGCTGGAGACTTTTTTAAAGCCCTTACGCTCCAGCACGCCGATGCCCATGCTGCTGCGGTAGGCCGAATTGCAGACCGTCACGACCGGTTCCCTCGCGTCCAGTTTGGTTCCCGCGAGATCGCCCAGAAGATTGAGCGGCACGTTCACCACGTTGCCGATACGCAGTCCCATCCACTCGCTCGGCAGGCGCACGTCCACGATCACCGGCGCGGTGCCGTCCTTCATGCGCTGATAAAGGACCTGCGGCTGAATTGACTCGTTCGACAAAACCGGCTGCCCGGCCGCGACCCAGGCGTCAATCCCCACGGTGCCCGCCGTGTCATAGCCGACACGGCGCAGACGGCGGACCGCCTCCTTCAGCTCCTCCCCGCTGCCGCACAGCACGGTGCGGCTGCCCCACGGCACCATCATGCCAACCCAGGTTTCGAGACGTCCACGCAGGGCGATGTTCACCGAATTGGGAATATGCCCTGCGGCAAAACTCTTTGCATCGCGCAGGTCTACGACATACGAGACATTGATGTCTGTCAACGTTTTGTCCAAGTTCGGGACCGGCGGCAGCGGCGCGTTCCAAGCCACCAGCGGCGGACCTTCACGGTTCATCTTGGCGTTGTGTTTGAAGTATTGGGGCGCATCAGGCAACCCCTCCAAGACGGCGGTGATGAAGTCATTCCTGGCTCTATGCTGCAGATACGGGTTGCTCTTGCGTTCCGTGCCGATGGTTGAGGAGGGCTCATCGCGAAGGTGAGCGCCGCACAGCGAGCCCGCGCCGTGGGCGGGAAGAACGAGCACGCCGTCGTCAAGTTTCGCGAGCTTGTTGATCCACGTGTCGTAACTCATACCCGCCAGCGCGGCCGCCGCCAGCGTGCCCCCCATCAGGTCAGGCCGTCCGATCGAGCCCACGAAGAGCGTGTCGCCGGTCAGGATCGCGCGGGGCTTGGCCTTATCGGTCGTATCGAAAACAAGGGCACACATGCCATCGGGCGTGTGGCCGGGAGTGGCCAGAAACTGAAGTGTCACATCGCCCCACGGCACCACCTGCTGATCCACGAGCGCGTTTATCACATATTCCGCCCCGCTCTCCTTGCTCTGGAAGACGGGACAGCCGAGCGCCTTGATGAATTCGCTGTGCCCCGCCACAAAATCCGCATGCGAGTGGGTCAGGAAGACGCCTTTGATTGTCCAGCCCTCTTTTTTCGCCAGGTCGAGATAGACCTGTATGTCACGGTCCGGATCAACCACCAGCGCGTCGGCAGCGCTGACCACGAAGTAGGAGTAATGCGACAGGACCGCGAGGTTGAGCTGCACGAGCTTGACGCCCGAAAACTCATAGGTCTTCACGACCGTTTGCACGGCGGCCGCATCCACATGCGAAGCCGCCTCCGCATCTTTGAGGGCGGCAGCCCGCCCCATCGACCCGGCCAGAAAGAAGGCGACAGCGGACGCCCTCATCACGTCAAGGCACATCCCGCATCCCGTTTTTCTCATCATGACTCTTCCTCCTCAGTTCGGAAAACAACTTGATACTCCCAGCAAACGTCCTTTCACGATGAAGCGGCGGATCACATTCGGATTTCTTTCACCGCTTGATCGACAACTCGCCGTGTTCTGATACCCCTTTATGATACCCGGCCGCTTTCCTTTTGACCAGACTGGAGAGACAAAACCCTCTCTCCCGCCGTCAGACGCCAGTTCATCCGCCATCAGGGCGGACGCCTCACATCCCATAATCCCGCAGCTTATAAATAAAATTGCGGCGGCTCATTCCCAACAACGCGGCGGCGCGCGTCTTGTTGCCACCGGTCTTTTCAAGCGCCTCTAGCACCGCCCGGCGCTGAATCTCCCCCATGTCGCCCACAAGCACGCTGGCGGGCACGGAAGAGACCGGCGCTTTCTGAAGCTGCGGCGACAGGTCGCCGGGCAAGATCAGCGAGCCGTTGGCGAGTATGGCCGCACGCTCCATGACATTGCGAAGTTCACGCACGTTGCCCGGCCACCCGTAGGCCCTCAGCAGACGTTCCGCGGCGGGTGCCAAGCGCAGCTTACGGCTCTTGAGAAAGAGGTCCGCGAGCGGCAGAATGTCGTCGGGCCGCTCGCGCAAAGGCGGGATGTTTAAAGGGAAGACATTGAGCCGGTAAAAGAGGTCTTCGCGAAACCGACCCTTCCGCACTTCGTCCGCCAAGTCACGGTTGGTGGCGGCGATCACGCGCGTATCCGTTTTCATTTCGCGACTGCCACCCACGCGGCGGAAAATCCCCGATTCCAGCACATGCAGGAACTTCGGCTGAACGGGCAGTGGCAGCTCGCCTATCTCATCCAGAAAAACGGAGCCCCCGTCTGCCACTTCGAACTGTCCCTTGCGCAGGGCATCGGCCCCTGTAAAAGCCCCTTTTTCATGTCCGAACAGCTCGCTTTCCACCAGGTTGTCGGGAAGCGAGCCGCAATCCACGCGGACCATGGGCAGCCCCTTGCGGCCGCTCGAGTCGTGGATGAAACGGGCGACAACCTCTTTGCCCACGCCGCTTTCTCCGAGCAACAAGACGGTCACGTCCGAGTCGGCCACACGGGCGGCCTGCTCAAAGAGGTGGCGCATCGGGCCGCTCTCTGCCACGACCGACGGCGGGACATCAAGCGGCGGGACGGAACGGGAGCCGTTCGCCCCCAGCGCGTCATCAACGGCGGCGACCAGCTCATCGATATCGACAGGCTTTTCGAGGTAATCCAGAGCACCCGCCTTGATCGCCGCAACAGCGTCCCGAAGGTCGATAAACGCGGTTAAGAGGATCACCGGCAACGAAGGCCACTGCGCTTTGACGCGCTCCAGCACCTGCAAGCCGCTCATCTCCGGCATCCGGACATCCAGCAGCATCAGGCTGCAATCCGGCGCAGCCGCCAGCGCCTCAATCCCGTTGGCGCACTTAACCGCCATGTAGCCGGCAGCGCGCAAGGCTGTGGCCAACAGGTCACGCTGTGCCCGCTCGTCGTCCACGATGGCGATACGCGGTGTGATGGCTGTCATGCCTCCTCCACGAGCGCAAGCCCTACCAGTGCGGCTTGAGTGCCTTGTCCAACAACAGATGTGATGCGGAGCTGCCAGCCGTGCGAGGCCGCGATCTGTTCCACAATCGGCAGCCCCAGTCCGGAGCCGCCCGCAAATCGCGTGAAATAGGGCTCGGTCACGCGGGGCAGATCCTCCGGAGCGATTCCGCAACCCGCATCCGACACGCGCAGGGAAAGGACCGTGCCCGACCGCTCCGCGTCGACCCGTACAGCTTGCCCCGGCTTCGATGCGCGCAGCGCGTTTAGGATGAGGTTCAGCAACGCGCGGCGCAACAGGTCCTCGTCAGCCAACACGTAAAACCCGCATGGCCGGTAAGTCACCTCCGCCTGGGCGGCAGCGGCATCCATCTGCACAACAGGCAAGAACCGTTTAAAGAAAGCATCCAGATCAAGTCGTACCGGGGCCGCCTCTTTCGGGCGGGCCAGCGCGAGAAACGAGTTGATTCCTCCGATCACGCGGTCCACCTCGTCCACGATCTGCCGGGCATAGCCCTTGGAAGGGCACTCTTTTTGGGAACACTCGCCGACGGCCTGCGCCAAGCCACGGACAATACCAAGCGGATTTTTCGTTTCATGCGCAAGCCCCGCGCCCAAACGAGCAACCTGCTCCTGCCGAACCGCGCGCTCGCGCGCCTTTTCAAGCTCCCCGGCCAGACTTTTGCGCTTAAGCATCAGCCAGACGGAGAACACACCCAACCCCAACGCGCCAAAGGTCACCGCCAGCGAAAAGAAGAAATGAATACGGTGCCGCCTTATCGCATGCTGGACCCCCGAACCGTCCAGCACCGCGGTGAGAACGTAAACACCCGTTTTGAACGGGGCCCACTTCTCCATGTCGTCCGCCCCGCCTCGCCCCTCACCGCCGTGACCGCAAGCTTCCAGCAAATCGACACGGCTCGCAAGCACCAGTTTATCCTCGGTCCAACAGGGTTTCTTGGGCGGCGTGCCGGGCAACGCGTTGCGCCGACCTCCAGCGGCAATCACCTGGCCCTCGGGGTCGCGCAGCTCAAGTGCGATCATATCGGGGCTGCGCACGAGTTCATCGAAAATGATCGTCAGCTTGTCCCCGCGGTAGCGCCCCATGCGTCCATGCGCCAGAATACCCGCCTTCAGCGCATCCAGCACCGTCTGGCCGCGTTCAGAAAGCACCCTTCGGTGCGAAACTATTTCCGCCCGGCAGGAGCTGAAAATGGAATAGAAACTGGCGGCCGCTATACACGCGACAGCCAACACAAACCCGCACAGGCATCGGTTACGTTGACAGTTCACCCGCTCCCTTCACATCATTTCTTGCCGTTTCCACGGCCTTGGCCACGGCCCTCACACGTCCCTTGTCCGCCGCACGGTCGCTTCACCCGGCCCTTGCATTGGCCCTTGCCCTGGCAGCGACACAACCCCTTGCCGGCTTGGCCTGTGTTTGTTCGGGCGTTGCTATTGTCGCAGATAGCGTCACCCTCCGCATCAACAAAGAGGCCCGACCCTTTTTTGTCTTTCGGAGACTCACCCGCATAACCGCATCTGAACACAGCTCCCACAGACAGCATGCAAACGACGGCGAACGTGACCGCTTTTATGGACATGAGAAACCTTTCTTAAGCAGGCCAGGAAAAGCGTCTTGCCCGATCTTCCCAAGCCCGGCTGGACCGCATTTCGTTAACAGCAACTCAGAAGCAAGTGCTGTGCCAGCGGTTATCCGTGACAAAACGCCCGCAACCCTGCAAAATCGGCGCACCCGGCGGAGCGACCCTGCAGAAATTGCAGGCCTCATTCCCACAACAGGGCGTTTTCACCGTGAACGCACAGGCCCGCGTGTTCAAATCACCTCAAAAACCTGTGGCATGGGGATTGCTTGATACAACGCCAAGCGAACAGCAGTGATCGATCCGGCCGGGCGGTCGGAGGCGATGATTGCTCGTTGAAAATCCCGAGACCGGGAGCATAAAAGAAAAGGTACTTGTGATGAAACGTATGTTAACCAACCCGACAAGAAAATGGCTAAGCATGACCGGCGTCGTACTGACACTGAGCCTCGCCTCACGCGGCATGGCATCGACCGCAGTCGTTCCCCTGACCGATGATGAACAAACCTGGCTGACGTTTATGCGCGAAGAGGAAAAGGTCGCGCGTGACGCGTACCTCACGTTCTTTGAGTTGTGGGATTCGCGCTCCTTCCAGAACATCGCAAAGAGTGAACAAACCCACATGACATCCATCAAGACGCTGCTCACCCGTTACGGCGTCACTGATCCCGTCACTGACGATACGGTCGGCGTATTCGCCAACCCTGAACTGCAGGAACTGTATGATACGCTCATCGCCCAGGGAAGCCCCTCCCTGGCTGATGCTCTGGGAGTCGCCAAGCTGATTGAAACGGCCGACATCGACGATCTGAACGAAGCCGCAGCAGCGACCACGCACCGCGACATGCTTTCCGTATACAAGAACCTGTTGCGCGGCTCAACAAGCCACCTTAAAGCGTTTACGAAAACTTCGGGCCTCAGTCCCGATGCTTCCGCCACCTGCACCGGAGGCACCTGCGCAGACGGGACGACCTGCACCGGAACAGGTGCGGGAACCGGCACATGCTCCGGCACCGGCACGTGCGCCGGCAAGAAAACCGGAGCAGGCACCGGCAAAAAAACCGGCACTTGTTCGGGCACCGGCTGCACCCTCAACTAAAAAAAGACACCCGGATTCTCTTGTGGCGGCCCGTTCAACGAATGTGCCGCCACAAACTTAGGCGCTTCGTCAGAATCTGCGGGTGGCCAGCGCGCGTCCGGCAGGGTTACACAGACGCCACCCGGGCCGTCGCCAAAAAGACCGGATAGGTACGGAGCACGCCATCCGAACCCGGACGCGTGATTCGATACGCTTCGCGTGACGCGGCGCCCGTAAAGCCGGCCTCATTCAGCCAGCGGCAGAGAGCCGCACGCTCGAAGCCGCAGTGATAAATGCCCGTCGGGTCGGCATGAAAAGTCCCGTCCTCCGTGTCCAGATCGGCCAGCGCGATCCAGCCGCCGGGGCGCAGCGCGGGCCGCACATGCGTGAGCACCGCCAACACGTCAGGCAGGTGATGCAGCGTCATCGAACTCACGATCAGGTCGAAGCGTCCCTGGGGGAGCGCGGCCACGCCCACGTCGCACTGAAGGACATGCAGGTTGGCTACGCCAAGCGTTTCAACCTTCTCGCGGAGCACGCGCAACATCTCGCCCGAGGCGTCCACCGCCGTGACCTCGCCGACAGCGGGCAGCAGACCGAGCGCGACCAACCCGGTGCCAGCGCCGAAATCCAACGCCGCCATGTCCGGCCGCAGCGGCACCGCCGCGCGGATCGCCTCCACAACAGCCCGAGCCAGCGCCACCCGAGCCGGGTTCGCGTCCCACTCCGCCGCCTTGTTATCAAACCGCGCGCCCGCGTGCTCCAGACTTGTCTGCATGGCCAACTCCTCAACGTGCTGTTCAGCATACGCCAACCGCCCCTCCCCGTTCAAGCCCCAAGGCCATCCGGCCCGAAATCGCAACCCACAAGATCCCCGCTGAAAAACGCGCCAGCAGCGTTTCATTTCCCGACATTTTCAGATTGCTTGCGCTTCTCGAATCCGTCAAAATCAACGCCACTGTGTGCTGCGGGTTTATTTTAATCGAAAGGGCTAAAACATGGACGCGACAAAGACATTACTCGTGTGTATGACGGTCATATCGATGAGCTGTTCGGCGCTGGCAGAACCCTCTGAGCAGGCCATCACACTCGACAGCAACAGCGCGTATTTGCAGGTGGCGGGCGACACGACATTTCCGCCTGCCGGCAACGCGTCAATGACGGTCGAGATGTGGATCAACGCCGCCTCGCTGCCGTCGTCGGGCAGCACGCTGGCCGGGTGGGGAACCGAAAGTTACTGCGGCCTACACTATCTGGGGCTATCGTCAGCCGGCAGCGTCATCTTTTCCCATTGGGGCGTGGACAACACCTTTCCTGCCGGACTGACCACGGGTGTCTGGCACCACGTTTGCGCCGTCCATGACGGGGCGGCGAACCTGGATTACCTCTACGTCGACGGGACGCTTTTCGGATCGAACGCGACGCCTGTGCTGACTGTGGGGCGGACTGCAGTCCGGCTGGGGCAGCATCCGAATGTGGCGAGCTACCCGTTCATCGGAACGATGGACGAGGTCCGGATCTGGTCAGTGGCCCGTACGGCTGCGGAGGTCAAAGCAGCCTTGTTTGAGCGGCTCACGCAACCCGTGGCGGGTTTGGCCGCACGGTGGGGATTTGACGACGGCGCAGGAAGCGCGGCGGCGGACAGTTCGGGGAACGGACACACAGCCGCGCTGGTGGGCAGCGCCGCTTGGACCGCGCTGGTCGCACCGGAAACGGCGGCTCCTCCTGCGATTTCGACGTTCGCGATCGAACAGAACAGCGCGGACGATTACCTTCAGATCGGTTACGACACGACGTTCCCGCCTTCAGGCAACGCGTCGATGTCGATCGAAATGTGGTTCCTTGCGAATCAGATGCCGCCTGCGGGCGGCGGAGGCACGCTGGCGGCATGGGGCACTGCGGGAGCGGGCGGCATGCATTATCTGGCGCTGACGCCAGAGGGCAATGTGGTCTTCTCTCACTACGGCTACGATTTCTACTACACGGTCGGCTTGACAACCGGCGTCTGGCACCATGTCTGCGCCGTTCACAATGGCGCCAATAACACCGACACGGTTTACATCGACGGGCAACCGAAGGGGACGAACACGATGCCGAGCTTGGTCGTGGGGCGGACAAGCGTGCGGCTGGGACAACATCCAGAAGCCTCGGGATATACGTTCCTTGGACGCATGGACGAGATCCGGATCTGGTCGGTCGCCCGCACACCTGAGGAGATTGCCGCAACGATGACCCAACGCTTAACAGGCCCCGCGACCGGCCTTGCCGGCCGGTGGGGGTTTGACGAAGGTGCCGGGAGCGCCGCCTACGACAGCGCGGGGAATTATCGTCCGGCGGTCCTGTGCGGAACACCGGCCTGGACCTCGCCAGGCGCTCCGCTGGCGGAGCCGACAGGCGACTTCGTGATCGCCGCGTTCGACCCCGCTTCAGGAAGCCTGACCTTTGGCGAAGTGCCTGCGGCGACGCGTTACCGCGTGGAGTGGGCGAGCAGCCTCTCTTCGTCCACCTGGAGCAGCAACGCGCCGGGCCTGGCGTTGGTTCCCTCCATGGGAGACGGCAGCCTGACCGTGACCGTCGGCGTCGAACAGGCCTCCTGCTTCTACCGTGTGGTTGCGACCCTCACCAACACGCCGCCAGTCAGCGTCGGCTCAACGTTCGACACCGATACCGAGGGCTGGCGTGTTGTGAGCTACCCGTTTAGATCGCACGTGCAGGAACCCGACACTTCGCCGCTGAACTTGGACGGGCTCGGCAACCCGCCGTACAGCGTCCGGCTCGGTGACGTCTATGGCGAAACGGGCATCTCGGCGCCCAGCGGCTTTTTGGGAGACAGACTCCCGTATTATGGCGGCAGCCTGTCTTACGATATTCTGATCAGGTATACGGACGCTCTCACCTACCCGGCGGTCGTATTGAACGGCGGATCGCTTTCGGTGTATTATGACCTGCCTTCGCCGACCCTCAACGAATGGGTTCACGTAACCATTCCCTTCAGCGAGGCGGGATGGAAGGTCAGCGGCACTTTGAGGAGTGCGACAGAGGCGGAGTTCAAGACGGTCTTGGGCAACCTCAAGGGCCTCTACATCTACACCGAGTGGCACTCGGGAGACGACGACACCAACGTTGACAACGTGATCTTGACCCCTCAGTGAGGGGTCTCAAAGGAGGAGCGGATTTTGCAGGACAAAGCGTACGTCGTGATCGTGCAGTGCCACCTTGTGATGCAGCGCTGCTCGGGATACTTTTGCGAGAAGGCCTTCAACGAGCGCCTCGGCGGGTTCGCGGACTACCCGGCCGACGGGCGCTACCGCACGCTCAACATGACGTGCGGAGGCTGCTGCGGCCGGGCCTTGCACCGCAAACTCGGCAACCTCGTGAGCAAGATCAAGGCCAAAGAGAACGTCGAGAAGGAACGGATCGTCGTGCACCTCTCCTCGTGCATCACCAAGGACAACTACCACGGGCCGCCCTGCCCGCATCTCGACTACCTGAAAAACTTGGTCGCCAAACTTAACCTCGAGCTGCGCGAGGACACGTGGGTCAGCAAACGGGCCGAACAGCGCCGCGCAGAGGGCGTGTATCAGCAAAGGTAACAGCCGCCTCAGTCCGCGGCCTTATCCCGCGCCTCGCGGATCGCGAGCGAGAACAACAGCCGATGGAGTTCTGCGCATTCACCGCGCTGAAGCCGTTGGCGCATTTCGGCCAGCACGGCCTCCGCTTTGTCACACGCGATCTTTCGGGCGGTCAATTTGGCGATTGCCTTTTGAGTGAGATCAAGCTGTGCCCGGCAGTCATCCATGACGCTGCCGGCCACGACGGTTTTGACTGCGGTGACCTTTAAACATGAATCCTCCGCATAAAAGGAGCGCAACTCAAAAGGCTTCAGCGCAATCTTCGCATCGGCAAGGACCTGACCGGTCGACAGGTCCTTGAGAGGCTGCTTCGAAGTGATCGTCAGCAGGCTCTCACAGTCGTCCCAGAGCAGGGAAACCGCATACACATAAGTCCCTTTGGGCGTGTTCAGATAGCGGACCGTGACCGGATCTTGCACACCGGGCACACTTGTGAACGGCAACGCGGGCAACGCACAGAATGCCTTGGCGAACTCCCGAGCCTCGACATCGCGGCCCCAGGTGCCCAACGGCTGCGCGCCGATCAGATAGCGCTGAACGTCCATCGCGGCAACGGCGAAAGCCATGTCCTTTAGAAAATAGCGTCCGAACGGCTTGACGTCGGCGTTCTGGAAATAGCCCGCATAGACGTCGTTTTTCAGCGAGCCATTAAAGCTCTCAAAATAGGTGGGGGCATTGTCCACGAAGCCGAGTTTGCCGTTCATGAACCGGACGGCCACGGCCGAGTCGTACAGCACCTCATTGTCATGGTTCGCCGGACTTCCCCAATGCAGGGTATGGCGATGGGAGGTGTTGTTTCGGCCCTGAACCAGATAGACGCCCTTGAGGGCCTGAAGCTGCTCAAGAAGTGACGTGCTTTCAGGGGAAGGCCCATTCGGAAGGCCTGCCACGACATACAGTTTCAGACGAGGGCTCACCTTATCCATTTCGGCACGGATGAGGCGGAAGAGCGCGACCGATTGTTGAGCGCGCCAGCTCAACCACCTGTCAAGCTGCGGCTCCCGAGTCAAGAATTCACGCCTCTCGGCACCGCTCTTTGCCGTCACCGCCACGCCGGTCTCTTTGCTGAAAAGATTGACCGTGCAGTCATCGTAGCCTTCATCCAGCGAGGAGTAGAACCCAAAGCTGTGCGTACTGAGGCTGATACCGTCGACGCCCGGAACGTGGCCGAACCGCTGCGCGGTTTCCTTAACGTGGCGGGCCATCATTGCGCGCACTTCAGGGTTGGCGTGGTTCGGACGCGGCCCCAAGCCGGTGCCCGGCTGGAGCGGCGGATCGCTGAACTTAGACAGCGTCCAGCCCTTCCTGACATAGTCCACGGTTTCATACGGCATCATCTTCAGTTCAGGCAGGGTATACAGATTGATTCCGGCGATGGTGATGATGCCACGCCGATGCAAGGCATCGACCATGTAACGATAGGCGTCGGCGCGATAGGGATAAAGCGAGTGATACGCGCCCCCCATCGGGAAGTTGTAACCGTTGTAACGCATAAACGGAACCTGCCAGGCGTTCTGTCCGGTGTAATCCATATAGTCCAGCAGGCGTTCGGTGACGACCTGCGGGGTTTTGTCCTTGTAGTCCCACCCCAGATTCTGGTCGAAGGTTTCGTCCTCATCCTGATATCCGAAACGGCGCGCCGGCAGGCCTTGCGGAGCGTTCACCGCCAACTTGGGCAGGCGCTCATTTTCGATTTCAAACACACGAAATCCGGCAACGGCGGCGGGGAAGTTGCCGATCATCGCCCGTGCCTCGAACAAATAGCTCGTCAGACCCGGATGGAAGAGATAGCGCGTCTTCTGCATTTTGCCGGTGAGGGGGTATTCGTGGCCGCTCTGGACGCCTCCGCCCAAGCGGTCGCGGTGTTGCGCGCCTTTACTGGCCGGGTACATATATAGACCCATCGAGCGGGGCTTATCGTCCGGCCATTCAATCTCAAGCATCACCGGGCGGCCATCCAGAATCTTTTCCGGAAACAGGACCTCGAAAGCGAAACGGTTCATCTTGCGGGCTCCGCCTTCCAGATAATCCCCGATCGGCGACGCGACAACCTTCACACCGCCATCTTCCAGAATCTTGCCGTCCTTCAAATCCTTATCAAAGATGACTTTGCCGAGCGTGAGACCGTCGTTGACCGGCGGCATCGGAGACAGCGGCTGATACGCTTGCAGCTCAAATGAACGTTGCGCTGTGCCGAGAGGGCGCGGACGCCCGAACAACTCCAGAAAGCGAGCGAACGGAGGCTGCGCCGAGCCAACGTTACATCTGACGCGGTATGTTCCCGCCGGAAGGCAGCCCACCGGCAACCTCAATTGGGCGGGAGCAGTCAGCTTGGGCGCAAAATCCTTTTGCGCGACGACCTTGCCAGCCGCATCGGCGAGCTGCACCCGGATGTCAAACCGGCCTGTGGTGAGCGGGCGTTCGGCGGGCATCGGACGCATGCAGGTGCCGCCGGGAGCAACCGACAGGACCACCTCATCCGCTTGCCCGGCGTTGATCACCGTGCGGTTGAGAAGCAGATCAACCGGCATAAATTTGCGGTACTCGTCGTAGATCTCCCCATTGGAGAGCGGCCGCTTATAAATTTTCAACTCGTCAAACACTGCTTCCGCGGACTGCCGACCGGCACCCACGGTCAACCGTTTGACCGACTTCACATCCAGGTTGGCGAAGATCTTGCCGTTAAAGCCGAACGGCTGTTGATAGGGCAGCCCGTTGAAGTAGGCCTTGCACCAGTCGCCTTCGCTCCAGACCATTGCGATATGGTTCCAGTCACCGCGATACCACTCCGAGCGCGAATCACGCTTCATCTCCTCGCTCTTCAGACTGCCGGAGCGTCCGAGCGCGAAAGAGATCCACCAGGTCATCGCGATGCTTAATTTCCGGCGGCCTTCGGCGTCGAACCCGTCGAGCATCGGATACACGGGAATGTCGCCGGTGTAGCTACCATCCCAGTCGCTTTTCATCCAGAACATCACCGTGCCGTGATCGGCAAACAGGCCATCAACCGCATACTCCAGCAAGGGCTGATTCGTGGGCGACTTGTCCAAAGCGGCAACGCGTACCGCCTGACCAGAGAGGCCGGAGACCCTTTCCAGTTTTTCAGCACGGGAGGGCGGGATTTCGCCCCGCGCGGCCAGCCCGGCCAAGCCCTGGTCAAAGGAGGCATAAAACGACGGCAGAGGGTCGGTGGACACCGCCTCCGCAACAGGCAAAGGCTCCCACGACAGATCCTTTACTTCAACGTCGTTATGATAACCGTACACACTGAATTTCCTGAGCGGGAGGAGATTGGCGCTGACCATCCCCCGCGGGTTGCCCGCAACGTGAATCTCGGCCAGCTTGGGCTGGACATAGAGCTCCAAATCAACCCACGACGCAGCCGCTTGGGCAGGGAAAATCTCTTTTGTCCCCCGCACACCGTTATCGCTGATCTTCATTTTGCCCTGATGCAACGACGCGATGAAACTCGCGCCGTCATGGGTGTAGCAATGTGCCCTATAGTCATCGCCGCCGAACAGTTCGACACCGAAGTGGCCGGGGTTAACGGCTGACACCGCCGTGCGCCGCATCCGCATCTTGATTTTCGCAGGCCGGGAAATGTTCAGCTCGGTGCCGATACTGACCACGCCGTGATCGACGCCGCTGATTTTGACAATGCCATTCTCATTGGTCACAAATTTCTGGACCTTGGTCATGGCAATCGGCTCAGCCCCGGTGAATCCGGCGGCAAGGCAGAGGCACAAGACAATTAGCGTTCGCATCGTTCCTCGCATTCTCAGCGCAGCAGCGTGTCACAGCGCGAAAAAGCCTGTGGCTCAACTGCTCTCATCAGCGTCACTTCTGAACAGCAACAGGGGCCGCAATCGCCTTACGTTGAACCGACATGCACTTGCCGTTGCGGGCGTCAGCCGGATCAACCGTAAACAGCGTGAAGACGAACTCTTGGCCGGCGACTCTCAGCGTGACAAAGCCCAGAGGCTGACTCCCCGTTTGAAACCCTGTGCTCGGGACAAAAAACTGAGGGATACCCGCTTTGGACATCTTCTCCCCAAACTGGTGAAGATGCCCGCAGACCCACCCGTGCAGCGCCGGAAAGCTCTTCAAATCGGGCATTTCACGCATCATGTCCAGCGAATGGTGTCCGCACAAAAAGACAGGCTTGCTACCGAACCGCTTCAACGTTTCCGTCAACCAAGCGGATTGTTTTTCGCCCAAGCTGCCATAATAACCATCCTGCGTGCCCGGGTCCGTCGTATCCAGAAAGATAAAAGCGGCGGCGGGCAGTTCCAGCACCGCAACCGTCTTGCCTGGCACCGGCGAGGCCGCCGCTTCAGCCGGGAACGCTTGTGCGAAGGAGCGGGAACTATCGTGATTTCCGGGAATAACCAGGCAACGCACTCCCGCGTTTTTGAACGGCACCACATTTTCCTTGAAGACGGAGTAAGCGATCTCCGAACCGTCTTCGGTCACGTCGCCCAGAAAGACAGCGGTCGCGGGTCGCGGGGACATGTTCAGGACGTGTTTCACGCAAGTGCGGAAATTGTTCATCGTCTCAAACGACCCTTCCCGCCGCAGCAGAGGCTTGTCGAGCGCATGAATGTCCGACAGGAACACGATCAGGTTACCGTCAACAGCAGGCTGTTGAGCAGGCAGCGCCAACGACCACGCAAGCGCAATGAGAATGGCCAACATCGTTTTTTTCATCCCGACACCCTTTCTTCACGTTACGGCACAACATGGTAGAGGGTTGCCTCACAGCCCTGAGAAGGGCTACCCAGATAATAGCGTTCGAAGGACGGGAAACGCTGATCATGGATTTTTTTACCTTTGACCTCCATCCAGACCGGACCGACTGTGCATCGCGCCTTGCCGTCCGCAGAGCCGCGCAGGGTTACCCGGTTGAGCCGCGCCAGTTTTTCCCGCGCGACGGCGAACGTCAGGTTGGTTTCCCCGAGCGTTCCCGCAGGAATTTCGCCCAGGGCTTCGCCGTTCAACAGCACCGAAACCGGTTCGCGGATCCCGCGCACCTGAAGACCGAGCGTTGCGGGCA
>JAEAMG010000685.1_pt1 | contig 35077 bp, 27 predicted proteins | sample 8958741 | NCBI WGS metagenome assembly JAEAMG01 (sample SAMN16933256, study PRJNA681125) | bioreactor sludge metagenome | isolation source: anaerobic bioreactor treating anionic surfactant - SDBS | place: India: Bengaluru | collected 2019-02-28 | reverse complement strand
TGGTCGCCGCTGGCGTCTACCCGAACCCGGTGCCGTTCGCTGACGTGGTCACCACGACCACCCACAAGACCCTGCGCGGTCCACGTGGCGGCCTGATCCTGGCTCGCGCCAACGCCGAGATCGAGAAGAAGCTGAACTCCGCCGTATTCCCAGGCGCCCAGGGTGGCCCACTGGAACACGTGATCGCCGCCAAGGCGATCTGCTTCAAGGAAGCACTGCAGCCTGAGTTCAAGACCTACCAGCAACAAGTGGTGAAAAACGCCCAGACCATGGCCAGCGTGTTCATCGAACGCGGTTTTGACGTGGTGTCCGGCGGTACTGAAAACCACCTGTTCCTGCTGTCGCTGATCAAGCAGGACATTTCCGGTAAAGATGCTGACGCTGCCCTGGGCAAAGCCTTCATCACCGTGAACAAAAACTCCGTGCCGAACGACCCACGTTCGCCGTTCGTCACCTCCGGCCTGCGCTTCGGCACCCCGGCTGTGACCACTCGTGGCTTTAAAGAAGCAGAGTGCAAGGAGCTGGCTGGCTGGATCTGCGACATCCTGGCGGACCTGAACAACGAAGCCGTGATCGACGCGGTACGTGAGAAGGTCAAGGCCATCTGCAAAAAACTGCCGGTATACGGCGCTTGATTGCAGTTGCTTGACTAAGAAGCCCGGCCCTTGAGCCGGGCTTTTTTATGCCTGTTGTTGGTAAACCTTGGCAAAGCCTTCGCGGATTTTGTCTTCCGGCAACTCATCGGCAATAAACACGATCACACTTTCCCGCACCTCACCCTCGGCCCACTCGGTATCCCAGTCGAAACCATAGAGTTTGAGCACGCCCTGGAACACCATGCGGCGGTCTTCGCCGGCGATGTTGAGCACGCCCTTGTAGCGCAGCAGCTGCTTGCCATGGTCTTCCAGCAGTTCGTTCATGAACTCACTGAGACGGTCGATATCCAGCGGCTGGTCGGTGCGCAGCACCAGACTGGATATACGGTCGATGGACGGCGCCTTGCTCACCGGGCGCAGGCTCATGCCGGCGTTGAGGTTGAAACCACGCACATCGAGCAGTTCGGCCAAGTCAATCTTGCCGTGCTCGACCACGCGAATCGGCGCGCGGCGGTTGATGCGTGTGAGGCGTTCACTGAGCGCCTCGAAGGTGGCGTCGTCCACCAGGTCACGCTTGCTCACCAGCAGCCGGTCGGCGAAACCGATCTGCGCCTGGGCGATGGTTTGGGTCAGGTGGTGCTCGGCGTGGGCCGCATCCACCAGGGTGATGATGCCGTCGAGGATGTAGCGCTCGCGCAGTTCCTCATCGATGAAAAAGGTTTGGGCCACCGGCGCCGGGTCGGCCAGGCCGGTGCACTCGATCACCAGGCGGTCGAAGGCGATCTCGCCGCTGTCCAGGCGTTCGAGCAGCAGATAGAGGGCCTTGGTCAGGTCGGTGTGAATGGTGCAGCACACGCAACCATTGGACAGGGTCATGACTTGCACTGGCTCAGCGCCCAACAACTGGGTGTCGATACCGGCATCGCTGAATTCGTTTTCGATCACGGCGATTTTCAAGCCGTGTTCGGCCTTGAGCAGATGGCGCAGCAAGGTGGTCTTGCCGGCGCCGAGAAAGCCGCTGAGGACGGTGACGGGAATGGGAGAGGACAAAAACAGTTCTCCTTATTAACTGAAGGAACACAAAACAAATGTGGGAGGGGGCTTGCCCCCTCCCACAGTAGATCACCGCCAGCCCGAACTACCGGGTCAACAGCACTTGGGCCCACCCTTGCCGCCGTAACGGGCCTCCTGGCGTTCACGAAAGAACGCCTTGTAGTCCATCATCGGCTTGTCCGGGTGCTTGGTTTGCATATGCTCGACGTACGTGTCGTAGTCGGGCATGCCGACCATCAGGCGTGCGGCCTGACCGAGGTATTTACCGAGGCGACTGATGTCATTGAACATGTTTGCAATCCTCGGTTATGCGTCCGGTACGGCCTGGAACGGGGCTTCTTTATCCGTACGCTCTTTGTTGCCCCAGGCGGCGACACCGACCTTGAGCGCATAGAACAGGATGCTGAACACCACGAACAGGAACAGCGCCGTCAGCGTTGCGTTGGTGTAGGCGTTCCAGATCACGTGCTGCATCTGGTCGATGCTCTTGGCCGGGGCCAGAATCTGGCCGTTAGCCAGGGCATCGCTGTATTTCTTCGCCAGCGACAGGAAGCCGATCGCCGGGTTGGCGTCGAACAGCTTGATGAAGCCTGCGGTGGTGGTGCAGATCAGCAGCCATACCGCCGGCACCATGGTCACCCAGATGTAGCGTTGGCGTTTCATTTTGATCAGCACAACGGTGGCGAGCATCAGCGCGATACCGGCCAGCATCTGGTTGGAGATACCGAACAGCGGCCACAAGGTGTTGATGCCGCCCAGCGGGTCGATCACGCCCTGGTACAGCAGGTAACCCCACATGGCCACGCAACCGGCGGTCGCGATCAGGTTGGCGGTCCAGGATTCGGTGCGCTTGAGCGCCGGTACGAAGGAACCCAACAAGTCCTGCAGCATGAAGCGACCGGCACGGGTACCGGCGTCAACCGCCGTCAGGATGAACAGCGCCTCGAACAGGATCGCAAAGTGATACCAGAACGCCATGGTGTTTTCACCCGGCAACACACTGTGCAGGATCTGCGCGATACCCACCGCCAACGTCGGCGCACCACCGGCACGCGCCAGGATGGTGGTTTCACCGATGTCATGGGCCACGGCCGACAACGCCTCAGGGGTAATTGCAAACCCCCAGCTGCTGACGGTTTGCGCCACGGTGACCACGTCGGTGCCGACAATCGCCGCCGGGCTGTTCATGGCGAAGTACACGCCTGGCTCGATCACCGAAGCGGCAACCATCGCCATGATCGCCACGAAGGACTCCATCAGCATGCCGCCGTAACCGATGTAACGGGCGTGGCCTTCACTGGCCAGCAGCTTGGGCGTGGTGCCCGAGGAAATCAGCGCGTGGAAGCCCGAGACCGCGCCACAGGCAATGGTGATGAACAGGAACGGGAACAGACCGCCCTTCCATACCGGGCCGGTACCATCGATGAACTGGGTCAGCGCCGGCATTTTCAGGTCGGGCATGGTGACCAGGATGCCAATCGCCAGGGCGATGATGGTGCCGATTTTCAAGAAGGTAGAGAGGTAGTCACGTGGCGCGAGGATCAGCCACACCGGCAGTACCGCTGCCACGAAGCCGTAGCCGATCAGCATCCAGGTGATCTGGATCCCGGTGAACGTGAAGGCCTTGGCCCAGACCGGATCAGCGGCAATCTGCCCGCCCAGCCAGATCGAACCGAGCAGCAACAGCACGCCGATGATCGAGATTTCACCAATGCGGCCCGGGCGGATGTAGCGCATGTAAATGCCCATGAACATCGCGATCGGGATGGTCGCCATCACCGTGAAGATGCCCCATGGGCTCTCGGCCAAGGCCTTGACCACGATCAGCGCCAGCACCGCGAGGATGATGATCATGATCAGGAAGCAGCCGAACAGCGCGATGGTCCCCGGGATACGGCCCATCTCTTCGCGGACCATGTCCCCCAGGGAACGGCCGTTGCGACGAGTAGACAGGAACAGGACCATGAAGTCCTGCACCGCACCAGCCAGCACCACGCCGGCAATCAGCCAGAGCGTGCCGGGCAGGTAGCCCATTTGCGCCGCCAGTACCGGGCCGACCAAGGGGCCTGCACCGGCAATCGCCGCAAAGTGGTGACCGAAAAGGATGTGTTTGTTGGTCGGCACATAGTCCAGACCGTCATTGTTGACCACTGCGGGGGTGGCCCGCCGTGGATCGAGTTGCATCACGTTGTTAGCGATGAACAGGCTGTAGTAGCGATAAGCGACCAGATAAATGGCCACGGCAGCGACCACGATCCACAAGGCGTTGATCGCCTCGCCTCGGCGCAAGGCCACTACGCCCAGGGCGCACGCTCCTACGATTGCCAGCACCAGCCAGGGTAAGTGGCGTAGCAGGCTATTATTATTTTTCATTTTTATATTCCAGCCAGGGTGGACAGAAAGGACAGCCATCCGGAGTTTAGCGCTACTGGCCTTAAAGGCCACCCCCCTACGTTGGTCTAGAGCCTTGCAACGGCAAAAAAAACAGAAAAAACCGCCCAATGATGGCGCACGGCTACAATCCTTTTATCCACAGAGGGTTTCACCATGACCGAGCAAGCGTCTGATCGCCGCCGTTTTCGTCGAATTGCCTTTGATGCCAAGACCGAACTTCGGCAAGGCGATAAGGAATGGCCGGTGCAATTGGTGGATTTGTCGCTCAAGGGCCTGTTGGCGCAACGGCCTGAAGATTGGAAGGGGAATAAAGCGCTGCCGTTCGCCGTCGACATACGCCTGGATCCCAAGGCTCATATAAAGATGCAAGTTCGGCTGACCCACGAAGCCGATGGCCAACTGGGGTTTGTGTGCACAGACATCGACCTGGACTCGATCAGCCACTTAAAGCGGCTTATCGAGCTGAACCTTGGAGATGAAGAAGAACTGCACCGGGAGTTGTCGGCGCTGCTGGAGATCTAACAACCCACATTGGTTTTGCGGCGTTGGTGATTACTCGAACAAGGCATCCAACGCCTGTTCCAGGCGGGTGACCCCAATCACCTGCAATCCTGGCGGCATTTCCTTCGGCGCATTGCCCTTGGGCACAATCGCGCGCTTGAAGCCGTGCTTGGCCGCCTCCTTCAAGCGTTCCTGACCGCTGGGCACCGGGCGCACTTCGCCGGACAGGCCCACCTCACCGAACACCAGCAGGTCGTGGGGCAATGGCCGGTTACGCAGGCTGGACATCACCGCCGCCATCAACGCCAGGTCGGACGCGGTTTCCAGCACCTTGACCCCACCTACCACGTTGAGGAACACGTCCTGGTCATGGGTCGGGATCCCCCCATGGCGGTGCAACACCGCCAACAGCATCGCCAGGCGGTTTTGATCCAGGCCCAGAGTGACGCGTCGAGGGTTGGCCAAATGGCTGTCATCCACCAGCGCCTGGACTTCCACCAGCATCGGCCGGGTACCTTCCCACGTCGCCATGACCACGCTGCCTGGGACTTCTTCCTGGGCACGGGTGAGGAAAATAGCCGAGGGGTTGGAAACTTCTTTCAGCCCCCGGTCAGTCATGGCGAACACACCCAGTTCGTTCACCGCGCCGAAACGGTTCTTCACCGCCCGCAGCAAACGCAAACGACCATCGGACTCGCCTTCGAAATACAGCACGGTGTCGACCATATGCTCCAACACCCGTGGCCCGGCCAGCGCGCCTTCCTTGGTGACGTGGCCGACCAGGAAGATCGCCGTGCCGCTCTGCTTGGCGTAGCGCACCAGCAACGCCGCACTCTCGCGCACCTGGGAAACACCACCGGGCGCCGATTGCAGTTGCTCGGTGAAAATCGTCTGGATCGAGTCGATCACCATGACCTTGGGTTTTTCGATCCGGGCCGTGGCGATGATGCTTTCGATGCAGGTTTCGGTCATCACGCGCAACTGGTCCTGGGGCAAACCGAGGCGGCGGGCGCGCATAGCCACCTGTTGCTGGGATTCTTCGCCGGTGACATACAGCGCCGGCATACGGCTGGCGATGCTGCACAGGGTTTGCAGCAGAATCGTCGATTTGCCGATGCCGGGGTCGCCGCCAATCAGCACCACCGAGCCGTCCACCAGGCCGCCACCCAGGACCCGATCCAGCTCACCGGAAGCCGTCGAGAAACGCGGGATCTCTTCGACGCTGACCTCAGCCAGGGTCTTGATCTGCGCCTGTTGCCCGGTCCAGCCGGCGCGGCCGGTGGGGGCCGAGGCACCGCCACTTTCAATCATGGTTTCAGTCAGGGTATTCCACGCACCACACTCGGTGCATTGGCCGGCCCACTTGGGAAAGGTCGCGCCGCACTCCGTGCAGCCGTACATGCGCTTGGCCTTTGCCATTTGAGAACCTCCAACCGAAAAACCGCGATGATAGCTCAGCGCGACGCCGGGGTCCGGATTTCACCGCTGGCCAACCGTGAAGCACTGTTGCCGACCGGGTCTTCGGCGTTGAGATCGGCGCCCTTGGCCTTGAGTTCGTCGAGCAACTCAATGCGCTTGAACAGGCCGGCGTACATGGCCGCCGTCTGACCGGCGCCGTTACGTTGGTCGGGGTTGCAGTCGGTGGACAGCAGGCGCTGGGCAATTTTCAGTTCACCCTTGAAGATCGCGCCCATCAACGCGGTGTTGCCGCGGTTGTCCTGCACGCAAGCATCGGCCCCGGCAGCGAGCAAGCGCTCCACGTAGGCGCTTTCGCCATGGTAGGCGGCGAGGATGAGCGCGGTGTAGCCCTTGTCGTCCTGGGTATTGAGGGGGAATCCGGAGTCGATAAAGGTGTTGAGCATGTCGACGTCGCCACGGCGGGCGGCGTCGAAGTAATAATCCTGGAGCTGCGCCTTGAGCGCGACCGGGTCGGGCGACTCGGCATGCGCGACAAAGGCCAGCATGGCCATCAGTAGGCCGATAGAAATACGCATGGGTGCTCTCCTGCCAGAGGTCGACGCCCGCGTCGGGCGTCGACCGAAACCAACGTCAGTCAGTGAGTTTTTCAGCCAGCGCCTTCACGCGCGCCAGGTCACCCTTGGCGACCTTGGCCACGCCGGTGCCGTATTCCGGATCAGCCTTGTAGAGGAACGACAGGATGATGTGCTTGCTCTCGTCATCGGTAGTGGCCAGGGAGCCGCCGAAGTTGTCGATCAAGTCCTGACGCTCTTTCTTGCTGTAGGAGCGATACAGATCACCGGCCTGCTTGAAGTTCTGCTCACGCTGGATCTTCGCCTGCTGGGTGCTGCCCGACAGTGCCGCCTGGCTGTAGCGCGCGGTTTGCGGCTCTTCACGGTTTTCCAGGCGGCTTGGCTGGTAGTTCACGCCGCTGGTGGTCTTGCCGAAGTTCAGCGCGCCGTCCTGGTTACCGTTGTTGACGGTGACCCGTGGGGCGTTGATCGGCAATTGCAGGGCATTGGCGCCCAGGCGATACATCTGCGTGTCGGCATACGAGAACACCCGGCCTTGCAGCAGGCGGTCTTCCGACGGTTCGATACCCGGTACCAGGTTGGCGGGGGCCATGGCCACTTGCTCGGTTTCCTGGAAGACATTCGCCGGGTTGCGGTTCAGCACCATCTGCCCGACTTTGCGCTCGGGTACATTCGGCCAGATCTTGGTGGCATCCAGCGGGTCGAAATCAAACTTGGCCAAGTCTTCCGGTTTGAGTACCTGCACATACAGGTCCCACTTGGGGAAGTCGCCCTTGTTGATATGGGTGACCAGGTCGTTGGTCATATGGCTGTAGTCACGCCCCTGCACTTCGGTAACTTGCTTGGGGTCGAGGTTCTTGATGCCTTGCAGGCTCTTCCAGTGGAACTTGACGTAGTGCACCTCGCCCTTGGCGTTGATCAACTTGTAGGCATGTACGCCATTGCCGTCCATTTCCCGATAGCTGGCGGGGGTACCGGAGTCGGAATACAACTCGGTGAGTGTGCGAGTGGCCTCGGGAACATGGGAAAAGAAGTCGAAGCGACGGGAGTCATCGTCCAGGTTGGTGCGCGGGTCCGGCTTGAAGGCGTGGACCATGTCGGGGAACTTGATGGCATCGCGGATAAAGAACGTCGGGAAGTTATTGCCCACCAAGTCCCAATTGCCGTCAGCGGTGTAGAACTTGGTGGCGAAACCGCGCGGGTCACGCAAGGTTTCCGGGGAGTGGTTGCCGTGCACCACGGCGGAGAAACGCACGAACACCGGGGTGGCTTCGCCTGCCGCAAAGACCTTGGCCTTGGTCAGGTCGCTGAGGTTGTCGGTGACGGTAAACGTGCCGTGGGCGCCGGTGCCACGAGCATGCACCACGCGCTCAGGGATGCGTTCGCGGTCGAAACGCTGCAGCTTCTGGATCAGTTGCACGTCTTGCAGCAGTACCGGGCCATTGGCGCCCGCGGTTTGTGAGTTCTGGTTGTCGCCAACGGCGGCGCCGTTATCGCGGGTCAGGTTGGCGGCTTGCACAGAGAGGGAAAGCAGGCTGGCGGTCGCCAGTACCAGCACATGACGCGCCAATACCGGGCCGCGATTGGTTGGAGTCTTCATCAAGGTTTCCTCTGGTTTTTTTAGTGCACATTCAGTTGTGCTTGCCAGAGGCTAGTGACCCGCGAGTCAGAAGATAAATAGAAAAACCCCACCAGGGCGATTAAGAAATTAATGTGGCAAGCCACTGAAATGGCGAGTATTTCGCGCGCGATTGGTGGCACTTTGCAAACTATTTGCGTTTTAATGTGTCGATTAAAACTAACAGTGTTAAGAGTTGTGTCGGGCAAGCCCGCTACGACTGACTTACACTGAGCGGCACCCTTCTCATGTGTAACAAGGAATAACCTATGGGCGTGATCAGTGAGTTCAAGGCCTTCGCGGTCAAAGGTAATGTGGTCGACATGGCCGTCGGTATCATCATCGGCGCAGCCTTCGGCAAAATTGTTTCCTCGTTTGTAGGCGACGTGGTGATGCCGCCCATTGGTCTGTTGATCGGTGGCGTGGACTTTGGTGACCTGGCGATAACGCTCAAGGCGGCACAAGGCGATGTACCCGCCGTCGTCCTGGCGTACGGCAAGTTCATCCAGAGCGTGATCGACTTTGTGATCGTCGCATTTGCGATCTTCATGGGCGTCAAGGCCATCAACCGCCTCAAGCGCGAGGAAGCCGTGGCACCGAGCCTGCCACCGACGCCAAGCAAGGAAGAAGTGCTGCTGGGTGAGATTCGCGACCTGCTCAAGGCACAGAACGACAAGCCGCTTTAACCCCTACCGGCTTGGAAAAAAGGCGCCTGCTTGAGGCGCCTTTTTTATTACCAGTAGTTTTCCACCGCCACCTGCCCCGGCCGGCGGCTCAGGCTCAATTGCATATCGCGCTGCTTGAGCAACTGGCGAGTGTCATCCACCATCTGCGGGTTGCCGCAAATCAGCACGCGCGAATGTTCCGGGGTCAACTCGACGCCGGCAGCACGCTCCAATTCACCGTTTTCGATCAACGTGGTAATGCGCCCATTCAATGCACCCGGATGTTGCTCGCGGGTGACGGTAGGAATGTAAGTGAGCTTGTGCGCGTACTCAGCCAGGTACTCCCGCTCACCCAGCTCCTCGATCAGCGACTGATAGGCCAACTCTTTGCCTTCGCGCGCGCTGTACACAAGGATGATGCGCTCGAATTTCTCCCAGACTTCGAAGTCCTGCAGCATCGACAGAAATGGCGCTACCCCGGTGCCGGTGCCCAGCATCCACAAATCGCGGCCATCGACGAAACGGTTCAGGGTCAGGAACCCCGTGGCCTGGCGTTCCACCATCAAGGTATCACCTACCCGCAGGCGACTCAGTTCACTGGTGAATTCCCCGCCAGGGACGACAATCGAGAAGAAATCCAAGTGCTCATCAAACGGTGAGGACACCACTGAGTAGGCACGCCACACCGTGCTGCCATCCGCCTTGGTCACCCCCAGACGCACGAACTGACCGGCGGTAAAACGGAACCCCGGGTCACGGGTGGTTCGCAGCGTAAACAGGCTGGGGGTCAGCGATTGCACATCGAGCAGGGTCTGGCGGGTAAATTTCTCAGCACTGGCCGTCATGGGGGACTCCGTTCTACAGGTGCCCTAGTGTCCCTCAAAGTCGCGCCCGGAAACACCGCTGGTTTGTAGTGGTTTCGTAGGCAGCGAATAATAGCAATTTAATGTCACTCCTAACTAATTCGCTATTAGCCACTTTACCAATGGTTACTCACACACTCTAAGTTGACCCGTCCTCAGTGCTTTAACCCACTAATAAATCCCAGAAAAACCAACTAACCCTTTGCGCGCTCAACTCGCAGCGGTGTAAAGAATCTATAAAATATCGTCGGCAAATAGCGAAAATCTCAGCTCTCCATGTAGCTCGTGTCCTACACTGATTTCCGTGCAGTGGGAGTTCAGGACGTATCCCATATCAAGCGGAAACCCATGGAGAGTTACCGATGGTTAACTGGCGCAACACAAGACTTCCCAAGCTGGAAGGCGAGAGTGAGGCCTCTAGTCTTTTCGACATGGCCGTCAACCACACCTACGCACTCGGCTTCCAATACTGTTCCTTTACGATGAGTTCCCAACTCCCCAACAATCAAACGAAACCAATCCGCATCAATAACTATCCAGACGAATGGAACACCTTGTATAACCAGGCGCACTTCTTTGAAGTTGATCCTGTGGTCAAACATTGCAAGCGTTGCGTATTGCCACTTGTCTGGGAAGAAAAAACCTTTAAAGACGCACCAAACTTATGGTCTTTAGCCCAGTCATTTGGCGTGCATCTGGGCTGGACCCAAGCAGTGCATGATTTCCAGGGTGTGTTCAGCATGCTGACCCTGGGTCGTAGCAAGGGCCAAGTCAGCCCGCAGGAGCTGTACGAAAAGGCCGGCCAGGTACTGTGGTTATGCCATGCGTTACATGCAGCCGTGGCGCAGACGTATGCCGATAAGACTGGCGCCAGCCCCGCCAGCAAATTGAGCCCGCGGGAAACCGAAATCCTCAAGTGGTCTGCCATGGGCAAGACTGCGGCGGACATCGCCGCGATCCTGTGCTTGTCTGAACGTACGGTGGGCTTTCATATCTGTAGTTGCTTCAAAAAGCTGGGGGTCAACAACAAGATCGCCGCCGTGCTCTGCGCTTCGAAAGCGGGATTGTTTTAGCCACCGTTGAAACACCGCATGTAATCCCTCTGGAAAAAAAGTAACATTTACGGCCAATTCTGAGTGTTGAGCAGCCCCCAAGGGGTGCCGCACGCTGTTCACTCAGACGGTTCCGCAGCCGACTGCCGAACACCCATCGATGACCCAGAGCCTCCCCCGCCATGCCCCTGCTCGACAGCCCCTTCGCCCAGCTCGATCTGATCCGCCAGCCAGAGCAACATAACGATCCGCTGCAAGCCTTCGACGCCGCCGACGAGTACCTGCTCAGCTATCTGGCCGAACAACAACCGACCGCTGCGACGCGCGTGCTGGTGCTCAATGACAGCTTCGGCGCCCTGGCTGCCAGCCTGGAAGGCCGGGTGCAGGTAACCTCCAGCGGTGACTCGTTCCTGGCCGCCATGGGCCTGGATAAAAACCTGGTGCGCAATGGCAAAGCCTTTGATGCCGTGCCGTTCATCCCCGCCAGCGAAGTGCCCAGCGGGCCGTTCGACCGGGTGCTGATCCGCGTGCCCAAGACCCTCGCATTGCTGGAAGAACAACTGATCCGCCTGCAAGGCCAACTGGCGCCGGGCGCCGAGGTGATCGCAGGGGCGATGATCAAGCACCTGCCCCGGGCGGCCGGTGAGTTACTGGAGCGCTATATCGGGCCGATGCACGCCTCCCTGGCGGTCAAGAAGGCCCGGTTGCTGATCGCCACGCTGGCCGACCGACCCGTCGCCGTGTCGCCCTACCCAACGCGCTACGCCCTGGACGCGCCGGCGATTGAACTGCTGAACCATGCCAACGTGTTCTGCCGTGAAGGCCTGGACATTGGCACCCGCGCCTTCCTGCCGCACCTGCCGAAAAACCTCGGCAGTGCCCGTGTGGCGGACCTGGGTTGCGGCAATGGTGTACTGGCGATTGCCAGCGCCCTGCAAAACCCTGAGGCGCACTACACCCTGGTGGACGAGTCCTACATGGCTGTGCAATCGGCGCTGGAGAACTGGCAAGCCGCCCTCGGCGATAGGGATGTGACAGTACGCGCCGGCGACGGCCTCGCAGGCCAGGAGCCGGATTCCCTCGACGTGGTGCTGTGCAACCCGCCGTTCCACCAGCAGCAGGTGGTCGGCGACTTCCTTGCCTGGCGCATGTTCCAGCAGGCCCGGGAAGCACTGGTGGTCGGCGGCGCCCTGTATATCGTCGGCAACCGTCACCTGGGTTATCACAGCAAGTTGGCGCGTTTGTTCCGGGGCGTCGAGCAGGTGGCCGCCACACCGAAGTTTGTGATTCTCAAAGCGCGCAAATAAAAAAGCCCTGCCCTTCCAAAAGAAGCACAGGGCTTGCCCTCAAGTTAACAGGCAGCGGGCCGCGAAGCCCGGATCGGGATGTCAGTGGGTGGTCAGGCCGGCCGCATTCATGAACATGCGCATCAGGCTGGCCACAACGAACAGGGCCAGCACACTGCCGGTCCAGATCATCGCCAGCCACCCCAGGCGCCGCCACAACGGCTGTTTCTCGGCCTGTTCGATCTCGTGCAACGTAGGTTTGCCGGACATGCAACGACCCTCCTAGTGATAACCGTCTTCGTGGGTAACCTTGCCGCGGAACACGTAATAGCTCCAGAAGGTGTAGCCCAGGATGAACGGGATGATGAACAAGGTGCCCACCAGCATGAAGCCTTGGCTCTGCGGCGGCGCAGCGGCATCCCAGATCGACACCGATGGCGGGATGATGTTCGGCCACAGGCTGATCCCCAGGCCGCTGTAGCCGAGGAAGATCAACACCAGCGTCAGCAGGAACGGCGTGTAGTGGGCGTTACGCGCCACGGCGCGGATCAACCCGTACATGGTCACCAGCACCAGGATCGGTACCGGCAGGAACCAGAACAGGTTCGGCAGGGTGAACCAGCGCGAGGCGATTTCCGGGTGCGACAGCGGGGTCCAGAGACTCACGATACCAATCACCGCCAGCACCACGAAGGCCAACGGCCGCGCCAGGTTGTGCATCTTCTCTTGCAACGGGCCTTCGGTTTTCATGATCAGCCAGGTGCAGCCGAGCAACGCATAGGCCACGATCAGCGCAACACCGCAGAACATCGTGAACGGTGTGAGCCAGTCCAGCGAGCCGCCGGCAAACTGGCGATTGACCACCGGGATCCCGTCGATAAACGCGCCCAGCGCTACACCCTGGAAGAACGTGGCCGCCAGCGAACCGCCGATAAACGCCTTGTCCCACAGGTGACGCTTGTGGTCCTTGGCCTTGAAGCGGAACTCGAACGCCACACCGCGAAAGATCAGCCCGATCAGCATCAGGATCAGCGGCAGGTACAGCGCCGACAACACCACCGAATAGGCCAGCGGAAACGCGCCGAACAACGCCGCGCCGCCGAGTACCAGCCAGGTTTCGTTACCGTCCCAGACCGGGGCCACGGTGTTCATCATCACGTCACGGTCGGTCTTGCCCGGAATAAACGGGAAGAGGATGCCGATGCCGAGGTCGAAGCCGTCCATGACCACGTACATCATGATGCCGAAGATGATGATCACGGCCCAGATCAGCGGAAGATCAATACCCATCTCAATGCCCCTTGTGCTGGAGGTGGTCGTCATCGCTGCCATCGTCGGCAGCCGACAACGGACGCGCCGGTGTGCGTTTCTGGCCAGGGCCACCGTGGGTCGGCTCGGTGCCTTCGTGGGTCACAGGGCCTTTGCGCACCAGGCGCATCATGTAGCCCAGGCCCGCACCAAACAGCGCGAAGTACACCACCACGAACAACACCAGGGTGATCGTCATCTGCGCCAGGCTATGCCCGGAAGACGCATCCGCCGTGCGCATCAACCCGTAGACCACCCACGGCTGGCGGCCGATTTCGGTGGTGAACCAACCGGCGAGAATCGCGATCAGGCCAGACGGGCCCATCCACAGCGCCAGGTACAGGAACGGTTTGGACGTGTACATCTTGTCGCCCCGGCGCAGCCAGAGGCTGAACAGGCCGGTGAAGATCATCAGGAAGCCCAGGCCGACCATGACCCGGAACGACCAGAACACGATGGTCGAATTCGGCCGGTCTTGCGGCGGGAATTCCTTGAGCGCCGGCACCTGTTTGTCCAGGGAGTGGGTCAGGATCAGGCTGCCAAGGTACGGAATTTCCACCGCGTACTTGGTTTTTTCGGCCTTCATGTCCGGCCAGCCAAACAGGATCAGCGGCGTTGGCTCATTGCCTTTGTTTTCCCAGTGGCCTTCGATGGCGGCGATTTTTGCCGGCTGGTGCTCGAGGGTGTTGAGGCCATGGAAGTCACCGATCACCGCCTGGATAGGCGCCACGATCAGGGCCATCCACATCGCCATCGACAACATTTTGCGGATCGCCGGGTTGTCCTTGCCGCGCAGCAAGTGCCAGGCCGCCGAGGAGCCGACGAAGAACGCGGTGGCCACAAAGGCCGCCGTAGCCATATGCGCCAGCCGGTAGGGGAACGAGGGGTTGAAGATCACCGCCAGCCAGTCAGTAGGAATCACGCGGCCATCGATGATTTCAAAGCCTTGCGGCGTTTGCATCCAGCTGTTGGACGCCAGGATCCAAAAGGTCGAGATCAACGTACCGACGGCCACCATCACCGTGGAGAAGAAGTGCAGCTTGCGCCCCACCTTGTTCCAGCCGAACAGCATCACGCCGAGGAAACCGGCTTCGAGGAAGAAGGCCGTAAGCACTTCGTACGTCAGAAGCGGCCCGGTGACGGCGCCGGCGAAGTCCGAGAAGCGGCTCCAGTTGGTACCGAACTGGTAGGCCATGACCAAACCGGAGACCACGCCCATGCCGAAGTTGACGGCAAAGATCTTCGACCAGAAATGGTAGAGGTCACGGTAGGTGTCGTTGTGGGTCTTGAGCCACAAGCCTTCCAGCACCGCGAGGTAACTGGCCAGGCCGATGGTGATCGCCGGGAACAGGATGTGGAACGAGATGGTGAACGCGAACTGAATTCGGGCGAGATCTAGCGCCTCCAAACCGAACATAAGTCTTCCTCTGTCAGGTAATACCGGCTGCTGGCGGGAGCCTGCACCCACTGCCCCCACGGATATGGAGTCTGGCGAATTTCAATTCGTTTCTTTTTTTAACCAACCACGTAGGGAATCGGGCCTTGCGGCCACCAGAACAAATTCTGAAATGACTTTGATCTGGATCAATCACAGTCAAAAGAGTAGTCCCATTTTCGCGGTTGGCCTGTGTGGTCTTTTGCCGCGTGACAGCTTGCCTCAGCCTTCTTCTGGCAACTAATTGTTACAGCTTGATGCTAATCTGGCCCTTCCCTCCGGCCTTGACCTGAATTTCCGATGCCTAGTGAACCCGCGTTGCTGTTACGTCACCACCGCCCTTTCATCGCGTTCTGGCTGGCACGGATCTTCACCGCCAGCGGCTTCCAGATGCTTACCGTGGCCATTGGCTGGAACCTCTACCAACTCACCGGCAACGTGCTGGACCTGGGGCTGGTCGGCTTGGTGGAGTTCGTGCCGCGCGTGCTGTTCATGCTGCACACCGGGCATGTGGCCGACCGCTATGAGCGACGCAAAGTCGCGGCCATCTGCCAGACCGTGCAGGCGCTGATTGCCCTCTCCCTGGCCATCGGCGGCCTGACCGGCAACGTGACCCGCGAGATGATCTTTATCCTGGCCTTCCTGCTCGGCGCCGCGCGCTCGTTTGAAATGCCCACCACCCAGGCGCTGTTGCCGAGCATTGTGCCCAGCGCACTGTTCCCGCGCGCCGTGGCCTCGTCGCAGTCGGCCCAGCAACTGGCAACCATCGTCGCCCCGGCGCTCGGTGGTTTGCTTTACGCCTTCGGCAGCGTCTGGGTGTATGGGCCCACGGTGGTGCTGTACATCATTGCCTGCGTGCTGACCCTCAACCTGCCCGCCCGCCAGACCCCGCTCAATAAAGGCAAGGCCACCCTCGATTCGCTGCTGGCCGGTATCCGCTTTATCCGCAGCCGCCCGGACATTCTCGGGGCGATTTCCCTCGACCTGTTCGCCGTGCTGCTGGGCGGCGCCACCGCGTTGCTGCCAGTGTTCGCCAAGGACATCCTGCTGACCGGCGCCTGGGGCCTGGGCCTGTTGCGTTCGGCGCCGGCGGTGGGCGCCTTGTTGATGTCACTGTGGCTGGCACGCTTTTCGGTAGATCGAAAGGTCGGCCGGGTGATGTTCACCGCTGTCGGCGTATTCGGCGTGGCGACCATCGCCTTCGGCCTGTCCACCTCGTTCTGGTTTTCCCTGGCGGTGCTGGTGGTGCTGGGCGCGGCCGACATGATCAGCATGGTGATCCGCGCCTCCTTTGTGCAACTGGAAACCCCGGATGAAATGCGTGGGCGGGTGAGCGCGGTCAACGGCCTGTTTATCGGTGCATCCAACCAACTGGGCGAGTTCGAGTCCGGCCTCACCGCCCATTGGTTCGGCACCGTACCGGCCGTGGTGATGGGCGGGATCGGTACGCTGGTAGTGACCGGGGTGTGGATCAAACTGTTCCCGACCCTGGCGAATCGGGATCGTATGCATGTGCCGGTGGAAGAGCCCGCTCAAAAAGCTACCGCATAACCCATGTGGGAGGGGGCTTGCCCCCGATAGCGGTGGATCAGTCAACTTATGCTTAGACTGAAACTCCGCCATCGGGAACAAGTCGAATCGTCGCACCGCCCCTCCCACATTTGGATCTTCAATGTTTGCTGGACCGCGTCAGAGCACCTTGTCCAGGGTGATCGGAAACTCCCGCACTCGCTTGCCGGTGGCATGGTAAATCGCATTCGCCACCGCCGCCGCCACGCCGACAATCCCGATCTCGCCCACGCCTTTGGACCCAAGGGCGTTGACGATTTCGTCGTATTCTTCAACAAACACCACGTCTATGTCGCCGATATCGGCATTTACCGGGATGTGATACTCGGCCAGGCTGTGGTTCATGTAGCGTCCCAACTGATGGTCGACCTGGGTCTCTTCATGTAGGGCCATGCCGATGCCCCACACCACCCCGCCGAGGATCTGGCTACGCGCCATCTTCGGGTTGACCACACGTCCGGCCGCAATGGCGCTGACCACGCGGCTGACCTTGATCGTGCCCAAGTCCTCATCCACCCGTACCTCGACGAACACCGCCGAATGGGTGGCGGTGGCGTAACCTTCGCGTTTCTTGTCCGGTTCGCTGTCGACCTGGACCTCCAAGGCCTCTTCGCCACTGTCCTTGACCAGTTGCGCCAACGACACACTCACGTCGCCGGTGTGCAGTTGGCCGTTTTCAAAACGCACGGACTCGGCATCCTTGAACACCGGGTAAGTCTGCCGGGCGATGGTCAGCAGTTTGGCGGTCAACGCTTGGCAGGCTTGCTGCACGGCGGTGCCGACGGACGACACGGTGAACGAGCCGCCTTGCAGCGGTGCAGTGGGCAATGACGAATCGCCGAGCAGAAATACCACGTCCTCCACCGCCACACCACTGGCCTGCGCCGCGATCTGGGTCATCACCGTGTAGGTGCCGGTGCCAATGTCCGTGGTGGCGCTGCTGACCGTCAGTTTGCCCTCGGCGTCGATGCGCGCCTTGGCGCTGGCCTTCATCTGCATGGCCTCCCACACGCCACCGGCCATGCCCCAGCCGATCAACTGGGAGCCGTCGCGCATGCTGCGCGGTTCCGGATTGCGCTGGCGCCAACCGAAGCGCTCGGCACCTTCGCTGTAACATTCGCGCAGCGCCTTGCTGGACCAGGGTTTATCTTCGTTCTGGTTGCGCTCGGCGTAGTTGACCAGCCGCAATTGCACCGGGTCCATGCCCAAGGCGCACGCCAACTCGTCCATGGCGCACTCCAGGCCAATCACGCCCAACGCGGCGCCGGGCGCGCGCATGTCCAGTGGCGTGAACACATCCAGCGGCACCAGCTTGTAGGTCAGTTGCACGTTATCGCAGTGGTAAAGCATGCCGCTCCACTCCACCACGTGCTCGCTGAAATCTTCGAAGCGCGAGGTCTGGCCAATCGCCGTATGCCCCAATGCCAGCAGGCGACCATTGGCGGCGGCGCCCATCTGCAAACGCTGCAACGTGCGCGGGCGGTAGCCGAAGGTGAACATCTGCTGGCGGGTCAGGGTGACGCGCACCGAGCGCTTGAGCGCCAGGGATGCCATCACCGCCAAGGGCAATTGATACTGCGGACGCAAGCCCGAGCCGAAGGCACCGCCAACGAATGCAGCAAAGATGCGCACCTGGCTGTTATCCAGGCCGAACACCTTTTGCACATAGGCCTGGCAGTTCTGCGGGCCCTGGGTCTTGTCGTGGATATGCAAGGTGCCATCCGGCTGATACAGCACGGTACTGGCGTGGGGTTCCATGGGGTTGTGGTGTTCGATGGGCGTGCTGTAGTGCAGGTCGAGACTGACGGCGGCAGCGGCCCACTCGGCCTGGAAGTTGCCGCGTGGCTTGGGCGGCGTTTGCGGTGAAGCATGGGCCTGTTCCTGTTGGGCGAGCAGGTCGGTCTCGAAGTCTTCGCACGCGTATTCGATCTCTACCAGCGAGCCGGCATGCCGCGCCAGTTCGAGGTTGTCGGCAAGCACCAGGGCCAGGGGCTGGCCGCTGTACAGCACACGGTCGTTATACAGCGGGCGAAACGGTGAGCCGTCCGCCGCGTCATCATCCTGGAAGGCATCGTCGTAACTGGCGATTTTCGGCCGGTTGAGGTGATGGATAACCGCCACCACGCCCGGCAGGGCCAGTGCCCTGGCCGCGTCGATAGCCAGCACACGGCCCTTGGCGATGGTGCTGGACACCACACTGCCGTGGAGCAGGCCGTCTTCGGGGAACTCGCCGGCATAACGCGCCTGGCCGGTGACCTTGAGCAGACCGTCGACACGGTCCAGGGGTTTGCCAAGGGCAGTCATGGGCGTTCTCCTGCGACGGCAGCGTCGCTCAGGGCGCGGATCATTGCGCGGCGCGCCAGCTTGATCTTGAAGCCGTTGTGTTCCAGCGGCTCAGCGTCTTGCAGCACCGCGTCGGCGGCGTTGCTGAAGGTCTCGCGGCTGACCACCTGGCCGATCAGCGAGGCTTCCACCGCGCGGTCACGCCAGGGTTTATGGGCCACGCCGCCAAGGGCCAGGCGCGCGTCGACGATTCGCTCGCCCTCCAATTCAAGCGCGGCGGCGACAGACACCAACGCAAACGCGTAAGACGCGCGGTCGCGGACTTTCAAATAATGGCTATGACGAGCCAGGTGGTCGGCGGGCAATTCGATAGCGGTGATCAGCTCATCGTCGGCCAGTTGGTTGTCGCGTTGCGGCGCATCACCGGGCAAGCGGTGGAAGTCGGCAAACTCGATAACCCGCGCACCGCCACGCCCCTCCACATGCACCCGCGCCTCCAGCGCCGCCAGGGCCACGCACATGTCCGAGGGATGAGTGGCCACGCACTGGTCGCTGGCGCCGAGGATCGCATGGATACGGTTCAACCCAGTGCGCGCCGGGCAACCGCTGCCGGGCTCACGCTTATTGCACGGCACCGTGGCGTCATAGAAGTAGTAGCAACGGGTGCGCTGCAACAGGTTGCCACCGGTACTCGCCATATTGCGCAGTTGCGGCGAAGCACCGGCGAGGATCGCCTGGGACAGCAACGGGTAGCGCTGTTCGATCAGCGGATGCCAGGCCAGGTCGGCATTGCTCACCAGCGCGCCGATCCGCAGGCCGCCCTCGGCGGTTTGTTCAATCTCATTGAGCGGCAGGCCGGTGATGTCGATCAGATGCTCGGGGCGGCTGATGTTTTCTTTCATCAAATCCAGCAGGTTGGTGCCGCCGGCAATAAAGCGCGACGCGGCGCTGCTCAGGTGCACGGCTTCGTGGACATCCGCCGGTTTGCTGTACTGGAATGGATTCATTGCGCGCCTCCCTGGGTGCGGCAGGCCGGCAAGGCCTCTTCGATGGCATCGCGGATGTTGCTGTAGGCGCCGCAGCGGCACAGGTTGCCGCTCATCAGTTCCTGGATCTGCGCGGTATCGTGGGCGCGGCCTTCATTGGCCAGGCCGACGGCGGAGCAAATCTGCCCGGGCGTGCAGTAGCCGCACTGGAAGGCGTCGTGCTTGATGAAGGCTTGCTGCATCGGGTGCAGTTGATCGCTGTCGGCGAGGCCTTCGATGGTGGTCAGTTCGGCGCCGTCGCACATCACCGCCAGGGTCAGGCAGGCGTTTATGCGTTTGCCGTCGCGCAATACCGTGCAGGCGCCGCACTGGCCGTGGTCGCAGCCTTTTTTGCTGCCGACCAGGTCCAATTGCTCGCGCAGCAGGTCCAGCAACGTGGTCCAGGGCAATACATCCAGTTGGCGGTGCTGACCATTGAGGGTCAAGCGTATGGAGTGGGCGACGAACGGTTGGACCGCCGCGCCATTAGGGGTCGCGCTCATAAACACCTCACGGGTTGGTGTACATCCGCGGCGTTCAGGAAAGTCGCCGTCTCAGGGGTACGACTTCCCAGGGTATTGAGCGTTCAAGGTGATTGATCAGCGGATATTGAGCAGTGTCTTCAAGGTATTGCGCGGGCCGTTGATCGACGTGTTGCTGTATTCGAACCAGCCTTGGGCTTGGACATTCAGGTCAAATACATAGATGTAGCCCATCAACGTACCCGCACCGCTGCAAGCCTCGCTGATGCTACCGACCTGGCACACGGGCGTACGTTGCCCGTTCAGTTCGGCACCGTTGAAACGGCCCATCGGGTTGTTGCCCAGGCCGACTTCCATCACCGACACTTTGGTGGGCCCACGGTGCGTGCACATCTGGGTGCTTTGCGCGCGTTCCGGGATGGTTTCCGTGCAGCGCGCCGATTCGACCTTGAACACGCGCACCTCGCTCAAGGGCGGTGCAGTCGCGCCCCACACCGGTGCCGCGCCCAACCACAGGCCGAGACAAGGGATCAGGGCTAGACTCCACGCGTTGGCTTTTTTCATGCTGTCGATGACCCGCTGTTGAACGTCGCCGCAGTATGCCTCAAGGCCATGCGCCACACAGCCTCGGCTGCTGGTATGATGCGCCGCTTTTTCCGATCCTCTCTGGAACCACAGCCGCTTGGCGCAGTTTGTGCTTTGACTTAGAGGTCAACAAATAACGACGCAACATAGCGTCACAGGGAGCAGGCATGCTGGAAAAGCTGTTTCAACTCAAGGCACACAACACCAACGTGCGCACCGAGATCCTCGCGGGCATCACGACATTCCTGGCCATGGCCTACATCCTGTTCGTCAACCCGAGCATCCTCGGCGAGACCGGCATGGACAAAGGCGCGGTGTTTGTCGCGACCTGCCTGGCGGCGGCCATCGGTTCGACCGTGATGGGCCTGATCGCCAACTACCCGATCGCGCTGGCGCCGGGCATGGGCCTCAATGCCTTCTTTACCTACACCGTAGTGCTGCACATGGGCCACACCTGGCAGGTTGCGCTGGGGGCGGTGTTCATTTCGGCGGTGCTGTTCTTCCTGCTGTCGATCTTCCGTATCCGTGAGTGGATCATCAACAGCATCCCCCTGCCCCTGCGCTCGGCGATTGCCGCCGGTATCGGCCTGTTCCTGGCCTTGATCGCCCTGCACAACGCCGGGATCGTGGTGGGCAACCCGAACACCCTGGTGGGCATGGGCGACCTGACTAAACCGGCGCCTATCCTGGCCATCCTCGGCTTCATGCTGATCGTTGCACTGGAAGCCCTGGCCGTGCGCGGTGCAGTGCTGATCGGCATCCTGGCGGTGACCATCGTCTCCATCCTGCTGGGTGTGACCGCGTTTGGCGGCGTGATGTCGATGCCGCCGTCCCTGGCCCCGACCTTCCTGCAACTGGACATCAAGGGCGCGCTGGACATCGGCCTGGTCAGCGTGATCTTCGCCTTCCTGTTCGTTGACCTGTTCGACAACTCCGGCACCCTGATCGGCGTGGCCAAGCGCGCCGGGCTGATGGGCAAGGACGGCCACATGCCGAAAATGGGCCGTGCGCTGATCGCCGACAGCACCGCCGCCATGGCCGGTTCGCTGCTGGGCACCTCGACCACCACCAGTTACATCGAGTCCGCCGCGGGCGTGAGCGCCGGTGGCCGTACCGGCTTGACCGCCATCGTGGTCGCGATCCTGTTCCTGCTGGCGCTGTTCTTCTCGCCGCTGGCCGCCAGCGTACCGGCCTTTGCTACCGCGCCGGCGCTGCTGTTCGTCGCCGTATTGATGACCTCAGGCCTGGCCGAAATCGACTGGGATGACATTACCGTTGCAGCGCCGGTGGTGATCACCGCCCTGGCGATGCCCTTCACATACTCCATCGCCAACGGCATTGCCTTCGGTTTCATCGCCTGGACCGCCATCAAGCTGCTTTCGGGCCGCTACCGTGAGCTCAACCCGGCGCTGGTGATTCTGTCGATTCTGTTCGTGATCAAGCTGGGCTGGTTCAACGCATGACTTTTGACGCCGCACGCTACACCGTTCAACTGCAAGACAAGGTCACGCGCTTGCGTGACCTGTTGGCACCGTTCGACGCACCCGAGCCGCAGGTCTTCGAGTCGCCGTTGCAGAACTTCCGCCTGCGGGCGGAGTTCCGCTTGTGGCGCGAAGGCGGCGAACGCCACTACGCGATGTTCTCCCAGGACGACAAGCGCACGCCGATCCTGATCGAAGCATTCCCCATCGCCAGCCAGCGCATCAACCAGTTGATGCCGCAGCTCAAGGCCGCCTGGCAAGCCAGCGCCGCCCTGAGCCACAAGTTGTTCCAGGTGGAGTTCCTCACCACCCTGGCCGGCGACGCGATGATCACCCTGTGTTATCACCGCCCGCTGGACGAGCACTGGCACACCGCAGCGAATAAGCTGGCGGCTGATTTGAATGTCAGCATCATCGGCCGCTCCAAGGGCAAGCGCGATGTGATCGGCCACGACTACGTGGTGGAAAAACTCGACGTGGGCGGCCGCACCTTCAGCTACCGCCAGCCCGAAGGCGCCTTCACCCAGCCCAACGGCACGGTGAACCAGAAGATGCTCAACTGGGCATACGACGCCTTGGGCGATCGCCCGGATGACCTGCTGGAGCTGTATTGCGGCAACGGCAACTTCACCCTGCCCCTGGCCACCCGTGTGCGTAAAGTGCTGGCCACCGAGATCAGCAAGACCTCGGTGAATGCGGCCCTGAGCAACCTCGATGAAAACGCGGTGGGTAACGTCACCCTGGTGCGCCTCTCCGCCGAAGAACTCACCGAAGCGCTCAATGAAGTGCGACCGTTCCGCCGCCTGCACGGCATCGATCTCAAGAGCTACGAATTCGGTAGCGTGTTCGTCGACCCGCCCCGCGCCGGCATGGACCCGGACACCTGCGAACTGACCCGGCGCTTCGACAACATCCTCTACATCTCCTGCAACCCGGAGACGCTGGCGGCGAACATTGCGCAACTGCATGACACCCACCGCATTACCCAGTGTGCGATGTTTGACCAGTTCCCGTGGACGCACCACATGGAATCCGGGGTGTTGCTGACCCGGCGGTAATGCCAAGGCTCATCGCAGCTCTAAATGTGGGAGGGGCGGTGCGACGATTCGACTTGCCCCCGATGGCGGAGCATCAGCTAAAAGTGTGCTGATTGCCCCCCTGCTATCGGGGGCAAGCCCCCTCCCACATTGGATCGGTGTGTTGGCAAATATCTTTGTCAGGCCGACGGCTGGAAATACCCCGCCAACGCCCGCAAGTCCTGCTCACTCAGCAACCCCGCGTAATATTTCAACTGAATCCGCGCCAGCAAATACGCGTGCCGAGCATTCGCCAGGTCGCGGCGGGCGGTGAACAGTTGTTGTTCGGCGTCGAGTACGTCGAGGTTGACCCGCTCACCGCCGCTGACGCTTTTCTTCGTCGCGGTGACCAGTGCCGTGGCGGAGCTGACGGCCATTTCATAAGCCCGCACTTTCGCCGCGCCGCTGGTGTTGAGGTTGAATTGCTTGCGCAGCTCCACCAGCGTGGCCGAGGTTTGGGCGTCCAGTTCGTACTGGGCCTGGCTCAACTGATTGCCTGCCTGACGGGTAGAAGCCGATACCGAGCCACCGGCAAACAACGGCAGGCTGAGCTGGATGCCGACGCTGTTGGTGTCGTACTTCTGGTTGTAGCTGCTTTCGGAATCGGAGCTGGTCTGGCGGCTGCTGGCGTACAGGCTGACCTTGGGCAAGTGCCCGGCGCGTTTACGCTCCACTTCGTAAGAGGCGACGTCCAGCGCGTGGTGTTGGGACTTGAGTTCGGGGTTATTGGCCATGGCCATTTCACGCCACGTCTCGAAGCGGTTGGGCTCCAAGGGCGGGATGTCGAATTGGCGGGCCAGGGGGGCCAGCTCTTCGATCTGCAACGGTTGGCCGACAATCGCTTCCAGCTCGCGCAAGGCGCCATCCTGGGCGTCCTGCGACTCGAGCTCCTCTGCCTGGGCCAGGCTCAAGCGCGCCTGGGTTTCCAGTACATCGGTGCGCGTACCTTCGCCGCCTTTGAGCAAGCGATCATTGAGTTGCAGGCGTTCGGCAAACGCACGCTTCTGCGCACGGCTCAACTCGATACGCTCCTGGGCCAGCAGCGCCTGGCTGTAGGCGCTGAGCACGCGCACCGCCAATTCCTGGCTTTTGCCGCGAAAACGCTCATCGGCCATCAGCGCCTGGGCGGTGCCCTGGCGAAAGCGCGCGTAGGCTTCGTAATCCAGCAACGGCTGCTGCAAGGTCAGGGTCGAGGCATAGCTGCGGTAATCACGGTCGCTGGTGACATCGCCCGCCGTCACTTGCGACTCGTTGCGCGAATTGTTGTAGCTCCACGACAGATTCGGCAGCAATGCAGCCCGGCCAATCACGCGATGCTCTTCACCGGCTTCACGTTCCTGGATGGCGGCCTGAAAGGTCGGGTCATTGCGCAGGGCGAGGTCGTAGGCGTCGAGCAAACCCAAGGCATGTGCCGCCGGTGTAACGCTCAGGCACAGGGTAAAAAACAGCGCCTTCATTCTTCCACCAGGGCCATGTGGGTGCGATCCAGCAAGGATTTGAACAGGTAGTTGAGCAGCGAACGTTCACCGGTCTTGACGAAGGTTTCCACCGGCATGCCGGGGCGGATCTGCATGCCGTCCAGTTGTTGCATGCCCGCCGCACTGACCTGGGCGCGCACGGTGTAATAAGGCTCGTCGGTTCGCTCATCGACCTGGCGGTCGGCGGAGACCAGCGTCACCTCACCGGCTACCCGTGGGGTGGTGGCCTGGTTGAAGGCCGAGAACAGCAGTTCCACCGGCAGGCCCGGGTGCACTTTGTCGATCATTTGCACCGGCACCCGTGCTTCCACCCACAGCGGTTCGCCCTGGGGCACGATGTCCATCAGCGCCTGGCCGGGCTTGATCACCCCGCCTTCGGTGTACACGTCCAACCCCACCACCACCCCCGAAGCCGGCGCTCGTACCAGGCTGTTGGCCAGTTCAAACTCGGCCGAGGCCAGGCGGTTGCGCAGGTCGTCACTGCGGGTGCGGGTCTCGGCCAACTGGCCGCGCAGGTCTTTCTGGAAGTCTTCGCCGAGCTGGCGGATGCGCAGGCGCAGTTCCAAAACCTGACGCTGCAACTGGCCGATGCGCCCGTAGTCTTCGGCAATCGCGCCGTCGACCTGGGCATACAGGCGCTCGCTGTCGAGCAGGCGATTGCGCGGGATATAGCCGTCGCGCGCCAACTCGCGCAGCCCTTGCAACTGCTCACTCAACGCCGCGCGCTGCTGCTCCTTGCTCGCTTGGGAATCCCGCGTGCCACGCAACTGCGCCTCGGTGCCGGCGATGGTTTCACGCAGGCCTTGTTGCTCGGTGGCCAGCGCCTGGGCACGGCTGGTGAACAGTTGCCGTTGCAGATTCAGGGTGTTGGCCGCCTCCGGCTCATTCAGCAATTCAGGACCGAATGTGATGGCGGACAGACCTTCGCTTTCCGCACTCAAGCGCGCCTCACTGGCCAAGGACGCCAGGTACTGACTGCGCAGCGACTGCATCTGCCCGCGCAAGGGCGTTTCCTTCAAGCGCAGCAGCACCTGGCCGGCGTTGACCACGTCACCGTCACGCACGTCGATACGTTCGACGATGCCACCGGCGGGATGCTGCACGGTCTTGCGATGGCCAGAGACCATGACCTTGCCCGACACCGCCACGCCCTTGTCCAGTGGCGCCAACGCCGCCCAACCGATAAATCCGGTAAAGCCACCGAGCACCAGCCACCAACCCAGGCGCGAATATTTTTTATCATCCAGCGCCAACACCGTGTGAGCGCGGTCACTGACGAGCACCGGTTTACTCACGCTCATGCCTGTTTTCCTTCACCAAGGCGGTAGCTCATGCTCATGGTCGACACCGGCTTGGAGGCCGCCGGTTTCTGTCGTGCTTCCAACACTCGCGCCGTAGGACCAAAGGCCTGCAACTGGCCGTCCTTGAGGATCAGCAACTGGTCGGTCAGGCTCAGCACATTGGCTTTGTGGGTAATCAGGATCACCGTGCGGCGCTGCTGCTTAAGCTGGGTGATGGCCTGGAGCAGAGCCTGCTCGCCCACTTCGTCGAGGTTGGCATTGGGCTCATCCAGCACGATCAACGCCGGCAGGCCGTACAGCGCACGGGCCAGGGCCACGCGTTGTTTCTGGCCGCCGGACAACCCCGCACCGCCCTCCCCCAACGGCGTGTCGTAGCCTTGGGGCAGTTGCAGGATCAATTCATGCACACCCGCCATTTGCGCGGCGGCGAGGACTTTTTCGGCTTCCCGCTCGGCAAACCGCGCGATGTTGTCGGCGATGCTGCCGGCGAACAGTTGAATGTCCTGGGGCAGGTAGCCGATGTGCGGGCCGAGTTGTTGTTTGTCCCACTGGGCCAGGTCGGCGCCGTCGAGCCGCACCTTGCCGACCAGCGGTGCCCAGGCGCCCACCAGCACCCGCGCCAGGGTGGATTTGCCGCAACCCGACGGGCCGATCACGCCGAGCACTTCACCCGCTGGCAGGTTGAACCCCAGGTTCACCAGCGCCGGTCGACGGCTGCCGGGGGCGCAGGCGCTGATTTGCTCGACGCTCAACTGGCCCTTGGGCACCGGCAGGCTCATGCGCGGCGGTCGCGCCGGGTTGGCCGCCAGCAGCTGCGACAGCCGCTCATAGGCCAGGCGCGCCGAGCCCCATTGCTTCCAGACGCCGATCAGTTGGTCGATGGGGGTCAACACCCGCCCCATCAGGATCGAGCCGGCAATCATCATCCCCGGCGTGATATCGCCCTGCACCGCCAGCAACGCACCCAGGCCGAGTACCAGCGATTGCAATGCCAGGCGCACGCCCTTGGACCAGGCGGTGACGGCAGCGGTCTTTTCACTGGCCAGGTTTTGCTCGGCGAGGAACGCCTGGTGCTGGTTGAACCAACGCCCGCGCAAGGTGGCGAGCATGCCCATGGCTTCGATGGTGTCGGCATTGCGCAGGTTGGCCGTGGCCTGCTGGCTGGCGTGGATGGACAGTTGGCTGGCCTGGGCCATCGGCGCCTGGCTGACGTGGTGGTTGATCCACGCCAACGCGATCAATACCACTGCGCCGCCCAATGCCAGCAGGCCAAGCCAGGGGTGGAACAGGAAGATCACCAGCAGGTACACCGGAAACCACGGCGCATCGAAAAACGCGAACAGCGCCTGGCCGGTGGCGAACTGGCGCAAGGTGGTCAGGTCATGCAACGCCTGGCCCGCCGCCTGGGTGCCGCCCTTGAGTTGCGCTTCGAACGCGGCGTCGTAGACCCGCTGGTTCAGGCGCATGTCCATCTGCGTGCCGAGGCGGATCACCACCTGGCTGCGCACCCACTCCAACGCGCCCATCAGGCCGAACAGGCCGAGGATCATCAACGTCAGCATGAGCAGGGTCATCTGATTGCCCGAGGCCAGCACCCGGTCGTACACCTGCAGCATGTACAACGCCGGGGCCAGCATCAGCAGGTTGATCACCGCCGAGAACAGGCCGATGTTGAAGAAGCCACCTTTATAGGCCGTGAGGGCGGCCAGGGTTTCATTGCCGGCGTGGCGCATCTGGGGATTCTCGTGGGGTTGGGCGTGCAGCGTCGCCGCGTTGACAGGCAATACGACGCTGCGCAGAATTCGGCACCGCCGTCGCCGGAAGAGTTAGAAGGCTTGGGCGACGGCGGTGTAATGCAGCGAATGGGAGAGCGATCTTCCATTCGCTTTTTTCATGCAGCAGCAGGTTCAGGCGGCGAGTGCCCAGTCCTGTGCCACGTCCTGCACGCCCACCAGGGCAACGTCGGTGGACACTGCGCTGGCGTGTGCCGCCAGGCCCGCAGACACTTCGTCGAACGTGCTGGCAGTGGACAGGCCAAAGTCGTCGAGCAGGTTGTTGAGCACGGTTTCCAGCGCGGCGGTGTCGCCCTGCATCAAACCGTAGATCACACTTTGTACTTCGTTGCCAGCCCGGCCGGCGCCCTCGGCGGCGCTCAGGTCGAGGCCGTTGAACGCGACTTTGAAGTCGCTCAGGCTGAAGTCGCTGCCATTGCCGCCGCCCAGACCAGTGCCCAGTTGCACATTATCCAGGTCGCCCCACAGGTAGTGGTTCAGGTTGCTGCTGGCAGGCAACGACGGGTTGAACACATAGTGCAGGCCATTGCTGGTGTCGCTGTCGGCGATGAACGCGTACTCGGAGTTGTTGGCGCCGTGGGTCGAATACTGGTCGCCGCTGAGGGTGCCGTTGCTGAAGCCACCCGTGTTACTGGTGCCGTGACCTGCCGTGTTGAACCCCACTGCCCAGGAGCTCAGGTAGTCCGATACCGACAGAGAACCCAGGCCCGAATCGTAGCTAACAGAAATAGTCATCACTAAACCTCGTTAAACAACGTTTTTGATGAACACGCCGGAGCGGCGCGCCTTTTTGCCCACCCATGGGCAAAACCGTTAATCAGCTGCCTGCGCACACTGATCAGAATTTGTATTCCAGCATTCCGCTCAGGGTTCGCCCGCGCGCCAGGCTGAGGTTGTTGGCGTCGCCCATGGCGACGAAATAGGCTTCATCGGTGGCGTTTTCCAGCGCCAGTGCAATGTTCAATTGATCGGTCATCCAGTAACTGGCGTACAGGTCATAGAGCGTGTACTTGGGCCACATCGCCTGATCCATCAGTTCGTAGCCCTGCTGATTGAGGTTTTCGCCGTTGCCCGAGCTGTAGCGCACACGCACACCGGTATCCAGGCGTTTTTCCAGCAAGCGCGTACCCAGCGTCAGCGAGCCGCGATCGGCAGGCATGTACGTGGCATTCCCCATGATTCGCCCGCAGCTTTCCTTGTTGTTGGCGACGTCGTCATCCAACACTTCATAGGTGGTGACCGGCCGTATGCTGATGCGCCCATCCGGCAGTGTGAAGCGCTCCAGGCGCGTGGTCCTTGGCCCGGTGGTCTTGGCGCCGCCCATGTAATAGTTCTTCGAGCAGAACTCATTGCTGCCGATCATGTGGGTGTAGCTGAGGTTGGCGTACGCGCGCCCCATGTCGTAATTGAGCTGGTATTCGACCCCGCGAAACCGCGTCGGGTTGGTGTTATTGACGTAAGCCATGGTGCCGAGAAATCCACCCACCTGGGTTTCCGGCAAGCTGACGCTGGTGTTGAGGAAAGAGAAGTTTTCAATCCGGGTATCGAAATAAGCCACCTTCATGCCGAGGCGGTCATCACTGAAGAACAAGCCCTCCTTGAAGACATTCATGCCCACTTCCCAATCCCGTGACTCTTCAGGCTTGAGGTACGGGTTGGGAAACACGCGCTCTCCCGAACCACCACCGTGGGGTCGGCCAGTCATGAAGGTTTCAGTCACCGCCGGTGGCCGCCAGCCCTTGCCCCAACGGGTATAGAGTTGCAGCCAGTCCACGCCCGGCTTCACCGCAAGACCGAAGGTGGGGGAAAACTGGCCTTCTTCACGGTCAACCTCGATCACTTCCGAGACACGCCTGGCGCCGACGAGGCTGTTGTAGAAACGATCACGCCGGTACAGGGTCATGCCGGTTTCGCCTTCGAGCCGATAGCGGTCATAACGCAAGCCCGCATCCAGGGTCAGCCAGCCGCCATAGTCGTACTGCGCGTTGTTGAACAGGCTCGCGATGGTGCGTTTGCCCCCCGGCGTACTGCCCTCTGCGTAAGGCAACAAGCCCAGGTTGTTGGTGGCTTCCACTTTGTTGGTGCGTGGCTTGAACTCGTCCTGATACAACTCCACACCGTAGTTCCAGGTGACATGCCCCCGCTCGCCGAAATCAAACCGTGAGGTGTTGTCACCCTGCAGGCCCCAGGTGTCGGTCTGGAAGTGATCGGTGTAGGCACCGACGTAGTTACCGGTACCCGGCGACGCCTGGTTGGGGCTGTTGCCGCGATCCATCTGGGTGGTGACGTAATAGAGCTTGGCCTTGAGATCGATCAGCGGGTTGTCCGGGCTGTAGCTGTAGTCCAGCGCGATGTTTTTCGCGTTGAGATTGTTTTTGCTGGTGCGCACGTAGTAGGTGCTCTGAAGGTCGTCGGCGATATAGCCCCAGGCATCGTTACTGTCGGTGTCGGTTTCCAGGTAGCTCAACTGCAGGCGTTGGTCGTTGGGCAGGTTCAGGCCAAACTTGACGATCTGTGAGCGGGTCACGCTGCCGGTGTCGCCGACTTCGCTGTTCAACCAGTCGTCGAAGGCAGCCGGCGCATACTTCCTGGCCCGCAGGTTGGTGCCCAGGTTGTCGTCGTTGTGCCTGCCGGCGCGGTAGTTACCGAAATGCCGCTCGCTGTAGCCCAGCAATACATCGCCGCGCTCATCACCAAAGGCAAACACGCCGCTGCCGTTGAAATCGGTGCCGTTACCCAGCGCTCCGATGCCGCTGCCGGCGCGAAGGCGGCCGCCGTAGTCCTTGCCGTCTTTGAGAAACTCACTGGCATCCAGGGTCTTGAACGACGCAATGCCACCCAGCACTGCAGCACCGCCCTGCCCCGACTGGCTGCCTTTGTCGATCTCGATGCTGGAGATGAACTCCGGGTCGATCAGCATGGTGCCGTTACGCTGCTGGTGGCCGTTGACGTTGAAGTTCTGGCGCATGCCGTCGATGTTCATGTTCACGCGGCCATAGTCCTGCACGCCGCGAATATTCACCGACAGGCCGGGGTCGCGCTGGTCGACGGCAGTGTAGACGCCGGCGGTTTCTTCAAGCATGTCGGCGGCATGGCGGGGCGGACGTTTATCGATCATGTCCCGGCTGATCACCGCCACGGACTTTGGGGTCTGGTACACCCAGTCGCTGGCCTGGCCATTGGTGTTGCCGGTGATGGTGGTGGTACCCACGGTGATGGCTCCAACGTGGTCGTCGCTGACACGGTTGAGGGTGACCTGCCGCTCGCCGGTAAAGCGATATTCCACCGGTGTGGCACCGAGCAATCGGCCAAGCCCTTCCTGCACGCTGAAGCTGCCTTTGAGCGCGGTGCTGCTCAAGCCTTGCAGGCGCGGGCTGTCGAACAACACCTGCAAACCGGCTTGGTCGGCAAAGGCCAATATGGCACTGCCCAAGGATTGCGCCGGCACATCGAACGCCAGCACCGCCGGCTGGGCAGCGCCCACCTGAGGCTGCGCCGCATACACGGGAGCGATTGCGGCGAACAGGCCCAAGTGGATGGCCAGGGCTAACCGGCTACCGGTGATACGCCCCTTGGTGAGTGCTGACATTTCTGGTTTCCCTGCGCTGATCGTATTTTTGTTTATGCGAATGCTTCTCACCTAGCAAGACGTACGAGGCGCAGGAAGTCAGTAAGACTTTTTCAAAAGTTTTTGAGCCGGGGGTTTTAAGCGAGTGGGAGCGGGCCTCCCACCGGGTCATCAATAGATCAGGCTGAGGCCTGCCAGGTCCAAGCGTTGCACTTGAAGTTCCTGGGTGAGGGTGCCGAGGGCGCTGTCGAGCATGTCGAGACGGAAGACGCCGCTGACTTCGCGCTCGCCCAGGTCGGCATGGGTCAACACCACCCGCCCTGGGCGGTAGCGATTGAGCTGCTCAATAACCTTGGCCAGGGGCTGGCGATCAAAGATCAGCACACCCCGTCGCCAACTGGTGGCACGGTCTACATCGAACTGATCCAGGGGCACGACACCCTCCTGGGCGTTGTAGCGCACCGCCTGGCCCTCCTGGAGCACCCGGTCGCTCGGGCCTTTTTTCGGCGAGGCATGCAAAGAGACTTCGACGCTGTGCTGCAACACGCCCACCCATGCCTGGGGTTCGGCCTCGCGCGCCACCACAAACCGCGTGCCCAGCGCCCGCGTCTGCCCGCCGGCGCTCTGCACCACGAACGGGCGGGTCTCCTGACCCACCATCGGCGCCACATCAAAAATCGCCGAACCCTGGATCAGGCTGATGCGCCGTTGCACGCCGTCGTAATCCAGGCGGATAGCACTCGCGGAATCCAGCTCCACCGTGCTGCCATCGGCCAAGTGCACGGTGCGCACCTCGCCCTTTTGGGTGACATAGTCAGCCTGCATGCGCAACCAGGCATCCGGCCCGCGCACCCAGCCAACGCCCGCCGCCACCACGACCAGCGCCACCGCCGCCGCACGCTGCCACGGCCTTCGTCGCGAGGTTCGGCGCAGCGGCAGCGCCGCCGCAGACGGACGCTGGCGATACAGCGGCTCGTCCTTATGCACCTCGCCCAACGCCGCCCAGGTCTGTTCGGCAAAGCGCAGCGCCGCTTCATGGCGGCTGTCGCAGGCGATCCACTGGCGCAACTCGGCCTGCTCCTGGTCGGTCAGGGCACCGGCGTGCAGGCGCACCGCCCACTCGGCGGCCTCCTCGGTAATGCTGTGCTGCTGCTGACCCTGGCTATTCACGTGTGAATCTCGAATTTTTCGTTATATGACGCTGTGACGTCTGAGCTGAGGTTTTTCCGTAATTCATTCGTCGGATGGCCCCACCTCACCGTCCTGCAAGCGCTGCATCACATACGCCAACGCCTTGGCCAAGTGCTTTTGCACGGAACTGTCGGAGATATCCAAATGCCGGGCAACCTGGGCGTGGGTCATGCCCTCTATACGGTTCAGACGGAAGATCTGCTGGGTTCGTTCCGGCAGCTCCGCCAACGCCTGCTTCAATGCCTGTCGCTGTTGCTGCGCCATTGCCTGAGCCTCCAACCCGGCCACGTCATCTTCAATCTCGGCCAGCGCCTCATGGGGCACGGAATCTGTCTTGCGCCGCGCTTCCTGGCGAATATGGTCGATCAGCAGATTGCTCGCCGTTCGATAGAGATAGCCCTGGGAGTTGTCGATACGCTCGCCGACCGGTTTTTCCGCCAGGCGCAGGAAGCTCTCCTGTACCAGGTCGGCAGCCAACTGCGGGTCCCGTACCTTGCGCGCCAGATACCCGCGCAGGGTATCGGCATGCTTGAGAAACAGGCCTTTGAGATCCACGTCCGACAAACCGACTCCCTGGAATGTAAAGGAAACAGGCGGGCATCTTAAGCGTTATCGAGAATGATTTTCAATTGATATGTAGTCTGATTCGAACCTGCACACTGCGCGATTAAGAGTTCGATAATCGAACATATCCGCTCCCATCAATTGACCAAATTAACTAACCAGTACATTTTATCCCCACAACGAACAAGAACTGTGGAGATACCTTTTATGCCGCCCATCGTGCTGGTGCTCAACGGCCCCAACCTCAACCTGCTCGGCACCCGCGAACCCGCGACCTACGGCCATGAAACCCTGGCCGACGTCGCTGCCCTGTGCGGCCGCAGCGCCGAACAGCTGGGACTGAAAATCGAATTTCGGCAGACCAATCACGAGGGCGAACTGCTGGACTGGATCCACGGCGCCCGCGCCCGCTGCGCCGGTATCGTGATCAATCCGGCCGCCTGGACGCACACTTCGGTGGCGATTCGCGATGCCCTGGTAGCCAGTGAAGTGCCAGTGATCGAGGTGCACTTATCCAATGTACATGCGCGCGAGGCGTTCCGGCATCACTCATTCGTGTCGCCCATCGCCAAGGCGGTGCTCGCGGGCTTTGGCAGCCATGGCTACCACTTGGCCCTGGAACATTTCAGCCAGTTGCTGAAGGGGTCGGCCCGATGAAACCGCGCATCCTCGCCGGCCTGATCGGCGCCGGCATCCAGGCCTCCCGCACCCCCGCCCTGCATGAGCAGGAAGGCGACGCCCAAGGCTTGCGTTACCTGTATCGCCTGATTGACCTTGAGCCCCTGCACCTGGATATCAACGCCCTGCCCGACCTGCTGGACGCTGCCGAGTTGATGCACTTCACCGGATTGAACATTACCTACCCGTGCAAGCAGGCGATCCTGCCGCTGCTCGATGATTTGTCCGACGAGGCCCGAGGCATCGGCGCGGTCAACACCGTGGTCTTCAAGGACGGCAAGCGTATCGGCCATAACACCGACTGCCTGGGATTTGCCGAGGGCTTTCGCCGCAACCTCAACGATGTTCCGCGCCAACGCGTGGTGCAGATGGGCGCGGGTGGCGCAGGCGCCGCAGTGGCGCATGCGTTATTGGCGGAGGGTGTCGAACATTTGAGTATTTTCGACGTGGACGCCAGCCGCGCCCGCGACCTTGTGGATAACCTCGCCCAGCGTTTCGGCACCGGCCGCGCCCAGGTCGGCACCGACCTTGCAAACGCCATGGCCGAGGCGGACGGCCTGGTCAACACCACGCCGATGGGCATGGCCAAACTGCCCGGTACCCCGGTGCCAGCGGCGCTGCTGAGAGCCGAACTGTGGGTAGCTGAAATTGTGTATTTCCCGCTGGAGACCGAACTGCTGCGCGACGCCCGCGCCTTGGGCTGCCGCACCCTGGATGGCGGCAACATGGCGGTGTTCCAGGCGGTGAAGGCATTTGAACTGTTCAGCGGTGAGGTGCCGGACGCGCAGCGAATGCTCGCGCACTTCAAAAGCATGAATACCTGACCGACGAAACCGGATCAAAAAATGTGGGAGGGGGCTTGCCCCCGATTGCGGTGGGTCAGCTACACATAAGCTGACTGATCCACTGCTATCGGGAGCAAGCCCCCTCCCACATTGGGTTAGGCGGTGTACTCAGGCCTGCAGGTAGCGCAACACCGACTCGCAAATCATCTCGCGATGCCGCTGTTTAACCACCTCATCCGACAGGTCGATCTGAAAGAGCTACCGCATGCTCGCGCACCTCAAAAGCATGAATACCTGACCGACGAAACCGGATCAAAAAATGTGGGAGGGGGCTTGCCCCCGATTGCGGTGGGTCAGCTACACATAAGCTGACTGATCCACTGCTATCGGGGGCAAGCCCCAATGCCAGTCAGTTAAGGAGGAACACTGTAACTGTGGCGAGCGGGCTTGCCCCGC
>JAEAMG010000682.1_pt1 | contig 35105 bp, 25 predicted proteins | sample 8958741 | NCBI WGS metagenome assembly JAEAMG01 (sample SAMN16933256, study PRJNA681125) | bioreactor sludge metagenome | isolation source: anaerobic bioreactor treating anionic surfactant - SDBS | place: India: Bengaluru | collected 2019-02-28 | reverse complement strand
TGGCTGTCCTTGCCGAGCAGGACCGGGAGAATGCTTAGGCTGTCCTCGCCCGCCTGGTCGGGAAGTTTCGCGCCGAGGAGGTCGGCGCACGTCGCCAAGAGGTCGGTGTGGCAGATGACTTGAGCGCTTTGTGAGCCGGCCTTCACCTTGCCCGGCCAACGCACGAGGAACGGTACGCGGTGCCCTCCGTCCCATATGTCCGCTTTATAGCCGCGGAGCTGTGCACTGGCGAAGTGGCCTTGCGCTTCGAGCTTGCCGGTCTCCGCCGCCGGCGAACAGCCGTTGTCGCTGGTGAAAATGACCAGCGTGTTATCGGCCACACCGCACTTCTCCAGGGTGTCGAGCACGTCGCCGACGACCGCATCGGTCTGCATGACGAAATCGGCGTATGCTCCGAGGCCGCTTTTGCCCTGCCACGCCTTGCTCGGAACGATGGGTGTGTGCGGCGCGTTCAACGGCAAATAGAGAAAGAACGGCTTGCCCGCGTTGGCGTCGGAGGCGCGGGCCGCGATGGACGCGCACGCTTTGCGAGCAAAGGTCGGCAGCACGTCCTCCGCTTCAAAATCGGCGGCCGCGGGACCCTGCCGCAAGAACTTCTTGGTGCAAGTTGCGGGCTGCGTGAAACGGTCGTTCTCGATGTAAACGAAGGGGGGCATGTCCAGTGAGGCGCTGATGCCGAAATACGTGTCGAAGCCGCAGGCCGTCGGGCCGCCTTTGATGGGTGCCGACCAATCCGCGACGGTTTGCTCCAGACGATCCATCTTGTTTTTGGGGGGGGCGCTGTCAGAGAAGGCAAAGGTCATGCCTAGATGCCATTTTCCCACGCAGGCGGTGGCGTAGCCGTGCTGTTTGAGAAGGGCTGGCACCGTGAGCCTTCCGGGCGCGATGAGCGGCGGGGCGAACCCGTACAGCACGCCGCTTTGCAGGCGTGTGCGCCAGGCGTAGCGCCCAGTGAGGATGCCGTAACGCGTGGGCGTGCAGACGGACGAGCCGCTGTGCGCGTCCGTGAAGGTCATGCCTTGCGCCGCCAGCCGGTCCAGATTCGGAGTCTTGATTTTGCCTCGCTGGGGATTCAGGCACTGCACATCGCCGTAGCCCAGGTCGTCTGCGAGAATATAGACGATGTTGGGTTTTCCCGATGTCGGCTCGGCTGCACACAGGAGCACCACTGAGTGCGTGATCAGGAGCGTGAGGAGCAGGCACCGGTAGAGTCGCTTAACCATATCAGCATCTCCAAAAATGCGGGACACGTTTTCTCTTCGCCCGTAAAGGGTGGACGTCAGCCAGCCGATAACAGGCTCAACTTTAATAAGATGTCTCAGTGAAAGCAATCCGAAAGGGCCCTGCGGCGTATCCCCGTTTCTTTGACTTGCGCGAGCAAGGGACGGTTTTGAGGGGTTGGGGTTGGTTTCACTCAGAGGCGCGTAGACGCGGAGGAGAGCGATTGTGGGTGGGTAGTTGTGAGAGGTGTGTGGTTAAGAGCTGGTTTCAGTGTTCCAAGGGTTCATTGCGCTTTGCGCTGGTTTCAAGGGAGGAGAGTGTGGGGCGGAAATCTCACAGGTTCCAAGTAACCGGAGTCATGTTGTAAGTGAAATGAATAAATAACTGTAAAGAAAGTAATACGAAACTTTTTTAAAATAAAGAATAAGCATCATTGTCAGGGGCTGAGGGGTCTGATAACATTATAAATTACTTTCAAAGCGCAGGGCGGTTGTCGTTCAGCGCGGGCACGAAACCGGGTACGGCATTCGGGATGACGTGCCCGAAGAGGTAAAACGAAAGGGGCATTCGATGAGCAAGGCGACGATGTGGGTATTGGCTGGCGCGGCTGCGACGGTCGCGTGGGGTGTGATGGCTGCGGATGCGGCGGCTCAGTTGGATGAGAAGTATCGGCCGAAACTGTTCAAGCAGTTCGGCGACCACGTCAATACGCCGGATGGTCTGGCGCAGGACAAGGCCGGGAATATTTTTATGGCCGCTCCTAACTTTGTGGATCAGTCGTATGCCGGCACCATCATGAAGATGGATAAGAAGACGGGCGTGTGGTCGGTCTTCGTGGCCGGTCTGTTGCATCCGGACACCAAGCGCGGGGCGCCGATGGGTATGGAGTTTGACGAGGACGGCAATCTCTACTATTGCGACAATCAGTATTTCTTCGACAAGAACTATAAGTCGCGCGTGATGCGCGTGGTGATCGGCACGTGCGGTGCTCCGCTGCGGATCGAACCGGTGGTCGAGAACATCAAACTGGCGAATGCGCTGCGTGTGCGCGGCAACGCGATTTATTTCACGGACACCTTCTTCGATGTCCCCGGCAAGAATCAGGGCGGCGTGTACCGCGTGCCGATGAGCGCGTTCAAAGACCGTGTTGCCCGTCTGCTGCCTAAAGAGCAGGCCGCGAATGACCCGTATTGCCTCGGCATCACGGAGACCGTGCCGCTGCCGGAGCGTAACGATACGGCTGGCGCGGACGGCATGTGCTTCGATAAGAACGGGAACATCTATACCGGCAACTTCGGAGACGGTCACTTCTACGTGATTAAGATGAAGACGGACGGGACCTATGACAAGATGCAGACCCTGCTCAATGATCCGAAGGTCTTCCCCTGTTGCGACGGCATCTGCTATTACGCCAAGAAGGACTGGGTCATCATGACCGACTCCGCGCGTAACGCGGTTCTCTACTGGGATATCAAAGCCGGCAAGCTCGGCACGCTGTGGATGAATGACGACACCTGCGGCAAAGACGGCCTGTTGGACCAGCCTTGCGAGCCGATGGTGTGGGGCAAGAAGCTGATTGTCGTCAATTTCGACATGTCCTTCCCGGGCCTGAAGAACACGAAGAATGACGCGATGCACACGGTCAGCGTGATCGATCTTCACGAGGGCGGATGCCCCTTCCTGAATCTGTTTCGTTAATAAAGCGCAAAGATAAAGCCGCAGCTGAGCACGGAGGAAACGCGGAAAGATCGGTTTTCCGGTGCCCCCCGTGTTTCACCTGTGGCTGATCGTTTTTGAGGATTAAAAAATGCAGAACTTTTTGGATTTCAAAGGTAAAACCGCGCTGGTGAATGGAGCGACCGGCGCGATCGGAAAGAGCATCGCGCAGGGGCTGGCACAGTGCGGCGCGCGGGTGTTCATCACGGACCTCAAGCAGGAGACGGTGGACGCGGCTGTGGCAGAACTCGTAGCCGCCGGATATGATGCAGCCGGTCTGGCCGCCGACGTGACGAATGAAACGCAGGTCAAGGCCGTGGTGGACGCGGCCGCGACCCGCTTCAACCATGTGATCGATATTCTCGTGAACGTCGCGGGCGTGGCGGGGCAGAATGCGGTTGAGCAGATCACCGAAAAGGAGTGGGACTTTATTTTCGCGGTGAACTGCAAAGGCACCTTTTTCTTTATCAAGCATGTGGTGCCCTTCATGAAGGCCGCCAAGTACGGCAAGATCGTGAATTTCTCGTCGCAGTCGGGCAAGATGGGCTCCGCCCTGCTGAGCCACTACAGTGCGGCAAAGGGCGCGATCATCACGTTCACGCAGGCGCTCGCGCATGAGTTTGCCAAAGAGAACATCACTGTGAACTGCGTCTGCCCGGGCATCACGGACAACACCGGCGTGTGGACGTTCATGTCCTCGAATTATATCGAGAACCTCAAGCAGGAGCGCTCTGACGTGGTGAAGCGCTTTACCGCCAAGATCCCGCTGGGGCGCCTCGCCAGTATTGAGGATGTGGTGGGAACGACCGTTTACCTCTGTTCGTCGGCCGCCGACTATTTGACGGGTCAGTCGATCAACATCTCGGGCGGACGGCTGATGTAGGAACCAGGTGGCAGGTTGTCCGTCAGACAGGTCCGGCCTGTCTGATGGCGATGGCAGGGAGAATATGAGCATGAGCGCTGTGAAGATAACCAAAGACTATGTGGCGAAGATGATGGACCACGCGGTGCTGAAGCCCGCGATGACCGATGAGGATATCCGCAAGAACGCGGCGATGTGCATCGCCAGAGGCGTAGGCGACCTCTGCGTGCGCCCGACCGACGCGGCGCTGGCGGCCCAGTTGCTGAAGGGCTCGGGTACGACCGTGGCGGTCGTGATCGGCTTCCCGCATGGCGCGAACCGCTCCGAAGTCAAGGCGCAGGAAGCCCGGCTGGCGATCGAGGACGGAGCGAACGAATTGGACATGGTGATGAATATCGGCAAGTTCCTTTCGGGCGAGTACGAGTATGTGCGGCGCGACATCGAGGCGGTCGTCGCCGTGGCCAAGCCGAAAGGCGTTCTTGTGAAGGTCATTCAGGAGTCGTGCCTGCTGACGCTTGAGCAGGTCGCCAAGGCCTGCGAGCTCTCCATCGCGGCGGGCGCCGACTTCGTCAAGACCTCCACCGGCTTCAACGGAGACGGCGCGACGGTCGAGCAGGTTCAAGTGATGCTGAAGACCTGCGCGGGCCGCGCGAAGGTCAAGCCTTCCGGCGGCATCCGCGACTGGGACCGCGCCGTGATGTTTCTCAAGATGGGCGTGGGACGTCTGGGCGTGGGCTCGGCCGATAAGATCCTGGATGGCGCTCCGGCTGCGGACGGGTATTGAGTGGGGGCGGCCCGCGGGTCGCCCTTCTTTTGGGAGTAAAATGATGCATGCGGTGGTGTATCACGGACAGATGGATGTGAAGGTCGAGCAGGTGGCGGTCCCCGAATGCGGGGAGGGCGAACTGCTGGTGAAAGTAGATGCCTGTGCGGTGTGCGGCTCGGATATGAAGGCGTACAAATCGGGAAACCCCCGCATGCGTCCGCCGATCGTGATGGGCCATGAGTTCGCGGGCGTGATCGTGGAGAGCCGTGCGGATGCAGGGTTTTCAATAGGTGATCGCGTGGTGATGGCCACGTCGGTGGCGTGCGGCACCTGCGCTTACTGTCAGCGCGGCTGGCGCAACCTGTGCGCGAATATCCGGCCCATGGGGTTTGGCTACAACGGCGGCATGGCGGAGTTCGTTGTGATTCCCGAACTGGCGGTTCGCGGCGGGCATGTGATCAACGTGCCGGTCGGCGTCAAACCACTGCATGCCGCGCTTGCCGAGCCGGTGAGTTGCGCGGTAAACGCCTGCGAGAACAGCCAGGTGCAAAAGGGCGATACCGTGCTCGTGATGGGCGCGGGGCCGATGGGCATCCTGAATGCGGTTGTGGCGCGCGAGGCTGGCGCGGCGAAGGTCATCCTTTCGGAGATCAACCCCGCGCGTCTGGCGCAGTGCGAAGCGTTCGGTTTCAGCCGGCTGGTCAATCCGGCGACCGAGGATCTGGCTCAGCTTGTGAAGGATGCGACCGGGGGCCTCGGTGCGGATGTTGTGATCGTGGCGGCGCCGGCCGCACTGCCGCAGGAGCAGGCGATGACGCTGGTGCGTAAACGCGGGACTGTCTGCCTCTTCGCGTCGCTGCCTGCGGGCAAGAGCCTGCTGAATGTCGACAGCCGTCCCATCCATTACGGTGAGTTGCGTGTCGTGGGCACGAGCGACTCGACGCCTGCGCATGTGGCCAAGGCCGTGGCGCTGATCGCGGCAGGCTCCTTCCCTGCGGGACGTCTCGTGACGCACACGCTGCCGTTCGAGGGCTTCAAGGACGCGATCGCGCTCATGGAAAAGGGCGACGCTTTGCGCGTGGTGCTGACCCCGTGAGGGCGTTCATGAGCGGGTTGATGAGTTGTGGGGTGCGGATCGGGAATGGAGGCGGCACGGCCTCGTGTCGCTGCGGAGAAGAATTATGGATTTGAAAATCAAGGGCAAGGTGGCAATCGTCACGGGATCATCCAGTGGGGTTGGTAAGGCGATCGCGTTTTCGCTCGCGGCCGAAGGCGCTAAGGTCGTCATCAACTATCTCAAGAACGAGGCCAAGGAGCTGGATTTCTTGAACGACGCGTTGGCGGTCGTGGCGGAGATCAAACAGCGTTACGGGACCGCGGCTGTCGCGGTGGCGGCTGATCTGTCGTGCGAGCAGCAGGTCATCGCGCTGTTCGACGCTGCCGAAGCGCAACTCGGGCCGGTGGACATTCTCGTGAATAACGCGGCTTATCTGCCGAAGGGGCCGCTGACCGGGTATTCGGTTGAGGAGTGGAACTACACGTTTCAGGTCAATGTGACCGGATGCTTCGTCGCGTGCCGCGAGTTGGTCAAGCGGCTGCGTGCGCGACAGGCGAAAGGTAAGATCGTCAACATCGCCTCGCAGGCGGCGTTTCTCGGCTCCACATCGGGGCATCTGCCTTACGACGCCAGCAAAGGCGCAGTGGTTTCGATGACCCGTGCGATCGCGCGCGAGACCGCCAAAGAGGGAATCAATGTCAACGCCGTCGCGCCGGGCATGGTGATGACTGAGATGATCGCCAAGATATGGGAGGAGCGTAAAGAGCAGTATCTTTCGCGGATTCCCCTGTACCGGATCGCGCAGCCCGAGGAGATTGCCAATGTGGTCACTTTCCTGGCTTCGGATGCGGCGAGTTATATGACCGGCACCACGCTCGACTTGACCGGCGGTCTGCTGATGCGCTAATCGAGGCGTGGCAGGACGCAAGTCGCGTCAAGGCCGGGGAGGGGGATGACGCTGACCGGGCAGGCGTAGGCCGCTTCCAAGACATGTGGACGCAACACCTCGGACGGCGTTCCGTCTGCGAGTTTGCGGCCTTCGCCGAGCAGGATGATGCGAGGAAAGAACTGGCTCGCGAGCGTAAGGTCGTGAACGACCATCAGCAAGGTGGTCTGTCGCTCGCGGTTCAGCCGCGTCAGCAGCCGCATCAGCTCGGCGCGATGGCGCAAGTCCAAATGCGAGGTCGGCTCGTCCAGCAGGATGATTTCGGGTTGGCTCGACAAAGCCATGGCTAGCGCCAGTCGCTGCCGTTCACCTCCACTCATCTCGGGAAGGGGCCGCATCCGAAGATGCCACGTTTCTGTGAGCGTCATGGCCTCCTGAACAGCAGCGAGATCTTCGGCGGAGGGGCCCCCGAAACGCGGCAGTGAGGCTGTGCGTCCCAAGAGCACGAAATCATGGGCCGTAAAGGGAATGTCGCGCGCGATCTCCTGCGGCACGACGGCGAGCAATTTCGCGCGCGCACGTGAACATAGTTTCGTGATGTCGGTGCCCGCGACCTGCGCCGTGCCTTGTGCCGGAAGCTGGGCGGCGATAACCCGCAACAGCGAGGACTTGCCTGCTCCGTTCGGTCCCACCAGCGCCACCCGCTCTCCGCGTGCGATATGGAGCGAAACATCTTTCAGCACGGTCTCGGTGTTGTAGGACGCCGTGATATGGCTGAGGGTGATCATGCGAGCGGCAACCTCCCTTTGCGCGTCAGCAGGTAGAGGAAAAACGGCCCTCCGGAGAGCGCGGTGATCACGCCGACCGGAATCTCGTGTGGCGCGAAGAGGGTGCGCGCGAGCGTGTCGCACAGCACCAAAAACGTACCGCCGAACAGCGCGGCGCAGGGCAGCAGCGTACGGTGGCTCGCGCCGATCAGCCGGCGCAAAGCGTGCGGCACAATCAGGCCGACAAAGCCGATGATGCCGGAGACGGCGACCGCGGACGCGGCGGCGAGCGTGGCGGCGGTGAGGATCAGCGGCACCGCGAGATGCGTGCGAACGCCCAGGTTATGCGCGGTTTCCTGGCCGAGCAGCAACGCGTTCAAGGTCCGCGCCTCGAAGCAGAGTGCCCCGATCGCCAGCGCCACCAGCAGGGTCACGCTCAGGATAAGCGGCCATGACGTGGCTTGGAGATTGCCCAGCAGCCACCAGGTGATGCTGTGGACCGCGCGCGTTTGGGCAAAGGAGAGTAGCAACATGAGCAGGCTCGAAAGCATGGAGCCCGCCACCACACCGGTAAGGATGAGCGTGTTGGGCGTGAAGCCGCTGGAACGGCCTGCGAGCAGGCAGACCAGCAGCAGGGTGAGCGCGGCGGCGATGAAAGCGCCTGCGGGCAGGGCGAGAGGAGTCAGCGCGGAGAGGCCTGTTGCGATGACAAGCGCCGCGCCCAGCGAACCGCCGCTGCTGACGCCGAGCACGTAAGGTTCCGCCAATGCGTTGCGGAGAACGGCCTGCAGTGCGCAGCCGGAGCAGGAGAGCGCCGCACCTACTACGAAGCCGGTCAGCAGCCGGCTGAGCCGCAACTCCAGCAAGGCGCGTCCCGTCGCGGTTGACGGATCCGGCAGACCGAATCCCGACGAGCCTGCTGATAAGCAGAGAGCGAGCAGGAACGGGAGAGGGACGAGCAGATAAAGGATCTGGCGTGAATTCAGCATGGTTGTGTCGTCAGGGGTGAAGGATGATCCGGCCCTGCGGTTTGGGAGGATGGGCTTTCGCGTCGCGGGAGAGCACCTCTTTCAGCTGTCCGAGACCCTGCAAGACACGCGGGCCCGGGCGGCTGACGGTGTTGAGGTCGGGAACGGTGTAGACGCGGCCTTCACGTACAGCGCTCAGGGCCTTCCAGCCGGTCTGCGAATCGAAAATCGACAAGGGAGCGCGTCCGGCGGTTTCAAAGACGCAGAGGATCAGGTCGGGGTTTTGCTCCAGGATCCACTCCAGTGAGACGTGATAGTAATCGCTGGACGAGCCCCGTCCGATGTTGATGCCACCCGCCAGTTCCAGCAACTCCGCAATAAAGGCGTGACCCCCCGCCGTGATCGGCGTGTCGGGCGCGAAGAGCAGCAGCACGCGCGGACGACGGGTGAGCGCAGGGGAGTCGGACTGCGCCGTGTCGATGCCGCTTTGAATGGCTGCGGCGAGGGTTTCGGCTTGGCCGGTATGGCGGGTCAGCGTGCCGAGCTGACGCAACGCGTCGGGAATTTCCATCAGGCAGGCGCAAGGAACATGCACGACGGGGATCTTTAGAGTGTCGAGACGGCGCTTGATCTCCGGGTCGGCAAGGACGGTCTCCAGGACATGCGTGGGGCGGGCGGCGAGCAAGGGCTCGAGATAGGGTGTGCCGAAACCGCCCGTGACGGGGATGTTGCGCACGACTTCGGGAGGATAGTCGCAGGACTCTGTGCGGCCCGCGAGCAGGTCGCCAGCCCCGATCGCGCAGAGGCACTCCGTGAGGTTCGGTGCGGTCGAAACAAGGCGCAGCTTAGAATCCGCCGGTTGTTCCGTTTGGCGGATACAACCGGCGAGAAGGATACCTGCGGTGATGGCAGAGATGCCTTTCCAAGACGTCTTCAGACGTTTTGGGGAGCTGTTCCTGCAGGATATGTCGAGAAACCGCCGCATCGCGAGTCAGTCTTTTTTGTGATAGCCATTAGAACGTGTAGGAGGCGCAGAGCTTCCACGTGCGGTCGCTGGCCGGATAGTAGCTTGATCCGTAGAAGCTGCAATAAGCGTACTCTCTGTTGAACACGTTGTCGACGCCTCCGATCAGCTGGAAACCTTTGAGAAACTCGGGTTCGTAGCGGAGCGCGAGATCCAGCGTGCCATAGTCATCGAGTTTTTCTGCCGTGTTCGCGAAATCTGAGCCCGAGTATTGGGACGAGACATAACGCACAGTGCCCAGCGTGGCGATTTCGGAGGTCAGATAGAGCTCACCGTTGACCGTGAGAATGTGCTCAGCCGCCAGAGGCACGTGTTTGTTGTCATAAACACCCTCGATGAAGCAGGCGTCCACATAGTCATAATTGACGCCGAAACTGCCGACGTGGTCGCGCGCCCAGCGGAGCGAACCCTCGAAGCCCTGGCGCCGCGTGTCGTCCGGCGCGTTGACATTTTTGTAAGTGGTCGGGTTGTAATAGATCTCGTCGCTCGAATTCAGCTCATAGGCGGTCAGGCCAGCTGTCCACTCTTTCGCGAGGTTGACTTCCGTGCCGACTTCGAGGCTGTAGCCGGTCTCGGGAACGAGATCCGTGTTGGGCGTGCCGGACCAGCCCACGATCTCGTCGATGAAGGGCGCGTGATAGTAGCGCGCGACGCGGGTGAACACCTTGACGTTTTCAACGGGGTGATAGAGCAACGCCGCATCATAGGCTTTTTCAACATCACTGTCCGAAGTCGTATCGGCCTTATTGATAATGCGGTTGTCGAAGCGTTCGACACGCGCGCCGGCAGCGAGTGAGAGTGTCTCGGTGAAAAAGAATTCGTCTTTCGCGTAACCCCCGATGGACGTGCGGTCAAAATCCCACACATAGTCATAAGGGTATCCGAAAGAGCTCCCGTGACTGTCGATTGTGGAGGAGTCGAAGCGCAGATCTGACCCTACGGTCAGTTGGTTCTGGTGGCCGGCAATATCGGTGTCGAGGGTGTAGCGGGGGTCGAAGGCGTAAGAGTCGATATCGCTGCTGCGGTAGGCACTGTATTGCGTGCCGAGGTAACGGGAGTCGGTTTCGCGGCGGCTGGCGGTAAGATTGGCATCGAGTTTGCCATCGTCGCCGAGCGGCGTGCCGCCTCCGAGGTTGACGCCCCACGTGTCGAACCAGGCACGGTCCTTGGGCGTTGTCGTCTGGCGCGGGTCATTTTTGAATTGTTTCCAGGTGAGCGCGCCGGGCAGGCCGTACTCGCTGTCCTGATAGAACGTGGAGATCGAGACGTTCTGTCCGCCTTTCCAATTCTTGGCAACGGCGGCATCGAGATTCCAGGATTCGTAGTCTCCGTTGTCGCGGTAGCCGCCTGTCTTGTTCCAGTCCGCGCCTGCGAAATAGGTCACGCCGTCCTGGAAAACGCCGGATTTGCTGAGGTGTGTCGCGTAGGTGTCGTAAGAGCCGGCCGAGGAGGAAACCGTGGTCGCGGGTTTCACGTCGATGGACGTGTCGGTGATGATATTGATGACGCCGGCCTCGGCGAAATCGCCGTACAGGACGGTTTGAGAGCCGCGGATGACTTCGATGCGCTTGACCGACTGTACGGGGATGCGCATGAGGTTGGGCGAGGCCAGGTCGGGATTGTTGAGGCGCTCGCCGTTGACTAGGATCAGGACGCGCCCGTGTGAGGCTTCACCGAAACCGCGCAGGGTTACGGCTGCGGTCGTGGGGTTATCCGAGAAATTCTTGATTGGGACGCCCGCCTGCTTCTGCAGGACTTCCATGACATTCTGGTGGCCGGAGCGGGCGATCTCTTCGGAGGTGATGACCTGCACGTTGGCAGGCATGTCGGCGGCGGTCCGGCCTGTGCGGCTGGCCTGCACGATGATCGGCGGCAGGTTGGTTATGGGCGGCGTCGCGGGTGTCTCTTGCGCGTGGAGTGCGGTTGCAGCGAACACGCTTGCGGCCAGTACGGCGGACGCAGGACGGGGCATGGTCGGTGTCGTCATCTTTCTGTTTCCTCTTGCGGGAGTGTGGGGTAACCCTGGGCGCGAGAGGCGATGAAGCGAGAGCGAAAGATGTGCCGGAAACAGCCGGACGACAAACTTAGGCTCCTCTGGCGCGAAGGAGTACCACAAGTTGCATCCGGTCCGTCTTCTGGCTTACGGCTTAACCTCGCCCCCGCCTTCTCTCCCTTGCGGAAAATGGCATGTGGGGGCTTGTAGCCGATTACAGCGGCGCGACCGCGCCCGAATTTCACGGGCTTCCGATAACCGGTGCAAAAAGTGACAGTAGCGTAATGAAATCGAAGGCGGGTGTCAATCCCGGTTGCCCGGACGGACGAGGCTGCGCGTGTGGAACGGATCGGATTTTGTGTTCACCTTCAAGGACGAAGGCGTCACGACGTTCAGCGTTAGGTGTTCGATAGGCCCCTCCGTTTGCTTCAGCTCCGTCGGCGGGGAGCTCATCCCTTTCCCTTTATCTCGGCCTGAGCCTTCTTGAAAGCCTGGAACGCCGCGATTGTGGCGTGCTTCATATGCTCACGGTAATGTCCATACGAAAGGGGCTCGCCCGCTTCCTTTTCCGCCTCCAGGACTTCGCAATGGAACAAGGTGTGCGTGGCCAACTCATGCGTGAAGAGCACTTTGCAGATGTACCAAGCCGCCACCTCCCGCAACACCGGCAGCCCGCTCTGCAACCGGTGTGCGACGTGGTTCCATTTCTGAATGTGGCGAGAGGACTGAAACCCGAAATTCGCGATCACAAACGGGTCCACCTCTTCGCGCAGCACCGACACGCTGAATTCTCCTGCGGCCTTGATGCAGGCGTTCGTCCGCGTCTGATGCTGGCTGCACAGAATCACCGTTGCCGGAAAAGCCGTCGCTTGAATGAACGCGTCAACGATACACCCGGAGAACCCTTCCTCACACTTGGAGCCTATTACAAACAAGCCACACGGTATCGCAAACAACGCCTTATCATCCATGATTGATCCAACCTCTTTCACGCCGGTATGGCCGGCAACCGGAAAACATGCGAATCTTCCTCTACCGCCGTAAACAGCTCAGGCTCGGGGAACCCGTAGCGTCGATGCAGCAGGTCAACCGTCTCATCCAAAAACGACTCAGGCGTGGAGGCACCGCTGGTGACGCCGACCGTCTCCGCGGCATCCCAGCCAATACCGTTGAGCTGAGCCAACTCGCTGATCAGCAGCGCTTCCGTACCGGTCGCATTCGCGGTTTCGACCAGCCGCTGGCTGTTCGAGCTGTTGGCGGAGCCCAGCACCAGGACACGCTGGCACATGCGCGCCAGCGCGCTCACCGCTTGTTGGCGGTTGCGCGTCGCGTAACACACATCGGTGCTCGCAGGCAGGCGCAGCTCTGGGTAGCGCCGCCGCAACACCGCCATCACAGCCTCAACTTGAGCCTCGCCCAGCGTGGTCTGCGTCACGACCGCGACCGGCACCTCTGTAGGCAAGGTCAGAGCCTCGGCTTCCGCCACACTCTCGACGATTCTGACGTGCTGCGTCGCCTCGCCGGCTACCCCGACCATCTCTTCGTGATGACGGTGACCGATGCAGATCACACACGCGCCTTGCGCCGCGAAACGCCGCACTTCGGCGTGGACCTTGGTCACAAAGGGACAGGTCGCATCGATCACGCGTAAGCGATGCGCTTCCGCCTGACGCACAACCGCAGGGGACACGCCATGCGCGGAAAAAAGCAACAGGGATCCCTCCGGTACAGTGTCAACCGTTTCCACAAACACCATGCCGAGCGACGTCAGGCGCGATACGACTTGCTTGTTGTGAACAATCTCGTTGAGGCAATAAACCGGCTCGCGACGATAGCGAGCCAGCACCGCCTCGGCAGTTTCAACCGCCCGCGCCACCCCGGAACAAAATCCATGAGGACGCACCACGATCAGCCGTTTCGCCATCGTCACTGCTCCTCGCCCCCAAGCCCGGCACGCTCCAATTCGGCCAGAATCTGTTCAGCGGGTGTCAGGTATTTCTTGGTTTTGTTACAGGCCGCGCACGCGGGCACCACGTTACCTTTAGTGGTGGTGCCGCCGCGCGCAACAGGCACCACGTGATCCAGCGTCAGAGAGTCCGCTCCGACCCGCCTGCCACAGTAATGGCAGATACCCGCCTGGAGCTGCTGCTGCCACCAGACGCTCTTACGCAAAGCACGCGCCTTCTCGCGTTCGCGCGACACATGCTGTTCGTCTTTCCTTATGTCGATCCATTCGCCCATAACTTCTTAAAAAGCGCTTACGATTTGTCTTTCTACTTTCTTAAGGCAAGCAGTCGCTGAGCATGGTTATCCTCCGCCACAGCCAGCGCCATAAAGGTCTCTCGCAGACGGGGAAGCACACTCTTGTCCGCCAGCGTGCGGTAAAACCGCGCCGTCGCTCTCTCATGTTCGATCGCGTGCTCGACGTCCTTCGAGGCCTTGACCGCATCGTGCATCAGGTCGTCCATCGGCGGCAGTGCGCCTGCCATGTCGGGCGTGATGGGCATGTCCTTGCCGGGGCCCGCAGCCAGCGCGCCCAGCATCGCCTCATGATGCCAGCGCTCCTCAAGCGCCAACCGCTGGAAAACCGCCTTCTCCTCCGGATTCACGGAGCGCGCGGCCAGAGCTTCATAATCCTCAAAAGCCGCCTTTTCAAATATCGCCGCCTGTTGGATCACAAAACGCCCCACCCAGTCGGTTATGGCAGAAACATCTCGGGGTGCCGTCTCTTCCGCAGCCACAGGCTTAGGCAGGAACGCCTCCCGCAGCATCAAGCAGCCGAAAATCAGAAACAGTGAGCCGCCCACGCACTTGATATAGCGCTCGTCCGGCACGAAGCGACGGATCAGGTCTCCGGCCAGCACGCCGATCGCGGTCGACGCGGCCAGCGCGATCGCGCCCGCCGCAAACACCGTCCATTTCGACGATGAGGAGGCGGACTGGCTCATCACGGCCAACTGCGTCTTGTCGCCGAGTTCCGCCAGAAAAATAAGCACAAACGTACTGAAGAAAAGCGGCCAGTTCACATCGGTCTCCTCTGTTAAAAAGGCTTTAAGTATACACATTTCTCCCCTCCCCCTGCCACCGCTTTCTCTGCGCAGGAGGGAAGGAGGGCTATCGCTCGCCGCTTGACTAGGAACAACAATGTATGAGACAGAATACTGGACTAGCAATGCCCGAAATGTAGGGGCAAGATCACATGACGCTTGTCCTTCATTGTCGATAACAGCCTTGTCCCTGTTCGTATGTTCCTAACACGGATATCTTGGGCAAAAAAGCTTTAGCCCGTTTTTCCGCTCGAAACCGCCACTGCCGATACGTTATGCTTACGTCATGAATTCGACGCGCTCACCCTTTCTGACTCTGGCTTTAGTGGCCATGGTCGTTTTCCTTGTGTTCCAGCTCAGGGATAACGGACGGCGCTGGCAAGCCCAGTTGGAGGCGATCAAAGCGCTCACCAACCAGGTCAACAATGCGACGCAGACTATCCCCCCACAGGCAGCACCCCTCCCTGAGACCAAGGCGACCTCAGTTTACAAACGCGTCTCGCCCTCGGTCGTGGCCGTCGCCAACAACGCACTCGTGCGCCGAGGGTTTTTCGACTTCCAGCTTTACGAAGTGCCTCAGGGCGCGGGCTCCGGCTTCGTGTGGGATAAGAAAGGCCACATCATCAGCAATTACCATGTGGTCTATCAGGCGAACACCCTGACCGTCACGTTCCCGGACGGGACCCGCTATGACGCTAAGCTGGTGGGAATCGCGCCGGACTATGACTTGGCCGTGCTCAAAATCGACGCGCAACCCGAGAAGCTGATTCCGATTGAAGTCGCCCCGTCCCGCGACCTCGAGGTGGGCCAGCAGGTTTACGCCATCGGTAATCCATTCGGGCTCGACACAACGCTCTCCGCCGGCATCATCAGCGCCCTCGGACGCACCATCACCTCGATGACGGACCGCAAGATCAACGACGTGATCCAGACCGATACCGCGATCAACCCCGGCAATTCGGGCGGCCCGCTGCTGGCGGCTAGCGGTCGGCTCATCGGCGTCACTACCGCCATCCTCAGCCCCAGCGGCGCAAACGCGGGCATCGGGTTTGCGGTCCCCTCCGACACCGTCTCGCGCGTGGTCCCGCAGCTCATCGAGAAAGGCCGCGTCACGCGTGCGGGCCTCGGCGTGCAACTCCTGCCGGACCACGTCTCCGAGCGTGCCGAGATATCGGGGGTTGCCATTTACGCTGTCTTAGAGCAGACCCCTGCCGCACGGGCGGGGCTCGAGGGCCTCGGCGTCAACCGCCTCGGAGATCTGGTTTTCGGAGATGTCATTACTGCTGTTGACGGCAAGGCGGTTAAAACCATCGAGGATCTTCAGGCGATTCTCGACCCGCGCAAGCCCGGCGATCAAGTGAAGCTCACCGTCACCCGCGCCGGCAAAACGCGCGACATTTCTCTCACGCTTATTGAAGAGCGGTAGTTGCCGCGTTTATTCTCATCACCGCAACAGCAGGTTCGTGCCGCCGGCCTTCGGGTGGATTAGCCCCGTCCCCATGAACACCTCCGGATGTGTCTCAGCCCCGTAATATCCGCCGCGGTAGCGCACGCCATTGATCACAAGTTCTCCCACTGAAAACGCGCCGGGATAGTCCAGTTCAACCCGCACACCGGAGGCGATGGTCAATGAGGACGTGTCGCTTGAAAGCGCTCCCGCACCACCTGTGTCGGACACGCCGGTTATGCGTATATCGTCGATCAGCGTACAGGGGTCACTGTATGGTGCGGGCAGCTCGGAGGAGCCCGTAAAACGCAACGTACGGGTTCCCGAGGCCACATAACCAAGCGACACAACCCGCTCAGCGAAAAAGCAGTTTGTCACGGTCACGGCATCCTTAACCTCTCCGCCCAAAGACGTCCGTACAATGTGGTTTGTGTACCAGATGCCGTTGTAATACCGGGAACAATGGCGGAACATCAGCACGTACGTGCCGTTGGTCGGAAACAGCAGCGTCGTTTCCATCGCCCCGTTACGTCGCACAAACGCGGTCTGCACGCCGTTGGTCGTATAAGCCGCCGCCGTCGCCGAGAAATAGCTGCCGTTACGCTGATAACCCGCATCGGTTGTGATAAATGTCCAGCCGGGGCAGTTCGTCGCCGCCGAGCCGCGTTTGTCCAGTTCTCCCTGGGTCCCCGACAGAAGCGGGGAGGATTCGAATCCGGGATACGGTACCTGTGCCGTCACATTCGTACGCCAGCCGCGCACGGCGAAGAGGCCTTCCCGTACAGTCAAAGCACCCGCGAACGTGGTGCCGTGAGCCGGCCCGCAGGCGATCGCGAAGGTGCCCGGACCCGTCTTGACCCATGCGCCCTCCAGCGTGTTCACGGCCAGGTCGGCCTGCTCCACACGCACAGGCACCGCTGAGGTTCCCGTGTTAACCAGCCGTCCGAGCGACTGCAGATGGAGCACTGCGCCTGCCGCATTGGTCGATCCCAAGACCTCCAGCGCGGCACCGGCCGATACGCTCACCTCCGCCGCGGGCGGCAAAAGATTCTGCGCCGCGTTCGTGGGGCTCCACAAGGAGAAATCCAGGCGGACCGTGCCGTTCGAGACCAACGTCGTCCCCGTGTACGCCATCGGCGTCGCGATCTTCAAAGTGCCCTCGCCCTTTTTCACGAATGCGCCCGTTGATCCAGGCTCCTGCGCGAAGCCCTTGCCCCGGATCGCCACAGAATATCCCTGGGTGTCGAAGAACGCACCGCCTTTACGGATCAGCGGCGCCGCGGACGCCTCGGAAAGATGAAAGAAGACATCCGTGTTATACGTAGCGCGCACCACCGTGCCGTTGAACAGTACCGGGACCAGACTGAGGTGCTGGTTGTTGGCGTTCGCCACGCCTATCACGCCAACCTGAAAGACCCCGCCGTCTAAGGACAACTGGGTCTGGTTACCATCGACAAAACGCACCTCGCTCAACGACCGGACCACCGCGCCGTTGGTGATCGAAACCACCGCGTTTGTGCCGGACAGGTCAAACCAGTTGGCGGAGAAATCACACCCCGCTCCAAACACCACGTCACACCCGTCGACGGTTTCGTTGCCGGAGGCCAGCTTGCGCAACCCGCCACGCACATTCGTCCAGTAGTGCAAGGCGCGGCCGGTTCCCGGCAGCGCGTCCCCCAGCAGATAAAGGTCGAGATACCCGAGCCGCGCGCCGTCGAAATTGACACGCGTCAGAGGAATCGCATCGTCACGTCCGCCGCCGATACGCTCCACATCGTCATGCGGCTGGATCGCGAAGCCGCCGAACTCGTAGGCACGAGGGATCTCGATGCCACGCGTGAAGGTGACCGTCGAACCGGAGCGCGCGACCACGCGCGTGCTCCGGTCGTTGCCGTACGTCTGATTCGCGACATACACCATCCGTTCGAGCCTGCCTCCCGCTTGCAGCTCAAGCTTGCCGCCCGTACCAAAGGAGAGGTCACCGCCGCCCAGCACCTCGGGCGAATCGATCTCGACCACGCCGCTACCGACCGACATCCCGCCGTTAAAGCCCAGCTGTCCGGTGAGTTTCAACAGGCCCGGGCCCGACTTGAGCAGCGTCAAGGGGCGGTCGGAGCTGTCGCCGATGACGCCGGACGGGACGTGATTCGTCGCTCCGGCAGGCACGCCGAGCGTCAGCGTTACCGGATAAGCTGCCGAGGCATTGACCGTCCCCAGCCCGCCGGCGCCCGGCAGGAGACCGCCCGTCAGCCGCACGTCCAGCGCGCCCACGTCCAGCGTCGACCCCGCAGGCAACGTGACCGGTCCTGTGACGCGCTTCACCGCGGTACCGGTCGCATAACGGAAACTACCCGCCGTTGCCGCATATTCGGTTTGCGGCGTCAGCGCCGTTGTCGGGAAGATCAAAGCGCCGGACTGCGTGTAAAACGCGCCCGTCAGGAAAGTCAGCGCGTCGTTTCCGTCATTCAAAAGGCCGACATGCGCACCTGTGCCGGCTTTATTGGCTTCAATAGTCCGGTCCTGTCCGAACAGGCCAAACGTGACCACCGCATAATCGCCGGGCTCCAGTCGCAGCGGCTCTGGCAAACGGCGGAAACGATAGCCGTTTTCGAGCGGATAGGTTTCGGTGTTTGCGAAGGCCAAAGCCGCCAGCGGCGCGCCGCCCGTGCGGGCGAAGAGCGCGACTTTCTTGAAATTTTCGAAGCCGTCGCCGCCGCTGTCGTACGCGCCGAGATGCGTGACCGTGATCGTGCGGTTCACCCGGAAATCGGTGCGCAGCGACATCGCGGTTCCGGGCACAGAGGTGTTGGCCTGTGTCGGATCAGCCGCATACGCCTGAAAGAACAGGGCTGAGGGATCGCTGAATCCGATATCGCCTTCCGTAACCGCCATCCCGCCCAGCGTGGCCGAGCCGGCGAACGTCAGTTCGCCCGCTCCGTTTTTGACGATCGGTTGCAAGCCCGTCACGTCCGCCGCCAACGTGGCGCGGATTCCCGACCCCACCGTCACCGACGGCGTCGTTCCGCTGATGTCCAACACACCGTCGCTCACGGTCCGGTCCGCGCCGCCGAAGGTTTCCGCTGATGTCCAACACACCGTCGCTCACGGTCCGGTCCGCGCCGCCGAAGGTCAGCTCCCCGATGTTCTTGAGGCCGCCCTGCAGAGAGATCGTCTGCGCACCCGCGACCGCGTTGGTGAAATACGCGGCCGCGCCGACGCCACCCGCGCGCGCGCCGCCTTGCCAGTTGGCGGCGTTATCCCACTCGGCGCCGGTTTCCGTGCCGGTCCAAATGCCGTCCGATGTCAGGCTCATCGGGCCGTTCGCCAGCACCTGCCGCGCATGGGAGCCATAGACCTCGCGCGGATCAGACGCATAGTTCGACAACACCTGGAAGCCGTTGTCATATTGATCATCACCCAAACGGAAGAGGGCTCGCGCCACAGCCAGCTCCTTGAGGCAGCGGTTACGCTCGGTATCTGCCTCGGTGTTGGAAAAGCCGGGGATCAGCGGTGCGGCCAGAGCGTTGGTCAGCGCATGCCCGCGCACCAACGCCAACAAAGCGGAAAGCCGCGTGATGGAGGAGCCGCCGTCCAGCTTTTCCAAAGCCAGCGAGACCGCCCGGTAATGAGAGAAGGCCGAGGCTTCACTCAACAGCGAGGCCTTGTCCAGCACCGGCGCGACGCCGCGCGGATCCAGCGTACGCCCCAGCGCGATGATGTAGCTGTCCATCAGGCTTACCGAACGTCCGTATTGACCCATGCCCTTGAAATTCCACCCCGTATCCCACGCTCCCGAGGTGACGGCCGAAGCCAGCGTCTCCGCGCCGGCCGGATCGTTCAGCAACCCTAGCACGTGCGCGTAGATCAAACGCGCCGGCGCTTCGGTCGCTGCAGCAAAGGCCGCACGCAGCAGCGGCAAGGAGGTGGCGGTGTCGGCTAGAACGGTATGCAGCGTGGCATAGTTGTTCGTGAGCCCCTCGACCGCGGTCTGAATGAGTGCCGGAGCAAGAGGAAAATTATCCACCGTGTTGGTGTGCGAGGCTCCGATGATCCCTTTGGCCACAAGATGCGCCTGCAGCGCAGCCATGTCCACGTTCCGCACGGCCACACGGTCCCGCACCGCCAACGCCGAGGCATAGCCCGCCGCATAGCCTTGGTTCTGCACGTCCCGCTGCATCCGCAAAAGCGGCATGGCGTCACGGTGCGCGCTCATGCCGAGCCCCGTCACCAGCAAGCCGTCGAGGTTTTTGGGCAACAGCGCCCGGTAAGGCAGGTTGGCCGTGAGGTCACCTGTGCCCGGGTCCTGAATGAAAAAGAGGTCATGGACCGTGAACCCGTGCGAGTCGAAATTGCTGACCGGCCTCACGATGGTGTCGGGATAGGTCCGGTTGTTGAGAATGTCGATCGGCGTCACGGTGAAGACACCCTTGAGCCTGCGTCGCTCGCGGCTTGCCGGGCTCTGGCCCGCGTCCCAGACGGCTTCAGGCATGCTGACGTGTGCGCGCCGCGCGAAAAAGAAGAGGTCAGCCACATCGGCGTCATACACAAAACCCACGTCGGAGTTCATATAGCTGTTGCCCATCACATGCTGCGCCCAGCCCGCACCCTGCACAGCCGGCTCGCCCGAGGTGATGAACTCGGTTTCTTCGCCTGCCGCCGCCGCGATATCGGCATTGCCGGTGGCATCGACCACCGTCTTCGCGCGGATCACGCCGCGCTGACCATCCGGCAACACCACGACGATGCCCCTCAGTGTCCCCGCATCGATGACCGTGCCGTTCGCCAAGGTGCCGAAAAGGACCCGCACGCCCGCCTCACGGCATGACCGCCTGTACCACTCGGCTTTGGCCATCGCCAGCACGGCACCCGTGGTCCTGCATCCCGGATCGACATCGTTCAGGGTAAAGCCGCACGCGTTGCCGTGATAATACAGGCCGATCCGTCCGTCGGTCTGAACGCCGCCCATCGTGTTGAGAAACTCGATCACGATCGTATCCGCGCCGGCGCGTCCGGCTGCGATCGCGGCGGGCGCGCCGCCCGTGCCCGCCCCGACAACCAACACCTCGCACTCGGCCAGCACCGGCAAGGCGCGGATGCCTTCCGCCACCGAGCCTTGCGCATTCGTGTTCACCGGCGGCAGGCCTGCCAACAGCTCGCTCACCGCTTCGGTCCCCGGCAATACGCCCGTATCCGCAGGCAATGAAACGCCCGTCAAAGGACCGCGTGTCAGCGCCTCGGCTGCGGCGGCCGCACCCACGCGGTCGGCCAGCGCCATCAGCCGCGCGGGATTCTGCAGCTCCAGGGCAAGTGTGCGCGGCACATCGGCCCGCACGCCCAGAACATAGCAGCAGGGCACGTTCAGCGGACGGAACGCGTCAAGATTCAGCGACGCCGCGCCGGGCCACGCGTTGGTCTGTTCCGCCGCCGCGCCCACGATGTGGTCGGGCGGAAGCCACGTCACGCGGTCAGCTTGGTCAAGGCAGGTCCTGGCCCAGGTCAAATCCCGGGCGGTTTGCTCGACCGCCAGCAGTTCCGTCATCGACCCCGCGATCAGATTGGTGTTGAACGTGCAGCGGTAGACGCGGCCCGAAACCGAGGCGGGCATTCCCGCAGGCGCGGTCACGCCCGCAACCGCCGCCTGATACGCGAGCCCCGGCAGCGCCTCCACGCTCAGACCCGGTGCCGCTGGCGCGTTCGTGGCATCCGCGATCACAATGCGTGAAAAGCTGTACACACCCGGTACAAAAGCGGTCTTTGACGCGCCCGCCTGCCGCGCGGGCCATGCGTTTTCCGTGGCGTCGATCACCGCGCGGGCCGTGACCGCCTGACGCCCCGTGCGGTTGGCGAGCACCACGCCCGAGGGATCGCCATTCGCATCCTTCAGCACATCGGTCACCGGACTACCTCCGAGGAACGGGATGCCCGCCGCCTCCAGCGCCGCCTCCAACGACCGTTTGAGCGCCAGAGGGGTTGTGCTGTAGCTGCTGCCGGGGAGCGGGTCGCTCAGGCTGGTATGGATGACGATCTCATCCAGCAACTGCCGCGTCACCCCAGCCGCAAGGTTACAGGCGAGCCTCAGGTATCTGGCTCTGACGCCGCCGGAAACCGTCACCCGCGCGAGATACGTGGGATCCGCCACTCCCGGGGTTAGCTCTTCGGTGAGCACGCTGATGGTTGCGTTAGACCATGCGGAGCCGTCTGAACTGAATGAGAGGCCCGCGACCGCGGTGTTAAAAGGGAGCGAGCCGCCGGGTGCTCGGTAATAATAATAGAGGTCCAGTTGCGTCACGGTACCGGTGCCCGCAAAGGCGAGCGTGAGAACCACGTTGGTGTTGTACTGGACGCTTCCGCTCGCCGCGCTGTACTTCACGCCATCGGTCAGCCGCGTACCTCCGTTGTCCGTGTGGGCCGGATCGGGTGTCGCGTTGGCCGAATAGGTGAAAGGCACCTTCAGCGTGAAGAGCTGCCGCGCGAGCGGATGACTGACGAACTCCGGCACCGGGGCGGGCCAGAGTTCACGCGTCCCCGCCAGATCGTCGCCAAGGTACGTGCGGGGCGCAACAAGAAAGACGCTGGCCCCGCTGGTTTTTGCGGCGATAGCCGCTGCCACCGCCGCGCTGCCGCCACCCACCACCACCACATCCGCGTCCCGGACCAGCGGTATCTCGCGGGCGTTTTGCACGACAGGGGCAGACGCCCCAGCCAGTGAGGCGGCAAACATGCCCGCGACCAGTCCAAGACGCTTCATGGCTCGCCCCCCCCCTTCAACTTACAGTCCCATCCGCAAAATCTCTCTGATCCGCTCTGCCGGATACTCCCGCGACATGCCCCATACCTGCGAGAGTCTGGCCGCGTCACGCGCGGCCGTTTCGAGGTCAGCTTCTGTCACCCCGCAATCGGCCCACGTGCGTGGCCCGCCGAAGCGCGCCAGGAAATCGAGATAACGACGTGCGCCCTCGATGCCCGCGAGCGTGTCGTTTGCGATATCCACGCCGAAAACCTCCCGCGCAAAACGTGCCGGACGTGCAGGCGACTGCATGGCGAACCACCTGAGCCAGGTCGGCTGGATCAGCGCCAGCCCCTGGCCGTGCGCGATGCGGGGGAGGACTCCGCTGAGACCGTGCTCGATCAGGTGCGAGGGCGTCGCGCCGCCCAAGCCACAGGGCGGCAGGCCGTTCCAAGCCAGCGTCGCATTCCACATGAAGGCCTCGCGAGGCGCAACGTCCGCCGGATCGGCGTGGATTGCGGCCAGGCACTCCATCGCCGAGAGAAAAAGCCCTTCGATCAGGCGGTTCTGCACCGGCGTCCAGGCCTCAGGCGAGGTGAAGTAGAACTCGACCAAATGCGACATCACATCCGCACACGCGTAGGTCATGTACTGCGGCGACACCGTCACCGTGGTCTCAGGATCCAGGATCGAGGTTTTCGGGAAAACCGACGCTCCGCCATAGCCGCCGCCCTTGATGCCGCTCTCGACATCGTCGGTCAGCACAAACCCGCAGTTCATCTCGGAGCCGGCGGCGGGTACGGTCAGCACGGTCACGAGCGGCAACGCGCCCGTGAATAATTTGCCGTTGTTGAGCACCTCCCACGGATCGATGCCGCACCCTGCGCCGCCCGCGATGCCCTTGGCCGAGTCCAGCACACTGCCTCCGCCTGCTGCCACCACCACGTCACAGCCAGACGCCTTGGCCAAAGCAATCCCTTTTCGCGCGTGGGAGAGCAGCGGATTCGCCTGCACGCCGTCGAACTCGACCACCTCGGCGCCGGCGGCTTTCAGCGACGCCGCAAGGCGGTCGAACACCCCGGATTTCTTGAGGCTGGCTTGGCCGTACACCAGCAGCGCCTTACGCCCATACCGCACCGTCTCCTCGCCGACCTGCGCCACCGCACCTTTGCCGAACACCACCTTGACCGGATTATAAAAGCTGAAACTTTTCATTTCTCGTTCTCTTTCTTGATACAGCCCCAAACACACGTTTCTTCATTTTTCATATTGAAGCAAAAAACGTGTTAACTGGCTATCCGAAATCCCACAGACGAGGCGCAGCCGTTCTATTGACTAGCGCTTGATTCTTCCGCAAAAGCCGCACGGTGGTTTTTTCACTCGGACGCCTCGCCTGTGGATACACGGACGGCCCTTCGAGGTCGACTCAAAGGAAAACGCTGGACGATCTGGCAAAGGGCGGTGTACCCTCTCTCTACTGGTTTTGAGAGGATGTTTCACAAGGGGGCGGATGAACGGTTTTCGGTTTAAATAGGGGAGAAACAGCGCGTGAAAATGGAATGTGGCTTTGTTTTGGGTGTGGCACTGGCTCTGACGGGGATGGCGCAGAATGGGAATCTGCCAGATATTGAGCCGAAAGCGGGATGGGATACACTGTCTCCGGCGAAAGCGGCGGCAGGGGATTGGCCGTGGTGGCGCGGGCCGAATTTGGATAACATCGCACCTGCCGGACAGAAGCCGCCGGTGGCGTGGGGGGCGGGTTCGAATATTCTGTGGCAGATCAAGTTGCCCGGTGTCGGGCATTCATCGCCATGCATCGTCGGCGACCGGATTTTCATCACGTCCAGTGAGCGAACGAAAACGCAATCGACCGTGTGGCTCTTCTGTCTGGAGAGGGCTACGGGCAAGACGGTTTGGCAGACCGAACTCTATGAGGGCCCCGTCGGGCGGATGCACCCCGATAACGCACCGGCGGCCGCCACGCCCGCCTGCGACGGCGAGCGCGTGTTTGTGCCTTATCAGAGCGACACCTCGATCATTACGGCGGCTGTCGGTGTGGACGGCAAGGTGCAGTGGGCCCAGACGATCGCGTCTTACAACACCATCCAGGGGTATTCGGCGTCGCTGACCTTTTACAAATCCGCCGTGTTCGTGCCCGTCGAAGGGCCGAAGGGTTGTTATCTGACGGCGCTGCACCGGCAGTCCGGCGAAGTGGTGTGGCGCAAGGCTATTCGAGCCAATAACGAGAGCTATGCCCCCGCGCAGGTCAGGCGTGTGGCGGGGCGCGATCAGCTACTGCTGATCGGCGGGCTGAGCACGCGCGGTTACAATCCCGAAAACGGCGCGATGCTCTGGGAGTGCGACGGCCCCGCGAGAACGTGCGTGGCGACGCCGGTCGTCGACAGCGACACGGTCTATGCGACAGGCGGCTACCCGGGGCGGCAGTTTATCGCCATCCGTGCCGACGGCAAGGGCGATGTGTCGAAAAGTCATCTGACGTGGACCAGCGATGCCAAGGTGGGATACGTGCCTTCACCGCTCCTTTATGACGGGCTGTTGTATGCGGTCGCCGACCAAGGGTTGATGCGCTGCTATGATGCGAAAGACGGCCGCGTTCTTTGGGAACAGGACTTCAAGGCCCCCTTCTATTCCTCGCCGACGCTTGCGGAAAAGAGTGTTTATTTGTTCGACCGCAAAGGTAAGGGTTATATCGTGCCGACCGGACGCGCATCGGGCACAATCATTACCAACGAACTGCCTTCCGGCGTGTTTGCCACGCCGGTGATACTGGGAGGGCGTATCTATCTGCGGACGTTGGGAGACTTCTACTGTATCGGGCAAAAGTAGCTCCGAGCGCCGAACGTGATACCACAACCGAATGAACTCACGCAAAGACGCCACGTTTGAAAGCCTTCGCGTGGAGGCGGGAAACAGCTTGTTCTTTATTGTGCGAGTTGGTTCGTAAGGCACCATGGTGAGCTTCGGCCAAACCCAAGTCTTGGAGAGGGATGCTGTGTCAGGTCTGGCAAGGCAGGCGCTCTTTTCCGTGGCACCTGCCCGTTACCGAGAGCGTCATTGACACTGTTTTCATTTTTCGTGTATTTTCATTCCATGAATAGGAGAGTATTTCTCAAGCTGGGCGGGGGGGCGGTCGTGGCTCCCGGTTTGTTGCCGCAAGAGACGCGGGCTTCAGAAGGCGCTACTGGGCAGGGCGCGGTCATTCGTGAGCCTGCCCGGGAGGTGCCTGTCGCGGAGGCCGCCGATGTTGTCGTGTGCGGGGCGGGCCCCGCGGGTGTGGCGGCAGCCCTCGCTGCCGCGCAAAAGGGGGCGAAGACGCTGCTGCTGGAGCAGCATGGCTGTCTGGGCGGCATCTGGACCTCGGGCTTATTGTGCTGGCTCCTTGACCATGCCAATAAGAAAGGGCTCATGGCCGAACTGACCCGGCGCATGACCGAGCGGGATGCGCGCACGGTGACGGCTGGCGGTAAACCCACCAACGCCTTTGATGTTGAGGTCATGAAAGCGCTCCTTGAGACATTGTGCGAAGAGGCAGGCGTGCACGTGTGGCTGCACACGCGCGTGGCCTCCGCGGTTAAGCGTGATGGCCGTTTGACGCATGTGGTCACCGAATCCAGATCAGGCCGTGAAGCTGTGGCGGGTAAGGTATTCATCGACGCCACAGGGGATGGTGACCTCGGTGCGTTGGCAGGATGCGGCTTTGACTGGGGACATCCCGAAACCCACGAGACCCAGCCGATGAGCCTGATCGCGCTGGTCGCGGGTGTTTCCGCCCCGGATATTCAAGCGTTTTATAACGATCTGGATGGTCAACCTTGGGCCCAGCCCAAAGATGCGTTGCGGCAGGCGATGGAGACGGGTGGACACTCGCCTTCGTATGCGAAACCCTCGCTCTTCCGCGTGCGCGACGACCTCTTCATCCTGATGGCTAATCACGAATACGGAGTGAAGGGCATCGATGCGCGTGACGTGACGCGTGCGACGCTACGGGCCCGCAAGGAGTTAAATGCGTTGATCGACGGGCTGCGCGGCACGGGCGGCGTCTGGAAGAATGTGAGGCTCGTAGCCACTGCCGAGCAGATCGGGGTGCGCGAAGGGCGGCGGTTGCACGGTCTCTATACCGTGACAGCAGATGATTTGCGCGAGGGCCGGCGTTTCGACGATGCGGTCTGCCGCGTGACCTTCGGGGTGGATGTCCACGCCCTTGATCCGAAGAAGACCAAAGGGATCGAGTCCGCTCCCTGGCGGGCGAAACCGTACGATATCCCGTTGCGGTCCCTGGTGGCGAAGGATGTGCAGGGACTCATGCTGGCGGGCCGTTGTATCAGCGGCGATTTTCTGGCGCATTCCAGCTATCGGGTAACGGGCAATGCGGTGGCGCTGGGCGAAGCTGCCGGCAAAGCCTCCGCCGTGGCGGCGCTTAGCGGACGGTTGCCTTCGGCGGTAGCCGTAGCTGAACTCGCATCTTGAGTGGCTGAGAGCAACTCGGGTTAACCGGAAAAGAGCAGTGATGGCAGCCACAAGGAAACACAAATGGTACGGTGCTGCAATATGCCGTCACGCTCACCCGTTGTTATTGTCGCATAGCCATTCGTTTTCACCAACCGCATGCTGACCGCGATGACGTTCATCGGCGGAAGGGGCCCGGCTTTGCGGGAGGATTCTGAACCAGTAGGCGAACGAGGAAAACATCAGACGGCAACCCGGTGTTGAAGCTGGGAAGTTTCAGCGTGTGCAGCACCTGTAGCCGGATCTTGTCCTTATGTTTGTCATAGTGCGTGAAATGGTAATTGTGTTCCGAGTCTAGCAGGGCGAAAAGCGGTCTCTCCGGAAATTGTTGGTGGATGTTCAGAACCGCGGGAACAGGGTCTCCGTTCGGAACCGGTGTCACGCGCGGTTTGAGCGACAGAAAGAGTTGGGGCGCGCGTTCGCCGAAAACGACGGCGTCTTCCGGAACGAGCTTGGCCAGCTCCGCGGCGGCCTTCTTGTGCAGGTGCCCCCGCTCTGTCAATTCGCAAACCCCTTTGCGCCATCGCGGGTTCGCGATCGTTCCGAAAAGGAGGAGTCCGAGGAATAAGAGTTGCCAGCGGATGCTTTTTCGCGCAAGCCCCGGCATGCACCAGACGCAGAAGAAAAGAATGATCGAGCCCACCTGCAACACATACGCCACATCCTTCATGGTGGACGGAAAGATCTGAGTGTACTTGTAGGCCTCCGACAGGGGCAGTCGACTGAAGCACAGTTCCGCAACACCCAGCGCCGAGAGGAACACGCCCGTGACCGGCAGGAGCGTCAGCTTGCGGTTCCGAGCCCAGAGACCCATCGCCGAAAGCATGAAGGTGCCGGCAAGGATGTATCCGCCGTTGCGGGTCCACACGATCTTCTGGGGCAGGTTATAGGCATTTGCCAGGTAGTCGTTGAGGCTTTCGGCTTGCGCTTCGGTCAAGTCGAAAGAAAGGAAACTGGCGATGATCGCGAGCACGGCGATCACCAGCAGGCCGACTGTGAAGCGGCGCTCAGCGCCGGCCCAGCGTTTCAGGTCGTGGCGGGCCTCGAGCCACAGGATCGGGCAAAAGGCGATCACGGGAATGAAATAGTGCGCGTAGTAGACCGGCATGATCATGATGCCTGCCGCGTACAGCGGGGGCACCAGATAGAGCAAGAGCCGACCGTCCCAGCGGATGGGTTTTTCAGTAAGCCTGCGGAGCAGCATGAGTGCCGGCAGTACCAGGGCCAGAGGGATCCAGATGCTCAGAAGGCCTCCCGTGGGGAAGCGCGGAAAAGAAGAGATTCCTTTGAGCGTGGAGACCCAGTCGAATGGATTGGGCAGCGGATAGCTGGAATCCGAGGTCTCCAGCAGCTCGTCAATGGACACGTCCTGCATGACGGCGTCCGGATAGATGAGCAGGCGGATTAATCCGTACTGTATGCTGCAGGATAAGATGAAACCTAGTGCGAAAAAAGCGATGCGTTGCCAGCGGTCTTTCACGGAAGCTGACATCCACGCGCCGCTGACGCCGAAAAAGACCAAGAGCCAGATGGACTGTTTGACCCAAAGCCCAAGCCCGAAAATACAGCCGCCGAGAAAAGGGAAAAGGCGGCCTTTCCTGCGTGTGACAAGATAGCCGAGCAAGAGCACGGACGCCATCAGCGTGTCATTGCAGACGGTTCGCGAGTAGACCAGTAGAATCGGATTCAGAATGCAGCAGGCGCAGAGGGTAAACGCGATCCATGCGAGTGTCAATCGGATTCAGAATGCAGCAGGCGCAGAGGGTAAACGCGATCCATGCGAGTGTCTTGCGCGACAGAAAGGTGTACAGCCCCAACCATGCAAGCGTGCTCAGCAATAGAGGAAAGAACCGGTGTGCCCACGTGTTTTGCCCGAAAATCGAAAAGGCAAGCCAAGTGAGCACGTGAGAGGAAGGGCAAATGGCGTACGTGTTCGGATTGGCGCGGATGAGGGAGATGAACTTGCCGAAGAGGAACTTCTGTTTTCCGCCGCCGGAGTAGAAGCCCTCATCCGTAGCGAAATACCCGTATTCCATCAGCGAGGGTGTACCACCGTCACAATCGATCCAAAGCCAGCGGGCTAAAATCAGAAGAAGCAGCAGCAAGCCTCCGAAAAAAAGCCTGGAGGACGTGGACCTTCCCAAAAGAAAAGCCTTTGTAGACGCCACAATCATGGAAACTCCTGTCCTAAAAAAAGCCTCTCAAATCTTTGTTGTTAAAGTAGCATAATTGAAACGCGGGTTCAATCTTTCGAATCAGAAAAGAGGTCAAAAATAACATTGTGAATGATGGCTAAACGTGAAAGAATGCCCTACTTGATGAGCAGGAGCATGATTTATTCCAATCTTTGGTTCTACCGGGTTGTGATGAGCCTGTTGTATCACGGGCAATACGGTGCGAGATTCAAGCGTGTCGCCGCTGGTATACGGCATGCAGACAGGACTGTTCTGGAACTCTGTTTCGGCGACGTGCTGCTCGCTGAATATTGCCGACAACAGGGCAAAGAGTGGATCGGACTGGATGTGAACGAGCTCTTTGTCGCTCATGCGGTGAAGCGAGGTTTTGATGGCCGCAGAGCGGATCTGTCCGAGATGACCGTTTTCCCCGCGTGTGACGTCTGTATCATGATGGGGTCGCTTTACCATTTCAGAGCGCAACTCCCTGAGCTGTTCCGGCGTATGAAGGCCGCTTCGGGTCGGCTCATCCTGTCGGAGCCGGTCAAGAACTGGACGAACTCGAATCGGCTGCTCCGCTTTCTCGCGCGGAAAGGAACGCGTGTCGGAACGAAAGATGAAACGTTCCGCTTCGACGAGCACTCGCTGCTTGAGGCGTTGAACGGGCTGAAAGCGACTGTGGGGTTTGACTATCACGTCAGCAGCGTGACGCGCGACATGATCGTGGAGGTGGTATGGTTGAACTGAGTGTGGTCGTGCCCGTGTATAACAGCGAACGTTGCCTTGAAGAGCTGCACCGCCAGGTGACGGAGGCCCTCCGCGGAAAAACATTTGAACTGATCCTCGTCAACGATCAGAGCACGGACGGCAGTTGGCGCGTGATTCGACAGGTGTGTGAAAGCGACAAGGCGGTCACGGGAGTCAACCTGCGGATGAACGCCGGACAGGACAACGCGCTGCTGTGCGGGCTGCGGCTGGCGCGGGGGCTTTTCGTTGCCGTCATGGACGATGATCTGCAACATTCGCCGCATGACATACCCGCACTCTACGAAGCGTGTAAGGCCCGTGATTGGGATGTCTGCTATGCGCGGTTTCCCGTAATGAGGGAGGCTTGGTGGAAGAAAGCCGGAAGCTGGCTGAACGGCAAACTGGCTGAGGTTGTGATTGCCAAACCGAAGCATCTCTACCTGTCGCCGTTCAAAGTGCTGCGTCGGGAAATCGTTGCGGAAATCGTCAAATACACGGCACCTTTCCCCTATGTGGACGGCTTGATTCTCGGCGTGACCCGCAATGTCGGAGAGATCGACATCCCGCACAACGAGCGGTATTCCGGCAGGGGAAATTACGGTGTGGCAAAGTCGATCCTTGTCTTCATGCGGGTCGCGACAGGTTTCTCGGTGTGGCCGTTGCGGTTCTCTTCGTATGTAGGAATGGCGTTCGCACTCTGCGGCTTTGCGCTTGCGCTCTTTTATCTTGTTCAGTATGCGTTACTGGACCAGAGCGTGGAAGGGTGGATCACGCTCGTGATCGTGCAGCTTGTTCTGGGAGGGCTGCTGCTCTTTTCGATTGGCGTGGTCGGGGAGTATCTCGGGCGTCTTTATCTGAGTTGTAACGGTAAGCCGCAGGCGACCATTAAAGAGATTTGCGGAGGGTCGGCGACATGATTCCCTTCAATAAGCCGGTTGTGATCGGCAAGGAACTCGAGTATGTCGCCAAAGTGGTGGCGAGCGGTAAAATGTCCGGCAACGGTCCGTTCACACAGAAGTGTCAGCAGTTTTTTGAGGAGCGCTACGGGTTCACCAAGTGCCTGCTCACGACCTCCTGCACGGATGCGCTGGAAATGGCGGCCATTCTGGCCGATATCCGGCCGGGAGACGAGGTCATCGTGCCCTCCTACACGTTTGTCTCGACGGCGCTGGCGTTCGTGCGCCAGGGGGCGGACATTGTTTTCGCGGACAGTTACCCGGACAATCCGAATATGGATGCGGAGAGGATTGAGTCGCTGATCACTCCCCGGACGAAAGCGATCGTTCCGGTCCACTATGCCGGCTTCGCCTGCGACATGGGCAAGATACTTGAGGTGGCGCAGAAATATGACCTGCTGGTTATCGCGGATTCGGCGCAGGCGATCGATGCCTACTATACCGGCGATCTGTCTGCCGTGAGATATCCTTGGCACCGGCGGTTGAGGATGGCGAACCATAAGAATCCGCTGGGTGGACTCGGCCATCTGGGCTGTTTCTCTTTTCACGAAACCAAAAATATCCAATGCGGTGAGGGGGGGATGCTGACGATCAACGATCCCCGTTTCATCCGCCGCGCCGAAATCATTTGGGAGAAAGGCACCAACCGGGCGGAATTCTATCGCGGCGAAGTGAACAAGTACGAATGGGTCGACGTCGGCTCGTCGTTTTTGCCTTCCGGTATCACGGCGTCCTTCCTGTTGGCGCAACTCGAGAATCTCAAGAAGATTCAGACCAAGCGAAAATTGCTTTGGAGAATGTATTATGCCGGACTGAAACCCCTTGCCAAACAGGGCTGCTTCGATGTGCCCCGGATTCCGCCTTACGCCACCAACAACGCGCACATGTTCTATCTGGTCTGCCGTTCGCATCGGGAACGTGCGCGCCTGATGGCCTACCTGAACGCGAACGGCATTCAGGCGGTGACCCATTATCTCAGCTTGCGCAAATCAACCTATTATAAAGACAAATGCGCGGGGCCTGAGCTGGCCAACTGTGAGCGCTTTGTCAATTGCCTGCTGCGATTGCCCCTGTTCTACGCGCTTCAGCCTGAACAGGTCCTGACAATCATCGCCAAGGTCAAAGCATTTTACGGCAGCCGGGATTAGCGGCGGCGCTGCTGCGGGTTCTCGGACACGCGTTATGACGTGATCGCCTGAAGCGTCTCGGTGAGCAACAGCGTGCAGGAGATGGCGGTGGCGGGGAGCCCTGTGAGCTGCGCCAAGGCCTGTCGGTAGTTGGTCATCTGTTCCGCATAGGTTTCTTGCATGCGTTTTGCAAACGCGTCTTCCGCTTCGTTGTCGCGTCGGCGGTTGGTTTTGAAGTCGTAGATCTGTGCGCTGCGGTGGCAGCTCTTTTCGGAAAAAACGACACGGTCGAAAGTGCCGGAGATCCAGAGGCCGCCGGCGATCAGTTCGAAGGAGCGCTCGCGCCACAGCTCGACAGCGTGCTGCGGCTGAAGCAGGGCCTCCCGGAAAGCCGAGCCTGCGGTGAGGTTCACTTCGCTGGCTGGGAGGTCCTCAGGCTGCGGTGCGGCTTCATTGAGCCAGACGATCCGGCTGAGCGCCTCATGCAGGCGCGTGCCGCGTTGCGTTGCACGGCTTTCCTGATGCACGAAAAGGTCGCTGGCGGCACAGCCGTGGAAGGTTGCGGACGATGGGGTCGCGCGGCGGACCGTGTGGCGTTTTTCGCGCACGGTGAGGCGTGGAGCCGCAGGCTCCGGGACCTTTGATGAGTCCGGCATCGGGACGTGCTCAAACCACCCGGGGTCTCCGTCTGACCAAGGTAGAACAGGGGGCAGGGCGCGCTCGACACAGTCGCTGAAGAAGAGCGTGTCGGTCGCGTTTTTTGAGGCGGGTTTAAGCAACACCGTCAGGGCGCGCTTGGCTCGCGTCATCGCCACGTACTGTACGCAGAGAGCCTCGAAAAGTCCGTCGTTCTCGAACGAGCGATGGGCGGCGTTGAGAGTTGCGTCGTTCTCTGAGATCTGTTTTCCTGGATCGGCCAGCAGCCAGGCGTCGTCTGCCGCGAACAGGGTTTCGTCGGAGCGGACCGAACTCAAGCCGGTTGTTTCCATGATCGGCAGGAGGACAAAGTCGAAGCCGAGGCCTTTGCTGCGGTGGATCGTCAGGATCTTGACGGTTGTGGAGTCTGCGATGTCGCGCCGATTGAAGGCCTCAACAAAGGCGGTGAAGTCGGAGAGCAGGGTCTCCGCGTCGGTTTCCGCCATGAAGTGCGTGGCGGCTCGCAGGAGATCGTCGAGGCGCGAGCGGGTGAAAGCATCGAGGCCGGTTTCCGCCAAGGCTTCGATCATGAGGCGCAGCGTGCGGTCAAGCCCCAGGCGGGCGACGCTCTCAAGCACGGTGCGTGAAAGCAGAGCCGGGCCTTGTGGCTCGGGTGCCGCGCAGGCCTCTTTGAAAAGGGTCTGTGCCAGCGGCGAGGCGCACACGTGCCGCCAGGCTAGCGTGTCAGAGGGATGCTCGGCGACGTGGAGAAGATGGAGGATCGCCGTAACGACCGGCGTGTCGCAGATGGCGCTCTCGCCCTCCCAGACCGCGGGAATCCCTTCGCTGCGCAGCGCGTCGGCAAAAAGTTGCCCGTGTGCGTTGCTGCGAACAAGGATCGCGGAGGTCAGCCCCCGTTCCCAGGGCCGCACGCGCCGCAAATGGGCGCTGGCAGCCTTCACATAAGAGTCGGCCGTTTTCTCCTCCTTGTCCTTGTCGGGGGGGGGCATGCGTTCGACGCTGACAAAGCCTGCGGGGCACGCGGAGGTGTGCGGAACCCACAGCTTTTTCCATTTCGCGCCAGCCGGTGCGAATTCGCAGCCCAGCGTTTCCGCCAGGCGCGCGCCGTCGAAGACAGCGTTCACGAACCGGGCGATCTGCGGACAGTACCGATAGGAGCGGCTGAGGTCAGAAAGATCGTAGTGGCCGGAGGAGATTTCGTTTTCGAAAATCGCGACGTCGCCGCCGCGCCAGCCGTAGATTGCCTGTTTACAGTCACCCACGATGAAGATCGAGCGTTCGTCTTCAGTGGATTGGATTACTTCGTCGACCAAGTTGTGGATGGCCGCCCATTGTGCGTGGGAGGTGTCTTGGAACTCGTCCAAGGCCCAGTGCTTGAAGCGTCCATCGAAACGGTATTCGATGTTGCGGCGTACCGTTTCATCGAGGTTTGCAATAAGGCGGGGGATATCGTCGAAGGTGAGGAGGCCGCTGTTGCGGGTGCGGGCCGCATAGGCGGCATCGACTTGCGACATCAGGCGGTATACGCCTTGCGTCATTTCACAGCGTGCGCGCAGAACTCTACCGTACAGGTTTTCCACGGTTTGGATGATGAGTTGAGCCTGAGTGCCTGAAAAGCAGAGGGCTTTACGGTTATACGTGATTTCGATCGACGTCGCGCCGGGCTTGTATGCAGACAAAACGTTTTTGACGGCGGCAGGCTGCGCTGCGAGAAGCGTGGTGTTAAAAGTACGGACAAAATCGCAGAAATCGTCCCAGAAAATCGCTCGGTCAACGGCTGCCCACGCCTCGCGGATCTCTGAGGTGAGGCGGTCGGCCAGTTGCTCGGGCGAGTCGTGTGTGGCGAAGGGGATCGTGCCGGTGGGCCAGATTGTTTTCGGCTGTCCCCAGGCTCGGAGGTCGGGGTAATCCTGCAGCGTGCCGTGCCACGCTTTGACGAAGCGTGACAGCTTTTCGTCGTAGGTTTTTCCTTCTTTGCCGAAGGTGGCTTGACGGAAGGAGTCGAAAAAGGCCTCGGCTCCGATGTCGTTCACGTCTTGGTTGAGCAGAGCCGAGATGGCCGCGTGCTCTTCGCGCTCTTTGCGGTATTCGCTCATGATGGACAGCGAACCTTGGAGCCCGAGTTCGAGCGGAAAGGCCTGTACCATGCGGGTCATGAAACTGTCGATCGTGCCGATCATGCTGAGATGCTGCAGGGAGATGAGCTTGCGCAGCAGAGCGGAGAAGAGGGCACGTGGCAGGGTCGCCCCGTGGAGTTTGCGCAGGTGTTGAGCGGTTTCCGGTTCCAGCCCTTCATAGACTCTGCGGGACTCTTCCGCCGCCTGGCCGTCCGAGGTCGCCGCCTCGGCCAGGCGCCCGGCAAGCTGATTGTAGATTTCGCCGGCGGCGGCCCGGGAGAAGGTGAGCGCCACGATTTGGTTGGGCTCGACGCCGAGC